>Ga0065704_10000191_pt1 | contig 318191 bp, 284 predicted proteins | sample SwiRhicommuniRL2_FD_59091 | JGI IMG/M metagenome (GOLD analysis project Ga0065704, IMG submission 59091) | Switchgrass rhizosphere bacterial communities from Rose Lake, Michigan, USA - RL2 v2 (version 2) | ecosystem: Host-associated > Plants > Roots > Rhizosphere > Soil | place: East Lansing, MI
CGCGGCAAAGGCATAGAGGATGGTTAGCGCCAGGATGATGAAGGCACCCGGCAGAACGAAAAGCAGCCCCGCCGCAAGTCCGCCGCGCGGGCCGTGGAGCTTCCAGCCGATCCAGGTGGCGAGTTGCTGAGCTTCGGGACCTGGCAACAAGTGGCAGAAGTTCAGCGCGTGGAGGTATTGCTCTTCTTCGACCCACCGTCGTTCTTCGACCAGTTCGCGGTGCATGAGCGCGATCTGCCCGGCGGGACCGCCGAAACTCAAAAATCCGATGCGCATGAACACACGGATCATTTCGCGAAACTCAGGATGAACGGTGCTTGCCATTTACGACCCCATGCCTTTTCATCCGCCAAATAGCGGGCGAGTAGGCAACGCTTGGGCCGTGAAGCCTGACCGGGAGGCTGCTGTTACCCCGATGGCTCAATCTTTCCGCCTAAATATCCGAAAATCAAGTGGCCGATTAGAATTCAGCCTTTAGCGTTGCCAAGCCACGTACTTGGCCAGCGCCGATGGCGCCATTTGCGTCACCGTGACTGCCAATGTCGACGGCGATATTTCAAACTTTAATCCGAAAGGTGCCTGTCGGGACCCGCCGACATAGCCGACGTTCCCTTCCGTGATTTGATCCCCGAAAGCCGACGTTGGTTTGGCTGCAGGCAGCGAAGGGGACAATGGGAATGCCCCCCACCGTCTTCAGATCGTTGAGCGAACTGGTCGAACGATCAACGTATTGACGTCGACATCCGCCGGCTGCTCCACTGCATAGGCGATGGCGCGTGCGATCGCGTCCGGAGTGAGCGCGATGGCGCGGAAATCGACCATGGCCTGCGCCGCAACCGGATCGGTGATCGTGTGGGCCAGTTCCGATTCAACTACGCCCGGCGCGATGATGGTGACGCGAATGTCGTCATGCTCCATTCGCAGCGCCTCGGAGATCGCGCGCACCGCATATTTGGTTGCGCTGTAGACGCCGCAGGTCGGCCAGACGGCATAGCCGCCGATCGAGGAAATGTTGACAAACTGGCCGCTACCCTGGCCCTTAAAGCGAGGGAGGGCGGCGGCGATGCCATGGAGGACGCCGCGGACGTTGACGTCGATCATCCGATCCCACTCGTCGACTTTGAGACTGTCGAAGCGTGACAGTGGCATCAGGCCTGCATTGTTGACCAGTACATCGACCTGGCCATAATCGGCCTCCGCCGCGGTGATGAACGCCTCGAAGTCGGCGCGGTCGGTGACGTCGAGCGACCGGAAGGCGACCGTGCCTCCCGCCGCGTTCAGTTCCTCGGTCAGCGCAGCGAGCCGGTCGGTGCGGCGCGCGCCCAGCATCAGCTTTGCGCCACGCGCCGCCAACAGCCGTGCTGCTCCTTCGCCAATGCCGCTGCTGGCGCCGGTGATCGCGATGACCTTGTCTTGAATAGCCATGATTGTCGCTCCTGTCAGGCGGACCGAGCCTTCGATCCGATGATCCCTTCATGGCGCTATCTGCTTGAGGGACGGTAGAATGGTCTTCCAGAATGATTGTACGATATTCCAGATCACTGGGGTCGGGCTGGATCGATCGCTCTCGCACCTGTAGCGTTATGACACGAACCGAACGGTGAGAAGCGCTGATGGCACATCAAAAACTGGCGGAGCTGATTGCCCGATATGCCGAGCACGATGGCATCGTCGACACACCGATAGCCCGACTGTCGCTGGTCCGCTCGGGCCAAAGTGGCGAGCCGGTTCATATGGTGCAGCGACCGGCGCTGTGCATCATCGCGCAGGGGGGCAAGCGCGTGCTGCTAGGCGATGCGGTGATTGACTATGGTCCGGCCAGCTATCTCGTCGCGTCGCTCGACCTACCGATCACTGGTGCCGTTACTCAGGCAAGCGCTGATATGCCCTATCTCTGCTTCTGCCTCTATCTTGACCCAGCGCTGTTATCAGAGATCGCACTAACCCTGCCGCTCCCATCGCCTGGCGCGGAGGATGGCGCAGGCATGACACTGCATCCAATGACGCCCGAACTAATCGACGCGGCGACGCGGCTGACGGCGCTGCTCGGCGATCCGGCGAGCACGCCACTGCTCGCGCCGCTGATCGAGCGGGAATTGCTAGTGCGGCTGATGAACGGGCCGGGCGGGGGCGCGCTGCGCGCCATCGCCAGCGGCGAGAGCCGCACCGGGCAGATCGCTCGCGCGATCGCCTGGCTCAAGGCCCATTTCCGCGAACCGTTCAGCGGACCGCACCTTGCCGCCATTGCCGGCATGAGCCTGTCGAGCTTCCATGATCATTTCCGCCGCGTCACCGCCATGACCCCGCTGCAATACCAAAAGCAGCTGCGGCTACAAGAAGCGCGGGCGCTGATGCTGGCCGACCGGCTGGACGCGGCGGAAGCGGGCTTTCGCGTCGGGTATGACAGCCCCTCCCAGTTCAGCCGTGAATATCGTCGCCTCTTTGGCGCCCCGCCCGTTCGAGACATGGGGCGGCTAAGGACAACACCGCATATGGCGATAGCGGTCTGAAGGAGGTAAGACGCATCTCACTCCTGAACGGAGCGACGATACTTAACTTGCTGCTATCTGCTTTCGGATAGGAGGGCGCTGGTGATTGGGGGCACCACGAATGGCGTTTCCAGAAAAGGCAGTCGCTCTTGGATGGAACCTCGCAACCATAGGTTCGGAGAAGCGATCCAAAGAATACGGACATCCCAGTGCCACGGTAAGATCAACGCTCTCGCCGACTTAGCCGCCATCCGAACGCTCCTCGACCTCGTATAAAAGTTGCCATTTGTTCATCGGCGACAAGTGAACAGCAAACATGCCGCGGCCGGTTGCGCAATCGAATTGGGGCGATACCGCAGGAAGGCTTTGCGTGCCGAAAGGGCAGCCAAGGTGCTGAAGATGCGAGCTTGCCGGCATTGAACAGCGTGAGCAGCCGGGTGAGGAATAGCCGGCGGAACCTGACTTTCGTTGGCCGAGACCGACCAATTCACCTCTACCAAACGAGCAGTCTGCTTCGATTTGAACGTCGCTCACGATGAGAAACAACCGTTCCCCTTCATGACTCGGTTGCTTTGTCATTTCTCGCCATTGCCCTGGCGGATGGCGTGTCGATTCACTTTGTCCGAGGCGTCGGGACAAAACCGGAGAAAACGCCCCACGGCTTCGTGTTGAGGTGATGAGCGACATCACATTGAGAGCAAACTCCCCCGCGCAAGATCGCTACCGGCCTGAACGAACCGGATTATCGCTATATACACGTGATGGCGATGGAAATCGGGTAGCGCTGAAAGCTGCTTTGACGCTTACGAAGAGTTTGTATGGATATAGATCCATGCAAACCCTTTGCCTCTGCATTCACATTCCGACTTGAAAGCCCAAGAGTTTGCCGGTTTCCCTCGTAAACCGACCGAATTGAGGCATATTGTCTCACCTTTGCATGTTAATTGCATGGATCCGATGTTTCATATATGTCGGCCCGAGAATCAGCAAAACTCTTTGAGGTCCCATTCGATGTTGGACGCGAACGATGCAACTGCCAGCGAAGGGCGCGGGATTTTCCACTGCGGTTTGAAAGGGCTTTGCCCTAAATGCGGGCAAGCATCCATGTTCCGCAAATGGCTGAAGCTGCAAACGAAATGTCCAAGCTGCGGGCTGAACTATAATTTTGCCGCGCCCGACGATGGTCCAGCGTTCTTCTCGCTGTGCATCGTCGCATTTCCGCTGACGTTCTTTGTCGTGTGGCTTCAGGTTGCTTTCGAGCCGCCCTTCTGGGTGCACCTGGTTACATCCGTTCCCTTGATGGCGCTCGGATGCATCCTTCCCTTGCCATACATTAAGGGTTGGCTCGTCGCCTCGCAGTACATCAACAAGGCACAGGAAGCCGGCACCGAGAACCTTTGGGCGCAGTTGCATGCCCGGGCCGAAAGTGAGGAAAAGTGATATGAGCGGCTCGGTGTCTTCGATCACGCCCAGGAGTAATAAGGACATCAACCTCGCGGCTAGGCTTGTTTCTGACCTGTACGATGCGATCAACCGTCCGGACCTTTCCGGCATGATCCGCAGCGGCAAGGCAGAAGACTTCCCGGAAATCAAGATCGCCGCCGCCCTTTTGGAAGCTGAATCCGTTCGGCTGGAGCGATACGAAGTCGCCCTTCGCCAATATGCCGATCCCGGGTTTTGGGACGGGATCGGCTCTAACACGCCGCTTGCGGTGTACGATGGCGGAGAAATGGCAAGGAATGTTCTTGCCGGTCGCCCAGCCTTCTATCACCGAGACTAACTGCGCTAACCGCCCCGAACGCTGCTAGAAGGTCATGATGCAAAGCTGGACTCCCAACATAACCACGGTGAACGGGCCGAAATATCTCGCTATCGCGCAGGCGATTGCACGGGACATAGAGGCTGGAAAGCTGCGTTCGGGTGACCGACTGCCCCCTCAGCGTGCACTTGCAGATGCGCTGGGTCTGGATCCGACGACTATAACGCGCGCCTACAGTGAAGCGCAGCGTCTCGGGTTTGTTGAAGGTAGCGGTCGCCGCGGCAGTTTCGTGCGCGCAAGGGCATCGGCGGCACCGAGCATCCGAGTTCAGGATGCAGGCGACGCGGGGATGAATGCTCCGCCAGAAGATTTCGGCGGATCTTTGGCAGCGGCTTTTCGCGAGTGCGCTTCCGCTCTACTGAGCCCCGAAAACGGCGGACTGCCTTTTCAGTATCAGCGCAGTGGAGGTGCCGCCTTCGCGCGCAAGGCAGGCGCTGATATATTGACTGCGCGAGGCATTCCGTGCTCGGAAGACAGCGTACTCGTGGCTGCGGGCGGCCAGAATGCCCTCCATGCGATTTTCAGCGCTGAACTCATTGCGGGTGATAGAGTGGCCGTGGCCTCTTATGCCTATCCCGGCCTGCTTGCACTCGCGCGCAGGTTCGGGATCGAGTTGGTTCCTGTGGCGACCGACGAAGACGGCATCCTTCCACAAGCCCTCGATGACGCGTGCTCAGCTGCGAAATTGCGAGGCATCTACCTTGTTCCCACTAATGACAACCCCACCACCATCACCATGCCGCCAGACAGGCGAGCGGCGATCGCGCATGTCATTACGCAGCATGGGCTCCTATTGATCGAGGATGATGCATACGGCTTTCTACCCGCTCAGCCCCTTGTACCTATCGCGTCTCTCGCGCCAACAAACGCTTGGTATATTGCGAGTGTATCGAAAGTGCTTACGCCGGGCCTGCGTGTAGCCTGGCTACGCGCTCCTGACGTCACCGGAGCGTGGCGTCTGGCTGCCGATATGCATGAAACAGCCATCATGGCGCCGCCGCTAAATGCTGCCATCGTTGCGGAATGGGTCAGGACAGATGTCTTTACCCGCCTTGTCAGCGAGGTCAGAGACGAGGCCACTCTGCGTCAGGATCTCGCGCGTGAGTGCCTTGCCTCTGGGACATTTCGCGCAATGAACTGCGGGTATCACCTATGGCTAACCGTCCCTACCGGTCTCGACGTTCGCCACATAGCTGACGTCTTGCGCCAGCATGGACTTTCAGCGATTCCGAGCGAGGCATTCGCGGTCGATCGAGCGATGGCACCCGCAGCGGCCCTGCGTGTCTCGATTGGTGGAAGTTTATCGCGAGAGCGGCTGCGGCGTGGTCTTCAACTGCTGTCGGCTCTCATAAGTCCTCAGGCCCCCCGAAATGTAAGCCTGATCTAGCTACTGGATCAATGTCGCATGGCCGACTTTCACAGTATCGAGGCCTTTTGACTGGATGAGGTTGTAGATACCGGATCGACTGAGTCCGGTAATCCGTACGGCCGTGCAATGCGCACGGTGAGCGGTTCAATGAACTTGTCACGGCCTCTCTCAGTCACGGCCGGTTCCTTCGAGCGGCATCGCGGGCGCGCACGAAACTCCGGTCGCCTTCGAGAAAAGCCGTGAGCATCGCCGGGATGAGTTTCGTCACGGGTTCGTCGACGCCGTACTGGGCAGCATACATACCGGCATAGGCTTGAAGGGCGTTCTGCAGATCGGGCGTGATGGTGATTGCAAGCTTCACCGGGGTGCGGTCCGGCAGCCTTGCAAGCTTCAGGTCGGCCATGACGTATCTCCTGTCGCAGTCATCGGGGCTATAGGACGAGATCACGGGTCACGAGGAGGCGTATCGGTGCGCCCGGTCTGATCGTGATCGTGGGCTGTACGTCGAGGTTGCGCTGGGTGATCTGGTCCCCTGCGCGCGCAGTGTTGGTCTGGGCAGATTGCCGGATAGCCTCCATCAATCCGCCTTCGCCACTGATCGTCAGTTCGGATCCTACGCCGAGCATCGTGGCGATCGCCACACCTTTCAGGAGCGCCCCGGTGTGGAAGTCCACCTCGTCGGCAAGGCCGGTGTATCCTGACGGGTCGGTTGCAGGCATGTTGTCCAGCGGCAGCGAACTCCCGTTTGGAAGGATAAGGCGCTGCCAAACGACGAGCGCTCGCTTCTGGCCGAAAGCTACGAGGCTATCGTATTTGCCTATAAGCCGGGCACCTTGCGGAATGAGAAGGATGCGGCTTGTCACTGTATCGAAGATGCCCCAAGTGCCAGGGCGCCGCCGCGCGCACCTGGTTGGCCGCGCGTGAGGCCGACCTGTTGCCGGTCGGATACTTCCACGTCGTGTTCACGGTGCCCGCCGAGATCGCGGACATCGCCCGGCAGAACAAGGCGGTGGTCTATGACCTCCTCTTCCGCGCGGCTGCGGACACGATGCTGACCATCGCCGCCGATTCCCGACACCTCGGCGCGCGCGTCGGCATCACCGCAGTGCTGCATACTTGGGGATCGGCACTGGCCCACCACCCGCATGTGCACATGATCGTGCCCGGTGGCGGCATCGCGCTCGACGCGCTGGATCTCGTCGCGCCCGGCCTTCCTGTATCACCAAGCGTCAAGTCTGGAATGCCGGGCGGATAGTCGGCGCGAAGCGCACTCAACCCGATCAACGGACGTAGCAGAAGAATGCGTCGGCCGATCGCATAAAATAGGCAGCATCCGACCGCCGTCGCGATCACCCGTGTAAATAGGCGTCCAACAGGGACCCCTTTTTCGATTGGCAGAACGAGGATGACGGGCGCAACCAGCCCGAAGCGGTCCTGATCGACCGCCTGGACGTCAGCTGCGGTGTTTGAGGCGCCAGCTGTCGTTGCCGGTCTCGACGATGTCACAGTGGTGGGCGAGCCGGTCGAGCATGCGATGGTCATCTTGGGATCACCGAACACGCTCGGCCACTCGCCGAACGCCAAGTTGGTGGCGATAATCACCGAGGTGCGCTCGTAGAGCTTGCTGACGAGGTGGAACAGCAGCTGGCGGCCGGAGCGGGCGAACGGCAGGTAGCCGAGCTCGTCGAGCACAACCACGTCGAGCCGGGTGAACTGGGCCGCCAGGGTCTCGGCCTTACGGAGCTTGCGATGTGCGCTTCGATCGAATCACTCGCCATTGCAGGGTATCCCCTTTGAAGAGGTCAACTTATCTTCGATAAACCGCTGATAAAGATCAATAAATACAGATTAATCTCCAATATTTCCAATAGTCATATTTATTTTATAATCATACTTGATTGGGAGTTTTTGCGCTCTAAAGTGCCCATAGCGAAAGCGATCTTGCAAACGGGAGGCATTGATGAGAGCGGGTATGGGCAAGTGGAGTGGCGTTTGCAGTGCGGCGCTGGCTGTGGCGTTTCTGGGCGCGCCGGCCGCAGCAAATGCGCAAGCTGCAAGCGGGCCATCGTCGTCCGGCGAGGGCGCTGGCGGTTCGAATGAGATTATCGTGACGGCTCAGAAGAAGTCGGAGCCGCTACTTTCGGTGCCGGTGCCTGTCAGTGCCGTCCTTGCGTCCGATCTGCTCGGCCAGAACCAGACGCAGTTGCAGGACTTTTTCAGCAAGGTTCCCGGGCTGAGCCTTTTGTCTTCAGGCAGCGGGCAGACGACGATCGCGATTCGCGGAATTTCCACCAGTTCGTCCAGTAACCCCACCGTCGGTATCGTGATCGATGACGTTCCATTCGGGGCAAGCAGCGTGACTGCCTATTCCTCGCGCCTTATTCCTGATCTCGATCCGTCGGACCTGGCGCAGATCGAAGTGCTACGCGGGCCGCAGGGTACGCTCTATGGCGCCAGCAGCATTGGCGGTCTCCTCAAGTACGTAACGGTTGATCCGTCGATGAAGGGCTTTTCGGGGCGCGTGCAGGGGGATTTGAGCTCGGTTTCGCATGGCGAGGTGGGTTATGGCCTGCGCGGCGCGATGAACGTTCCGCTGAGCGACGACCTGGCGGTCCGCGTTAGCGCATTCGGTCGTCATGATCCGGGCTATGTGGACAATGTGACCACTGGCAAACGCAACGTGAATGCGGGCAAGGCTTATGGCGGGCGCGTTGCGCTGCTCTGGTCTCCCACCGACAGCTTCTCCTGGAAGGTATCGGCGCTTGCTCAGAACCGGGATGGTGACGGTACTGCCGAAATCGAAACCGACAGCGCGTTGCGCCCGACGCTGGGTGCCTATCAGCAGGCACGCCTACCTGATTCCGGCCAATTCGAGAGCCGGGTGCGGTTCGTGTCCTCGTCAATCGCGGCCGATCTGGGCTTCGCCGATCTAGCGTTCCTGACCGGTTTTGGCCGCAACGAGTATCGCTCGGTTTTCGATTACACGCCCGCGCTTGGCACGGACGGCACATTCGCGAACGACTACGCCACCAACAAGTTTACGCAGGAAGTACGGCTGAGCCGCTCGTTCGGTGATCTGCTTGATGTGATCGTCGGCGGCTATTATGGCCGTGAACGGACCAAGGGACAGCAGGCGCTCAATGTGAGCGATCCTGACACCGGTGCTGCCGTCGCAAACCTGATCACGATCAATTCGCGTACGAACCTTGACGAAGTCGCCGTGTTTGGCGCAGCAACTCTGCATTTTGGCGCGTTCAGCATTCAGGCAGGCGGCCGCTACACGCACAACACCCAGTCCTATCCGCGCTCTGTCGTGGGCGGCGGCAGCAGCGACATTCATGCCAAGAGTAGCCCGGCGACCTTCCTGATCTCGCCGCAGTACAAGTTCAGCGAAAATGCGATGCTCTATGCCCGCGTGGCATCGGGCTATCGCATAGGTGGCCCTAACCCAAACGCCGCTGCGGGCGCCCCCCCCAGCTATGCGCCCGACAAGGCCTCCAACTATGAACTGGGCTTCAAGGGTACCTTCTTCGATCGCGTACTGACGCTCGATACCTCGCTATTCTACATCGACTGGAAAAACATCCAGTTGTCGTTCAATAATCCGGTGACTCACCTTACCTATTTCACCAATGGCCCGAAGGCCAAGAGTGCGGGCGTGGAAGCAACGATGACGCTAGCGCCTACTCGTGGCTTCACCATCACGGCAGCGGGTGCCTATAACGTTGCCGAACTGACCGAGGCCCTGCCGACTGGCGGCGGCTATGGTCTTGATGGTGATCGCCTGCCGTTCAGCAGCCGCTTCTCCGGGTCTGTCGCGGTGGACAATCGTATCCCGCTTGACGACAGCACCGATCTCGTGACGGGCATGACGCTGACCTATGTCGGCGATCGCTATGGAGACTTTCAGAGCAGTTCTGCGCTGATCCGGACGCAGTTCCCGTCCTACGCGACGGTTGATCTACGCCTCGGGCTGGAGAATGGCCCGTGGATGGTCAATGGATTCCTTTCCAATGCCACGAACGAGCGCGGTATCATTGGCGGCGGTGCTCGTGGACCAGCGCTCGTGGGGCAGCCGTTCTCGGTAGTCTATATCCGGCCGCGCACGCTGGGCGTCTCCGTGGCGCGCACGTTCTGATTGCTGTCCCGACGCCGTTCCGCCCTTGGGCGGGGCTGCGAAAAGAGCGCCACTGCCGTAACCGGTAGTGGCGCTCGCCGACGGCGAGGCGCAAGTCTGGTGCATGAAGCCGTAGAGCCGGACGATAGGCAGCAGGCTGCTCCCACATTATTGCAAAGGTGATCGACGTGAATTCTCGCACAAGGCGCTCTCTTCCTCCTGCGGTAAGCTTTGGATGGGCGGTGGGGGAATTCGCGATCGCCAGCCACATGGCAATCATTTCAATCTACCTTCTTTACTATCTCACCAATGTTCATCATTTCCCCGGGGCCCTCGCTGGGACGCTGATCCTCATCCCGCGCCTGGCGAACGCCGTGACCGACCCACTGATGGGCGGGGTCTCAGACCGCGTCCGTTCGCGCTGGGGGCGCCGACGGCCATTCTTGCTGGCTGGATCGCTCGTTTGGGCCATCGCCTATGCGGCAATGTTCTGGATGCCGATGGAATGGAGCCTGTTTCAGAAATCGGCGTGGTTCCTTGTTGCGTGCCTATTCGTGAACATGGGGCTCAGCCTCTATCACGTGCCGTATTCAGCCATGCTCCCGGAAATGACCCGAAATCCTCAGGAGCGGCTGGCGCTAAGCGGCTACAAGGAAATCGCCGCCCGGTTCGCGGTGCTGCTGACGGTAATGGCCAGCCCGTTTATCGTGAAGTTCGCGCCAACGCCGTTGACTGGCTATCGCTGGGTGGGCCTTGCCACAGGCGCGTTCATCCTGTTTTCCGGGCTCACAGTTTTCTTTGCGACGGCCAGGGCGCCGTGCGAGGCCTTCCAGCCGCAAACTATGAGCTGGAGGCAGCAGCTCAATACTTTTCGCCAGAACCGGCAACTGTTTCGGCTTTCCGGCGCCTTCCTGCTCTCGAGCGCTTGCGACGCTTTCTATAGTGCAATGATGATCTACTTTCTCACGGTTTCCTTGCGCGGCGACGCCAGCCTGATGGGGGTGCTCTATCCAACAGGGTCGCTCACCGCGATGGCAATGACAGTGGCCTGGAGCTATTTCGGGAAGCGCGTCGGGCGCAAGCGGGCGTGTGAACTGGCATTCATTGGAACCGGCGTTGTATTTGCGCTGGCGCTGCTGATGCCACCCGGCCAGACGACGGCGATGTACCCTTACATGATTGTGCTGGGGGCATTCATGGCCGGCATGTTCCTACTGCCCAGTTCGATGACGCCCGATACCGTAGAGCTTGATGAACAAATGAGCGGCCAGCGCCGCGAAGGGGCGATCTACGGAGCTTGGATCTTTACGCAGCAGACGGGCATGGCTTTTGGCGCCTTTCTGGTCGGGATCTATCTGGATCTGGTGGGGTATCAGCCGGCACTTGCAGTGACCGAACCAGAGAGGTTTTCTTTGGCAATCAAGCTGGGCTTCGGACTTGTTCCAGCGTTCCTCATGTTGCTGGCTGTATTCCTGATACGTCCGCTGACGATCGGCGGCCGCACTGCGCTGTCACCTGAGGCGCCGCCGGCCGATGTGTTTCCCATATAAAAAGAGTGCACCGTGATAACGCTTGATAATGACCAGGTTCGCAAGAACCTTCCCTGGCCCCGACTGGTCGCTGCCATTGCCCAGGCTTTGCGCGATGGCAGCGCGGGAGTGCCAGCGCGCTCTTCATTCGAATTGGCCGACCGCGATGGCTCAGCGTCTGGGCACCTGCTCATCATGCCGGCCTGGATTGGCGATGAGATGATCGGGATGAAGACGGTCACCTACTGGCCTGACAATCCTCACTCGGGTCTGCCCTCGCATTGTGCCAACTACATCTTGATGCAAGCCCGCACGGGCGAAATTCTGGCAGTGCTTGAAGGCGAGGAACTGACGGTTCGGCGGACGGCGGCGGTGTCCGTCATCGCGGCCATGCGTCTGATGCGCGGCGATGTGCGCAGGCTACTGATCGTTGGGGCGGGCCCGATCGCGGCAAGCCTCGCGGAAGCCTATTCGGCCTTTCATGATTTTGATTCCATCGATGTCTACGCGCGCCGGCGCGACCGCGCCGAGGCCCTGATTGCCGATCTCGCCGGCAAGGGCCTGATTGCGAAAGTGTGCGACAATCTGCAGGCTGCGGTCGAACGAGCCGATGTCATCTCCATGGCGACGAGCGCAAGGGAACCGGTGCTCAAGGGGGCTTGGATCGCGCCGGGCACGCACATTGATCTGGTCGGCAGTTTCACGCCGCAGATGCGTGAGACCGACGATGAACTCGTTCGCCGTGCCGACGCCATCTGGATCGATACCGATGTCGCGCTGTCCGAATCCGGCGACCTGACCCAGCCCATGGCCACCGGCGTACTGAGAGCTTCGGCCGTGAAGGGCAATCTGGAGCGGTTGCTTGGCAGCGGGTTTACGCGCCGTCCCGAAGACATCACGGTGTTCAAGGCCGTCGGGTTCGGCCTGACCGACCTCGCTGCGGCACGTTGTGCGCTTGCCGGCGCCGAACAGCCGCAAGTCCAGTTGAGTGCATAGAGGGCGAATATGATGGAACTTCGCGTTTATCATGTTCATGCCTTCGCGGCGGCGAGCCATGGCGGGAGTCCTGCGGGGGTCTGCCTACATCATGACGAGGTCGCAGAAGACGCGTTGCGCCGAATCGCGAGGGACCTTGGGCCATCAGTAACAGCATTCCTGGGCGTCGGTGACCGTTCCCGGCGCGCGCTTCGCTGGTTTACCCGTGAAGGCGCGGAGGTGCAGTCGTATTGCGGCCATGCCACGTTCGCCGCGGCGCACGTTCTGCTTGACGATGACGGTGCCTGGGTGGATCTCGATACGATTTCTGGCGTGCGGCGCGCCACGCGTGTGGGGCAGGAGATAGTGCTGGAAATTCCGGCTTGGGAAGCTGCTGAAGAAGATTGTCCATCCGAAGTGACGGCCGCGATCGGCCACGCGCCTTCGACTTTCCTGCGTGGAGCGCGCGATTGCCTGCTGCTCTACCCGGATGCCCCTTCCATTGCGGCGCTGAAACCTGATTTTGCGGCGATGTTCGCGCTGGGCGACGTGGGTTTCATCTGTGCCGCCCAGGGCGAAATGGAGGGTGAAGTGGTCTTTCGCTTTTTCTGCCCGGGCTTCAATATTGGCGAAGACGAGGATCCTGCAACAGGGTCTGCACACAGCACGCTTGCGCCCTTCTGGCTCGACCGATTGGGGCGCAACACGCTGATTACTCGCCAGTTGTCCCATCGTGGGGCCACCTTCACCGTGGCGCGCGAGGAGGGTCGCATGACCGTGGCTGCCCCATGCGCCACGTTTCTTGAAGGCATTGTTTACATCTAACCGGGGCAGGAGAAGACTCGATGCGTTACGGTAAGAGCTTGGCTGTCATGGCTGCACTGGTCCTAGCGGTACCGGGAGGCGCGGCGGATAGTCCCGTGAGCGCAGCCAAAGCGGCAGGTTCGCAAGCGGACGCGGCGGCACCCAGCGCCGTCGAACAGCGCAGCGTTACCCAGCACACGGGCCGGATCGCTGGCCGGAACCTGAAATACACGGCCGTCGCCGGTACGCTGACCTTGCAGGACGACGATGGCAAGCCCACCGCCAGCATGTTCTATGTCGCCTATCTGCTGGGTTCGGGTGATTCCCGCCGGCCGGTGACGTTCTTCTACAACGGTGGACCCGGGTCCTCTTCGCTCTGGCTGCACATGGCGTCTTTTGCTCCGCGCAGGGTTGTCCTGAACGCTCCCTATGCCTCCGCCAATCCGCCGCATGTATTGATCGACAATGACGACAGCCTGCTGCCCTACAGCGATGTCATTTTCCTCGATGCCATCAACACGGGCTATTCGCGGCCGTTGGGCGACAGCAAGCCGGAGACCTTCCTGTCCGCGGATGCTGATATCGATATTTTCGCACGCGGGGTCGAACGGTTCCTGACTGTGCACAACCGCTGGAACTCACCCAAATATCTGTTCGGGGAATCCTACGGCACCAGTCGTTCCGCCGGCCTTGTTGACCGCCTGCAACGGGACGGAGCGCAGATGAACGGAATCATCCAGGTCGGTACGATTCTCGACATTGGCCGCGCTTTGCGGCGGGGCGATCAAGACAAGATCGCTGCCTTTCCGACTATGGCGATGACGGCCGCCTATCACGGCAAGGCGTCGAAACCGACGGACCAGAACGCTTTCGTCCAGGAACTGCGGTACTGGTCGGTGGGGCCGTATGCCCAGGCGCTGGCCAAGGGCAACCTGCTGGGGCAAGCGGAAAAGGAAGCGATCGCCCGCCAGATGGCATCCTATACCGGTATTAGTGAAGCCTTTTTCTTGGAACGGGATTTGCGGGTTTCCGTGGGCGAGTTTCAGAGTGAACTGCTACGGGATCAGCATAAGGCAGTAGGGGAGCTAGACGGCCGGTTCACAGCGCCTGTTGGCACACCGGATGCCGCGGGTGATTTCGACCCGTCGTGGAGTTTCGTGTTCCGGCCGATGCTGTCGGTCTGGAATAGCTATGTCCGCAACGACCTGAAATTCGACACCGGTCTGCAATACCGCCGTGCCTTTGCCCCCACATTCAGCAAGTTCGATTTCCGGCGAAAGAATTCATCGGCTTACGGGTACTACGGCAAGGATCTTGCACAGGCGATGACGGAAAATCCCAACCTGCAGGTCTATTCCTTGAACGGCCTGTACGATTTCTCGACGGTCTTCTTCGGGGCCGATCAGGACTATCGCGATCTTCGGATACCGGCTGAGCTGGTTTCGAATATCCACTATTTCTACTACGGGGCCGGCCACATGACCTATTTGGACGACACTGCACGCCGCGCAATGCTGCGGGACATTGCACCGCTCTACAACGGCTCACCGGAGCCTCGGTGATGCGGCGCAGGCTCCCGCTGATGCAGATTTCATGCGGCCTGGCGATGCTATTCTTGAGCATGTCTGCGCCGTTGTCAGCGGCCGCTGCACAGACAGCAGCGGCGAGGGCAGCCGAAGCGGCATTGCCCGTAGCGCCAGACTTCGCGACACGATCTAGCGGCAAGCACCTCTCCGTAGTAGACTTTCCGGCACCGCGAAGGTTCGTCACGCAACATGAGATGATGATCCGCGGCAAAAAGGTCGCATACAACGCGACCGCCGAAGAAACCTATATTACCAATATCGAAGGCGAGCCGGTTGGGCGTTTCTTCACTTTCGCATATGTCAGAAACGGTCCGGTAGACAGGAATCGCCCCGTCCTTTTCGTCTTCAATGGCGGTCCCGGGTCAGCATCGCTCTGGTTGCAGATGGGCGCGCTTGGACCACAGCGGGCGTTTCTCGATAAGGATGTTAACCCGAGCAGCGTTCCGCCATTTGGCCTTCTCGATAATGGCGACTCGCCTTTGGACGTGACCGACCTTGTGTTCATCGATCCGATCGGAACGGGCTTCAGCCATGCGGTGGGGACGGCGGAAGATGCCGATTTCGCCGGGGTGGATGCAGATGCAGACAGCGTCGCCCGTTTCATCGAAGCCTGGCTGAGCCGGAACGGCCGGTACGGTTCCCCCAAGTTCGTGCTCGGTGAAAGTTACGGAGGATATCGCGCGGCCTTGCTGCCGCGGGCGCTGATGGGCGGTCTTGCCTATGGAGGAACCATGCGTGGTATCACGCTCGACGGCGTGATTATCGTCGGGTCGCCGCTCAGCGCCGGGGCGAGCAAGCCTGCTGCCGCGGAGAGTGTCAATCGTGCGGTGGCGAGCCTGATCCCTGGCATGGCCGTCACCGCGCACTATCATCACTTGTTGCCTGATACCGGTAAGAGCGTCGCTGAGATCTATGACGAGGCGGCTGCTTTCGCGCGCAAGGACTACGCAGAGGCAGTCTACCGAATGCGGCAGGGTACACTGGAACAGGCGGAACTGCGCACCATCGCCGACCGGCTGGCGCAATATACAGCCGTGCCCGCCGATCTATGGATCAGCAACAAGCTGGAGATCAACCAGCCGCAGTATGGCGCGCTGGCGCTCTCCGGATCGGATCTGGTCGTCGGTCTGTACGACAGTCGCTACACGTTGCCGGCGCGCCATAGCGGGGGCGATTTTGTGGCCGATGATCCCGCCATGGCACAATATGTGCCAGGCATCATCGCTGGTTTTCACGAAATGCTGAAGGATCAGTTGAAGGTGGAGATGCCAATGCCTTACGAGGCAATCGTCTGGGAAGGCGTCTTTTCGCGCTGGGATTCCCGTCGCCTGACAGCACGGCCAACCCAAACCTATGCCGACGATCTCGCAATAGCGATGCGCCGCCAGCCCCGAATGCAGGTGATGATGATGTCCGGGTACTACGACTTGCTGGCAACGCCCATGGCCATGGCCGATGCTGCAGAGCAAGCGGGCCTTCCAACGGACCGGCTGGTCTCGCGCGTATTTGAGTCAGGCCATATGTCATACCTCGGGGGCACCGCGCCGGCCTTCGCCGAGGACATCCGCCAGTTCATCGTCAATATGGTGCAGGGTCGCACAGCGCCTGTGGCCGATGGCGAATAACCGCCAATTCCCAGGAGATAAACCAAGATGCGAACGACGAAACGAAGCTTTCTGGTTGCTGGCGCCGCGTTGGCAGCCTTGGCTTCGACGGCAGCTATCGCGCAGTTTGCTCCCAAGCCACTGGCACCTCTGGTGATGACATCGGAACCCGGACGCCGTTCATTAGTTTCGCGGCATACGGGCACCTTCCATGGCCAGACCATTCGCTATTGGTCCGAGGTGTCAGAAACGATCATAAAGGACGCCGGTGGCAAGTCCACGGTCAGTATGATCGCCACGGCTTATATTGCGGAAGGCGTCAAGGATCCCGCAGCGCGCCCGGTCGTGTTCGCGTTCAACGGCGGGCCTGGCGCCTCTGCTGTGTTCCTGCAACTCGGTTCCATGGCGCCCCGCATCGTCAAGGACGTGGAGGATCCCAGGGGACCGCTGATCGACAATCCCCAATCGCCCCTGGATGAAATGGATCTGGTGTTCCTGGATCCGCCCGAGAGTGGTTACAGTCGCATCCTGCCGGGGGCAGAGACCAGCCAGTTCGCGTCGATCGACGGTGATGCGGAAGTAATGGCCCAAGTGGTGATCAACTGGCTACGGTCCCACGGCCGGCTGAATTCTCCGGTGCATCTCTACGGTGAAAGCTATGGAACAATGCGCGCAGTGGCCATGGCACGGGATTTGCGGAGGGGAGAGCCATCCGTTGCAGTCGCCGGGCTCATGCTGGGTGGCAACAGCCTAGGATATTTCCAGAAGGGCCAGATGCCCGATATCCTATTTGCAGCAAACGCGTTGCCGATGATGGCGTCTGTGGCCTGGTATCACGGCAAAATCGACCGTGCCCAGAGCTGGACGCAGGCCATAGACAAGGCCAGAGCCTTCGCGCGGACCGAATACATCTCCGCGTTGATGCAAGGCTACCGCTTGTCTCCGGCCGAGCGGGACCGAGTGATTGCCCGGTTACCTGCCCTCATCGGCATTCCTGAAGAGAATTTCCGCAAGAGCGGCAGCATCGTACCGGCTGATTTCAAGGCGGAACTAATGGCCGATCAGGGGCTGATTGTTGACAGCAACGACGGACGCCTGACCCATGCGGCAGACGACAAAGCCGGCGGTCGAGATTTCAAGGCCTTTGTCGGCGCCTACGGCTCAATTATGGACAAATATGTTGCCGATGAACTGAAGGCTTCCGGCCTTGCCGGTTACAACGCGTTTAATCCGGTGCTCTTGCCTGGCTGGAACTATTACACGACTGGCGCCATGGCGCTCGATGTGACGCTCGCCACAGAGATGAAGCACAATCCGGCATTGCATGTTCTGCTCGTGCAAGGGCGATATGATACGCTGACCACGCTGGGCAATAGCGAGTACATTATGCGTCAGGCGGACCTTGATTGGGCGCGCTACGGTGAAGCCTATTACGATGGCGGGCATACGTTGCTGCCAGAAGCCGAGATCATGGATGCACTGAGGGCGTTCGTAAAGAAACGCTGATGTGAGTAACTCCGGCTCGATCCAGGCTGGGGCTGCCGGAAGCGAACCAGGCCATTGTTCGGGCGGGTCTCTTCGGGCATATGCATAATTAGAAGATTGGGCGCTTTTTGCTACGATCGTGATAGTTTTTTATTTTTGGAGAGAGTGGATGACGCGACAAGCGGTCAGGTCGTCGAATGCGAGAGAAGGCGAAACGCACTCGGCGAACCTGGCCAAGATCGTGAAGGCCGTGCGCAGGCAGGCGGGTCTCACGCTCAATGAACTGGCCGCAGCGGCCGATGTTTCGGCATCGACGATTTCCAAGATCGAAAGCGGCCAGCTTTCGCCGGGCTATGAAATCATCATCAAGCTGGCGCGCGGTCTTGATGTCGATGTCGCGCAGCTGTTCCGTTCCGACACCACGATGATGCCGACTGGCCGGCGCAGCGTTACCAGAAACGGAGAGGGCACATTCTACGACAGTGCCAACTATCAGTACGAGGTCTTGGCTGGCGATCTATCCCGCAAGCAATTCGTCCCGCTAAAGACCGTGGTGAAGGCCGGTGAAATCAAGGAATTCGGCGCGATGAGCGCGCACGAGGGCGAAGAATTCGTCTATGTGCTGACCGGTCGGATCGTCCTGCGCACAGAGCATTATGAACCTCTCGTGCTGGAACCGGGCGACAGCGTCTATTTTGACAGCCGCTCTGGGCATGCGTTGCTGGCCCTCGGGGAAGATGACGCGAGCGTACTCTGGATATGCTCCAATCCCAATACCCTGTCGCATCTGCGTGACGCTGACTGAACCTGCACCACATTCGCATTTGCAGGCGCGCTCTCAAGCGGCCCCGATCCAGTCTCGGCCGATAAGCATCCGGCGGATCTCGCCGGTGCCCGCGCCGATGTCGAGGGGCGTGGCATGACGCAGATAGCTTTCGACCGGCCAATCCTTGGTTTAGCCAGTCCCGTCCAGCGCCTGTACCGCCTCGCTCGAAACGTGAAAGGTATGCGTGGCGAGAAGACGCGGATCCGGCAGCTTGGGCTATCTGCTGCTGATCCGGCCGCCAGTACAGGGCATGAAGTCATCCTAGCGCACAGCAGGCCAGCTTCCAGCGATCCTGGCGATAACGTCGACAATGTAGGCCTGCGGTTCGAGGCCATTGAGCTTGGCAGTCTCGATTACCGAGTAGATGGCGGCGGCCCGATCACCGCGCGCCCTACGCCGCTTTCGGCGCGGTCTGGTTCGCCGCGATCATGGCGGCTGCGCTTGGTAACTACCCGACGCCGATCGTCGGATATGGCGGCAGCGCCATCATCGGCTATGCGTTAAGCCTCCTGGCGCTTCCGAAGCTGGCAGGGCTCCCCGCCGCAGTCGGCTCGGGAACGTCCGGCACAACGAATAAATCGCCGTCCGACCGGCATCTGCTCGTCGCACTGGCCTGAGCGCGTGTCGGCCTCCACTGCTGCCAGCAAGCTTCGTCGCTCGTTCCGGCTGATGATGACCGGCCCTATCGATACTGGCTCATCGCGGCGCTCCTTGTCGCCCTGATCTACTACGATGGGGAGAGATCACGCGGACGCGGGGCGCTCCAAAGGTGTCGATCCGCCCATCAGCGGAAGCGTGCGGCAACTCCGGGTCGCTCCGCTACTGCGTCTATCGCGATTGGCGGGGGACGAACGGCGACGTCGTCTACCATATGCATGGTCGCATCTCGACGGGGAAGGGGAACGTCTTGGGCGGCGTCAAACACATGGCAGGCGGCGGTCATCGCCCGCTTGCCGACGTCGGGACGGTAACGGTGATCAGGAAAAGTTTTGCGCGCGATGATCGCGCAAACCTTTCTCTTCAAGGATGTTTTGCGGAACCTTGAGCCTTGGTAAGTGCATCCTCGAAATCTGCTCTGTGTTCGGCCACTAAAGCAGGTAGAAGGTGCGGATCGACAAAGGCATTTGTCTTACCGGCCTTTCGCCGAGCCTGCTTGTCGAGAACGTCCGCCATCTCTGGATGACTGGTCAAGACGATGTCCGCGCGCATCGCGGCAAGCTTCGCAAATGTTGTCCGATAATCCTCCACAATGCCAGGATAGGACCGGTTGCGGACCAGTGTGTTGCCTGCGACAGTGATACTGCACAGGAATAGCACCCGCCGCTGAGTGCCGCGATCATTCACCGACATGCTCCAACTTGTGCATCCACGCGTGTGGCCGGGCGTGAGATGGGCTGTTATCGCGACCTTGCCCAAACGGATCACCTGCCCGTCCTTCACCGTTCCATCCACCTTGATCGGACCAAATCGCCTAAGGCCGTAGTTGTTATCCCCTTGGTTCCGGCCATGTTCCAGCGCCCAGCGGTCGCCGACACTCGCCAGGAAACGCGCGCCGGTATCTCGCTTGATTCGCGCCATTGCACCGACGTGATCATCATGCGCATGGTCGCTGATGAGGATTCTAACCTGACGCAGCGGGACGCCCAGGCCTTCAATATTGCGCTCAATCTGTAGGGCATTTCGGGCAAGCGTGCCATCCAGCAGGATCGCGCCACTGTTCGACATGATGAGATACGCGGCGAGACCCTTGGTCCCGACATAATAGACATTACCGGCGATCTGGAAGGGTTTGACCGGCTCCGACCATTCCGACGGATCAGCCGCCTGAACCGGAGATGCGATGGTCCCTGCCATGATCATGGCAATGAGTTGTATTTCCCAACAAAATTTATGACCGGACACGTACGAAGCTTCCTCGATCAGTCTCTGTAAGAGAGATTGACTGGAAATGCTCCGTCGCGCAAAGGACCAAAACTCGGCCAATGCATGAGAAAATCTAAGGATCGATGGCACGCGCTCCCATTCCTCTTAATGCGCTCCGAGCGCTCGAGGCGTCTGCACGGCATTTGTCGTTCACCCGCGCGGCGGACGAACTCTGCGTGACACAGGCGGCGGTCAGCCATCAGATCAAAGCGCTTGAAGACCGTCTTAGCGTCACACTGTTTCGCCGCTCCAACAGAGGCCTGAAGCTCACCGACGAAGGCGTTTCGCTGGCGCCCACGCTGTTCGAAGCGTTCGGCGCTATCGATCGACTGTTCGAACGATTTGAAACCGGCGGGACGCAGGAAGTACTGACCGTCAGCGTCGTAGGAACGTTCGCGGTGGGCGCGCTTCTGGAGCGCTTGCCGGTGTTCCGGAAGGCGCATCCCGACATCGACCTGCGCTTGCTGACCAACAATAATAAAGTCGATCTCGTCACCGAGGGTCTGGATTATGCCATCCGGTACGGTGACGGGGCATGGCATGGGACGGATGCTGAAGCGATCTGCACCGCGCCATTGTCGCCTCTGTGCGCACCGGCCCTTGCCCGGAGTTTGCGGGAACCCGTCGATCTCTTGCGGACGCCCTTACTGCGGTCCTACCGGCCGCAGGATTGGCCGGCGTGGTTCCGCGTTGCAGGAGTGGAGAATAGCGCTGTTCGCGGGCCGTTATTCGATTCCTCCCTTATCATGGTCCAGGCGGCAATGCGGGGGGAAGGTGTCGCGCTTGCCCCCCACGATTTGTTTCGCCGCGAGATCGACGGAGGCCAATTAGTGCGACCGTTTGCGATCGAGGCTGGGCTAGATTGCTATTGGCTGCTGCGCCTGAAATCCCGACCACCAAATGGCGCGATGCGGCAATTTCGCGACTGGTTGTTGAAAGAATTTGCTAAAGGCCTCTGCTCTTCACCGGCAGACGGACCGCGTTGAACAAATGGCGAGTTTCGGGCGCCTGTTAGCCGGTAGTGCTTACCCTGCCGGCTAACACACAATAGGCGCCAGATGACGAGGCGGTTGCCGAGCATTCCCGTCGCATACGGCGTTGCGCGGCCATTCTGCCTGCCGGACTGTCCGAGAATCTCTGTCGGATTGAGAAAGTGCGCGCCAACCTTGCTGGCGGGGTGTTCCGTTAGGGATGTTGGCGCTGATCGGGGACCTCGCCGCTATCGCCGATCGGGGGCGGCGCGGTTCATGTGTTTGCTGCTAACAGAAGATGCCGTCCGACAGGCCCTCAATCTCCCGGACACAAGGTAATGTTGCAGAGCCCCGCATTGCATTATAACGATGCGCATATGAAGTTCATCACTCTCAATCGCGCGTCCGCCTTCCCGCTGATCTAAGCGGGCTGGTTTCGGCTTCCCCGGCGGCTTCGCCGCCCGATGACAGACGCCTTTTTGAGAGACATCATGCGAACCCATACAGAACCTGTGCTTAGCGCAGATGACATCGACTTGTTTGTGCGCGACGGCTTCATCCGTATCGATCAGGCCTTCAGCACGCACACCGCAGAGCAAGCCCGCGCGATCCTGTGGAAAGCCACCGGATGCGACCCCGATGATCGTTCAACATGGACCCAGCCGGTCGTCCGCCTCGACCAGTTCGGCCAAGCCCCGTTCCGGGAAGCGGTGAATACGCCGAAGCTGCACGAGGCATTCGATCAGCTTGTCGGGCCTGGCCGGTGGTACCCCCGTAACAGCCTTGGCACCTTTCCGGTCCGCTTCCCCTCGCAGGATGCTCCCGGCGATGATGGCTGGCACATCGACGTCAGTTTCGGACACGAGCACCCGGACTTCATGGAGTGGCGTGCCAACGTGAGCAGTAGGGAACGGGCTTTGCTGATGCTGTTCCTCTTCTCGGATGTCGGTGCCGACGATGCGCCCACCCGCATCCGTGTCGGCTCGCATACCGACGTGGCCCGGCAACTGGCACCCGCCGGTGAAGCTGGCCTGACCTTGCGCGAACTCACCGCTGATGGGTTTGGCGGGTCGGCGCAGCGGCGAGAAGAACTGGCACTGGGAAAGGCCGGCACGGTGTATCTGTGCCATCCGTTTCTTGTGCACGCCGCGCAACGGCATCAGGGGACAGCGCCGCGCTTTATGGCTCAACCTCCACTGATGCCCCGTGAGCCAATATCGTTGTATCGGACGGACGGAGATTATTCCCCGGTCGAGCAAGCGATCTTGAACGCGATCTGGCTCCCGGAGACGTAGACGCCTCGGTCCGTTCGCGTTCCGTTTTGGCGCGGACGGACCGCAATTTACCTTACGCGACCATTTCCGCGATGCGCGCCAAACAGGCGGTTTGCGCTATGGCAGGTTTCGACCACATACCTGCCTGCGTCATTGAAACTCATGAACCAGCGGCCCAGAGGCAATCCACCCGGTTCACCTTTCGATAAATGCAAAGCGGCACAGGATTGCGCCGAGGCAGCGAGGTGTGCCATCCGTCCCGTATGAGCGAGGCCCATCCCCGCACCGATCGCCGGACGCGATGGACCGTCGTTGTGGCGGTAATTCTGATCCATGTAGTGTTGCTGGCCGGCTTGATCCGTGCCTTCACGCCGCGTCTTGCCGAAACAGTCGTCGATGCGGTGACACGAGCTTTCACGATCACCGCGAAGCCTCCAGTACCCATCGATACGCCTTCTCCAAGCATATCGCCAAGCATGGCTGAGCCGGATCCGAAAGGGGCTGCTGGCGACGCCGGTGCGAAGGCACAGCCGCGTGAAGTCGCGGCGCCGGTGCCGAAGGTCCCCGTGCGGTCAAGGACAGTGCCTCCCGTACCGGGCACGGGTGCCCAGGATACACCGGGAGCGAATGCCGAAGGGGCGGGGACGGGCGCTTCGGGTGCTGGTCAGGGCACCGGGGCCGGCGATGCGGGCATCGGCACTGGTGGCGGCGGCGAAGGCCGCCCAGTCGTCAAGATCAAGGGGGACATCAACTCCGCCAAGGACTACCCGCGTTCAAGTCGAGACCTCAGGATAGGAATGTCCGTGACCATCGAACTCGAGGTGGGCACCGACGGTCGGGTCAAGAACTGCCGCGTCGTGCAGGCCAGCCCGGATGCCGAAGCCGACCGCATCACTTGCGAGCTTGCGAACAGGCGCTTTCGCTTCACGCCGGCTCTGGATGCTTCCGGACAACCAAGAAACGCCGTATACCGCTGGCGGCAGCGATGGTTCTACTGAACATAAGGGACAAGCATCATTCAGCCCACTGGCATGGCGCGCCGATCCGTTGCAAAAGAGCGGCATGATCGGACAGACAATCCAGTTGGCGCTCGCCCCGGTATTCGTGCTGGTGGCGATCGGAAACATTCTGAATATCCTGTCGACCCGTCTTGGCCGCGTCGTCGACCGGGCACGGACCCTTCAGGAGTTGCACAACCTTACCGAGGGGGATGCGCACGATATGGTAGTGCGCGAGATACGCGTCGTCGATCAGCGCATCGTGATCATCACGCACGCCATTCGCCTGATGGTGATATCCGGCCTGACCATTGGCATCACGGTCGGGGTGCTGTTCGTCCAGGGCATCTTCGATGTGGATCTGCATGTGCTGGCAGCGGTCACGTTCCTGGTGTCTGTCGTATTGCTGCTGGCTGCGCTGGTGATGTTCCTGCACGAAACGCAGGTGGCGGCGGCCTCGCTGCGCATTCCGCGCGACTATCTGGAACTTGACCGTAAGATATAGTGCCATCGCAGGGCGACTCTGCCTGTCCGAAGACCCGGCCTGGCTGAGCGCCGATTGGGCCCAGATCGGGGGCATCAAAAACGGGCGATTCGCCACGAGAGCGGACCGCCCGTTTTTCATTGTATCGGTAGGTCAGGCCGCCAGCTTGAACGGGGCGATCTCGCCCGAGAGATAAAGCTTCTTGGCCTTCGCACGGCTGAGCTTGCCCGAGCTAGTGCGCGGCAGGCTTTTCGGCGGAACAAGTTCGACGACGCAGTTCATGCCGGTTATCGAGCGCACCTTGTCGCGGATCTGGTCACGCAGGACCAGGCGTGCATCCGGGTCCGAGACGCGGCAGTGGACGAGAACGGCCGGGGCCTCCTCGCCGTTTTCCATTTCGACCGAGAATGCCGCGATGTCGCCGTGGTTAAATCCGGGAAGCTGTTCCACGGCCCATTCGATGTCCTGAGGCCAGTGGTTCTTGCCGTTGATGATGATCATGTCCTTGGCGCGGCCAACGATGAACAGATAGCCTTCGGCCATGTAGCCCATGTCGCCCGTATCCAGCCAACCATCGACCAGGCATTCCGCGGTTGCTTCGGGGTCGCGGAAATAGGAATGCATCACGCTGGAACCCCGGCACCAGACTTTGCCGATCTTGTGATCGGACAGGACGTTGCCCTTCTCGCCGCGAATGACGACCTCCATATCGCGCACTGGCTTACCGCAGTTGACGATCGCGCGGTAACGGGCCGGGCGCGAGAGATCACGCGGTGAGCCGGACAGGCGTTCTTCCTCGACGAGCTCGACGCGGATACCTTCGCCCGGCGGCATGATGGTGACGGCAAGCGTCGCCTCGGCAAGGCCATAGCTGGGAAGGAAGGCGGTGGCATTGAAACCGGCTTCGGCAAAGGCGTTGACGAAGCTCTGCATCACGTCCGGCCGGATCATGTCCGCGCCGTTGCCGGCCAGGCGCCAGCGAGACAGGTCGAAGCGATCGGAAACCGAGCTTTGGCTGGAGATCCGGCGCGCGCAGATGTCGTACCCGAAGGTCGGCGAATAGGAGACCGAGGTGCCCTGATTGCGGGTGATCAGGTCCAGCCATGCGAGCGGACGGCGGGCAAAATCCTCCGTCTTGAGATAATCGGCGGAAACCTGGTTGGCGATCAGCGACAGGAAACAGCCGACCAGGCCCATGTCATGGTACCAGGGCAACCAGGATATGCACCGGTCGGTCTCGGCCAGCTGCATGCCGTGGCTGTGGGCCGCCAGATTGGCGAGCAGGGCGCGGTGGGTCACCGCCACACCGTGCGGAAAGCGGGTCGAGCCGCTGGAATACTGCAGATAGCAGATGTCGTCAGGATTGGGCGTCGGCAGTTCGCACGGCGCCGTGTCCCGCGCGGCAAAGTCTGCCCAAGTGGCATGGTCGCAGCCCTGGCGCGCGGCAGCCGATGCGGTCATTTCCGCGATCTCGTCAGGCCCGACCAGCAGCAATGGATCAGAACTGGAAAGCTGGACGGCAAGCTGTTCGATATAGTTTTCCTTGCCGCCGAAGCTGGTCGGCAGCGGCAGCGGAACCGGCCATGCGCCGGCATAGACGGCGCCGCAAAACAGCGCGGCGAAATCGGTGCCGGTCTCGGCGATAAGGGCGATCCGATCGCCCGGTTTCACGCCCCGCGCGACGAGCGCATAGGCGACCGAAAGTGAATCCGCGCGCAGCTCGCCAAAGGGATAGACGCGCGTCAACGTGCCCCGCGGATCGTGGAAATTAAAACCACGGTTGCCTTTTGCGGCATAGTCGATCGCGTCGCAGAAATTCTCGAAATCAGCAAAACGCCGTGGCAGTTTGTCCTCGTTCGGCGTAGCTACAAGTGCCTGTCCCGAATTCGGCACCACGCTGATGGTGTCGGCCATATCTGTCTAACCCGTTGTTGTTTTGCCATTATCAGGCGGAACTGCGAGGCGTTTAGTCGGTTCGACATGAACCGGAGTTTGCAACTTTTTTAACCTCGTTTTCCGCGAGCTCTCCCCAATCTGAGCCGAGTGTGGCATGAATAGGGCAAGATGTCCGCCAAGCGTCGCAATCCCCAACCCCTGACTGCAACCCGCCTTGAAGAGCTGGCGCTGGCCTATGTCGCGCGCTTTGCGACTACGCAAGCCAGGCTGCGCAGTTATCTGCAGCGCAAGGTCCGTGAAAGGGGCTGGGCCGATGATGGCGAGCCGCTTCTTGAGGCATTGGTCAGCAAGCATGCACAGGCTGGCTACGTGGATGACCAAGCCTGGGCACGAATGAAGACGGGCAGCATGCTGCGACGCGGCTATGGCGCGCGGCGGGTCGGCGAAGCCCTGGGACATGCAGGTATCGGCCAGCAAATCCGCTCCGAAGTCGAGATCACACGGTTGCAGCAGCACCGCGCAGCGATCGTGCTGGCAAGACGGCGCCGGTTCGGGCCTTTCGCCGTTCAGCCCCTCGACAGGCCGGTGCGGGAAAAGCAGCTGGCGGCCATGCTGCGGGCAGGGCATCCGCTCGACATCGCGCGCATGATCGTCGATGCGGACGACCCTGCAACTCTTGAGGAATGGGCCGAGTCGGCCTGTGGAGATGATTAAGTGCGCTTGACCCGGACATTGGCTGCGGCCCTCTTGATTGCTCCGCTGATGCTGCCCGTGACTGCATGTTCACGCTCCGAAACGCAGGCTGCGACAGCTACTTCGGGAACGAAATCAGCCGTCCATCCGGTGTCGGGGCTACGGGTCGTTCCGCTCGCGGTGAGGTCCGATGGCAAAACTCATACCTTTGCCGTGGAAGTCGCCGCGACGCCGGAGGAGCAGGCAAAAGGGCTGATGTTTCGCACTGAACTGGGGCCGGACGAAGGTATGATCTTTCCGACAGAGCCGCCGCGCCGCGCGTCTTTCTGGATGCGCAACACGGTCATCCCATTGGACATTATCTTCATCGGGACCGATCATCGCATTCTCAACATTGCGGCAAACGCGGTTCCTTACGACGAGACGCCGCTGCCTGGCACCGGCTTGTCAATCGGGGTGCTGGAACTGGCGGGCGGTCGCGCTGCCGAACTGGGCATCAAGCCCGGCGACAAGGTCAAGTGGTAGCAAACCCCCGCGTCGCTGGTCATGCCTCGTCCTCGAACGACCCCAGGTAATCGGCACCGCGCCTGATCAGCCGGGCTTCGCAGCCCGCGTCCTGCAAGAGCGACAGCGTAGACCGGCGATTGCTGACGATGGTCCAGCTTCGCTCCGAGACATTGCGAAGCGTTACGTCTCGTGCCTCGCGGAGTGCCTCCGTCAGGGCTGCGGGAGATGGCTGATGAACTGCCAGGCCTTCATTCGCGAACGCTGCCCGATCGGTACCAAGCGTCTCGCAGGCTAGCGCAACCCGAGGAGTATCTGCGATAATCGTGCTGCGGTGGTCCGCGACGATCTGCGCCGCACCCGCATCCGCGATCGTTTCTCCATGCATCAGCAACGGGCGATCAGGTGTCCACGCTTCGGGCGGGCATAATCGGCGTGCGGGGCTGACCGGCGTGAAGGGTTTGCTTTCCAGAGGATAGATGCGGCAGATGCGCGGGCGCTCTTCATAATTGCCGCAGCGAAGGTCGGGTTGCAGATGAGGGCAACCGCCCTCGTGATGCGCGGCGAGAACAACCGCGACGCGCAGGGAAATGGATCCGGACATTGCCGGAAACGAGCGGTTCTCGTCGTGAAGCGCGCGCGCAGGATCGTCGTTCGGAGCAGGCGGCCATGGCAGCGCCTCGACAAGAAGCTGCACAGTATGGCCGCGCCCGGCCCAGACGATCGCTTCGTCCACGCTCAACGTGAGGCGCAGGCCCTGGCAGCACTTGCCGCACTGCGTGCAGTCGAAATGGAGGTTCATGGGCGGCACTTGCAGGAACGTCGTCGGCGGATCAATCGTCTTGCCATGAAAGCGGGCGCGCGACGTCTTCCAGCGCCATGCGTTCGCTGCGCAGGCCGTATCGCCATCCGGCGGCTGCGGCGATCAGCATCAGCAAGGACGCGAACAGATAGCCTTCTAGAACCTGCACTCTCGATCCGCTTTCTATCAGCAGCCCGAACACCCAAGGTGCGATGACCCCGCCGATCCCGGTCCCGGCTGCGTAGAAAATCGCGATAGCCAGCGCACGAATTTCCAATGGGAAACTTTCGGCCACAGTCAGGTAGGCGGACGACGCGGCGGCGGAGGCGAAGAAGAACGTCACGCTCCAGCATAGCGTCTGGGTCGCCGCGTCCAGTAGATCGTTGGCAAAGAGCAGGCCGGTGCCTGCAAGCAGCAGCCCCGAGACGCCATAGGTGAAGGCGATCATCTGGCGCCTTCCCACAGTGTCGAAAAAGCGGCCCAGGACCAGCGGCCCGAGAACGTTGCCGGCAGCGAAGGGCAGGACATACCATCCCACATCCGAAGTCGGGACGTCATAAAAATCACTCAACATGAGGGCGTAGGAGAAGAATATCGCGTTGTAGAGAAAGGCCTGCGAGGTCATCAGCATCAGGCCCAGCCCGGTCCTTCGTGGGTAAGTGCGCAGCAGCGCGGTCACTACCTCTCGTAATGGCGTAGAGCGGCGCCATTTGAGCTTCACCGTCTGGTTCACGTCCGGCAGCGCGTGCCCTTCCGCGCGCACCCGCTGCTCGATCGTGTCCATGATCGCGTCTGCCTGCGCGCCCTTGCCATGCGTGATCAGCCAGCGCGGGCTCTCGGGAAGGTGGCGGCGAAGGAATATGATCGCCAGACCGGCGACCGCGCCGAAAAGAAAGGCAATTCGCCAGCCCAGGTCGGGGGCAATTACCTGCGGATCGAGCACCAGGATCGCCAGAACGCCGCCCATTGCCGCACCGACCCAATAGCTGCCATTGATCGCAAGGTCGGTCCACCCACGCCGCCGCGCCGGGATGAGCTCTTGTATCGCTGAATTGATGGCACTGTACTCGCCGCCGATCCCAGCTCCCGTCGCGAAGCGAAATAGCGCGAAACTCGGCAGATCCCACGCGAATGCGGTGGCCGCGGTAGCGGCAAGGTAAATCAGCAAGGTGATCGTGAACAGGCGCTTGCGGCCCATCCGGTCGGTGAGCCAGCCGAAGAACAGCGCGCCCGCCACCGCGCCTGCAAGGTAGGCGCTGTTCGCGAATCCGACGTCCGAGGCGGTGAAGACGAGGTCGGGGCTTTCCCGCAGGGCCGGTGCCAGCGATCCGGCCAGTGTTACTTCGAGGCCGTCGAGTATCCAGGTGATGCCCAGCGCGACAACGACGAGCCAGTGAAAGCCGGACCATGGCAAGCGGTCGAGCCGGGCGGGAACGTTTGTCTCAACGATATCGGACGTGGGGGCAGGGGGCGGGGACGTCATCCGCCCAAGCCTATAGACCGGTTAAGAGAGGATCAAATCTCTTCCCCGATCACGCCGCCTTCAGTCCATGCAACTTGGCCAGCCCAGGCGCCAGGATGGTTGGTATGCCGTGTTCGACATAAATGGCGTTGGCATATTCGAACAGCACATCCTGGCGATAGGCGGTCATGTCGTTGCCGAACTGCAGCGTCACATAGTCGCCATCGAGCAAGGTTTCGACGGCGGCCTGTTCATGTGCCTCAAGGCACTGGATCTCGAAATGGATGACTGCCGGGCGAGCACCGTGCGCGAATATGTCGGAAAGGATCGCTTGGTCCATGCCTTCGGCATCGACGACGAGGATATCCGGCGTGCGGCCCTGCGATGCCGCCAGAAGTTCCGAATAGGAAATCGTGGAGACCTTTATGCGCTCGACACAGGACTGGATGCGCTGGGTGGTGGCGTGATCGATCGTCTTCCCGCCCAGCGCGTTCTTGTCCATGTGCATTGACGAAATGCCCAGAACCCAGCGGGGCAGGCCCAGAGCCTGCGCCTTCTCGGGGTTGACTGCGTTGAGCACAAGCGGCTGATCGTCGAGCGCATAGGCCTGCTGCAAAAGGCGAGCGTTGCGATTGTTGGCGTAGTTGTCCGCGAGCATCGCGTACATGTAGGGATTGGGCTCGAGCAGCACGGCGCGCGGATCGTAATTGATCATCAGCGACCGAAGCGGATCGACCAGCACGCCGTCGGCCGCACCGATCTGCCAGACGGTAAGGTCAGGGTCGCGATCGAGCATCCACTGCGTGACTTTCGCGAATTCGAACACAGTGCGGTCGTTCGCGGCGATCGACATGTTCTGGTGAAGTACCATCGCCGCCTGTGCCGAGGTCGCCCGAAGATCGTGTATCGTGCCGATCAGCACTTTCACGTCCTCGCTCCACTCGTCCTCGCGGCCCACCAGCATGGCTGCGGGTTCGGCGAGGTCACCCTTGTCTAGCAGGCCCATCGCCTTGCGTTGCTGGATCTCGGGCGAGAGCCACGAGCCGCCCCACACATGAATACCCAGCGTTTGGTCAAGATTGACGCGCCTGATCGAGGAAAGCGGCTGATCGTATAGGTAGGGGTAGAATGATGCGGTGGGCAGGCGGCGGTGCTCGTGATGCTTCAGGAAAGCACCGAACAGCCACGGCCCTGTGGAATGATTGGGGCGCGTTTCATCTACCGGATTGCTGAGAAGGTGGGCAATGATATCCCTGAAGATCGGGTGCTGGGCCGGGGCGCCGATGAAGCCGATCGAGCAATAGCGCGTCGATGCGTCTTCGTTGCACACCGTGAGTTGCTTCGTCATCTCCTCGGGCTCGAAGTGATTGTGCGGCATGATGTCGCAGTCGAGATAGATGCCGCCGAAACGGTAGAGGATTTCGTAACGGGCAAGGTCGGCACGGGAAACCGGGTTCTGCAGCGAATTGAGCCGGTCGCGGGTCAGTTCCAGGCGATCTATGTCGCCGTCTCGCCAGGTAATGAACTCGGCTTGCGGGAACTGTCGCTGCCAGGCTTGCCAATAGGCCTCGTATACTTCCGGAATCGCCCGCGGTCCGAACCAGATTCGGTGGAAAGACGTGCCCATGCCCCAAGGCTCCTGCTGTGCCAGTTTCGCCGAACACGCACACCACATGCACGCCGACTTTGGAGCGGAGGCGTAAAGTAACACGGTAAATCGCGTGCGAAGCGCCGCTAGGGGTTATACCCTATTGGCAGAGTTGTCGGCATGGATGTCCATGGGGCCGCGATGATGGATGCCGTCGTCTGTGGTCAACACGCTTGCCTTGACCGAAGCGGGGAGGTAACGCGCCGTCTATGGGTATCCTCGGCAAGATCTTCACCTGGTGGGACGGCGCCACCATCGGCACCTCTCTCTGGAGTTCCATGAACGGCGAGCATGTCGGCACGGACTTTCAGGGGAACAAGTATTATCGCGCCAAGAAGGCGAAGACGACCGAGGGCCACGAGAGGCGCTGGGTGATCTACGAGGGCGCCAACGATGCCAGCAAAGTCCCGGCCGAGTGGCACGGGTGGCTGCACCATTCCTACGATGCCGTGCCGGAAAGTCATCTGCCGCCGCCGCGCATCTGGGAGGTCGACTATACCCCCAATGCAACAGGCACTGCCGCTGCCTATCGGCCGCAGGGCGCGCTGGAGCGCGGCGGCCACCGCGCCGCCGCGACCGGGGACTATGAAGCCTGGTCACCAGAGGGCTGAGGAAGGCGCGTGAAGCGGGCTTCCGCTTATCTGCTGACGTCCGGCTTTGCGCTGCTGCTTGCGGCGTGCGGCGGCGAGCCTGCCCCTGAGGCTCAGGAGACCGGTGTTCCTGACGCGATAGCGGGCATGCAGGCCGGGCCCGCCCAGGCCGCGCAAGGCCAGCAGATCGGCACGCCGAACAAGGACCGCGTCGTCACACTCGGCGTTCTCAACAAGCGCAACAACCTGACCCAGGACCTCGTGATGAAGCCGGGGGAATCGAAGCGGGTAGGGAATCTCGTGGTCAAGGTTGCCACTTGCGAGAAAACGCTGCCTTGGGAGCATCCGCAGGATGAGGGTGCCTTCGTCCAGGTGTTCGTGGAAGAGCGCGCAAATACCAGCCAGCAACTGGCATGGCGCAAGGTGTTCTCAGGCTGGCTGTTCAAGAATTCGCCCGCTCTGAATGTCGTCGAACATCCGATCTACGATGTCTGGGTCAAGAACTGCGAAATGAATTTTCCCGGTGAAGAGGCTGGCCCGCCCGACGCCGCGCCCTCCAGCAGGGCAGCAAATGCTTCCGGCAGGGAGAGGAGCGCTCCCCCGGCAGCCGAACCGTCGTCATCGCCGGCCACTCCGGGAGCTGTACCCGCCGAGCCGGCAGCGCCCATCGATCCCGCGCCGCGGGAGAACTGAGCTGCGTGGAGCAGCGAGAGATAGCGCTGCTGGCTCATCTCGACGGCACCCAGCGATGCAAGGTGCGGGGTCATGAACTGGCAATCCAGCAGCGAAGCACCGCCACGGCGCAGGGCGGCGACCAACCAGGCAAGTGCTACCTTCGATGCATCCGGCACACGGCTGAACATGCTTTCGCCGCAGAACACCCTATCGAAGGCCACGCCGTAAAGCCCGCCAACAAGCTGCCGCCCATTGCCGCCCGGACCGTGCTGCCAGCACTCGATCGAATGGGCGTGCCCGCACAAATGCAACTGTTCATAACTCGCCTGGATGCGCCGGCTGATCCAGCTGCGGCTGTCATCGTCGTTAGGCAGGCTGTCGTCGTCGGCTTCGCGATCCGCCGTGGCGGGCATGCGCGGTGCCGCACATTCGTCCATCACCTGCGAAAAGGCTTCATTGCAGGTCACTACAAAGCGGTTCCGACGCAGGGTTCGCGCCAGCGATCGGGATATGCGGAATCTGTCCAGCGGCAAAATTGCCCGCCGCCGCGGCTCAACCCAGAATATATCCGGATCGTCGCGGCTGTCTGCCATCGGGAAAATCCCGCTGCGGTAAGCAAGCATGAGCAGATCGGGCGCGATCGCATCTGGAGCGCTTGGGGCATGCATCGACGCTTCATAGCAGATCTCTGCGTCGGGAGAACATGTTCGGCTCCGCATAAGAAATACCTGGGCGCGCTTGCATTCCGCCCTTGTGTTGCTGCTCATCTCCATTTAGAGGCACCGGCGCCCGCAGGAGTGTAGCTCAGTTGGTAGAGCATCGGTCTCCAAAACCGAGGGCCGTGGGTTCGAGTCCCTCCACTCCTGCCAGCTTTCCCAGGCTGACCGCGTCGCGACGCTACAAGATTTGCGGCAAGTGGCGATCGTCTGTAGCGTGACGTCGCCTTGCCAGTCTTTCGGGGAGGTCAGGGCAGCGGCGCTCGCTCGAATCGGGCAGGGCCGAAGCTGTGGGCATCTGATCCGGAGCGGGGAAAGAAACCAGTCGCACATGCACGGAACCGCCCAAACTGAACCGAGCGAATCCGAACAGGCCTATCGCAAGAAGCGCGATGCGGCGTTTTGGCTCGGCATAGTCCTTTCGTTCATGGCCGCATTGCCGGCAATCGTGGCCTGGGCGCCGCAGATGACGGACTACCCCTCGCATCTCGCCGGCTACAAGATCATGCTCGATCATGGCCGCGATCCGTTCCTGACGCTCTATTACCTGTTCGACTGGGAATGGACCGGCAATCTTGGCGTCGAGATCCTGATGGTGCCGATGGCTGCCATGTTCGGGATCGAGGAAGCGGGCAGGGTGATAGTCGCGCTGATCCCGTTTCTGAGCGGCCTGTCGATCATCGCCGTCGCCTGGAGCTTGCGTAAGCGTGTAGGTGTCGGGGCGATTCTGGCATTCGCGATGATCTGGTCGCCGTCGCTCCTGATGGGTTTTTTGAACTATTCCCTGTCGCTGGCTCTCGCGCTGTTCGCATTTGCGCTTTGGGTGCGGATGGAGAATTCGGGCTGGCGCACAGTGGTGTTCGTGCCGATTTCATTCGCTGTCTGGCTCAGCCACGTGTCCGGCTGGGGCGTGATGGGGGTGCTGGTATTTGGTTATGAATGGACCCGGCGGAACAGTTGGCGTGACTGGGTTCCGTTCACCAAGCCCTGGCCGCTGATCTTCCCGCTGGTCCCCATGCTGGCGGGGATCGGTGCCAATTCGCAGGTCTCGTACGGGCGGTGGGGCGTGCTCGAGTACAAGTGGAGCATTCTCTACAAGTCGATGCGCAGCTACGATCAAGTGTTCGATATTGTCAGCCTCTGCGTGGTCCTGGCCGTAATCGCCTTTTGTATTGTCACCAGGCGCTTCGACATGCGCGTGGGCTGGGCGGCGCTCATATTGCTGGTGTTGACGCTGATAGTGCCGCGCCAGATTTTTGGCGGCGACTATGCCGACTACCGGCTCAGCACCGCGGCTCTTCTCGTTGCCTGTCTTGCGGTGGACTGGCCTGTGCCGCGCTGGGGGCTGGCTCTGGCCGGTCTGCTCTTCGCCTCTCGCCTCGCGGTGACGACAACGGTCTGGTATCAGGACTCGCTGACATCTCGGCAGATGATCGCGGCAATGGACTACGTGCCTGATGGCGCCCGTGTCGCCACTGCGGTCGCGATCCCGCGCCAGCAGTGGTTCTTCGGCCCGTTCGAGCATTTCGGAAGCTATGCCGTGGTTCGGCGCAGTGCCATGGAAAATTCGAACTTCGCGCTGCCCGATGTCCACATGCTGTCCATGCGCGAGACAAGGTACCGGTTCAACGATCCCACGCAGCGGATTCTCTATTCCCGCAACCAGGGAATAGACCTGCGCAAGTTCAAGCCAGCGCGTCACGCCGATTACCTTTGGTTTATCGGCGATATCCGGCCGGTGGCCCTGCCTGACGGGGCGCGAATCGTGTTCCGTACGCCCAATTCCTTCCTTGCAAGATTGCCGGACGCGGTGGACCTTGCAAATCCGGCTGGCGGAAGCTAAATCCCCCAACTCTTCCGACAAGCGGACATCATCTGCCCCTCCCGGTCTCGACCGGGGCGGCGATGACCCCTAGGCGGAAGCCAAGAGAATTTGCATCAGGCAAGAGACACGGAAGCGACTGAGATGGCCAAGATCAACCCCGGCGAGTTCATGCGCCAGGTCCAGGCGGAAGCGCGCAAGATCTACTGGCCCTCGCGCCAGGAAACGGTGACCACGGCAATTTTCGTTGGCATCATGACTGTGGTGCTGGCCACCTTCTTCCTTGGCATCGACGCGCTGTTCGGGTGGGTCGTCACCTCGTTGCTGTCGCTCCTGTGATCGCCTGAGAACTGGTAAAAGAGAGAACCATGGCCCGCTGGTACATCATCCACGCCTATTCCGGCTTCGAATCGAAGGTTAAGGAATCCATCCTCTCCGAAGCGGAGCGCATGGGCCTGTCGCAGCTCGTCGAGGACGTGCAGGTGCCTTCGGAAATGATCACCGAAGTAAAGCGCGGCAAGAAGGTGCAGGTCGAACGTAAGACGATGCCCGGCTACGTCCTCGCCAAACTGGCGCTGAACGACGACATCTACCACCTTGTCAAGAACACACCGAAGGTCACCGGCTTTCTCGGATCGAGCGGCAAGCCGCAGGCGATCAGTGAGTCCGAAGCAGCTCGCTACTTCGGCGCTGCAGAAGCCGCAGCGGCAGAGCCGCGCAAGACCGTCAACATCGATTATGAGATCGGCGATTCGGTCAAGGTGCTCGATGGTCCCTTCGCCAGCTTCAATGGCATCGTGGAAGAGCTCGATTTCGACAAGAACCGCGTCAAGGTCTCGGTCTCGATCTTCGGCCGCGCTACGCCGGTCGAGCTGGATTTCGAGCACGTCGAACTCAGCAAGTAATGCGATCCGGCGGTCGGCGGACCGCCGGCCCACCATCGGTTAACCGGAACCTTACCCATTTCGGATAGCGGTTGGCATCATGTCGACCGCTATCGCCGATGGAAGCGCGCCCGTGTCTGGAAGTGCTTCGCGCCTTGCTCCGCTTGATGGTCTGCGCGGCCTCGCGGCTTGCGGCGTGGCGCTGATTTACCATCCCAATCTGTTGTTGTTCTCGGGCGATGTGATTGCGGGCGCGCCGGTGCCAATCGCCTGGCTGCAGCTATGGGGCTGGACGCTCGTCGATCTGTTCTTTGTGATATCGGGCTATGTCTTCGCGCATGTCTATCTGCGTGGAGATGGTCTTACGCGGGGCAGGGTGGCGGATTTTGCGGTAGCGCGGATCGCCCGGCTCTATCCGCTACATCTGCTCATGCTGTGCCTGTGCGCCGTGCTGTTCTTTGGTGATCCGGGAAACAGTGCATTTGCCTTCGCCGCGCACCTCTTGATGTTGCAGGCTTTCGTGGAGCCCGTGGGGCATACCTTCGACGGGCCGACGTGGTCGATCTCGGTCGAGATGGTCTGCTACGTCCTGTTCGCGATGGCGGCTGTCCGTGGGCGCCGAATGCTGTATTTGGTCGCCTTGCTAGCCATCTCCGCCGCAGTGCTGCATTTTCTAGTGCAGGGGCGTCCGGGCGGACCATGGGTTGGCGACGGCGTGCCGCGCGGCCTTCTCGGCTTTTTCCTCGGGCAGCTGATGTGGCTGCACAAAGAGCGGCTTGCTGCTCTGCCGTGGCCGGTGCTGGTGAGCGCAGTGATTTTCGGCATGACGCTGGACATGGGATCGATGAGTTCGGTGCTTCCACTCAGTCTGCTGGCGTGGCCGGCGCTGGTCCTGCTAGCGCTGAGGATGCCGCTGGCAGGCTGTGCGCCGTTGCGGTGGCTGGGGGATCGAAGCTATGCGATCTACCTTATCCACTATCCGCTGCAATTGCTGGTCGCGTATTGGTGGGGCGGCTTCGATGGCGGCATGGCAACATACTGGACGGTGACCGCCGCTTTTGCGGCCGCCGTGCTGCTGCTGTCCGACGTGTGCTATCGCTGGTTCGAGGCTCCGTGCCGCGATGCGATCAGGACGATATGGATGCGACGATCCGCCCGGCCGCCGCTGCGCGCGGCATAACGCTTTTCTTTTTAACCGGTTTCCGTTATGGGCGCCTCCTTCGGACTGGCCTTGGCTGGTGCGATTCTCGTGCGGGAGAGCGTTTCGGCGCTCGTCAGACCGCTTAACATGAGTGCCTATACCCTTCACCGGGCCGGGTGCGAAAGTGTGAAAGGAAGCCACTCGTGGCAAAGAAAATTACTGGCTATATCAAGCTGCAGGTGCCTGCGGGCGCTGCAAACCCGTCGCCGCCGATCGGTCCGGCGCTGGGTCAGCGCGGCGTGAACATCATGGAATTCTGCAAGGCGTTCAATGCCGCCACGCAGGAGATGGAAAAGGGCATGCCAATCCCGACCATCATCACCGTGTATGCCGACCGCAGCTTCACGTTCGTCACCAAGACCCCGCCTGCTACCTTCCTCATCAAGAAGGCAGCCAACCTGAAGTCCGGCTCGAAGGAGCCCGGCAAGGTTTCCGCCGGAAAGATCGCGCGCTCGAAGCTTGCCGAGATCGCTCAGGTGAAGATGTCGGATCTCAATGCGAACGACATTGAAGCCGCAACGAAGATCATCGAAGGCTCCGCTCGCGCGATGGGCCTCGAAGTGGTGGAGGGCTGATCACATGGCCAAGCAGAGCAAGAAGCAGAAGGCGCTGTTCAACAAGCTGGGCGAGAACCAGAAGCTCTATCCGGTAGGTGAAGCTCTCCAGACCCTGCGCGATCTGAAGACCACCAAGTTTGACGAGACCGTTGAAGTCGCGCTGAACCTGGGCGTCGATCCCCGTCATGCTGACCAGATGGTCCGTGGCATGGTTTCCCTGCCGGCCGGTACGGGCAAGACCGTGCGCGTTGCCGTGTTCGCCAAGGGCGACAAGGCCGATCAGGCTCTGGCTGCCGGTGCCGACAAGGTTGGCGCGGAAGACCTGATGGAAGACATGCAGGCCGGCAATCTCAACTATGACCGCGTCATCGCGACGCCGGACATGATGGGTGTGGTTGGCCGCCTCGGTAAGCTGCTGGGCCCCAAGGGCCTGATGCCGAACCCGAAGCTGGGCACTGTCACTCCGAACGTGGAACAGGCCGTGAAGGACGCCAAGGGCGGCCAGATCGAGTTCCGCGTCGAGAAGCAGGGCATCATTCACGCCGGTATCGGCAAGATGTCGTTCGCTGACGAAGACCTGCGCAAGAACTTCGACGCTTTCGTTGACGCGATCGTCAAGGCAAAGCCGTCGGGCGCAAAGGGCAAGTATGTCCGCAAGGTCACGTTGTCGTCCTCGATGGGCCCGGGCCTGAAGATCGACACCGCCGACGTTGCCGGCGCCTGATCGGCGCACGATCGACACGTTTTGAAGGAGGCCGGGAAGGAAACTTCCCGGCCTTTTTCGTATATGTGAGACCCTGAACTCAGAGGCCTGCGAGGCTGTCAGCGCAGCCACGCGCCGTCGTCAGCCGCCGATGGGGCCGGGGTGCAGATTGGCCTCGGTATAGCACTCGATCAGGTAGGCGAGCGGACGATCGTCCGGCAGCACCAGCAGAGCCTTGTGGGTGGAAATCGTGCCTTTCGGGCAGTTTTCACCTTGGCCGCGAATGGTCTCCAGCGGCTCGCGGCGGAATTGGAGCGGCGCTATTACTTTGCCGAATGGCGTGTCGCTGCGCGCAAGAGCATCGTTCATGGCTGGTGTCAGCCGCGAAGGTACATACCAGTTCCAGGCAACCGACAGCACCGTGGGGCCGCAGCTGAGCCGGACATGGCGCATCGCCAAAGTTTCGCCGTGATTCAGCCGAAGCCGACTGCGCACCGATCGCGGCGGATCATCGCTGGCTGCGCTGATCGTATGGGCGGTGATCGTTGCCGGATCAGCGATCCCGCGCGTCCTGCACCACTCTTCCAGGGCTAGCGTGGCGCTGTCGTGGCGGCGCAGCGTTGCCTCGAAAGCTTGCAGGTTGGGGTGCTGCTTAGTGGGTTCCGTCATGACACTCGCTGCGGCGATAATCGGCAACAGCAATTCAGATGCCCCCCGCGATGGCGGGCTTATCGCGCGCTTCCAGACCCTCTGTCAGAGCCCGCGTACAATCTGCAAGGTCGGATGGATCGACCGAACGGATGACGAAGTTCGCGCCGGTCTTTCCTTCCCTCCAGAAGGGATAAGAGCCGATCTGGCACGTAGGGAAGGACTTTTCCGTTTCGCGAAGCAGATCGGCGACTTCGCTTTCGCCGACCCAGCAGCCGATCGTTTCCGAAAGCAGCGGCGCGCCGCCCTCAAGCTGTCCTGACAACGTATCGAGCATGCCGGCGGTGATACTGGGGACGCCCGCCATGATGAAGACGTTGCCAAAGCGAATACCGGGCGCGCCGGTATAGCGGTTGGGGATCAGGCTTGCCCCTTCCGGTGTCCGCGCCATGCGCAGGCGAGCTTCGGAAAGGCCGCCGCGGGTTTCGTAGTACCCTTCCAGAATTTGCCGGGCCTCGGGATGGACTATGACCGGAACGCCAAGCGCTTCCGAAATCGCATCGACGGTGATGTCATCATGCGTGGGACCGATGCCGCCTGTCGTGAAAAGATAGTCGTTACGCGCCCGCAGCGCGTTCACTGCTTCGACGATCGCAGCTGTATCGTCCGCCACGACACGGACTTCCTTGAGCCGGATGCCCTGGATCTGCAGCCACGTCGCGATCTGGGCAATGTTCTTGTCGTGCGTGCGCCCGGACAGGATCTCGTCGCCGATCACAACAAGCGCGGCCGTATAGATTCGTGAGGTGCTCATCATCGAATCTGGCTAGGGGAAATGGAGCTGTCCGGCCAGAGTTTCCGTCGCTGATGCTGACGCCGTCATCGTGCGGCACAAATTAGAGAGCGCTATCATCAACCCAAAAAAAAGGGCTGATCCGAAGACCAGCCCTATGGAAGTTTTGGGAGAGGATGCCTGAAAGGCCCGATCCTTATGACTGTGAACCGGATTCACCGCAAATGCGAAAAGGTTCGTGTCTGTTGCATGTTATGCAATTAAAATCTGGCGCTGCGATTGCATTTATCGCCCGACAATAGCGCCGAACAGATCGTGCTCATCAGCATCCTCGATGGTAACGTCAACAATATCACCGACTTGCAGGACACTGCCGACGTCACGAAGAAATACGTTGCCGTCGATTTCGGGGGCATCTGCCTGCGATCGGGCGGTTGCGCCGATGTCGCCGTCCTCGTCCGCAATGCCGATTTCGTCGATGATCACAGGCATGATCTGACCGACCTTGGCCGCCAGCTTGGCGGCACTGATCGCTGCGGTCTTTTCCATGATGCGCGCGTAACGCTCTTCCTTGACCTCTTCAGGCACGGCACCGGGCAGATTGTTGGCGCTGGCGCCTTCGACCGGCTCGAAGCGGAATGCGCCCACGCGGTCCAACTGCGCCTCGTCGAGCCAGTCGAGCAGGTACTGGAAATCCGCGTCGGTCTCACCGGGAAAGCCGACCACGAAACTGGAGCGTACGGCGATGTCGGGGCATATTTCTCGCCACGAACGCAAGCGATCCAATACCTTGGCCTCATTGGCCGGTCGCTTCATCGCCTTGAGCACGGAGGGAGCGGCGTGCTGGAACGGAATGTCCAGGTAAGGTGTGAGCAAACCCTCCGCCATCAACGGGATCACCGCGTCGACGTGAGGGTAAGGATAGACATAGTGCAACCGTACCCAAGGGCTGCGGCCTTGCGCGTCCGTGAGTTGGCCGAGCTCTCGCGCCAGATCGGTCATGTGCGTGCGCACCGTCCGGTCTTTCCAGTCGCGCTCCTCGTGGCGCACGTCGACGCCGTAAGCGGAAGTATCCTGGCTGATCACCAGCAGTTCCCGGGTTCCCGCCTGCACTAGCTTTTCCGCTTCGCGCAGTACGGCGTCGATGCGCCGGCTCGCCAGCTTGCCGCGCAGGCTGGGGATGATGCAGAAGGAGCAGGCGTGATTGCAGCCTTCCGAGATTTTCAGGTAGCTGTAATGGCGCGGCGTAAGTTTTATCCCGGCCTCGTCGTAAGCCTGCGGAATGAGGTCCACATAGGGGCTGAGTTCAGGCGGAGCGGCGTCGTGAACGGCTTCAACGACAGCTTCGTACTGGTGTGCGCCCGTCACGGCCAGGACGTCGGGAAATCTAGCCCGGATGACTTCTGCCTCGTTGCCCATGCACCCGGTAACGATGACGCGTCCGTTTTCGGCGATGGCTTCGCCAATGGCGGCAAGGCTTTCTTCCTTGGCCGAGTCGAGAAAACCGCACGTGTTGACGAGCACGACATCAGCGCCAGCATAGTCCTGACTCATGCTGTAGCCGTCCGCGCGCAAGCGGGTGAGAATGCGTTCTGAGTCGACGAGCGCTTTGGGGCAGCCGAGGCTGACCATGCCGACCTTGGGCGGGGAAGGGATTTTCGTGGCCATGGGATGGCGCGCCCGATACGCTGAATATCAGGCAAAGTCACGAAAAAGCGCGTAGGCTCCGCCTTCGCTTAATCGAACTGGACCTTGCATTAATGGCAGGGAGTTGCGACACACGCGCGAATTGGACGAGAGGGTGGTGCATGGGACCGGTGAACTGGCTGGCAGTGTTCCTTGCGGCAGCGCTCGCATTCGCCATTAGCGTCGTCTGGAACGGCCCTGTGTTCAGGACCGGTCGGCAATTGCTTCCGGGTAGATCCAAACATGCGGGAAACTACACGGTCGTCGGCCTGCTGCTGCTCGTTAGTGCCGCGATGCTGGGGCACAATTTCGCGCGTATAGGCGCGGAGACCCTGGCTATGAAGCCCTGGCTCTATTTTATGCAAACGGGCGGTGTGGCAATAGCATTCGTGATCCCTGCCGTCTGGCTGACGCATCTGCGAGGCCGCACCGAACCCATGCGCCGTGTAGTGGACTGCATGTTCTGGTTGATGGCTTACCTTGCGATGGGGCTGGTGTTCTGGCTCCTCGCGTGAGTCCTATTCGGGCGTGGCGGCGATCTCGACGATGACGTCTCCTTGTTCCAGCATGTGCGCCTCTGGCTCCCAGAACCCTATGGCGCGCTCTGCCCGATAGATTCGCAGTCCCTTGCCGGTCGAGATTCCTTCCAGCGGCATTCCGATCTCTTCGTCGCGAACGGGCCGCTCGATCAATTGCACACGGCCATTCACCGAAGCGAGATCGGACAAATACTCGGAAATGTGCCGGCCCTCTGCAGATCCCGCAAGAAGAAGCCCTGTGAAGCGCACTGGATTGATGACGTTGTTGGCACCGGCCTGACGGGCGAGAAATTCGTTGTCGTCAGCGCGCACGACTGCTGTGATCGGGATTCGCGGCGCCATATGCCTGGCAGTAAGGATAATGAGGATGGTGGTGTCGTCCCGGCCAGCGGAGACGAGGATCGTCCGGGCACGCCCGATGCGCACAGCCTCCATCGTCTCGTCGCGCGTGGCGTCGCCTTCCAATACGTTGCACCCAGCCTGTTCGGCGAGAACAAGACGTGACGCACTGGGATCGACTACCACGATGCAGGCAGGATCGGTCCCGCGCGCGATCAGTTCGGCGACGGCTTCGGAGCCGCTCACCCCGTAGCCCAGCACTACGATATGGTCCGCGAGGCGTTCCTGGATGCGCTTCATACGCCAGGTCTCCCAACTGCGTTTGATTATGAAATTGTAGGCGGTGCCCACGAAGATGTAGAGGACCGCTATGCGGATTGGGGTGACGATCACCGCTTCGATCAGTCTCGACTTGTCACTGACTGGCGCAATGTCGCCAAAACCGGTGGTCGTTATCGAGATCATCGTGAAATACACGACGTCCAGAAAGCTGATCACACCGTCGTGCGCATCCCTGAGACCTGCCCGATCCATCCAATGAACCAGCACGACGACAAAGACCAGAAACAGGGCCGCACCCAGACGGAGAGCCACATCCGCCCAGACCGGTACTGCGATGGCGCGCCGTAGCGGCCTGAACAGGGAGGGGTGAGGGCGCTTCCTCGACATTACCTGAGGACTAGGGAGCGGTCGGCAACTCGTCCAGTGGGTCTACCGGTTTTCCGTCCCGGCGCACTTCGAAATGCAGTTCGTTGCCCTTGGCAAGGCCGGTGTTGCCAACCAGACCGATCCGCTCGCCGGCCGCGACCCGTGCACCTTCTTTTACGGTTATGCGGCTCAGGAATCCGTAGGCTGTGAACCACCCATCTCCGTGATCGAGGACCACGAGATTGCCGAACTGCTCCTGTTCCTTGCCGGCGAACTTGACCGTACCGGCTGCAGCCGCGCGAACCATTGTGCCTTGTGCTGCGGTTATGTCCAGACCGTCGTGGTAGTCGGCTCCTGTGACATAGGCGCGCCGGATCGGGCCGCTGACCGGCCAACCGAAGCGTGGAGCTTTGGTGGGCGCGGTGGCCGATGGGGTCGCTTCAGGTAGTGCGCCGGCAGAGGGTTTCTTCGCCGGCAACCGACCCGTGGGCGGATTGAGCATCGTCGGGATCAGAAGGTTCTGTCCGATCTTTACGGGCGTATCAGGCGCCATGTCATTGGCCAGCGCGACCTGTTCCCATGGCACGCCGTACTGCATCGCAATGGCGAAGCCGGTCTCCCCGGCTGCCACCTTGTGATGGCGAGTACGCGGGATAAGAAGTTTCTGGCCGACCTTCACCACATAAGGCGCCTGCAGCCCGTTTGCCTCCGCGATCAGGATGCGGGGAACCTTGGCCCTGGCCGCTATCCCGCCGAGCGTTTCTCCCGCGGTTACCATATGTACGCTCGCCTGCTCGGGGGCGGTTGCGGAGACGGGCGCGGCGGTGCGGGCAGGAATGACGCGGGCGGCTGTGCGGACGGCGGCACTACGCGGCAGGTTCAGTTTCTGGCCGACTTTGACAATGTAAGGCGGTCGAAGGTTGTTCGCTTCCGCCAAGGTGGCAGGCGATACGCCTGCGCGGTTAGCGATGCCGTTCAGCGTCTCGCCTGCCGCCACAACGTGAAACGGTTCGTCGGTGGCACCGGCCGCGCTCCAAGCTCCGCCGGAAAGCAGCGCTATCGCCGCCCCGGCCCGCAATACGGCCTTGATCATGCCGTATAACGTTCCGCCAAGACACTCAGTGAGCCCTCATGGGTGAGATCGATCTGTAGTGGTGTCACCGAAATATAGCCCCCCGCTATCGCTTCGAGATCAGTATTGCTACCTAAGGTATGCTCTATCCCATGCAAGCCGAACCAGAAATACGGGAAACCGCGTGGGTCCATCCCTTCGACGACTGATCCGCGCGCATAGTCATGAAAGCCCTGCCGCACGACTTTGATGCCTTTGACGTCATTGCCGTCGACCGGCGGAAAATTGACGTTGACGAGAGTGCGCGGGGCAAAGACAGTGCCCAGCAGCGGCCGTAGCACCTTGGCGCCCCATTCTTCGGCCGCCGAAAAATCGACAGCGTTGCCAAGCCCTTCCTTGGCGTAGACCTGACTCAGCGCGACGGAGGGAATGCCCGCCAGCGCGCCCTCGAGCGCGGCCGAGACGGTTCCCGAATAGGTCACATCATCGCCGAGGTTGGCGCCGCGATTCACGCCCGACAGGATGAGATCGGGCGGTGAGGGAAGAATCTTCTTGAGCGCCATCGTCACGGAGTCGGTCGGCGTGCCGGTGACTGAGAAGCGCCGCTCCGCATGTTGACGCATGCGGACGGGCCGTGTCAGCGTCAGCGAATGCCCGGCGCCTGACTGTTCCTCGCTGGGTGCGCAGATCCAGATGTCGTCCGACAGCTGCGCCGCTATCTTTTCCAGCACATAGAGGCCTGGGGCGTTGATGCCGTCGTCGTTGGTAAGAAGGATGCGCATGAAGGCCTTTCGTTGATCGGATGACGATACTAAGCGGGCGTCCGAAGCATCCCCGGCGCGCCGTCCAGCATCACGTTGCCGGCGACAGCCTGTCCAGCCCACCCATCCACGTCTTGAGAACACCAGGCACGGCGACCGAGCCATCTTCCTGCTGGTAGTTCTCGAGCACGGCGACCAGAGTACGGCCGACAGCCAGACCCGAGCCGTTGAGTGTGTGAACGAACTCGTTCTTCTTGCTGCCTTCAGGCTTATAGCGCGCGTTCATGCGCCGGGCTTGATAGTCACCGCAGTTGGAGATCGAGCTGATCTCGCGATAGGCGTTCTGGCCTGGCAGCCAGACTTCGAGGTCGAACGTCTTTCGCGCCGTAGCGCCCATGTCTCCCGTGCAGAGCAACACCTTGCGATAGGGCAATTCCAGCGCCTGAAGAATGCTTTCAGCGGCCGCGACCATGCGCTCGTGTTCTGCTTCGCTCTCTTCAGGCTTGCACACCGTGACCAGTTCCACCTTTTCGAATTGGTGCTGGCGAATGAAACCGCGCGTGTCGCGTCCCGCCGCTCCGGCCTCTGACCGGAAACAAGGGGTCAGGGCGGTCATGCGCAGCGGGAGCGCTTCCGGATGGAGAATCTGTTCGCGCACCGCGTTGGTCAGCGAGACTTCAGCGGTCGGGATCAACCAGCGACCATCGGTGGTCTGGAACAGGTCTTCGGAAAACTTGGGAAGCTGGCCGGTGCCAAACACGGCGTCGTCCTTCACCAGCAACGGAACGCTGCATTCCATGAAACCCGCCGAGGTCTGGGCATCGAGCATAAACTGCGCCAGCGCGCGGTGGAGCCGCGCCATCTGGCCCTTGAGGAATGTAAAACGTGCGCCGGAGAGTTTCGCTCCGGTTTCAAAGTCCATGCCAAGCGCCGGACCGAGGTCAGCGTGTTCCTTCGGCGTAAATGTGAAATTTTCCGTCTTGCCCCAACGGCTTATCTCGACATTCTCAGTTTCGTCCGCACCGTCAGGCACTTCAGCCACGGGAAGGTTCGGCAGGCGGGCAAGCTCGTCCTGAAGCTGCGCGGAAAGTTCCTTTTCCTGGGCCTCAAGCGCGGGCAACGTGTCCTTGAGCTGCGCGACTTCGGCTTTCAGTGCTTCTGCCGTGGCGGTATCGCCCTGGGCCATCGCCTTGCCGATTGCCTTGGACGCGTCGTTGCGGCGGTTTTGCCCCTCCTGCATACTCGTCGCGACTGCGCGGCGCTGTTCGTCGAGCGCGAGGATGGTCTCGGCAACGGGCGCTACGCCTCGGCGGGCGAGGCCGGCGTCGAAGGCTGTGGGGTGTTCGCGGATCTGGCGGATGTCATGCATGGTCTGGCGACCTATGCCGCCTTGCCGCGACAGCCGCAAGCCGGGATGCCGCGTTGTTCGCTTTCCGCCGTTCCGATTGCGCGCCTAGCGAGATCTGCAGGTTCTTATGCCGAGAAGACTGTATATGGGGCAGGTGCCAAACAAGCCGGTCAGCAGCGGGATTATCCCGACAAGACCCCAAATGGTCTTGGGCCCAACGAACACCAGCGCAAGAAGCGCCGCGCCCACGATGATCCGCAAGATGCGATCCCATCCTCCGACGTTGGTTGAAAGCATGTCCAGTCTCCCCTTGGCAGTGCAAAGGGAATGGCACGGCATGGAGTGCTCGGCATTGATGCCGGTCAACTGACGATGCTGAGGTTTGGTGCCATCCGCCGGAGGGATGGTGGGCGCGACAGGGATTGAACCTGTGACCCCACCCGTGTGAAGGGTGTGCTCTACCGCTGAGCTACGCGCCCGCTACCACTTGCGGAAGCGCGCCCCTAGACAACTCGGGCCACGTTGACAAGCACCGATCTCGCTCTAAACGCGCTCATCATGACTGAAGAGACAAGCACGCCTCCGCAGGCGGGCGCTGATGTGCCGCCCGATCACCTTGCCATCAATCCGAAGAGCCCGTTCTTCGATGCCGAAAAGCTCCAACGCGGCATCGGGATTCGGTTCAAGGGTACGGTCCGCACCAACATCGAGGAATATTGCATTTCCGAAGGATGGGTGCGCGTTCAGGCCGGCAAGAGCATGGACCGCAACGGCAACCCCTTGACAATCAAGCTGACCGGGCCGGTCGAGGCCTGGTTCGAGGATCTGGGCGAGAACGCGCCCGTCGCCTCGAAGGCGTGAAGTTGGCGCCGGGCTTAGTAACTCCCGGCGATGATTTCCCCGATCGGGTCACGGTGATGGCGGCCCTTTCCGGGGGCCGGCCGCACTCCAGCGTCAGACGAAATCTGGTCCAGGCGTTCACTGCCCAGATCTGTGATGGTGCCCGGCTTGGCATTGTAGATGAAACCGGCGACGGGCCAGTGCGTCGTACCCAGGCTCTGGTTGGGGCCGTACCAGATGCGAACCTCGCTCCAGTCATTTTCTGGCGATACGTCGAGAGCGGTGACGTTGCGCTCTATCTTTCCAGGTGATGACCAGTTGGCATGGCTGATCAGGATCGTACGCGTATCCACGATCCTGCTCACAGATGCGACGTGACCTAGCGCCGAATTGGCGAATGGGCGTAGGGCCAGCACGGCGCCCACGCGCGGAACGTGTCCGCGGGCGTATTTGCCCTTGGCCTGGTTCCACCACGTGTGGGCATCGCCGTAGATCTGGATGCCTGACAGCTGTCGGGCGAAGGGGACGCATTGGAGAACGCCTGTGCTTGCGGCGAAGCGAGCTGGCGCACTGCCGCTGACATCCTTCGTTCCGGTCACGATCCTGTCGATCGCCGATCTCGCTGCCGCTGGCGTAATGATAACCATGCAGGCGGCGAGGAACGTTGCTTTCCTGGTTCCGGTCATGCACCTCGAAATAGAGGCGTTAAGTTAGGACGCTCCTGCGAGTTTGGGTTAACAAGCGGGCAACGATGTGCCGGGGAATCTCCGCACACTTGCCAAACGGGCAGGATGCCCCCAAGCGGATTGAACCATGCTTCCTCAAGTCATCATTATCGGCCGCCCCAACGTGGGCAAGTCCACGCTCTTCAACCGGCTTGTCGGCAAGAAATTGGCGTTGGTCGACGATCAGCCAGGCGTCACGCGGGATCGTCGGTTCGGCGACGCCGAGCTTTTGGGACTGAAGTTCCAGATCGTCGATACTGCCGGTTGGGAAGATGATGAGGCCGAAACGCTACCCGGCCGCATGCGCAAACAGACGGAGGCTGCACTGGAGACGGCGGACGTAGCCCTGTTCGTGGTCGATGCCCGCGCCGGGCTGACTCCACTCGACCAGGAGATCGGCAACTGGCTTCGTTCGTCCCCCGTTCCCGTCATTCTGCTGGCAAACAAGGCCGAAGGGCGCGCGGGCGAGGGGGGGCTGCTGGAAGCCTATGCGCTGGGGCTCGGCGACCCGGTAGCGATCTCTGCCGAGCATGGCGAAGGGATGGGGGACCTGTTTGAGGAATTGCTGCCGCATCTCGAGCCGCTGCAGCCTGTCGAGGACGAGTTCGGGGAGATCGACGAGGAAGCTCTTCTTCGCGCCCCGTTGAAACTGGCGATCGTCGGACGGCCCAATGCAGGCAAATCCACTCTGATCAACAAGCTGCTGCGCGAAGATCGCCTTCTCACCGGGCCGGAAGCGGGCATCACCCGCGATTCGATCACCATCGACTGGATGTGGACCGATCCGGCATCCGGCGACGAGCGTGAAGTCCGGTTGATCGATACGGCAGGCATGCGCAAGAAGGCGCAGGTTATCGAGAAGCTGGAACGAATGGCGGTGGCCGATGCCCGCCATGCCATCGATTTCGCGGAAGTCGTGGTGCTGCTGCTGGATGCCACGCGCGGCCTTGAGCATCAGGATCTTAAGATCGCGTCGATGGTGCTCGAGGAAGGGCGCGCGCTGATGATTGCCATCAACAAGTGGGACGTCGCCGAAGACGCCAGCAAGCTGTTCAACGGTATCCGCGCTGCCCTTGATGACGGGCTGGCCCAGGTTCGCGGCGTGCCGCTGCTTGCCGTGTCCGCGCGGACGGGCAAGGGCCTCGACGATCTCATTGCGGCTGCGTTTTCCATACGTGAGGCTTGGAGCAGGCGGGTGCCGACTTCAGCGCTCAACCGCTGGTTCGACGACGCCTTGTCGGCGAACCCGCCGCCTGCACCGGGCGGCAAAAGGATCAAGCTGCGCTACATCACGCAGGCGAAGACCCGTCCGCCGGGCTTCGTCCTGTTTGGCACGCGCCTCGATATGCTGCCGGAAAGCTATAAGCGCTATCTGATCAACAGCATTCGGCGCGAGCTGGGCTTCGATGCCGTGCCTATCCGCATGACGCTGCGATCGCCGAAGAACCCGTTCAGCAAGAAGTAGCGGCGGGAGATCCGCCCTGCCACTTACGAAGGGTGCGCTTCGGCAGCAGCTCGGGCATGATCAAGCCCTGGGTGATCGACGTTCCGCAGTTCGCGCGCCTGCTCCTGCTTTTCGCGCTGCAGATTCCAGACCGCCATGAACAGGGCCGCGATCACGGGGCCGACGATGAAGCCGTTAAGGCCGAAGAGCTCCAGTCCCGAAAGCGTGGCGATGAGGACGACGAAATCGGGCATGCGCGTATCACGGCCGACAAGGATCGGGCGCAATACGTTATCCACCATGCCGATGATGAATACGCCGCAAAACACCAGAATTACGGCGTTCATCACCTGCCCGGTCACGAACAGGTAAATCGCTACGGGCACCCAGATGATTCCGGTACCCACTGCAGGGAGTAGCGAGAAGAAGCCCATCAGCACGCCCCAGATGAGCGCCCCTTCTATCCCCAGCGCCGAAAACAGGATGCCGCCGAGCGCGCCTTGCACGACCGCGACCACGACCGTTCCGCGCATCGTCGCACGCACGACGAGCATGAAATGCGAGACGAGATCATTTCTCGTCTTCTGCCGAAGAGGCAGGGAATCGCGAACCAGGGTGCCGTAGCGGTCGCCGTCGCGAAGAAGGAAAAAGGTCAGGTACAGCATCACGCCAAGCGCCGCGATGAAGCTGAGCGCACCCTGGCCGAACGTGAGAATGCGTCCGGCGATGGCCTGCAAGCCGCTGGTAACGCTCGATCCGAATTCGGCGCGCAGGCGGTCAAAGTCAGTAAGTTCGTAGCGATTGATGAAGTTGCGCACGCTTGCGGGAAGCCCCGCTTCGAGGTCGTGGACCATCTTGGGAATATTGATCTCGCCGCTGACGATCTTGCCGTATAGCGCAGCTGCCTCGTTCACCAGGCTGATGCTCAGCAAGATGGTGGGCGCCACGAACAGCGCCATCAGCGCCAGCAGCACCAGCGCCGCCGCCAGGTTGTGCCTGCCACCGAGTTGATTCGAGAGCTTGACCGTCAGCGGCTGGAACATGATCGCGGCGACCACGCCCCACAGGACAGCACCGAAATAGGGAGCAAGCAAATAGGCGAAGGCCAGCGAAATGAGGACGAGCACGGTGATGAAGCCCGCATCCTCCATGGCGAATGTGCGCTTGCGCGGAGTTGTCATGCCAGACCCTTTAGCACGAAATCTGCTTTTGCCAGCCCCATCATGACGGGCTGGAAATTTGCCCCGCGCGCGGGCAAGTATCTGTCCATTCGCCGTTTCGCAGGAGTTTCGTTTCGTGGCATCACCCTCGCTCTCCCGCATCCTCGCTGCCATCATGTCTGGCGGCGTGTTTCTTGCAATGCCGTCGGCCCTGATCGCCCAAACGAGCGCCGGTGCTCCTGGTTCCGAACGCAGCTTCACGCCAACGGATCTGTTCAAGCTCGAAGGTGCCACCAACCCCCAGATTTCCCCTGATGGCCGCCGCATCGCCTATGTGCGATCGAGCGCCGACATCATGACCGACAAGGTGGTTCCCTCGATCTGGCTCGTCGACAGTCAGTCTGGGCGGCAGCACCCACTGGTAGCTGGAGGAGGGGCACATTTCTCTCCGGTATGGTCGCCTGATGGCGACCGTCTTGCGTATGCATCTAGCGACGGCAGCGGTTCGCCGCAGCTCTACGTTCTTTGGCTTTCGAACGGCGCGCGCGCCAAAGTGACCGGGTTGCCGGACAGTCCCGGCAGCATCGCCTGGTCGCCCGATGGCAAGCAGATCGCCTACACTATGCGTGTACCGGGTGAGGGCATGAAGCTGGGCGCGCAGCCTGACGGCAAGCCGGAGGGCGCCACGTGGGCCGAGCCGCTGGAAGTGATCGACAGGGTTACCTACCGCTTCGACGGCGCCGGTTACCTGCCGGCGGGATACGATCACATCTTCGTGGTGTCGGCAGACGGCGGCGCGCCCAGGCAGGTTACGTTCGGCAAGTTCGACGATGGCGGCCCGCTTTCGTGGAGCCCGGACGGCAAGCGGATCGTCTTCAGTGCGAATCGCCACTCCGACTGGGAGCGCGACATCAACAATTCGGAAGTCTACAGCGTGGAGGTCGCGAGCGGCACCGTGACCGCGCTCACCAGTCGACAGGGGCCGGACGGGGGTGCACTCCTTTCGCCCGATGGCCGCCACATCGCCTACGTGGGATACGACGACGTCAACCGTTCCTACGAGAACAGCGATCTTTACGTGATGAATGCTGATGGCAGCGGCGCCAGATTGCTGACCGGAGGGCTGGACCGGTCAATTGACGCCCTGCAATGGGCAGGCAGCCAGGCGATCTACGTCAAGTATGATGATCGCGGCCAGTCCAAGGTAGCTCGGGTCGGGTTGGACGGTTCAATGAAGACCATGGCCGAGGGCCTTGCGGCCGGTGCCCATTATGATCGTCCCTACACCGGGGGCGAATTCACCGTCTCCCGCTCCGGCACACTGGTCTACACCGCGGGCGGAACCAGCGAACCGGCGGATCTGTGGGTCCGCACCGGCGGTTCAGGCAAGCGCCTGACCGATCTCAACGGAACGTGGATCGATGCGAAGGCGATGGCGCCTGTGCGCAAGCTTGCCGTGACCGCGCCTGATGGCCGTCCGGTGGACGCATGGCTGGTAACTCCGCCTGGCCTGCAGCCAGGCCAGCGGGTGCCGCTCATCCTGGAAATTCACGGCGGGCCGAACGCGGCCTATGGCCCCACGTTCTCAACCGACAACCAGCTCTATGCCGCTCACGGTTATGCCGTGCTCTATACCAATCCTCGCGGCAGCACGTCTTATGGCGAGGAATTCGCGAACCTGATCGATCGCGCTTATCCCGGTACGGACTACGACGACCTTATGGCCGCCGTCGACGCCGCCATCGCGGATGGGGTGGCTGATCCTGACAACCTGTTCGTGACAGGGGGATCGGGCGGCGGCGTGCTGACGGCATGGATCGTGGGAAAGACGAACCGTTTCAAGGCAGCGGCCACGCAGAAGCCGGTGATCAATTGGACTAGCGAGGCTTTGACGATGGACGCCACGCCGTTCACCTCGCGCTACTGGTTCGACAAGAAGCCGTGGGAGGATCCGATGGCTTACTGGGACCGTTCCCCGCTCAGCCTCGTGGGCAACGTAACGACGCCCACGCTCGTTGTGGTCGGCGCGCAGGATTATCGAACGCCGGTCAGCGAGGCCGAGCAGTACTACGCCGCTCTACAGATACGCGGTGTGCCCACTGCCTTGGTGAAAGTGCCGGATGCAAGCCACGGAGGCATCGCCGAACGGCCTTCTCAGTCGGCTGCAAAAGCCTCGGCCATACTGGCATGGTTTGACAAATACCGTACTGGCCGCGCGCCTGCGGCCACCGACTGAAATTTTCTATTGCCGCCACGACCGGTGCCGAAGCGCCCGCCATGGCGGCGTGTATCAAAAGGCGAAAGGTCCGGTGTCTAACCAATAATCGTCGGGCTTTCAGGCATCCGACGTTTGTGGAGCAGACGGGATCACTCCTCGGCAGGCTTGCTCTGCAACTGGCAGTAGTTCTGGATGCCCATCCTGGCGATCATGTCGAACTGCTTTTCAAGGAAGTCGACGTGTTCTTCCTCGCTCTCGAGAATCCGTTCAAAAATCTCGCGGCTCACGAAGTCGCGTACCCCCTCGCAATGCGCGATGGCTTCCTTGAGCAGCGGAATGGCGTCTTGCTCCAGCGCGAGGTCGGCTTTGAGTATCTCTTCCACGCCTTCGCCGATGCGAAGTTTGCCGAGCGCCTGAAAGTTGGGAAGCCCGTCGAGGAAAAGGATGCGGTCCGCCAAGGTGTCGGCGTGCTTCATCTCGTCGATCGATTCGTGGCGCTCATACTCGGCGAGCCGCTTGATCCCCCAGTTGTCCAGCATACGGTAATGCAGCCAGTACTGGTTGATCGCGGTCAGCTCGTTGAAAAGCGCCTTGTTGAGAAAATCGATGACCTGTTGGTCGCCCTTCATCCGTCGCAACTCCTTAAATCCGAAGTGCGGAGTATGGAGACGGTCGCGGGATGAGGCAAGTCAGGCTGCGGCTGAGAGCCCGCAGCCAGCGATCATTGCTTCTTCGGCGATGATATCGTCCGCTTCATCGAGGCACTGGCGGCACTGGGGCGCGCGTCCCATCGACGCGTAGACCGCCTCGGCATTGCCGCCGCAACGACGTGCCGCCGTGCGCAGATCCTTTTCCCGAATGGCGTTGCAGATGCAAACGTACATAAGCGAATCCTCTCGTCTGCCGATTATTATATGCAAGTGAGAACCGATCGCAATAGCATTGCGACTAATTATCAATGGCGACTGTCACGCTCGGTTGGGAAGAGTTCTTCCTTCAACCAGCGACCGCCATGCCCATTCCAAGGGGCCGCGACGAAAATGTCGCAGCCACAGCGCACTGAAGCTCAGCATGGAGAGCCATCCAGCGACGACAAACAGCCATTGCCGGGCTGGACCTATCGCGCCGAACAGGCCGAGACCCCAGCCTTGAAATACAAAAGTCATCAAGGCGGATGTCAGGATATAGTTGCTGAACGCCATTTGCCCCGCCCCGCTAATTAGCCGGCCAGCACGGCCTGACCGAAGAACCGGCGCAGCAAGAATCAGCAACGCCGCATATCCGACGCCGCACAAAAGCCGGGGAAGGGACATGCCGGACACCAAGGCCGCCTGCATGGTCAGCGGGGGAAAGCCGCGCTGCCATGCCCATGCCGCGAAGGCGGCGCTGAGAGCCAGGCCGGTTGCGATGCAGACGGCAGCAATAGCGGCGAGACTCCCGCGCGGCATGCGGCCGTCAAAAAAGCCTTTCCGGAACATCACCATGCCGATCAGCATCAATGGCAGGGTCTCTGCAAAATTGCGCGAGACCATCTCCACGAGCCAGAACGGTTGTTCTGCGAGTTTGACGGCAGCCCTCTCAAGGAAACCGAGCTGGCTCTCGCGGGTTTCCTGCCCTGCCCAGTTCCGCATTACCTCCAGCCAAGTTTCAACCGCGGCAATGCCGCCGGTTTCCGCCGTTCCGGACCTTACGGCCGCTTCTATGGCTATGGCATCGGCGAAGCCAAGCATCCCCCACAGATGCCGCGAGAAAAACAGAAAGAAGGCGACGATCAGCAGGATTCGGTCGCTCAGCGGACGAAGCAGCAACGCTCCCAGCCCGCACACCGCATAAACAAAGAGTATGTCGCCCCACCATAGCAGTAGGTAGTGGAGCATGCCGAACAACATGAGCCAGGAAAGTCGGCGCAATTGGAGCACGTCGGCATCGCGTCCGGCGCGTTCCGCGCGTTCCCAGAATAGGATCAGGCCTGCCCCAAAAAGCAGCGTGAACAGCGCGCGCATCTTTCCCTCGAAGAATACGAAGCCGAACAAGAAGGCTGCCTCATCCGCGAAGCCTACGGGATGAAAGAGATTCGGCGCGTTGAGCAGGGCAATGGGTCCGGCGAAGCCGGCAATGTTGATCGTCAGAATGCCGAGCACGGCGATGCCCCGGATCAGATCGAGCGCCGCGAGTCTTTCGGTAGCGGCAGCGTCCTCCGGCACATCGTTTTCGATCAAGGTCAGTCGGTCACCGGAAGGCAGCCTATTCCTGCCGAGGAAAGGCGCTTGCAAGCCGCATCTGCGGAAGCCTTGGACGCGAACCCGCCCGCTTGCAGTTTCGTCAGCTTGCCTGCGGGGACGAGCAGCTTGGAATGGCCTGCCAGTTCCGGCCGGCCCTTGAGCCTGTTCCACTGTGCTTCGGCGTTTCCTGCCACGCCGAACGCCCCGAGCTGAACACGCCAGGGTCCCGATTTTGAGACTGCTGGCTTGTCGACAGGTTTCTGGACATCGCCATTTTTGGTCGCCTTGGCCGGTGCCGAAACTTGGCTTGGGCTGGCAACCGGTTGCGGCGTGGCGGTGGGCCGAGCGTAGTCAGCACCGGCGCTTGCGGCGCTTTCAGTACCGGCGGCCTTCATCGCTTCGGCTACCGCTCGTTCTGCTGACACGATTTCAGGCGATGAGGGTGAGCGTGCGGGGTCGGAATTCACTGTCGCCGCGGGTGGACCCAGTTCTGCCGCTGCCACCTGCCGTGCTCGCGTGGCTTCGGCTTCGGCGGCGAGCTTACGTGACAGTGGCACGCTCTTTTGCCGGTCGGCAAGCGAGATGCTCTGATCCATCTGCACCAGGGCATTTGCCGCCTGCGCCAGTCCCGCCTGATTGGCCAGGCTGACCAGAGCATAGGCGCGGACCCAATCCTTGCTTACAAGATCGCCGTTGAAGTGCGCGATTCCCAGAATATACTGCGCGCGCGGATCGCCATGAGCGGCGGCGCCTTTGATGTACGGGATAGACTTCTCTCGGTCCCCGCGCTGGAACAGCAACAGCCCGTACGTATCGGCAGCCTGTACATGGCCTTTTGCGGCCGCCTTGCCGTATAGGTTCTCTGCCTTGTCCAGATCGACGGACACCCCGCGGCCCATCTTGTAGGCCTGTGCCAGATTGAACATCGCGTCGGCGTCGCCTTGCTCCGCCGCCGGCCTCCATTCCCGAACGGCGCCCTCGTAATTGCCGGCGCTCCAGGCGTCGACTCCGGCTTTGACGTCCGCCCATGCGGGTGTTTCAAGGGCGAAACACGCTGCAACGGAGAGAATGCCGAGCGAAAAAATCGGTCGAATCAATTTCATTGCAAACATCCCTGAAGTGCGCCCCGAACCTTCCTGCATGGTAAGCGAAAAGTCTGTTTCAGCACCAGCGGTATTGAAAAGGCACACGAACACACGCTGCGTGATTGTTACTCGCAATGGTCAAGATTGCATTAGCGAAACGATTTAAAGCGCCCCGATGGCTGCGCCGGGTTCGAATTCGGCGGCGTGGCGATTAACTCAAAATTAGGAACGATCTGCGAACATTTTTGCGACAGAGCTTTAATTCTATCGCATTTCCTCGGGGGATATCGGTTTGCGGGTACTAGCATTGGCATCGCAGAAGGGCGGTTCCGGCAAGACAACGTTGTCGGGGCATCTTGCTGTGCAGGCTCAGCGTGCAGGCGCCGGCCCTGTCGTACTTATCGACATCGACCCACAGGGTTCGCTAGCGGACTGGTGGAACGAGCGCGAGGCCGAGCTTCCCGCATTCGCCCAAACGACCGTGGCAAGACTGGCGAATGACCTGCAGGTTTTGCGGCAGCAGGGCTTCAAACTGGCGGTGATCGATACCCCGCCGGCAATCACGATGGCCATCCAGAGCGTGATTTCGGTTGCCGAGCTGGTCGTGGTGCCGACCCGCCCGAGCCCGCATGACCTGCGGGCAGTGGGGGCGACCGTCGATCTTTGCGAACGTTCTGGCAAGCCGCTGATGTTCGTCGTCAATGCCGCGACACCCAAGGCGCGGATTACCGCCGAAGCAGCCGTGGCCCTTTCACAGCATGGTACGGTGGCTCCGGTTACACTCCACCAGCGCACCGATTTCGCGGCGTCGATGATCGATGGCCGCACCGTGATGGAGGTCGATCCCAAGGGACGTTCGTCGCAGGAAGTGGTGGCGCTGTGGGACTATATCGCAGACCGCCTGGAAAGGAACTTCCGGCGAACCGTGTTTTCTGTTCCCGCTGCCGGCCAGCCTGTTTCCGCAGGGGCCATGCGCCCGGTCGGCGGCTTTGGCCGCCGCGTGGCCGGGTCTTGAGCAGGGACATGAGCGACAGTCACCCCTTTGCTTCGCTTACGCCGCGATTGCTCGCTCGCAAGGGAGGGGCAAAGCCCGCCATGCGCCGTCAGGACACCTCGCGGTTCATGGCGGCCTCCCATAGCGCACAGCCCGATGATCTCGGCTGGAATGACTGGGGCAATGGCGACGCCGTAGAGCCGTCGGCCGAAGCAGTCCTTCCAGATAGGACGCCGGCGGCGGCACCGGTCGCCGCACCTGAGACCGCGACAAAGGCCGAAGCTGAACGGTTCGACGATAACGCAATGCCCCAAGTGCTGCGTCAGATCGAGCAACTCGCATGGCGCATCAATCAGGCTGTCGCGACAGTACCGCAACCTGATGAAGCGCCGATCGGTCGACGCGCGGCCTTCACGCTGCGCCTCGATAGCGAACGGCATTTTCGCCTCAAGATGGCGACCGTCGTGCTCAACCGCAGTGCGCAGGTTCTCGTGACCGAAGCGCTGGACCGGTATCTTTCAGAAATTCCGCAAGTCGCATCTGCCACTGGCGCCGACCGCGCACCGTGTTGATGCCAATGGCCAAGATAGATTCCAGGGGGACAAGTCCGATGGACCAATTCAGGGTTGCAGGCCGCTTTGCGCAACTGGCATCGTGTTCCGCCATTACGCTGATGATGCTGAGCGGCTGCTCGGGCCATTCTTCGTTGGCTAGCGCACGTGGACCGTCGGTTGTGGGCGCGGTGTCCGAACAGCACCATCATGAGGGCGAGATCGCCGGGCTCGAAGCGCAGGTTGCAAAGGCCCCGCGCAGCTCTGAAGCCCGTGTTTCTCTTGCCAAGGCGTATCTGTCTGCCGGGCGCTTCGACTCTGCGATCACGACGTTTCAAGATGCGGTCACACTCGGCGAAAACAGCCCGAGCATCGGTCTTGGCCTTGCGCTTTGTTACATCGGATCCGGCCGCAATGCAGAGGCGCTGAACGAACTGGCTCGCTGGCGATCCGAGATCCCGGTCGCGGACCTTGGCCTTGCAGTCGCGCTTGCAGGGCAGCCCGCACAAGGCGTTGAGATCTTGACCAGTGCCGTTCGCGGTGGGGACAGCAGTGCCAAGGCCCGGCAGAACCTTGCCTATGCCTATGCCCTTGATGGGCGTTGGTCTGAAGCGCGGGTTATCGCATCGCAGGATGTGCCGGCCGATCAGATCGACGCGCGCCTTTCCGACTGGGCCAGTCGTACCCGGCCCGAACAGTTCAGGGCCCGCGTAGCCGGCCTTCTGGGCGCTCCCGTCACCGTGGATCCGGGGCAGCCGGTGGCGCTCGCCCTCGGCAATCGGGATGATGCGGTGCAATTCGCGGAGGCGGCCGCAACCGCTTCCGAACCAGCCCCAGAAGCGGAATTGGCACCGCTTTCATCCAGCATGAAAGTCGCTGACGCGGCTGTCACAGATGAAAACGAGAAGCAGCCAGCTCAGATCGCCTCGATGGAAACCTACAGCGTCGCTTCCGCCAGCCCGGCTGCCGAGACCGGCGAGTTCCTTCCCAAGCCAGTGATCCGGTCGGTTCCGGTCGCTCGCTCGCTGGCAAGCCACATCGCCGCGCCGGTGGGTGGTTCGCACATGTTGCAGCTGGGATCCTTCAGCACGCTGGAAAATGCCAAGCGCGCGCAGGAAATCTTCAAGTCGCGCGATCCCAGGTTGCGCGGACATACGATGCGCATCACCGAAGCTGACGTAAAGGGGCGGCGATACTACCGCGTGGTGTTCGAAGGCTTCGATCAAAACGATGCCGCGTCGCTCTGCTCGGGTATTCGCCAGCGCGGCGGCGCATGCATTGCCTACGCCGGGGATCGCCTGCTTCCCGGAGCATTGCCGTCCCGTGCCCAATCAGCCGCGAAGCTGGCGAAACGCTGAACTGCATCTCTCCCAAGTGAACTCATGGCCTTCGTCCATCCGGACGGAGGCCATTTTGTCATGCGGCGGACGTCTTCTTGATACGTACGGCCACCCCGCCCTTGAAGAGGGCGAGCACGCGGCCCTGTACGGGCTGCTTGTCGAAAGGCGTGTTGCCGGCGCTGGCGGCCATCTTGTCCGATCTCACGATCCATGGTCGTTCTGGATCGATCACCGCGATGTCTGCTTCGGCGCCAATAGCGAGACGTCCTGCATTCACGCCGAGCATTTGCGCGGGATTGCCCGAAAGTAGCTCGAACGCGCGACTCATGCTGATCACGCCGTCGCGGACGAGGTTGAGCGTGAGGGGCAGCAAGGTCTCTGCCCCCGCCATCCCCGGCGCCGAGTCGGTGAAGGGCAGGCGCTTGTCCTCTGGTCCGCGCGGATCGTGCCCGGATGCAACGATGTCTATCGTGCCGTCAGCCAGCGCCTCGATCACCGCCTTGCGGTCACCTTCGGAGCGCAGAGGCGGTGAGAGATGCGCGAACGTACGAAAGTTCGCCACCGCCAGATCGGAGAGCATGAAATATGCGGGAGATATCCCTGCCGTAACCTTCAGGCCCTTGTCCTTGGCGCGGCGGATAAGGTCGAGTCCGGCAAGGGTCGTTACCTTGCGAAAATGTATCGATGCGCCGGCCATTTCGGCGAGCGCGATGTCGCGCGCGATCGCCACCGCTTCTGCCTCGGCAGGAGCGCTGGGCAGCCCCAGGCGCGTGGCCATCTCACCAGCGGTCGCGACCGCGTGCCCGACGAGGCTGGAATCTTCAGCGTGAGCCAGCACGACCATGTCGAGCATGGCCGTGTACTGCAGCAGTCGAAGCATGGTTCCCGAATCCGGGATCCACTTCCGCCCCGTCGTCACAGCCTTGGCTCCCGCATCGCGCATCAGAGCGATTTCGGCTAGCGAATCGCCGCGTAGCTCCTTCGTCGCGGCGGCCAGCGGATGGACCCAGAAATCCGGTTTGCCCGATTGCGCGGCAAATCTGACGCGAGCCGGTACGTCAAGCGGCGGGTTCTGGTCGGGCATCAGAGCGGCACGGGTGATGCCGCCGAAATGGAAGGCTGGCTTGTCGATCTCAAACACGCCGATATCGACGAGGCCCGGCGCAACCAGGGCGCCGGCTGCATCATGGAGCTCGTCGCCCGGTTGGGCCCTGACTTCCGGGCCGATAGCCGTGACGAAACCACCTTCACAGCGCAACGCTCCGTTTTCGATCCGGCCATCTGGCAGGACGAGCCGGCCGCCGACGACGGTGAGGGGGGCGTGCAGGCTCATGCCCAGCCCTCCGCCTTGCGAGGTTTTCGCGTCAGGACGTCAAGGCATGCCATGCGAATCGCCACGCCCATTTCAACCTGCGTAGTGATCTGTGAGCGACCAACGAGATCGGCCACGTTGCTGTCGATTTCCACCCCGCGGTTCATCGGGCCGGGGTGCATCACCAGCGCGTGACTTTCGGCTTTTTCGAGGCGATCCAGCGTCAGCCCGTACAGGTGGCGGTATTCGCGCGGCGAAGGAATGAATTGTCCCTGCATGCGCTCCATCTGCAGTCTCAGCATCATCACCACGTCGGCGCCTTGCAGCGCTGCGTCGAAATCGTGGAACACCGCAACGTTCATCCTCTCGATGTCGGCAGGCATCAGCGCCGGCGGAGCGCAGACGCGCACGTCCGCCCCCAGAGAGGTCAGGCACAGGATGTTCGATCGAGCGACCCTGCTGTGCAGGATATCGCCGCAGATCGTCACGCGCAGGCCATTGAAGGCACGTTTGGCGTGGCGGATGGTAAGAGCGTCCAGCAGGGCCTGAGTCGGATGCTCGTGCTGGCCGTCTCCTGCATTCAGTACCGGGCAGTCCACTTTGTCGGCGATCAGTTGCACTGCGCCGGAGCTAGCGTGGCGGATGACAATGGCGTCGGCCCGCATGGCGTTGAGCGTCATCGCCGTGTCGATCAGCGTTTCCCCCTTCTTCACGCTGGACGTTGCCACGGCCATGTTCACCACATCCGCGCCTAGCCGCTTGCCCGCGATCTCGAAGCTCAGCAGTGTGCGTGTGGAGTTTTCGTAGAAGGCATTGATGATCGTGAGGCCCGAAAGGACCTCGCGCCGCTTCTGCGCGGACCGGTTCATCTCGACCCATTGTTCGGCCTCGTCGAGAAGGAACCATATCTCGTGCGGCGCCAGTCCGGCGATGCCCACAAGCGAACGATGCGGGAAGGCGGCCGCGCCTTCCGGATAGGTATATTCTGGAGATGTCATTGAAGACGATGCCTTAGGCCTCGCGGGCGCTAGGCTCAAGCCAATTCGCTGTGCTTTCACCCGCTCCCTTCCATGCTGGCGCCGGTACGGTTAAGGACGGTATCCGAAAGGCAGGTTCTTCCATGAAATTCGCGCGCAGGGTGTGGAGGTTGCTGGTCGGCATCAAGGATGCGCTGGCGCTTTTGTTCCTGGTCATGTTCTTCGGCCTCGTCTACGCGGCGCTGGCCTCGCGGCCTACAGCGGGCCGGGTCGAAACGGGAGCATTGCTGCTCGATCTCGACGGCGTCGTGGTCGAGGAAAAGAGCGAGGTGGACCCTTTCCGGCTGCTACTGGCGGGAGACGTGCCGACGCGGGAATTTCCCGCCCGCGATATCGAGCGCGCGCTGCGTCTTGCTGCCAGCGATGATCGCGTGAAGGTGGTGGTGCTGGACCTGTCGCGCTTCCTGGGCGGTCAGTTCGTCCACCTCAAGGGAATCGGCGCAGCCATGGACGAGGTGCGCAAGGCGGGTAAGCCGGTGCTGACATTCGCGAACGTATATGTGGACGATGGCCTGCAACTGGCGGCCCATTCCAGCGAAGCCTGGCTCGACCCAATGGGACAGGCATTTATCGCCGGGCCAGGCGGACACATGACTTACTACAAGGGCCTGATCGATCGCTTCAAGGTCAATGCCCACATATATCGCGTGGGCACCTATAAGAGCTATGTTGAGCCCTACCTTCGGCAGGACATGTCGCCAGAGGCGCGCGAGGCTAACGAGGACGTCTACGGCGCGCTTTGGCGGGCGTGGCAGGACGATGTGAAGAAGGCCCGGCCCAAGGCGCAGGTTGAAAATTTCGCGGCAAATCCCGTCGCTGCCGTGCAGGGGGTGGCAGGCAAGGATTTCGCAAAAGGCGCCAAGGCGCTGGGGCTCGTCGATCGTCTGGGAGACAAGAGCGAGTTCGATGCGCGCGTGGAGGCGATTGCCGGCAAGGCGACGAACTCTTCAGACGAGGAAATTCCCTACTCGCACACGAAGCTGTCGACATGGCTTGCAGCGAGGCCGGAAAAGCAGGCCGGTGATGCGATAGCCGTGGTTACCGTGGCGGGCGAAATTGTCGACGGCGATGCCGGGCCGGGTCAGGCCGGCGGCGACCGCATCGCCGCGCTCCTCGACGACAATATCGACGCCGGCTTCAAGGCGCTTGTGGTGAGGATCGATTCGCCCGGCGGCTCAGCCGGCGCGGCGGAGCGCATCCGCAGGGCTATACAGCGTTGGAAGGATGCCAAGATCCCCGTCGTGGTCTCGATGGGCAACCTGGCGGCAAGTGGCGGCTACTGGGTGTCTACGCCTGGCCAGAGGGTGTTCGCCGAGCCTGGAACGATAACCGGATCGATCGGCGTTTTCGCGGTCGTTACCACATTTGAAAAAACCCTTGCCGATTTGGGAGTGACCAGCGACGGCGTGCGCACGACGCCACTGTCGGGTCAGCCCGACGTTCTTGGCGGATTCACGCCGGAATTGAACGATCTGCTGCAAACAAGCGTCGAAAGCGTTTATAGCCAGTTCATTGGTATCGTGGCGAAGGCGCGCAAGCGCACGCCGGAACAAATCGATGCGGTGGCAAAGGGGCGCGTTTGGCCGGGGCAGGAGGCGCTGAAGCTCGGTCTGGTGGACGAGATGGGCGGTCTCGACGCCGCACTTGCTTTTGCAGCCAGGGCAGGCGGGATTGGCAATGGGAAATGGCACGCTGAGTTCCTCTCCGCCCAGCCCGACACCTTCGCGAGGTTCCTGGAAGGTATTGAAGAGGACGGACAGGTCCGGGGCGGAGCCTATGACTTTACCAGCCTGATCGCGGCCCGGCAGAAGTCGCAGTTGGCACGGGCGCTGGAGCAGATGGAAGGTATGATCGCCGGAAGCGGTGTGCAGGCCTATTGCCTGGAATGCCCGCCACTGGCGTCAGTCCAGCCAAAAGGCAAAGCCACGGCGCTTCAGTCGCTCCTCAAGCTCGGTGGCTGGACACCGTAGCGCGTGTCAGTCCGGCGGCGGAAGCTCTGTGGGAGCACTGTCGGGTTCATAGACATCGGGGCCGGTGGGCTGCGTTTCGTCCGGGCCGCCGGGCGCTTCCGGTTCGTTTGCGGGGTTCGGGAACTCGGCGGGGGTGTCACCCGGATTGTCCGCGGGCTGGGTGGCCATGATAAACCTCTCTGCAAGATTGCGTTTGTTTCTACTTGGGAAGGCAGAGGCATCATCGCAATAGGGGCATTTTCTCGCGGCGCTTGCCCTTTTCTGCGCGACCTTATAAGGGCCCGTGCCTTGAGTTTCAGGCTTCTCTCATGCGGGCGTGGCGGAACTGGTAGACGCGCTGGTTTTAGGTACCAGTATCGAAAGATGTGGGGGTTCGAGTCCCTTCGCCCGCACCAGACCGCCGCCCAGGGGAGGGTGAGCTGACAGAATCGGCCGAAAAGGCCTGCGTGAATTGCACAGGAAGGCATTGAAATGCAGATCGTCGAAACCACCAACGAGGGCCTGAAGCGCGCCTACACGGTGACCATTCCCGCCAAGACCATCACCGAGCGCGTCGAAGGCGAGATCAACAAGATTGCCCCGCAGGTTCGCATGCCTGGCTTCCGCCCCGGCAAGGTGCCGGCCAATCTCGTCCGCAAGATGCATGGCCAGGCCATTCATCAGGAAGCGCTGAGCACTACCATCCGTGAAGCCATGGACAAGCTGGTCGCCGACAAGTCGCTGCGTCCCGCCATGAACCCGGATGTGGCGCTGGGCGAGGGCTATGAGGAAGGCAAGGATGCCGAGCTGACCGTCAGCCTGGAAATACTGCCCGCGATCGAAGCGCCTTCGCTGGAGGGCCTCAAGCTTGAAAAGCTGGTGGTCCCGGTCGCCGAGGATCAGGTCGATGAAGCTGTCGAGCGCATCGCCTCGCAGCAGCAGCGTTTCGAAACCAAGGACGGCGAGGCGGCTGAAGGCGATCAGGTGATCTGCGACTTCACGGGCAAGCTCGACGGCGTGGAATTCGAAGGCGGCAAGGCCGAGAAGCAGCCGATCGTGATCGGTTCGGGCCGTCTTATCCCGGGCTTCGAGGAACAACTCACCGGCATCAAGGCGGGCGACGAGCGCGTTATCACCGTGAACTTTCCGGACGACTACCCGGCCGAGAATCTCAAGGGCAAGGAAGCGACCTTCGACATCGTTGCGCATGAGATCAAGGCGCCGGCCGAGAGCAAGATCGACGATGATTTTGCCAAGGAGCTGGGTCTCGAGAGCCTGGAGCAGCTGCGCGGTCTGATGAAGGGCCAGCTTGAGCAGGAAACCGCTGGCCTGACCCGCACCGCGATGAAGCGCTCGCTGCTCGACCAGCTTGCCGCTGGTCACGATTTCGACGTGCCGCCCACTATGGTCGAGGCGGAATTCAGCCAGATCTGGCAGCAGCTGACCCACGAGGCCAGCCACGAGGAAGATCCCGAGGCGGCTCTCAAGGAAATTGAGAGCGAGAAGGAAGATTACCGCAAGATTGCCGAGCGCCGCGTGCGTCTGGGCCTTCTGCTTTCGGAAATCGGCCAAGCCAATGGTGTCGAGGTGTCCCAGCAGGAAATGTCGATGCTGGTTTCGCAGGCGGCGCAGCAGTATCGCCCCGAAGATCGCCAGCGCTTCATGGAATACGTCGCCAACGATCCGATGATGGCCGCGCAGCTTCGTGCCCCGCTTTATGAGGACAAGGTCGTCGACTTCCTTATCGAGAAGGCCGACCTCACCGAGCGCGAAGTGACCCGCGAGGAACTGCAAGCCGCCATCGAGGCCGATACCGACGACGCAGCTGCTGACAGCAAGGCAACCGCTAAGAAGGCGTCTGCCAAGAAGCCCGCTGCCCAGAAGGCCGAACCGGCCGCCGAGGAAGGCGCTGACGAAGCCGAAGAAAAGTCTACCAAGAAGGCTCCAGCGAAAAAGCCTGCCGCGAAGAAGGCTCCGGTCAAGAAGGCCGAAGCGGCTGATGAAGGCGAAGAAGCGCCCGCCAAGAAGCCTGCCGCCAAGAAGGCTCCGGCCAAGAAGGCTGCGGCCAAGTCCGAAGACTGATTTTCGGAAATGGAATTTTGAAAGGCCCGGGGCGCCTGTAGCCCCGGGCTTTTTCTATTCAGGCCAAGGCTTTCGGCGCGCGCCTTTATGGCAACGCGGGTTGCGGCGGAAGAGGGCGATCGCTTGCAACCCAGCCGTGCCCTATGCGGTAGACAAAGGCTTCACTCACTGCGAAGCCCGAGCGCTGCAAATGCTCAAGAATTTGGGCGTTCGAAAACCTTTGCGTGGGGTCATGTTCGGCCCAGAACAGATTGGGGCATTCCCTCGACAGTGTTCGCGACGGCGCAGGTGCGACAAGGAAACCCAGCATGCGCGCGACCTCGGAGTAGGCCCAAGGCATGACGGCCCGGTTTTCGGAGGGCGGCATCGCCATCACATCGGCGTTCCAATAGGGGGCGATGTGGACTGTCGTGCCGGGACACTGCCTGGCGGCCTTCGCAATGAGTTGCCCCGTGCCCAGCCAGCTGTATTGTTCGGCTACCGAGCGCGCATTGGACTGGAGCGCGGCACCGCTCGCCGCGAGCGTTATCGCCAGGATCCACGGTTCAGCGCGCCGGGGCAGTGCGTCCAGAGCCCGCACAGCGGTGGCGGCCAGCAGAAATGCGAGGGTAGCTACCATGGCGACGAGATACTTCTCGACCAGTATGGGCCGGACAAGATGAATACCTATCAGCAGGGTCAATGCCAGGAACACCCCAGCTGCCGTGAGGAAGCAGGCCAGGGGCAGACCTTCGATGTTCCGCATCCTGACGGCGTCGCGCAGCATGAGTACGCCGCCGGCCACACTACAAAGGAGGATCGGCAGGTTGGCCTCCAGCGTGCGCTGGGCGGCGTACTGGATGGAATAGCGCGCCGCATTGAAGCCGCCCGAGATCCAGAACACCTGCGTATTCTTTTCCCACTGCGAAAGCTGAACGGCGGTGATTGCGGCAAACACAAGTCCCGCCACGATCGGGGCCGGAAGCAGTGCGCGCAGTCGCGGTCCGTCGCGGCGCACGAGTGCGAGCGAGAGAAATGGGATCAGCATGGCGCCGGCGAGCAATGTGGTGATGATGTGTGTGTTGAAGGCCACCATCACGGCGACCCCGTAAACCGCGGCTCGGCCTCGGGATTGGCTTTCCGGGGCGATCCAGATCGCGGAGAGCGAAAGGCACAGCAGCGTCACGGCGCATAGGGACAGGAAGTATGATCTCAGGTCCGTGGCGGACAGAAGCGTCCATGGATTGGCCGCCAACACCAGGAGCATGAACAGCGCGGTCCTGCGCAAATCCGCCTGGCGGCGCACGGCGACCCAGCCGGCCGCGAGCGTCAGGGCTGCAATCGCGAGATTGAAAAGGCGGTGATGCGGGATATCGCCTAGCCAGGTCGTGGCGCGCATGAGGACGTAGAATAGAGGGGGGTGGTTGTCCGTAAGCCAACTGCCGGTGAAGGCTTCCCACCACCCGATTCCGGGCCGGGTCACGTACTGCGTGTAGAATTCGTCGTAATAGGGGCCACGATGAAGGGCGCTCCAAACGATCGCGATTGCTAGCCCTGCGGCAGCAATCAGCGCGGCCGCAAGCTGGGGCAGGTTGCGTTCGGATTTGACAGGGCGGGTCATTCGGAAAGCTCCGGTTCGCTTCCCGCCCTGATAAACGCATGAGGGAAAGATTCTGTGAACTGGGAGGAGATACTGCGGGCACTATGTCGATAGAAGGGTTAAAGCCCTTGAACATCGGTGACGAGCACGCGACATAGGCGCTCCAAACCAGAAGAGGACTCCCATGCTCGACCTGTTTGGCGCCTCCGGCGCCCAAGGAAAATTCACCACCGATCCTGTGACCGGTGCGCTCGTGCCGATGGTCGTCGAGCAGACCAGCCGCGGTGAACGCAGCTTCGACATCTTTTCGCGCCTGCTGCGGGAACGGATCATCTTCGTCACTGGCCCGATCGAGGATCATATGGGATCGCTGATCGTGGCGCAGTTGCTGTTCCTCGAATCGGAAAATCCCTCAAAGGACATCTCGATGTACATCAATTCGCCGGGCGGCGTCGTTACGGCGGGCATGGCGATCCATGACACCATGCAGTACATCAAGCCGCGCGTCTCTACCGTGTGCGTCGGCCAGGCCGCCTCGATGGGCAGCTTCCTGCTCGCTGCCGGTGAACCCGGTATGCGCATCGCGCTGCCCAACGCCCGCATCATGGTCCACCAGCCGTCGGGGGGTGCTCAGGGCATGGCGTCCGACATCGAGATCCAGGCGCGCGAGATCCTCCGCATGCGTCGTCGGCTGAACGATCTGTACGTCAAATACACGGGCAAGTCTCTGGACGAGATCGAAAAGGCGATGGACCGCGATACCTTCCTGGAAGCCGAGGAAGCTCTGTCGTTCGGCCTCGTTGACAAGGTCTTCGAAACGCGGCCTGATGCCGACAAGCCTTCGGAGGGCTGACATTTTTCCCCCGGATACCTATCTTCAGGCCATGGCAAGCATTTTGGCTTAGGATTGCTAAATCGTCCCCCGCCAGAGTAGACTGATCGAGTCGCCTCAGCGGGGGCCTAGTTACGGATTATGACTAAATTGAGCGGATCTGACGCGAAAAGCACCCTGTACTGCAGTTTCTGCGGGAAATCGCAGCATGAGGTGCGCAAGCTGATCGCGGGACCAACGGTCTTCATCTGCGATGAATGTGTCGAGCTTTGCAACGACATCATTCGTGAAGAGACGAAGGCGGGAATCGCGGGCAAAAAGGACGGCGGCGTGCCGTCTCCCCGCGACATCTGCGAAACTCTCAACGACTATGTGATCGGTCAGCAGCGTGCCAAGCGCGTGCTGTCGGTGGCGGTGCACAACCACTACAAGCGCCTCAAGCATAGCGGCAAGCAGGGCGACGTCGAACTTTCGAAGTCGAACATCCTGCTTGTTGGCCCGACGGGTTGCGGCAAGACATTGCTGGCGCAGACATTGGCAAAGACGTTCGATGTGCCCTTCACCATGGCCGATGCAACGACGCTGACCGAGGCCGGTTACGTGGGTGAAGATGTCGAGAACATCATCCTCAAGCTGCTTCAGGCTTCAGATTACAATGTCGAGAAGGCGCAGCACGGCATCGTTTACATCGACGAGATCGACAAGATCAGCCGCAAGGCCGAAAACCCGTCGATAACGCGCGATGTGTCGGGTGAGGGCGTGCAGCAGGCGCTGCTCAAGCTGATGGAGGGCACGACCGCCTCGGTTCCGCCGCAGGGTGGTCGCAAGCATCCGCAGCAGGAATTCCTGCAGGTCGATACGACCAACATTCTGTTCATCTGTGGCGGCGCGTTCGCGGGTCTGGAAAAGATCATCGCCGACCGTCTGCAGAAGCGCTCCATCGGTTTCGGCGCCCACGTCGCTGATCCGGACAAGCGCCGAGTGGGCGAGCTGCTGCAGAAGGCCGAGCCTGAGGATCTGCTCAAGTTCGGTCTTATCCCCGAGTTCGTCGGCCGTCTGCCCGTCATCGCGACGCTGGAAGACCTCGATATCGAAGCTCTGGTGAAGATCCTGCGCGAACCACGCAACGCGCTGGTCAAGCAGTACGCCAAGCTCTTCGATCTTGAAGACGTCGAACTGACTTTCACTGACGACGCGCTTGAGGCTATCGCCCAGAAGGCGATCGACCGCAAGACGGGCGCTCGTGGTCTGCGTTCGATCGTGGAAGGGCTGCTGCTCGACACCATGTTCGATCTGCCGACCGAAGGCGATATCGCGGAAGTAGTGGTAGACAAGGATGTGGTTGATGGCCGAAAGGAGCCGGTCCGCGTGCTGAAGGGCGATAAGGCCGAAGCAGCGGCCTGACCGGGCTTTGCTCAGACGGGTTATGAGACCCCGTCCGATCTGATCGGGCGGGGTTTCGCTTGTCTGCCCACCGCATCTTGCCAGAACGAAAGTGTTGACGGGATCTGTTCGAAGCGGCGGTGACTGCGTTCTCGCAATCGGGCGTGATGATTACCGGGCGGGTAGGGGCTTCGCGCATTCCTGTCTCGCGAACGGAACGGCATCTATCGACGAAGACAACCGGGCGTGCGCGCACCCCGGCGTGAAACTGTAGCCGCAGATCACGGGGGCGACAGGTGCGTCTCGTCAGGCTCCCGGATCAATCGGGGGCGACTTTCTGGGTAGCACGCCATGAATTCGTCCGTGCTTGCTACGCCTCTATGCAACCGCTTCACTCTCCAGCGGGCATCCGAATTGGCCGTCAGTCTCGATCTGGATCGTGGTATGGCCGATGCCGAATTCGTGATCGAGATCGTGCGTCAGCTTGTGGAGGAATTGATCGCCGGGCTGCCCCTCGGGCATAAGCAGGTGGGCCGTTAGCGCGGTTTCGGTGGTGCTCATTGGCCAGATGTGAAGATCGTGCACGCGCGTTACCCCCGGCAGGGCAGTCAGGAAGGCACGCACCTTCGGACCATCGATGCCTTCAGGAACGCCGAGCATACCCATACGCAGGGAATCGCGCAAAAGGCCCCAGCTTGACCATGCTATGACAGCAGTGATCACCAACGAGGTAATGGGGTCAATGAGCGCGAATCCGGTGAATAAAACGATCACGCCGGCGATCACTACCCCCACGGAGACCAGCGCATCCGCCAGAAGGTGAACGAATGCGGCCTTCAGGTTCAAGTCGCTCTTGGCCCCCTTTGCGAACAGCAGCGCGGACAAGGCGTTTATGGCGATACCGATGGTCGCGACGATGATCATCGTCGTGCCTGTTACTGGCTGCGGGTCGAAGAACCGCCGGATCGTCTCGACGAGAACCGCGCCCACCGCGACCCACAGGAGCGCCGCGTTGGCGATGGCCGCGAGAATCGATGAACTTTTGAGGCCGTAAGTGAAGCGATCCGAAGGCGGTCGGGCCGCAAGGACACTGGCCGCCCATGCCAGCAATAGTGACAGCACATCGGACAGGTTGTGCCCCGCATCGGCGAGCAGTGCCATCGATCCGCTGACAAGGCCGGCACCTACCTCCACGACGACGAAAACTAAATTCAGGCCGACAGCGATAGCGAACGATCTGCTTGCGCTGCCGGGTGCCGGCGGTGCCGCATGATCATGCCCGTGCCCGGATCCGTGAGAATGGGAATGAGCGTGGCCATGGCCATGGCCGCGTACAGGCCGATGCTCGCGGTCGGCAGCGTGGTGAGATGTTGGGGCAGCGGTGTCCATGGTCGCGACGTTTGCATCCGGCGCGGGCGGCGATCAAGCTATGTCGTCTCATCACATGCGCTCGCACATGCGTCACGTAAAATGGCGCGCCGGCGTCACTCTACAGAATTTCTTCGGTGTGATATTTTTATCGCAGCGGCAAAACTACGGGATTTTCTATCTAATTGTTAAAACTAGGAAATTATTGGGCCTGCGGTCAAATGTGACGCCGAAGTTACAAATTTTCTCCGGCGAATTCGTAAATGAATCCCAAACGTCAGAAAGTTGTCATATCCCGCTGCTCTTAGCAGCCGCAGCAATCCTGTGGCGCAGGGCAAAAAATCCTAAACGTCGCAAATTGTGTCCATCACAGTTGAAAAGTCCCAGGGGGCTAATATGAAATTCCAGTCCGTTCTCAACACCGCGACCAGCGCACTGGCCGTCGGTACTGCTTTCCTCGCTGTACCTGCATTCGCGCAGTCGACCGGCTCAATCGATTTCGAGCAAGGCGAGATAATCGTCACCGGTAACACTGTCCGCGAAGTTGCCGGCGTGACTGTACCCCGCACTACGAAGGCCAAGCAGGTTCTGACGCAGGAGATCATCTCCGCGCAGGCTCCAGGTCAAACGGTTAACGACATTATCAACCTCGTTCCGGGCGTCAGTTTCCAGAATAACGATCCGTTTGGTTCGGCTGGTGGCACGCTCACAATCCGGGGCTTTGACGATCAGCGCATCTCGCAGACCTTCGACGGGATGCCGCTCAACGATACAGGCGGCTACGCCCTGTACTCCAATCAGCAGCTAGATCCCGAACTGATCGAACAAGTTAATGTCAATCTTGGCACAACTGATGTGGACTCACCGACAGCCGCAGCAACCGGTTCAACGGTCAATTATCGTTCGCGCAACCCGAGCGAAGAGTTCGGCGCACGCCTGCTGGGCTCGGCCGGCGATTTTGGCTATTTCCGCATGTTCGGCGAAATCGACACCGGCGTGTTCACTCCGTACGGTACCCGCGCGTTCTTCGCGGCGTCAAAGGCTGACAACAATGCGATCTACGGCGGCATCGGCAAGATCGACAAGGTCCAGTACAACGGCAAGATCTATCAGCCGATCGGCGACAACGGCGACTTCATCTCGATCGCCGGCCATTACAACAAGAACCGCAACAACTTCTTCGGATCGGCGCCGCTGCGTCAGGACCTCACTCAAAGCGCGACTGACAATAGCCCTCGCCTTTCGGGCACTGGGGCGAACAACCGCTTCCCGCTGACCAAGGCCGAACGCTTCACCGACGTTCCGCGCTGCCAGATCCCGCAGGGCGTAACGGGCGTTGCCAACCCCGCCAGCTCGTGCGGATCGGCTTTCGAGTACCGCTACAACCCGTCCGACACCTATAACGTGCGCATGAATTCGCGTTTCACGCTGAGCGACAAGCTCACACTAAGCGTCGACCCCTCGTTCCAGTGGGTCAAGGCCAATGGTGGTGGCACGCTTCTCGCCAGCGAGGGGCTCTCGCCGCAGGGGTTCAGTGGCTTCGTTCAGGGCAGCAGCAGCGTCCCCAACTACTTCGCGGGCATCGACCTCAACGGCGATGATGATACTCTTGACGTCGTGCGCGTACACTCACCGAGCCAGACTCGTACTTGGCGCGCTGGCCTTATATCGTCGCTGCGCTACGACCTCGACGATAACAACCGCGTCCGTGTTGCCTACAGCTATGATCGGGGTAAGCACCGCCAGACCGGTGAAGCGGGCTTGCTGCGTTCCAACGGTTTCGGCGCCGAGCCGTTCCCGATGGACAATCCCATCATAGGCGTGGATGGCAACGTCCTGCAGAAGCGTGATCGCTTGTCCTACGCGATCCTGCACCAGTTCTCCGGCGAATACTCCGGTGATCACCTAGACAACCGCCTGCATATCAATCTCGGAGTGAGGCTGCCGTTCTTCAAACGGAACCTTACTAACAATTGCTTCACCGTTTCGGCTTCTGGCAATCTGGTGTGCTACAACGGCAATGACGACGCGAACGCCGCCTATGCTGCGGCAAATCCGACGCGCCAAGGCCCTCAGAATCGTACTTTCAAGTATGACAAGGTTCTGCCGAACGGCGGCCTTGTGTTCGATTTCAGTGATGCGCTGAGCACCTTCGCAAACTATTCGAAGGGCATCCAGGTTCCGGGTACCGACAACCTCTACCAGTCGTTCTTTTATGCCCCCGGCAGCGACGCGGCGAACCCGAATCCGGAAACGACGGACAATTTCGACCTTGGTCTGCGCTATTCGAACAGCATTGTGCAGGCGCAATTGTCGGCCTGGTACACGATCTACAAAAACCGACTGGCTTCGGCGTACGATCGCGAGCTAGACGTCACTATCTATCGTAATCTTGGCCGCGTCGACAAGTATGGCATCGATGGGAGCCTTGCGGTTCGACCAATTCCTGAGCTTTCGATTTATGCCTTTGGCTCTTACCTCTGGTCGGAGATCAAAGATAACGTCGAGACCGGGACTGACGCTAGCGGCAATCCAATCCTTGCACCGACCCGGGGCAAGCGCGAAGCGGGGGCGCCGGTTTACACATTGGGCATCCGTACCAGCGCGAACGTCGGTCCGGTCGAACTTGGTGTGCAAGCTAAGCGTACGGGCCCTCGATACGTCAATGACGTCAACTTGCCGATTTTCGTTGGCGGACGTGAAGTATATGGTCGCCGCACGCCAGCTTACACTCTTGTCGACCTTGACGCGCGGCTGAAGCTGGACTTCGTGGGCTTGGGAGACAAGACGTTCCTGCAGCTGAACGTGATCAACCTGTTCGACAAGCTTTACGTTGGCGGGTTCGACGGGACTGCGACTTCTACGGGCACCGTGCCATTCGCCAATATCGGTGCGCCGCGTACCTTCATTGGCTCGATAAGCTTCGGCTTCTAATCCACTCGACATGAGAACAAATTGGAAGGGGGAGGGACCGAGAGGTTCCTCCCCTTTTTTCGTTTGCCTGCGAATCCCTTAGCCGGGCGTTCCGCTAAGCGGCGATTTTGATGTTGGTGCCCTCCCGATAGAAGCGTGGCCGACGCGCCCGGCTCGAGGCGTGCGGAGACCGAAAGAGAGGTGCGCGCACGGGGGAGGTCGGCAAGGCCGCATGCGGGCCGGTGATGACGCGATCTGCGGATGGTAAGATTGGATTCGAGACTTGTGACCCCGCTAACGAACCCAGGCGCCGCTCGATGATCGCCACCAGCCTTGGATCAGACTCGTTCGTCCCGACGTTCAGCGCCAGTTGCTTGAACTGCTCGCAGCAATCATCCTCACCTTCGCGATAGCCGATGGGCAAACTCGCGGCTCACCGTTCACGATCGCAATGTGCTGGGTCTTGCTACGCGGTTGGCTGGCGTCATTCGTAAACGCAGGCGTCGTAACCCTCACGCTTTACCGTGCCGATGCGCGCGGCGATCGTGTTGCCGTATCGACGAGTAAAGCCTTTGGGGTTCTTGACGCTGCGGGTCTTGGGGCTGGGAAGGGCCGCGGCCATGCGTGCTGCTTCGAGCGGCGTCAGGTTCGCGGCCGACTTGCCCCAGTAACGCTGGGCCCCGGCTTCCGCTCCATATGTGCCGATGCCCGTTTCGGCGACGTTGAGGTAGACCTCCATGATCCGTCGCTTGTCCCACAGCGTCTCGACCAGGAAAGTGAACCATACTTCCAGCCCTTTGCGAACGTACCGGGTCCAGCCCTCGCCCTGCCACAAAAACACGTTCTTGGCTGTCTGCTGGCTGATCGTGGAGCCGCCGCGCAACCGCTCGCCGGAAGCATTGCGCGCCATGGCCTGTTCGATCGCGTCGGTATCGAATCCGTTGTGGCTGCAGAACTTGCCGTCTTCGGCCGCTATGGCAGCCGCCACGAGATTGCGATCGATCCGGGTAAGGGGCTCCCAGTCCTTTGTGATGCCGTTGCCGTCGAGTATCATGGTAGCGGTCACGGGCGGCGGCACGAAACGGTAAAGCCCGGTGAGCAGCACGCTCCCGGCGACAAACCAGAATATGATGCGGAAAATCCAGCGCACGATGTTCCGGCTGTAGTCGAAATGCCCCGTGTCGCGCCAGTCTTAGTTGGGCGGCATTCACTGCCAATGTCTCACGAACGATATCAGGGAAACCCCGAACTGAGGAATCCACGTAGTCGGGGTCGAAGCCCCCTTCACACCGCCTGTGCCAAAGGGCCTGCAATACTATGTAATCGGGTAGCAAAATGGACAATTCTGGAATGCGTGCCGGTGGATGGCTCAGCCGTCAGTCGGTAAGTCGTCGCCTTTCTCTACTTGCGGCTTCCACTGTGGTGGTCGGTATCTGCTTGGTGGCGATGACCCTGTGCAGCGCTTGGGTCGGAAACAGGATGAGCGTGCTTGCAGGCGACACTGCCGAGCAGGCGCTTTTCTCGGCGTTTCTGGAAAAGGATTTTGCCTCGCTTGAGCGCGATGCCTTCCGCAATGCGCTTCTTCGCAACGAGGAAACCGAAAAGAGCTATCGCAGCAATATCGAAGATCTCGGCACATCTATCGACGACACATCGGCAAAGCTCGACGAGGAAGAAAAGGCCAAGGCCGACCTCGTCAGGGAAAAGACCAGAAACTACGTCGAGACGGTGGACTCGGTCCTGAAGTCCGGCACGATAGACAGTGCGAGCGTCGCCAGGATGCTCGCGGCAGGAAACGAGGTCGATTCGAACATCGAAGCGATCCGTGACCCTGTTGTTGCGCGAGCTGCGGAAATCGAGAAGGAACAGGCGTCGATCGAGCGCACGAGCATCATCGTCTCCCTCGCGATCGCATTCATTACCTGCCTCCTTTCCTATCTGCTCGCTCGCGCCGTTCGCAGGAGCATCACGCAGGAGCTTGAAGATCTTCGCAGCACCATTGCACAGATAGAGTCTGGCCGTCTCGATGTGGATGTACCCTATCTTTATCGCAGCGATGAAGTGGGCGAACTTGCCCGCGCTGCCGAGCGTCTGCGCGAAACCACGCGCGAGAAGGCGGCTACGGACGCCCAGACGCGCGAAATGATCGCGCGTGTCGGCGAGAGCCTGCACAGTATGGCCGAGGGCGATCTCACCGTTGAGCTGTGCGACCTTGGTGATACTTATGCCAAGCTGCGCGACGACTTCAACCGGACCGCCCAGCGTCTCCGCAACGCGCTTCTCTCGGTGTCGCGTTCGACCCACTCGATCCGTTCGGGCGCGATGGAGATTAACCAGGCCTCCGGCGACCTTGCCATGCGTACGGAGCGCCATGCCAATGACCTTGGACAGACCGCCGAGCAGGTCCGCGCACTCAGCGGAGAGCTGACCTCGACTGCAAAGGGCGCGGAACAGGCGCACAAGGGTGTGCATGACGCCGTGACAGAGGCACATTCGGGTGGCCGTATCGTCGGAGAGGCGGTTATCGCCATGGAATCGATCGAGAAATCCACGGCCGAGATCAGCAACATCATCACCGTCATCGACGGGATTGCGTTCCAGACCAACCTGCTGGCGCTCAACGCCGGCGTCGAGGCCGCGCGTGCCGGTGATCTCGGCAAGGGCTTTGCTGTTGTCGCCAACGAAGTCCGCGCCCTAGCGCAACGCTCGGCCGAAGCTGCCAAGGATGTGCGCGAACTGATCGAAACCAGTTCGGGGCAAGTCGCTGCGGGCGTTGAAATGGTGCGCAATACCGGTCAGGCCCTGAACCGCATCATCGAGCGCATCAGCGGGGCGACCGATCTCGTTACGTCGATCGCTTCATCGTCTTCCGACCAGTCCGAGCGCCTTCGCGTGACGACCGACACCATCGGATCAATGGATGTCGTAACTCAGCAGAACGCTGCCATGGTGGAAGAGAGCACTGCGGCAGCCCGCAGTCTGGCGACCGAAGCGGACGTTCTGGCCGATCTCGTCGGCAAGTTCCGGCTGGGTGAAGGCAGTGTCGTGTCTTTCGATACCCGGCGCATGCCGCCCGCGCAGCGGATGGCGCCCAACGCTCCGCGCCGTTCTATGGCCGGAGCCGCGTCTGCAGCGCCGGCTATGGTGGAAGACGCTGACTGGTCGGAATTCTGATCGTCAGCACGAGGCTAAAACGGGGATTATTGAGATGAGTGGTAGTTGGACGCGCAAGGTCCGCGCAAGGACGGCTCTCGCGCTCGTTCTTGGCAGCCTGCTCGCGCCCTGCGGCGCGCAAGCTGCGGATGACAAGGCCGAGGGGCTATCGCTGGAGGGGAGTGTACGGGCGCGTTACGAGGCCTATGACGGCGGATATCGTCCAGATGGCGCAACTGCTGACGACGTCCTTTCGTTCAGGACGATAATCAAGGCCGAGTATCAGGCGGACCGGATCCGCATCGGAGCTGAAATCCGGGATTCGCGCGCCTACCTCGACGATGCTGACAGCCCGCTGACCACGAATGATGTCGATGCACTGCAGTTGCCGCAGTTCTACGTCGCGGCCGAGGTTGGCGACCGTGCCGAGATCACCCTTGGGCGTTTCGTGATGAATCTTGGCAGCAAGCGGCTGGTGGGAGACCCGACGTTTCGCAACACGGCAAATGGTTTCACCGGCGCGAAATTCGATTGGCAGAACGGCAAGGGTGACACGCTGACGGCGTTCTACACGCTGCCCCAGCGCCGCCTTCCAGGAGACCGCGCGGCGATCGGGGGCAACAAGTTCCATTTTGACGAAGAAGGTCTCAGCCTGCGTTTCTGGGGGGCGATCTTCTCGCACGATTTTGGTCCCGCCAAAGGCGAGGCTTATGTATTCGGGCTGGACGAACACGACACGGACGAAGTCGTCAGCCGAAACCGACATCTGGTGACGACGGGAGGCCGGGTAACCGTCAAGCCGCAGGCCGGGTTCGACGCCGCGGTCGAAGGCATGTGGCAAGGAGGGCACCTTCGTACGTCCATGGGGGCGAACGCCCCGCGCGTTTCGGTTTCGGCCTACTCGATCCATGCCGAGGCCGGGTACTCGCCGGGCGGGTCGTGGAAGCCGCGTGTATCGGTTTTTGCTGACACGGCGAGCGGTGACAAGGCTGGCACCCGCACCTGGGAGCGCTTTGATCCGCTGTTCGGACCACGTCGCGGCGACTGGGGGCCGCCGGGGATTTACGGGCCTCTTGGTCGCAGTAACATCCGCGACATCGGAGCTAAGCTGGAGGTCAAGCCCTCCAAGCGGCTCGATGCGTTTGTCGAGTGGCGCAAGCTTGGTCTCTATTCTGCCACGGATGCGTTTTCGTTCTCGCAAATCCGCGATGCGAGCGGGACGGCCGGGCGCGATGCGGGCAGCCAGGCGCAGGCGCGCCTGCGTTACTGGCTTGTACCGAAGCTCTTTCAGATCGACGTCGGCGCCGCCGTGCTGGACAAGGGGCCGTTTCTCAGAAACGCGCCCAACGTTCAGGATAGTGGTAATACCCACTATGGCTACATGGATTTCTACGTCTTCTTCTGACGCAAGGGTCGATCAAAGAAAAAAGGCCGGCTCATCTCTCGACGCGCCGGCCTTTTTCAGGAAGTAGCTACTGTCAGCCGGCCGGAGCCAGCATCTTGTCGCCTGCAATCCGGTTCATCGCCTTTTGCAGCTTCTCGAACGCGCGCACCTCGATCTGGCGAACTCGCTCGCGGCTGACGTGGTAGACTTGGCTCAGTTCCTCAAGCGTCTTGGGATCATCGGTCAGTCGGCGCTCGGTGAGGATGTCACGCTCACGATCGTTGAGCGAGCCCATCGCCTCGACAAGCATGTCGTGACGCACGGTCTTTTCCTCGGCCTCGGCCACCATTTCGTCCTGAAGCGGCTTGTCGTCGGCGAGGATGTCCATCCACTGGCCTTCGCCTTCCTCGCGGAGGCTGACGTTGAGCGAGGCATCGCCGCCCATCATCATCCGCCGGTTCATGTTGACGACTTCCTGCTCGGATACGCCAAGCGTAGTAGCGATCGTCTTCACGTCATCGGGATGGAGGTCGGTATCCTCGTAGGCGTCGAGATTCTTCTTCATCCGGCGCAGGTTGAAGAACAGCTTCTTCTGCGCGGCGGTGGTCCCCATTTTCACAAGGCTCCAAGAGCGCAGGATGAACTCCTGGATCGACGCCTTGATCCACCACATGGCGTAAGTGGCCAGGCGAAAACCCCGATCGGGTTCAAATTTCTTCACGCCCTGCATCAGACCGATGTTGCCTTCGGAAATCAACTCGGAAACAGGCAGGCCGTACCCGCGATAACCCATCGCGATCTTCGCGACGAGACGCAGGTGGCTCGTCACCAGCTGCGCGGCGGCGTCCGGATCCTCATGTTCCTTATAGCGCTTCGCGAGCATATATTCCTGCTCGGGCGCTAGTACTGGAAATTTGCGAATTTCCGACAGGTAGCGGTTGAGGCTCTGCTCACCGCCAAGTGCGGGCACCGTAGGGAGGTTGCGTTCCTTGCTCACTATCTTCCGTCCTTTCTAGGTCGGCCGACGATTAAAGACCCTTGAGAGGCGTCTTAGCTTGCGGCCACCTGTTCATGATAGCACATAAAACCGATTTCAGTTTCGCAATTCGTCGATCAGAGTCCGCATATCGTCGGGTAATGGGCTGACGAAGCGGACGTTCTCTCTGGTAACGGGATGGACGAAGCCGAGTTCCGCAGCATGAAGCGCTTGGCGGGAAAATCCCATTTTTTGAAGGATCGGGCGAATCGAAGAAGGGGTGCGTCCATAAACAGGGTCTCCCAATAGCGGATGACCAATTGACGACATGTGAACGCGCACCTGGTGGGTGCGTCCGGTCTCCAGTCGGCACTCGATCAGGCTCGCGTTCCTGAGCGGCTCGATCGTGCGATAGTGCGTCACCGCATGCTTCCCACGGCCTTCCTCGACGATAGCCATCTTCTTGCGGTTGGCCGACGATCGCCCGATCGCGCCTGTCACAGTCCCTGCCGGGGGTATGGGCCGACCGGCTGCGATCGCCAGATAGGCGCGGTGGATGGAGTGATCGGCGAATTGAACCGCCAAGCCTTCGTGCGCGCGATCGGTCTTGGCCACCACCAGCAGGCCGGAGGTGTCCTTGTCTATGCGGTGGACGATGCCCGGCCGTGCGACACCCCCGATGCCGGAAAGTTGCCCCCGGCAATGGTGCAACAGCGCATTCACCAGCGTTCCATCAAGATTGCCAGCCGCCGGATGAACGACCAGGCCGGCGGGCTTGTCGATTACGATCAGGTTTTCATCTTCGAAAACCACATCGAGCGGTATGTCCTGCGCTTCAGCTTCTGAAGGCACGGCGACCGGCACGCAGATCGAGAATGGCGTACCACCAGCGATCTTGAGCGAGGCTTGAGACGCCTTTGCACCGCCAACCATGACGCGGCCATCGACCATCAGGGCCTTTACGCGTTCTCGCGATAGTCCGCTTGCATCGGCCAGGGCTTTGTCGAGACGACCACCATCGACGCCGATGCGTCCCTCAATAGTGTTTTCGGTGGCCCCCATTTCCCCTAGGATTTGGGGATGGTTCTTGCAGTGACAAGTGGCGTGATGGAAACATTACGCGTCGAGGCTCGACATGCCGGGGAGCGGGAATGCTGCGGTATTCTGCTCGGACGCGGCGATGTCTCCGGGGATTGTCTTATCGACGATGTCCTCATCGCCGACAACGTGGCCGACGATCCCCGGCTTCGGTTCGAAATCGATCCTGCCGTCCTGCTGGGGGCGCATCGCCGTGCGCGGGGAGGGGGTGCGGCGGTTATCGGCTATTACCATTCGCATCCGGCCGGCCATCCGATACCGTCTGCCACGGATTGCGAACATTCCACCGGCGATTTGCGCATTTGGGCGATCATCGCCGGACGGCAGGTTGCTTTCTGGCGCGATCGGGGGAATGGTTTTGAGGAATTGACCTGCCAGGTGGTCGAAGGATAGCGGGCAGATCGAACAAGGCGCCGGCCCCGGACCGCGAGAACAGTGGAAAGCATCGATACATGACTACAAGTGCGCTCGACCTTGCCAGCCTGCTTTGCTCGCGGCTTTGCCATGACATGCTTAGCCCGGTGGGAGCCTTGTCCAACGGACTGGAATTGCTGGCGGACGAGAAAGACCCGGAAATGCGGCAGCGGTGCTTTGAACTGCTCGACCAAAGTGCTCGCATCTCCACCGACAAACTCAAGTTCTTCAGGTTGGCGTTCGGTGCTGCGGGCGGTTTCGGTGAACTGGTGCCGGTCAGTGAAGCGCGCGCACTCGTCGATGGCCTAGCGGCGAACAACGCCCGCATCGCGGTCAACTGGTCGCTGACGAGCGAGGCGCTGCCGAAGTCCGCGATCAAGATTCTGCTCAATTTCGCACTCGTGGCGATAGAGGCGCTGCCGCGCGGCGGCACGATCGACATCGCCGCCGAATTCAAGGACGGCGCGAGCGAGATCGTCGTCCGCGCATCGGGCCAGCGCATCGCCTTCGACCGGGATGTGGGACGCGCCCTCGATGGCTCGCTTCCTGAAGGCGAACTTTCGAACCGCACGGCACCGGCGGCGATGATCGCCCAACTCGCGGCGGAGCAGGGCGGGGGGCTCCAGTATGTGCTGGCGGAAGATGCGCTCGTACTGGGCGCCGCACTTCCCGGAGCCTGAGGGGCGGCGCGATGAACCGATGGCTGGTCAACCGGATCGTCGAATCGCCCAACTGGAACGAGCGCACGCTGCCCGTGTCTATGGTGGTCCTCCACTACACGGGTATGAAATCGGCCGAGGAGGCCGTGCAACGCCTCTGTGATCCGCAGGCAGAGGTATCGGCGCACTACCTTATCGATGAGGAAGGCATCGTCACCTCGCTTGTCCCGGAGGAAAAGCGAGCGTGGCACGCCGGCAACTCGTACTGGCGCGGGATAACCGATGTGAATTCCGCCAGCATCGGCATCGAACTCGCCAATCCCGGTCACGAGTGGGGCTATCGCCCATTTCCAGAGCCGCAGATGGATGCCTTGCTGCCGCTGCTGGCCGACATCATGGATCGACATGACATCCCGCGCGCCAACGTCGTTGGCCATTCGGACGTGGCTCCGGCACGCAAGCAGGATCCCGGTGAGTATTTCGACTGGAACAGGCTGGGTGAACTCGGCCTCGCCCTCGAAGTGCCGGCGGCCAAGATGAACCTGTTCTATGACAATCCGGGCGCTTTCTACCTGGCGCTCGAGCGGTTCGGCTATGACATTGCCGACGGCCGCGCCGTTGTCCGCGCCTTCCAGAGGCGCTGGCGGCCCGAGTACATCGACGGCGAGATCGACGGCGAGATTGGCGGCATTCTGTTCGAGCTGCTTCTTGAGCGGGATATCGGGCGCGCCCGCTGACCGGGGCCAAGCTTCCCTTATCCGAATTTCCTGCTAGGGCATCGGTCGCCGGGGAGCCGGGCAGCCGCGTCATCGTTTCTACGGTGCCGAGGAAAGTCCGGGCTCCACGAAACAAGGGTGGCGGGTAATGCCCGCCGGACGAGCAGGGTTTTCAGACCCTGCGAAGTTCAGGGAAAGTGCCACAGAGAGCAAACCGCCGATGGCCGGTCAAACGGCTCAGGCAAGGGTGAAAGGGTGCGGCAAGAGCGCACCGCGCTTCCGGTAACGGCAAGCGGCAAGGCAAACCCCACCCGGAGCAAGACCGAATAGGGGCTGCGCGCCGTCTTGAACGGCAGGTCTTTTTCGGACCGAGGCAGCCCGGGTTGGTCGCTTGAGCGATGCAGCAATGCACCGCCTAGAGGAATGGCTGCCGCCGCGGCGTAAGGTCCCCTTTTGGGGAGACCACGCCAGGCACAGAACCCGGCTTACAGGCTCCCCGGCAACATTTTCGCGGCTAACGTCACTCCGCCGCGATGGCCTCAGCATCGCTGGACTGGAGGAACCACCGGTTTTCCCCTTCCAGGCCGAGTGCGGTCAGCGTACCGAACATGTATCCACCGGTATCGATGCCGATCCGGTTGGCCCGCACGTCGGGTTCGCGGGTGATCGTATGGCCATGGATGACGCAGGCGCCGAAGTCGCCCTCGTAGCTGAGGAAAGGCTCCCGAATCCAGCGACAGTCCAGTTCCGATTGTTGAGCGATCGGCACGTTCGGGCGAATGCCTGCATGCACGAACAGATAATCGCCGATCATAATTGCCGGTTTGAACGTCTCGATGAAGGAAAAATCGTCTTCCGGGATCGCCCCGTTCATCATCGACTGCGCTTCAAGTAGGTCCGCGCAGTTCACCGCGTCGCTCGACACCCCGTAGGACTGGATGGTTTCGACGCCTCCGAACTTCAGAAATCCGCTGAGCGCGTCGAGGCTACTGCGGCTGGCCAGCAGCATCTCCTCATGGTTGCCCATGATGAACTCCACGCTGCGGCGTTTCGACCATTCGCGGGCGCGGGCAATCACCGCCGCGCTGTTCAGGCCCCGGTCAATCAGGTCGCCAAGCAGGACTATCGTGGTATCCGCCTCGCCGCGTGTGGCGTCGTCACTTTCGATGAGGCTGATGATGCCGTCGAACAGGTCGATGCGCCCGTGAATGTCGCCAATGGCGTAGACACGCTTCCCTTCTGGCAGAACCGGCGGCATCGGCGCTGGTGAGCGGGCCAGTAGGTTACGAAGTTTGAAGATCATTCTTTGAGAACGATATACTGCTGCAGATGTTCGCGGGCAAGCTGGCCTGCGGTCGTTCCATATTGATACGAGGCGCGGTGGGCGACCTATTTCAGATAGAAGTCGACTGTCGTGACGACACGCACTTTCTTGTAAGGCGTGTCGGAACCCCCCCAGGTTCCGCCAGAATCGCCGTCGCGCGCATCGATAGAGAAATATCCTTGCGTGGCATTCTTGATCGATCCGACCTCGGATCCGCTGTCATGTGCGAACTGTTCCGCCGCTGCCCGCGCGTCTTTCGTCGCTTCGGCGACCATCTGCGGCTTGATATCGTTGAGCTTGGTGAAGGTGTAGGCCATGCCCGAGCCTTCCTCGAGAATGACACCGCCGCGTACAAGGTCAAACTGCCGGCGTACGGCATCTTCGGCGCGCTTGATGTCATTGGTGCGCAGCATCATGCGCTGGCGAACCGTAAACGAGGGCAAGCCGTTGTCCTTGAACTGCGAGACGTTGACACCGGTGGGATGAAGAGCGCTGGCCGGAAAGCCCAGCTTGCTGAAAAACGCGCGTATTTCGGCGGTGTCGCGGTCCACACTGGACTGCGCGGTGGCCAGGTCTCCGGCAGTCGACGAATAGCTGATCGTCCAGGTGGCGAGGTCTGCGGTGACGTCACGTTCGGCCAGCCCGCGCACAGTGACCGACCGGTTCGCGTGCTGCGCCCGCTTCAGGCCGTCACCCAGCGCGAAGCCGCCCACGATCATGCCCAGCGCCAGTATGGAGGAGCCTATCAGCCAGGGTTTTGCCAATGACCGAGTGACGCTCGGGCTGGAGCCGGAGTTCTGTTCTGGGTAGACATCGGTCATGGCGGGCTCTCTCCTTGTGCTGGCCGAACATGCGGTCAAATGGCTGTACGAGCGATGAACCGTTTTTTTTCATAGACGAACCGAGGGGCATGACGCCGTGACGCGATATCTTCACACCATGATTCGGGTGACTGACCCGGACGCCACGATCCGCTTCTTCGAGATTATCGGACTGAAGGAGACGCGGCGCTTTTCCGACGACAAGGGGCGCTTCACCCTTATTTACCTCGCCGCAGAAGGCCAGGAAGATGCCGAGGTGGAACTCACCTACAATTGGCCTGCCGAGGACGGTTCGGCCGAGACATATGATGGCGGGCGGAATTTCGGCCACCTCGCTTTCCGGGTCGATGATATCTACGATACCTGCCAGCGCCTTGCCGATGCCGGCGTGACGATCAACCGTCCACCGCGCGACGGGCACATGGCTTTCGTGCGCACGCCGGACGGCATTTCGGTGGAGCTTTTGCAAGACGGCAGGCTCGAACCGGCGGAGCCTTGGGCAAGCATGCCGAACACGGGCGTCTGGTAAGCCCGCGAGCATCGAAGCAACGAGGCTCAGCGTCTGGCGGCTAATGGACGCGAGCGGGGCAGATTACCTGCCGCGCTTCGTCGCGTACTGATTAACTTTCTGAAATAACCATCAATACAGTGTCGGTGGGCTCGCTTTTCTTGCTACGGAAGATCTCGGGGGTTTTACTTACGTGAACCATCGAGGCAAATTCTTACGTCCCTGGCTTCTGGTCTGGCCAACGACCTCTCATGCTGTCGTTTGAGGCAATGCAGGAGATTCTGCTCGGGATTCAGGTCGCCGAGCGCGAGTTGCTCCTGTTCACATCCTTCTGGTTTTTGGTCGGCGCGATCGACGAGTTCGCCGTCGATCTTCTTTGGATATGGCTCAAGCTGACAGGACGGGCCCACGTTTCGCACATCTCCGGCGATGATGCCCATGCAGCGCTGCGCGGCCCGGCGGCGGTATTCATTCCCTGTTGGCAGGAAGCGGACGTGATTGGGCACACGGTTGCGCATGCGTTGGAAGCGTGGCGGCAGGACGCTTTCACGCTGTACGTGGGATGCTATTCCAACGATCCGGATACGGTGAGCGCGGCGAGCAAGGCGGCTGGCTGTGATCCGCGCGTCCGCATCGTGATACACGAGTGCCCCGGCCCTACTACCAAGGCGGACTGCCTGAACAGGCTGTATCAGGCATTGCAGCATGACGAGGATCGCTACGGCCGGCGGTTTCGCTGCATCGTTCTCCATGATTCAGAGGACATGGTACATCCCGCCGAACTCGCCGTGATCGACAGGGGCCTCGACGACGCCGATTTCGTGCAGCTTCCCGTCCGACCCGAGCCTCAACCCTCCTCGCCATGGGTTGCCGGGCATTATTCGGACGAGTTCACCGAATCGCATGCCAAGGCGATGATAGTCAGGGACGCCCTGGGCGCAGCCATCCCCGCGGCCGGAGTGGCCTGTGGCTTCTCGCGCGATTTCATATCGGCTACCGCACAGCGGCGTGTGCGGGAAGGCGGGGCGGGCCCTTTCGCATCCGAATGCCTGACGGAGGATTACGAACTCGGCGTGCTCGTGTGGCGCGATGGCGGGCGATCGAGGTTCCTGCGACTGCGCGATCAGCACGGCGCGTTGGTTGCCACGCGGGCTTTCTTTCCTGCCCGGCTCGACGATGCGGTCAGGCAAAAGGCGCGTTGGATGCACGGCATTGCCTTCCAGAGCTGGGACCGGCTTGGCTGGAGCCGGGGTTACATGGACCTGTGGATGGCGCTGCGAGACCGCAAAGGGCCTCTCGCGGCGATCGTGCTGGCCTGCGGATACGCGTTGATCGTGTTGCAGGGCATCATCGCCCTGGCATGGCTTTCGGGCATTCGCGAACCCCTTCCGCTTACTCCAGTTCTGCGGATGGCCTTGGGTCTTTGCCTCGCCAGCCTGCTTTGGCGCGCCATGATGCGCGCGGCGTTCACGGCCCATGAGTACGGGATCGCGGAAGGACTACGCGCACTCCTGCGCATGCCAGTCGCCAACATCATCGCCATCATGGCGGGACGCCGGGCCATGGTGGCTTACGTTGCCACGTTTCTTGGCTTCGAGGCCAAGTGGGACAAGACGTCGCACGATGCGCATCCCGCTATGGTGGTCACAAAGGCTGCAGGGCATTGAGTGCGCGCACCAGAGGGCAGCCGCTGGTGGCATTGCTTTGCTTGCTCGGCGGCTGGGTTGGCGGCCGGGCGGTCAATTGGCAGCCTCCAGTGGCGGTCGCCGCAGAGGATGCGCTGCCGTTCAGGGAGCAACTGCGTCCCGCTGACACGGCCTACATGGTGGATCAGCGGTTTGGTCCGCAGTCGATGCCTCATCAACCGCAGCGGGTGGGGCCGCCTTTCGCCGATTACGCTGCCGCCCCGGTCTATACGCCGCGATACCCCCCTGGCTTGCGCAGTGTCGCTGAATTGGCTCAAAGGCCGCTTGTCATCTGGACTGCGGACGGCTCTGCCTGGGGCCCTTCGGCACAATCCTTGATGCCTGCAAGAGCTGTTGCAGCGGATTCCCTTGCCCCCTTTTCGCAGGTATCTCGGCTCCAGGTTCCCGAAACCGGTCCTGCTTCTGCGGCTGCTATTGGGGCTGCAGCCGCGACCGCCGCTGAAAAACCTCGTTTCAAGCACTGGTCGATGGACGCATGGGCTCTGCTCCGGGGCAAGGACGGGGGGCTTGCCTCACCCGGCGTTCTCCCCGCGACATACGGAGCCAGCCAGAGCGGTGCGGTCCTCCGTTACCAGTTTGATCCGAATGACCGCCGCCGCACTGCAGGTTATCTGCGCACTGTTTCGGCGCTCGGCGCAATCCGCGAGAACACGATGGCGCTGGGTCTTCAGGCGCGGCCGGTACCTGGTATTCCGGTTGTTGTCGCTGCCGAGGGCAGGTTGATGGAGCAGGCAGGGCGTTATCATTTTCAGCCGGCAGCCTTCGCCTATACTCAGCTGCCGCCAACCGAACTGCCGGGAAAATTCAGGGCGGAAAGTTATCTGCAGGCTGGCGTGGTGGGCGGCCGCTGTGCAACGCCTTTCGTCGATGGCCAACTGCGCGTCGATCGCACTCTGCTGCGTCTGGGGAATATCGACGCCCGCATCGGCGGCGGTGTGTGGGCTGGCGCGCAGCGGGGGGCGGGCCGGCTCGATACCGGCCCGACGGCGGCGATATCCATGCCGCTGGGCAGGAAGATGTTCGGACGGGTGGCGGTGGACTGGCGGTTCCGTGTTGCCGGTGATGCTGTTCCTGAATCGGGCCCTGCGCTGACTCTTTCTGCCGGTTTCTGATTCGCCGCTTTTCTCGCGCGTCGTGCTGCGGTAGCGAGAAAGCAGAAATGGACGTCTATCTTCCCATCGCCAATCTTTCGGTCAATGGACTGATCATCGTCGCTCTGGGCGCGCTTACGGGCTTGCTCTCCGGCATTTTCGGCGTCGGCGGTGGTTTTCTGACGACGCCGTTGATGATCTTCTATGGCATCCCGCCGACGGTCGCGGCGGCTTCTGCCGCGAGTCAGGTGACCGGTGCCAGCGTATCGGGCGTCTTCGCGCATTCGCGGCGGGGCGGGGTCGACTACCAGATGGGCTCGGTGATGGTTGCGGGGGGCATCTTCGGCACCGGCGTTGGCGCCATCCTATTCACGGTGCTTGAGCGGCTCGGCCAGATCGATACCGTGATTAACATCCTGTACGTGGTAATGCTCGGCTCGATCGGCGGCTTGATGGCCAAGGAAAGCATTCAGTCGATTCGGGCGGAGCGGGCCGGGGTGCCATTGGCTGCCAGAAAGCGGCGCCACCACCCGATGGTCGCCAGCCTCCCGATGCGGTGGCGTTTCTATCGTTCCGGCCTGTACATCTCTCCGCTGGCCCCTCTGCTGCTGGGGGTGATCACCGGCATCCTGACGATGCTGATGGGAATCGGCGGCGGTTTCATCCTCGTTCCCGCGATGCTCTATATCCTGGGCATGAGCGCCAACGTCGTCGTCGGCACCTCGCTCTGGCAGATACTGTTCACCACGATGGCGACCACCATGATGCATGCTCTGACTACGCATGCGATCGACATCGTTCTGGCCACCCTGCTTCTGCTCGGCTCGGTCACCGGAGCCCAGATCGGAGCGCAGTTTGCGCAGAAGGCCAGTCCGGTGAAGCTGCGCCTGCTGCTGGCGGTGATCGTGCTTATCGTGGCGGCGCGCATGGCGCTCGGGCTGGGTTATCGGCCGGAGGAAATCTATGCGGTGGCGCCCCTATGAGGCGCGGCCTCGCGTCGTGTCTGGCGCTGGCCGCATTGCCTTTCCTGTGCGGCGCGCGCGATCCAATTCTCGTGCCCGAGGTTTCGCAGCATGAGGTCGATCTTCAGCAAGGTTTTACCGGCACCGAACTGCTGCTGTTTGGTGCCATTCTAACGCCCGAAGGATCGCGCGCGGCGCAGGACTACGATATCGTCGTTGTCTTGAAGGGCCCGACCCAGTCGGTCGTCCTGCGCGAAAAGCAGAAGGTCGCCGGGATCTGGATCAACGCGGCCAGCACTGAGCTGCGATCGGCGCCGTCCTACTATGCGATCGCATCGACCAGGCCGATCGCGGACATCGTCGATGAAAAGACTGCCGCGATCTACGAACTGGGGCTGAAATGGCTTCAGCTTTCGCCCATCGGCGCGATCGATCCGGAGGAGCAGGCGCGGTTCGCCGCGGGGCTGGTCGATCTCAATCGCCGTAACGGGCTTTACCGGGAGGGCGAGGGCAGCGTGAAAGTCAGCGAGCAGGTGCTGTATCAGGCGCGGATAGCGCTGCCATCGCGGGTTCCTACCGGGATATACACCGCCGAAACGTTCGCCATATCGGATGGGCGGGTCGTCGCCTCGGCCAGCAGCACGGTCGAGGTGCGTAAGACCGGTCTCGAACTGGCGATCGCCGAGTTTTCGGACGACTACGGTTTCTTCTATGGCTTGCTGGCCGTATTCGTCTCCGTGGCGATGGGCTGGCTCGCGGGGCGGCTGTTCGCATTGATCTGATCGCGCCTGGATCTTAGCACGAATTTAACCTGATAGAATTTAGTCTGCGGTTTGATTGCCATAAACAGCGGTGCTGAATGATACATGCCGGTCCAAACGGCTTCGACCAGGCAAAAACCGCCGGTGAAGAAGTCACGCGTTTTCCTTTCGGTACTGGCGGCTGCGGAGCGGGCGAACCTCTCGGCGTGGTTCTTGATATTCATGGCGCAGGCGCGCGTATCGCGTTTGATATCGAGCGCTTGCACGAGGTAGCTTCTCATCAGGATCAGTCGGTGGCTCTGGGCGGGCAGGTCGGCAGCCAGATCAAGATACGCACCAGCAACGGCTGGCTCCTCGCCAGCGTTCGCAATCACAAGCAGGACGCGCGTTATCCCAATGGCATAATCGCCGATGTTGATTTCCTCGGAGAGGGTGAGGAAAGCGCGCTAAATGGCAAGATCAAGGCGTTCCGGCGCGGCGTTACGTATTATCCCATTTCCGGAACGCCGGTCCATCCGGCCACAAGCGAGGACCTGGGGCAGATCTATGCGAGCGATGGGCGCTCCTCGATCCAGATCGGCAACGTCTACCCGACACGCAATATCAGGGCAGGGCTGTACATAGATGCTCTCCTCGGCAAGCATTTCGCGCTGCTCGGCTCGACCGGCACCGGCAAGTCGACGAGTGCCGCGCTGATTTTGCACCGGATCTGCGAGCATGCGCCCGAAGGCCACGTCATCATGATCGACCCGCACGGCGAATATGCCGCGGCGTTCGGCGGAGCGGGCGTGGTGCTGGACGTCAGCAACCTGCAGATGCCGTACTGGCTGATGAATTTCGAGGAACACTGCGAGATACTGCTCACCTCACGCGGTGCTGACCGGCAGATCGACGCGGAGATCCTGGCCAAGTGCCTGCAGGAGGCGCGGCAGAAGAACCGCATGGCGGAGCGGTTGGGCAAGGTGACGGTGGATTCGCCGGTACCCTATATGCTGTCCGACTTGTCGACGATCCTGAGCAATGAGATGGGCAAGCTCGACAAGGGCCACACCAGCGCGCCGTACCTGCGCATTCGCAACAAGCTGGACGAGCTCAAGACTGATCCGCGTTACCAGTTCATGTTTTCGGGCATGCTGGTGGCGGACACCATGACCGATTTCATTACAATGCTGTTCCGGATGCCTTCGGGCGGAAGACCGATTTCGATCATCGACGTCTCGGGCGTACCTTCTGATATCACCACCACGGTGGTGGCGGTGCTCAGCCGCCTCGTCTTCGACTTTGCCGTATGGGCGCGCGAGGAGCAGACCCGGCCGATCCTGCTGGTGTGCGAGGAAGCGCACCGCTACGTGCCCAACGAAAAGAACGCTGACGGCTCATCCGTGGGCCGAGTGTTGTCGCGCATCGCCAAGGAGGGCCGTAAGTACGGCATCTCGCTGGGCCTGATCACGCAGCGGCCGTCCGATCTGGCCGAGGGCGTGCTCTCGCAGTGCGGCACGATCATCGCGATGCGTCTCAACAACGACCGCGATCAGGCCTTCGTCCGCGCGGCGATGCCTGAAGGGGCGCGCGGCTTCCTCGATTCCATTCCAGCCTTGCGCAACCGCGAGTGCATCATCTGCGGCGAGGGCGTGACGATCCCCATCCGCGTGACCTTCGACGAGCTCGAGGAGCACAAGCGTCCGGCGTCGTCAGACCCGTCATTCACAGAGCTTTGGCGCACCAGCGGCGGCGAGACGGACATGGTCCAGCGTACCGTCCAGCGCTGGCGCGCGCAGGGGCGCTGATCCTTGTTTCAGGGCTTGAGCGCGCTGCGCCAGTTGCCGAAGAGGTAGTAGAGCAGCGTCAGTGCCACGGTCAGCACGGAACCGACCGGATAGGCCCACCACACCGCCTCGCTGTCGATAACCGGGCGAGCGAGCCAGTAGAAGCCGAGGCGCCCCGGATAAAGCCCCAGGAACATGATCACCATCGGCGCGAACACGGCGCCGTAGGCGCGCATCGTGCCGGTCAGGATCATCGTGATCGATACGATGACGAAAGAAGCGGTGCAGATCAGCTGGATGTGTTCGGCGATCGGCATCGCCGAGCTGTCACTGCCCAGAAATAGCGCCAGCAGAGGCCGGTCGAAGCCAACGATGAGCGCCGCCAGCAGCACCGACATCACGATGTTCACGCCCATGCCGATGTAGGTGACTTTGCACACCCGGCTGTGGTCGCCCGCACCCAGCGACTGTGCAACCATCGCGCTGACGGCCGTGCTGATCGCGAAGGCCGGCATCTGCAGGTAGTTCCACAGCTGTAGCGAAGCACCATAGGCCGCAGCGGCATCGAGTCCCTCGCGGTTGACGAGGCCGACCATGATCAGGCCTGCGGAGGACACGAGAAGCATCTGCGCGCCCATGGGCACGCCCTTGGTCGAGATATAGCGCAATTCCGCGCCGCGCGGAATCAGGTAGCCAAGTTCCGCACCGCGCAGCCGCATCGGCAGGTCCTGCTGGTAGATGCGCCATAGCTGATAACCCATGCCCGCGAGGTTGGCGCCCGTGGTCGCCAGCGCCGATCCTGCGATGCCGAGGCGCGGGATCGGGCCGACCCCGATGATCAGCAGCGGGTTCAGGATCACGTCGATCGCCACTGTCAGGATCATCGCATACATCGGCGTCTTGGAATCGCCGGCGCCGCGCATCGCCATGGAAACCATCATGTTGATGCTGCCGAAGGGCAGGGTGATGAAGATGACGCGAAGGTAGTCGAGAGCCTCGATCTTGCTTGCAGGCGGCGTGCCGAGCAGATCGAGCAGCGCGGGGGCATAGATCCAGCCCGCTACTCCTACCGCCAGCGAGATCGCGAAGCAGAAGCCCGCGCCGGAACCGAAAGTCCGCCGCGCGGCGGGAATGTCGCGCGCGCCGAAATGCTGGCCGACGCGCACGGTCGTGGCCATGCCGAAGCCGAAGATCGTGGCGAACATCAGGAACATCACCACGTTGGCATTGGCCGTGGCCGCCAGCGCGCTTTCGCCCAGCAGGCGGCCGACCCAGATCGCGTTGACCGACCCGTTCAGCGTCTGCAGCACATTCGAAAGCAGCATCGGGATCGAGAACAGCAGCAGCGTCTTCAGGATCGGCCCGCGTGTCAGATCCCCCTTCATCGGCGGAGCTTCCGGCGCGTGCTCGCCTTCGACGCCGACAGGGCTTTCGCCGACGGGTACGGGAGATGCCTCGTTCATGTCCCCCTCGTGTCGCCCCACAGGTGAATGTGCAAGCGGTCCGTGAAGCGCAGCCCGTGTTCGGAGCAGATTTCCGAAAGCCATTTTGACCGTTCGCGAATATCATCGCTGGTGCGGCCTTCCGGCATCAGGAAGATGCGGTCTCCGGTAATCGCATAAGTTTCCTGCAGTGCCAGCACTTCATCCGCATCGTCCGGTTTGGCGACAACGAACTTGAAGAAGGCGCGCCGATCGGCGGACCATGCGGCGAGCCGCTCCGGGATCAGAGCCAACGCGGCGGGGTTGCCGCTGTGGGAGAGCTTGGGGCTGACGTTGAACTGATGCACCAGCGGATCAAGGGATGGGTGCGGCGCGGCGGTGCCATTGGTCTCAATCTCCACCCACATTCCTGGGCGTAGTTCTTCCAGATGCCGGATCATCCGTGCCAGCGCCGCGCCCTGCAACAGTGGCTCGCCGCCAGTGATGACGAGCCGGTCTGGCGCAAGTGCGACGATCCGCGCGGCGACGTCGGCCTCATCCAGCGTCAGCTGGTTGCTGGAGCGGGCGAAGGCCAGTCCATCACGGTGCGGGCGGTTATCGCCCTCGAAGCGCCAGGTATAGGCGGTGTCGCACCACTCGCAGGCAAGGTTGCAGCGCGACAGGCGCACGAACGTGCTGGGCCGCCCGATGGACGCGCCTTCGCCTTGCAGCGAGGCGAAGATTTCGGGCTCTCCCGGCGTGGTGGTGGCCAGCGTCAGCACGGGGCGGGGTCGGACAAGGTTATGGAGCAGGTTGACACGGTCCTTGAGAAACAAGGTGTCACCTTGTGCGAAACGGAGGGGATACGGGGGCGGGCGGTCATGGTGCGAGACTGGCAGATGGCTTGAAAGTAGGAAAACAGTTTTGCTGGGATGCTACGAGACAGATGGAGCAAACAAACTCCGTCGGCCGCGGGAAAGCGGGGCCCCGGTTGTTACTCAACCCCGCTCGCGAGCGGGAGCGCGCCACCCCCGCCAGCGCGGGGTGGCCGGGTTGCTTAGTTGGGTTCTTATCCAAGCCGCGTGAGGGCCGCCGCCAGCCGTTCCGCTTCCGCCGCATGGTGGGCGTGGTCGGCCTTGGCCTTTTCGACCGCCTCGGGCTTGGCTTTCTCGACGAACTTGGCGTTCGAGAGGCGCCCCGCAAGCGATTGCGCTTCCTTCTGCGAGGCGGCGAGCGCCTTTTCCAGCCGGGCCTTCTCAGCGGCGATATCGATCACGCCTTCGAGCGGGATCGTCAGCATCGCATCGCCGGCGCCGATCTGCATCGCCGCGCCTGCTGGAGCCGGTTCGAAGCGGATCGCGTCGAGGCGGGCAAGGCGGTCGACGGCCACGGCGTTGCGCTCGATGATGGCGCGCGTGGCTTCGCTGGGATCGGCGACGTAGGCGGTCAGGCGCGCGCCCGGCGCGATGCCGAGTTCGGCCTTGGCGCCGCGCAGGTTGCCGACGAGCGCGATCAACCACTCCACCTCGGCCTTGGCCTGCGCGTCGACAGTGGCGCCGGGCGCCGGCCATACGGCGACGATCAGTTCGGCCTCGCGGGCACCCATCTTGCTCCACAACTCTTCGGTGACGAAGGGCATGAAGGGGTGGAGCATGACGAGGATCTGGTCGAGCACCCAGCCGGCGACGGCCTTGGTCTCGTCATCGAAGTTGCCCTTGATCAGTTCGATGTACCAGTCGCAGAACTGGTTCCACACGAAGTGATAGATGGCATTGGCGGCGGCATCGAAGCGCAGGTCGGCCATCGCCTTGTCCAGCGCGGCGACGGTCTCGACGACTTCGCCGATGATCCAGCGGTTGACCGCCGAAGTGGCGGCGGGCGCCGCGATGGATGTGCTGGCGCCAATGCCGTTCGACTGGCAGAACCGGGCCGCGTTCCACAGCTTGGTGGCGAAGTTACGGTAACCCTCGACGCGCTTCTCGTCCATCTTCACGTCGCGGCCCTGGCTTTCCATGGCAGCCATGAAGAAGCGCAGCGCATCGGCGCCGTACTGGTCGATCAGGCCGAGCGGATCGACGACGTTGCCCTTGGACTTGGACATCTTCGCCCCGTCCGCCGCGCGCACCAGCCCATGCAGGTAGAGCCGCTTCCAAGGCACTTCCTTCATGAAGTGAATGCCTTGCATCGCCATCCTCGCATCCCAGAAGAACAGGATGTCGAAGCCCGAGACGAGCAGGTCGTTGGGATAGTGCTTCTTCAGCAGCGGGGCGTTTTCGTCCGGCCAGCCGAGCGTGGCGAACGGCCACAGCGCGGAGGAGAACCAGGTGTCGAGGACGTCCTCGTCGCGGAAGATGGCAATTTTCCCGCTGAGATCAGCCGCCAACTTTGGACTGCTTGTCAGCGCACTGTCGCGTTCAAGATATTCTTGCTCACTATCAAGAATGACGAACTCTTTGTCGCCATAATACCGCTGAAGTTCGATGAGCAGTGCGTTCTCATCAACCGCAACGAAGCACTTATCTTCTGTTGTCCACGATATGTCCGTAGCACTGGAGTCGGCAGGCGCTTTCTTTGGTCCGAACCAAGCGGGAATCCGATGGCCCCACCACAGCTGGCGGCTGACGCACCATGGCTGGATGTTCTCCATCCAGTTGAAGAAGGTCTTCTCCCACGTCTTGGGGACAATCTCGATAGCGCCGGACTTCACGGCCTCGATCGGTGCCTGCGCAAGCTTTTCGGCATCGACGTACCACTGGTCGGTCAGCCAGGGCTCGATCACCACGCCGCCGCGGTCACCGTAGGGGGTCTGGATCACGCGATCCTCGACCTTTTCCAGCAGGCCGTCGGCGTCCATGATCTCTACCACGCGCAGGCGCGCCTCGAAACGGTCCATGCCGAGCAGTTCGGCGGGGATCAGGCCGTCCGCTGTCTGGCATACCTTCGCTTCGGCATCGAGCATGTTGAGCATGTCGGCCGCCTTGAAGCCGGCACGCTTGCCCACCTCGAAGTCGTTGAAGTCATGCCCCGGCGTGATCTTCACCGCGCCCGATCCCAGTTCCGGATCGGCATGCTCGTCGGCGCAGATGGGTATCTCCCGCCCGGTTATCGGCAGCGTCACTGTAGCGGCGCGTTCCAGCAGCGGTTTGTAGCGCTCGTCCGCCGGGTTCACCGCCACGGCCATGTCGGCCAGCATCGTCTCGGGCCGGGTCGTGGCGACCGAGATGTGGCCCGAGCCGTCCGAGAGCGGGTACTTGAAGTGCCAGAACTTGCCATCGATCTCGCGCGTTTCCACTTCGAGATCACTGATCGCGGTCTTTAGGCGCGGATCCCAGTTGACCAGCCGCTTGTCGCGGTAGATCAGGCCCTGGTTGTAGAGGTCGACGAAGACCTTCACCACCGCCTTGGTGAAGTGCGGGTCCATGGTGAACTGCTCGCGCGACCAGTCCATCGAGCAGCCGAGGCGGCGCAACTGGCCGGTGATGGTGCCGCCGCTTTCGGCCTTCCACTCCCACACCTTCTCGATGAACTGCTCGCGGGTGTAGTTGGTGCGCTTGTCCTGCTTCGCTTCCATCTGCCGCTCGACGACCATCTGCGTTGCGATGCCGGCATGGTCGGTGCCTACCACCCACAGCGCATCCTTGCCGCGCAGGCGTTCGTAGCGGATGACGATGTCCTGCAGCGTGTTGTCAAGCGCGTGGCCGATGTGCAGGCTGCCCGTGACGTTCGGCGGCGGGTTGACGATGGTGAAGGGCACCGCGTCGGGGCGCTTCGGGCGGAACAGGTTTTGCGCCTCCCAGTGGGAATACCATTTCGCCTCGATCCGGGCGGGGTCGAAAGTCTTGTCGAGAGCGGTCTCGGCAGTAGCGTCGAAAGCAGTGTCGGTCATGGCGCGGCGCTTTGCCAGCGGGCGGGTTTCGGCGCAAGTCCAGCGCGCGCCACTGCTGGGCTAAGACCGCGCAAACTCGAGCGCAAGGCGCGCTATCTTACGAAAATTACACAATTCGTCGCGCCGGAGGAACCTCTTGCCGGTTCGTGGCTTTTGCCCCAATACGAGCAAGATGCGGCAACAAGCAGATTTCACCCTGTCGGAAAGCGACGAACACGGCGTACCGACCCTGGCGCTGCAGGGGCCGCTGCGCGTCTATTCGCTGGCGGGACTGGATGAAAGACTGGCGGGTCTTGACGGCAATCTGCAGCAGATCGACATGGCCGGCGTCACCGAGATCGACACGACCGGTGCCTGGCTTGTCACCCGTTTCGCCCAGGCACATGACCTGAAGATCATCAACGAGAGCGAGCAGGCCAGCCGCCTGTTTGCCGCGATCGAAGAGAAGGCGCAGCGCGAGGCGGAGCCTGAACCCAGGCCTTCGCTGGTGATGCGTACCGTAGCTGAAGTGGGCGACGTCATTCTCAATTGGGGTCACGGCTTGGTGCGCGCGGTCGCTTTCCTCGGCGAGATGATCGCCGCCTTCGGCTCCGTCGTGAGGCACCCGTCGCGCCTGCGCGGCACGGCGCTGGTCCATCACATGCAGTATGTGGGCGTGAACTCGCTGTGGATCATCGGCTTGATGAGCTTTCTGATCGGCATCGTGATCGCCCAGCAGGGGGCGGTGCAGCTCGCCCAGTTCGGTGCAGAGATCTACACCATCAACCTCACCGGCCGCCTTTCCATGCGCGAGTTGGGCATCCTGATGACCTCGATCATGGTCGCGGGCCGCTCCGGCTCCGCCTTCGCCGCGCAGATCGGCACGATGAAGCTGACCGAGGAAGTGGACGCGATGCGCACCATTGGCGTTTCGCCGATGGAGGCGCTGGTGGTACCGCGCGTGCTCGCCTCGATGCTGATGATGCCGCTGCTTGGCTTTTACGCGGCCGTGCTGTCGATCATCGGTGGCGCCTTCATCTCCAACTTCGCGCTCGATATCCCGTTCTGGACTTTCCTCCAGCGCACGCAGGAAGTGGTGCCGATCACAGACGTCTGGATCGGCCTGATCAAGGCGCCGGTGTTCGCCTTGATCGTCGCGCTCGCGGGGTGCTATCACGGCATGCAGGTCAGCGGCAATGCAGAGGAAGTCGGCATCCGCACTACGCAGGCGGTGGTCACGGCGATCTTCACGGTGATCGTGCTGGATGCGTTCTTCGCGATCTTCTTCACGGAGATCGGCTGGAAATGAGCGGCGCCGGCACCGAAACCGACACCGAAGAATTCCCGATCGTCGTCGAAGGACTGCGCAGTGCGTTTGGCGATCACGTCATCCATGACGATCTCTCGCTGAAGGTCCGCAAGGGCGAGGTGATTGGCGTCGTGGGCGGATCGGGCACCGGCAAATCGGTGTTGATGCGCGCGATTATCGGGTTGCAAACGCCCGCTGACGGCCGGATCCGTGTGCTTGGCCACGAGATGGGTGACAGCACAGACGAGGAAGAGGATATCGACCTTCGCTCGCGCTGGGGCGTGCTATTCCAGGGTGGTGCGCTGTTCTCGACCCTGACCGTGGGGGAGAACGTCGAAGTCCCGCTCAAGCAGTTCTATCCCGGCATCTCCGACGAATTGCGCAGCGACATCGCGCGCTTCAAGGTTCGTCTCTCCGGCTTGCCCGACGAGGCCGCGTTCAAGTATCCGAGCGAGCTTTCGGGCGGCATGAAGAAGCGCGCCGGCCTCGCTCGCGCGCTGGCGCTCGACCCGGAGCTACTTTTCCTCGACGAGCCGACTGCCGGCCTAGACCCGATCGGGGCCGCCGCCTTCGACAGCCTGACGCGCGAATTGAAGGAGACGCTGGGCCTTACCGTGTTCCTGATCACCCACGACCTCGACACGCTCTACGCCATCTGCGACCGGGTGGCCGTGCTGGCGGACAAGAAGGTGATCGCGGTCGGCACGATCCCGGAACTGCTGGCGCTGGATCATCCTTGGATACAGGAATACTTCAATGGCCCGCGCGGCCGCGCCGCCCTCGCCGCGAAGGATGACCCCGACGTGAAGGCGGAACAGGCGCACGCGCCCACCGTTGAGGAGAAGACACAACCGGCCGGCATGGACAACGCCGGCAAGGCAGGGGCATAGCTTACGGCATGGAAACACGGGCCAACAATGTCTGGGTGGGAGCCGTCACGCTCTTGTTGCTGGCCGCTCTTGCGGCATTCATCCTCTGGATCGCGCAGCTCAGCGAAGGTGCACGCAACGAGTACGACATCTTCTTCAAGCAGTCGGTCGACGGCTTGGCGAAGGGATCGGAAGTCGCCTACGCTGGTGTGCCGGTCGGTCAGGTGTCGCAAATCGAGTTGTGGCCGCAGGATCCCAGCTTCGTTCGCGTGCGCGTGAAGGTGGACGAGAAAGTGCCGATCACCGTGGGGACCACCGCCACCATCCAGGGCAGCTTCACCGGTGTCTCCGACATCCAGCTGGAAGGCGCTGTGAAGGGCGCTCCCAAGCTGACCGAGGCAGGGCCTGAGGGCGTGCCGGTTATCCCGACCAAGCGAGGCGGTCTCGGCGAGATCTTGTCCAACGCGCCGCTGCTGATGGAGCGTCTCGCCACGCTGACCGAAAGCCTCAACCAGATGCTGTCGGAGGACAACCGCCGTTCGATCAGCGGCATTCTCGCCAACACCAACAAGATGACCCGTGACATCTCTTCCGCCACGCCGGAGGTCCGGGCAGCGATGCTGGAACTGCAAGGAACGCTGAATCAGGCGACCAAGACGCTGGCTTCGTTCCAGGGGGTGGCCGACAAGGCCGACGATCTGCTGGGCAGTGAAGGCAATTCACTGGCCATTCAGCTGCGCCAGACGCTCGCTTCCGCGCAGAAGTCGATGGATCAGTTCAATGACACCATGAAGCACGCCCAGCCAGCGCTGGACCAGGTGTCGACGCAGACATTGCCTGCTGCGGAGGCCGCGATCCGTGATCTGCGCGCCACCAGCAAGGCGCTGCGTAATGTTACTGAAAAGATCGATGAGCAGGGCGCTGGCGCGCTGCTGAAGGGCCAGAAACTGCCCAACTACAAGCCATGATGGGTGAACGATGAAGAGAACGATTAAGCCCTTCACTTTCGGCGCGGCCCGGCTGGCTTTTGCCGGCGCGGTTTGCCTTTCGCTTACCGGTTGCCTCAGCATCGGCGGCAAGACGCCGGATCAACTGCTGCGCCTCACGCCGGATGAGAGCGCGCCGGCCGGCGCTACATCGAGCGGTGCGATCGCCGATGCCATCATGGTCATGGACCCTGAGGCCGACCGCAGCCTCGACATGCTGCGTGTGCCGGTCAGGGTCGATGCTTCCAGCCTCGCCTATCTCAAGGACGCCACGTGGATTGAAAAGCCGACCCGGTTGTTCCGTTCGCTTCTTGCCGAGACGATCCGCTCCCGAACCGACCGTCTGGTGATCGAGGGTGGAGATTTCGAGATCGCGGGCAAGACGCGCGTGGGCGGTCGGTTGCTGCAGATGGGCTACGATGCGCAGTCGTCATCGGTGATCGTGCGTTTCGACGCCGTGATCGGCCAGGGCGGTCCGGGCACCGACTTGCGGACGCGCCGCTTCGAATCGGTTATCTCCGGGATCGAGCCGGAGGCGGCTTACGTCGGGCCGGCGATCAATCGCGCTGCGAACGACGTTGCGCGTCAGGTGGCGGACTGGGTGAAAGCTGGATGACAACGGGGGTCAGCATCTTTCGCATAGGCCTGCGATAAGCTGGAATATTTATCGTTCGTCTTCAGAATCCTGCCGTGCTTTTCTCCGGAGTCTGACCGGCCAGCAGCCAGGTCAAGCGATCATGCGCTGTCGCGGAGGTCGTGCTCCATGGGCCTCTTGCGCGCCCTTTTAAAGGGTCTGCTGGTCGATTTCCAAATTCGGGCCCCGGCGGCGAATGCAGTAAAATACTTCTCAGCTATCGTTTTTCTGCCGGTTTGGACTACCGGAAGATGAGGATCGTGTTGCCCTGAAAAAACTATTGCACTTTTGTGACGTGCAATTGTGCGCATTGGATTTGACCAGCTTTTTCAAAGGCGTATCCGGCTGGCCCCGCCGCACCCAACAAGGCGGGAAGATAAGTGAAAGCAGGAGTACCCCATGAATAAGTTCGTCACCGCCGCCGCAGCAGCAGCGCTGTTCGCCGTACCGGCTGCCGCCAACGCGCAGGCATACGTCCAGGTGGAAACCGGTCTCGATTCCGTTTCCGCGAATGGCGAAGCCGCGCAGGGCGTGATCTATGGCGCGTCGGCCGGCTACGATCTGCCCTTGTCGGGCGGCATGTTCGTCGGCGTGCAGGGCACCGTGGCCGACAGCAGCACTAAAGACTGCCTCAACGATGTTCTGGCCGTCGGCGATCGCGCTTGCCTCAAGACGGGTCGTGACCTCGCGGCCGTCGTTCGCCTTGGCACCGCCATCGGCGACCGCTCCAAGCTTTATGTGTTTGGCGGCTACACCAACGCACGCATCCGCCTGACCTACGACGACGGGATCACTTCCACCAGCGACGGCCAGAATGGTGACGGCGTGCGCGTGGGTGCGGGCTACGAGTACGATCTCAGCAACAACCTCTTCGTGAAGGCCGAGTATCGCTACTCCAACTACGAATCCGACGTCAGCCGCAACCAGGGCGTGGTCGCTCTCGGCGTGAAGTTCTGATCTCAAGAAGGATGGCGGGGCGCAAGCCCGCCGTCAGGAAACCCGCTCCGGTTCGTCCGGGCGGGTTTTTCGTTCATATGCGCGCCGGGTGGAATCGAGTTGTAAGCGGCCTTTCCAGCGCGCGGGATCGTCGTGGCAACTGAGGCCGCGGCGGCGCAACAGGGCGGCACTTACTATCGATAAAGGGGCCGCTGATGATTAGCGAAGGCGCCTCGACCGCCGTACTGTCCAACCATTGCGGCTAGGGCCAACTTCATGCTGTGCCGGCCGGCCGGGTTAGTGCGGCCAGGTGCATGGCGAGTGCGAAAGCTTCGAAGCGCGCTTTGCGCCGTTCGGCGGCTTCCCAGTCTTCACCCCACAGTTCCGCCTGCCAGTCCGCCTCAAGCTCGGAAGCTTTCCAAAGGGTCTCGGCATCGGCGCCGGGACGGATGGCCTCCAATCCCAGCACCAGCGAGGCAGAGAGACTGGTGAGCATCTTGAGCGCGGCCAGTGTGAACGCGTCGCGGCTTTCGATTTCCTGCCTGAGGCGTTTCAGCGTCGGTGCCGGCTGGGGCTTGTGGAGGATGCCAGACACACGGGTGAAGCGGATGCCCAGCCGTTCCTCAGCGTTGATCAGGAGCGGCTCCCACACAGCCTGCTGGTACTCATACAGCGCCTCGTCCGGATCAGCGCGGTAGCAAAGCGTATCGGTCTCGGCATAGGGCAGGAGCTCGTCCACAACCTCGCCCGGCGTCTGGGCGACGACATCAAGGGCGTAGTCGGCGAGATCGCGGAACTGGAACACGGCAGTGTTGATGGTCTCGGCCTGTCCGGCCCATTCCGCCGCCATCGCCTCGGCCAGGGCGCGGGTCGGTACGACCTGGGGGCGCTTGCCGGCGGTCTTTATGCCGCGCCCGTCAAGCTTTACCTGCCAGCCGCCATCGGCCTCGGTGACCGTCACTTCCTTGTAGAAACGTTTCACTTGAACAATTCCGTCTATTTCGGGGTGCGCCACTTGCGGGCCATCATCACCGGCAGCACGAAAACCCCGGCCATGCCCATGGCGATCAGCAACCAACCGGCCCATTGCGGCAGCTGCGGCAGGATGCGGTCCGTCGATACCAGCATGCCCACGATGATGAAGCCCACGCCCATCACGCGGGTGAATTGCAGCGCCCAGAATCGAAGCACCGCCGGATCGCGCTCGTTATCGTTCATCTCAGCAGATGGTCCAGCAGCTCTCGGGGCGTTTCGGCTACCGTCTCAGCGCCAGCTTCTATCAGTTCGCGTGGGTGATGGTAGCCCCAGTCCACGCCGATGGCGCGCGTGCCTGCGCTGACTGCCATCTGCATATCGTAGACGGTATCGCCGATCATCACCGCCTCGCGTGGCTGCGCGCCGGCGACGAACAGCGCTTCCTCCAGCATCGCGGGGTGTGGCTTGGAGGGGTGGCGGTCCGCCGTTTGCAGCGTGACGAAGAGATCGGAGATGCCGTTCTCGGCAAGACAGTGGGTCAGGCCCCGGTCGGACATGCCCGTGGCGATGCCGAGCGTCCAGCCGCCGGCATGCAGCGCACGAAGAGTTTCCGCGATGTCCGGAAAGAGCGGCTGGGATACGCGCCCTTCGGTGCGGGCAGTGCGAAAGGCCACCTTGTAGGCTTCTGTCATGTCAGTCTGCAGGGCGGAAGTGCTTTCCGGCAGCAACTGGCGGATCGCCTGCGGCAAAGACAGGCCGACGGCGCGGCGGATGGCGCCCCGCGGCGGAGCCTGCAGCCCGAACTGTGCGAAGGCCAATTCCATGGCATCGCAGATCGGCGCCTGCCCGTCGATCAGAGTGCCGTCGCAATCGAAGACGGCCAACTTCACGGCGCGATGTCCCGCATCAGCCGGGCGATGCCGGGCGACCCCTGTGCTTCAAGGCCAAGCGCTATGCGCTCGCGCTCGTCTGCGGGCTTGTTCTGCGAGAGCTTGAAGGTTGGGCGCCATGCCTGCACTTCCAGCTCGAAGCCGAAGATGCCGGTCTTGAGCTTCGCCAGCTTGTCCACCGGGGTCTTGTCCATCGTCCACGGCTTGCCATCGCGGATGCGTGCCTCGTGATGAGCGGAGAGCGCTTCCAGCATGCCGGTGAGTCCGTCATCGTCGGTGCGATGCACCCGTCCTTCCATCTCGACAGTGACGTAGTTCCACGTCGGCACTTCGGCATCGCTTTCATACCAACGCGGCGAGACGTAGGCGTCCGGTCCGTTGACCACCGCCAGTGCCGTCGCCCCGTCGAGATGCCGGGCGAGTGCGTTACCGCGCGATAAGTGGAACTGCAGCGCGCCGTCGCCGGTCCACAGCAAGGGGACGTGCGCGACGCGCGGCCCGTCCGGCGTGGCGGCAAAGATCATGCCGAAGCCGATCTCGTCCACCAGGGCTTCCATCAAAACGCGGTTATCTGTGCGGAAGAGGCTGTTCGGGTGCATCAGTGCGGCTTCTTGGGCGCTCCGGGACGGGAGGGCTTGCCGCCGCGGACGGGCTTGCCCGCACCCGAGGGACGACCGGCGCCGGCAGGGCGGGACGGCTTGTCGCCAGCCGCCTTGCCGCCAGTCGTTTTGCGCCCGGATGGTTTGCCGCCCGGCTTGCCTGATCGCGGTGAATAGGCAGGACCGTCACCGCGCTTGCGCCGCTCGCCGCGCCGCTCCTTGCGAAACTGCTTGGCATGGGCCTTGGCGACGCGCTTCTGGTCGTCCTTGGTGAATTCGGCCGGCCCTTCAGGCAAGGCCTCTCCGTCAGCCTCGTCAAAGCCCAGTCCTACCAGCGAATTGGAGAAGTGCTCGGGCAGCGGGGCAGTGACGTCGAGTGGAACACCGTCCGGATGGTCGATGATCAGGCGCCGCGCATGGAGGTGCATCTTGCGGCTGATCGTGCCGGAGAGGAACGCTTCCTGTCCGCCGTACTTGCCGTCGCCGACGATCGGATGTCCGATCGCCGCCATGTGGACGCGCAACTGGTGGGTGCGCCCGGTCAGGGGGTGCAGTTCGACCCAGGCGGCGCGGTTGCCAGCACGGTCGAGCACGCGGTAGCGGGTGCGCGAGGGCTGGCCGCCTTCCTCGTCCACGTGCATCTTCTCGCCTCCGGTGCCCGGCTGCTTGGCCAGCGGCAACTCGATCATGCCGTCGTTGATGCTTGGCACGCCGACCACCAGTGCCCAGTAGATCTTGCGTGCCGAGCGGCCTGAGAAGCGCTTGGAGAAATAGGCCGCGCTGCCCGGCGTGCGGGCGATGAGAAGGACTCCTGAGGTATCCTTGTCCAGTCGGTGGACGAGGCGCGGGCGTGGCCCTTCGGCAGCATAGGCATCGAGCAGGCCATCGACGTGTTGCTTCATGCCCGAGCCGCCCTGGGTGGCCAGCCCGGGCGGCTTGTTCAGGACGATGGCGGCGCGGTCCTGGGTCAGCACCATCGAATCGGCGAGTTGCAGTTCTTCCTCGGACAACTCACGGCGCACCCGTTCACCCTTGGTGTCAGAGCGAGCCTCGCCGCCGGGCGGCACGCGCAGGATCTGCCCTGCCTCCAGCCGGGTATCGACATCGGCGCGCTTGCCGTCGACACGGATCTGACCGGTGCGCGCCCAGCGCGAAACCATCCCGAACCCGACCTTTGGCAAGTGGCGCTTGAACCAGCGGTCGAGGCGGACACCGTCGTCATCGTGGCCAACGATGAACTGGCGGACTGCGTCGCTCATGCGGCGCTCCTCATCAATAAAAGGCCAAGGAAAAGGCTGGCGGCGCCTGCGATCACCGAAATGCCGGTATAGAACGCCGCGAGACCAAGCTGTCCCCGCTCGGCGAGGCTGACAATGTCGAGACTGAACGAGGAGAAGGTGGTGAAGCCGCCCAGAACGCCAATCGCCAGGACCAGCCGCGTGGTTTCGCCGTGGGTGCCGAAACGGGCGAGCCAGCCGACCAGCAGGCCCATCAGCAGGCTGCCGAGCACGTTGACGGTCAGCGTCGCGTAGGGAAATTCGCCCGCACGAACGGGGCCGAGCGCGGCGGTCCACGCGCGGCCGACAAGGAAGCGGAGCCAGGCACCGAAGCCGCCGCCTAGCGCCACATAGAGTGATGCGATAAGGAATGAAGGTTGAGGCATGCCTCGCCTTAGCCGCGATCGCGCGGATTTCCAATCATTGCGCACCGTCCAGCGAACGACGCCGGTCCGCTGGCAAATACCGTCGCCATGTGCTATCGATAGTGCCGAGGCTAGGTGCTCCTTGCCGGTTCGGCATGGAACACGCTTTTTAACCGAGATTGCTTGCCTTTTGGGTGTCTCGGTGGTAGCGGCGCCCGACTTCGAGCCGATCCTGCAGGATTCGGCGTCTTTTCGTATTCTATATGAGGGCCTTCCCCGCGTCGGCATGCGGGGCTCTGGCTTTCGCTTTGTGAGGTGTTTCGGTTTATGCAGATCATGGTTCGCGACAACAATGTTGATCAGGCCCTTCGCGCGCTCAAGAAGAAGCTGCAGCGTGAGGGCGTGTACCGCGAAATGAAGCTGCGTCGTCACTACGAGAAGCCGTCGGAAAAGCGCGCTCGCGAAAAGGCCGCCGCCGTGCGCCGCGCCCGCAAGCTTGAGCGCAAGCGCATGGAGCGTGACGGCGTCAAGTAAGGCTTTTGGCGGCGCGCTTGCGAAACGCTTTTCCCGCGCCCGCTAAAACACCTGAAGACGCTGGTTCCGGCTTGAACGCCGGCCCTGCTTGAGCCATGAGGGCGCGGAAATTCCATCCGCGCCCTTTGTGCATCTGCAGCCATGCATCTGCACTTATCCGGCCGTTCCGAACGAGGTCCTTCGACGATGACAGAGATCACCCGCGTCCCGCTGCAGCCGATTGCCAAGGGTTCGCTTACCAAGATCTGGTTGGGTGTTGCCGCGATCGCGCTGGCTGCGGGCGGTATCGCCTATGCCGCGCTTCCTCCCGCCGTCCACGTCGAGACGCTGACCGCCGGCAACGGCGAGTCGCCAACGATGGAAGACGTCGTGTTGATCAACTACAAGGGCACGCTGCCAAGCGGCAAGGTGTTCGATCAGGCGCAGCAGGTGCCGATGGCGCTGGGCGAAGTCGTTCCCGGCTTCAGCAAGGCGCTGGTGCAGATGCAGCGCGGCGGCAAGTACAAGGTCGAGATTCCTTCGGCGCTGGCTTATGGCGACAAGGCCGTGGGCGACATTCCCGCCAACACCGACCTGACGTTCGAGATAGAACTGCTGGACTTCAAGAGCCGCGCCGAGATCGAGCAGCAACAGCGCATCATGCAGCAGTTGCAGCAGATGCAATCGCAGGGTGCCCCGGGCGCCGCCCCCGCGCAGCCCTGATCGTCGCCTGACGGCTTTGGGTGACGAGGGCGGGCGCTTCAGGCACTCGCTCCTGGCCAATTTTTAGCAACGGGCCGCGACCCGGCCCGCCATACGTGAGGAAACCGCCATGTCGGTCGATACCGCAACCGTGGCCAAGATCGCCAGCCTCGCCCGCATCAAGGTGAGCGAGGGAGAGCTTGAGGCGATGGTGCCCGAACTCAACGGCATTCTCGCCTGGGTCGAGCAACTCGGCGAGGTCGACGTCACCGGTATCGAGCCGATGACCGCCGTGATCTCCAACGTGTTGCGCCTGCGCGACGACGTAATCGATGCCGACCCGCTGACCGGCGGCAACAAGCGCGACGCCGTTCTGGCCAATGCGCCGGCGGCCGAGCATGGCTTCTTCGGCGTGCCCAAGGTGATCGAGTGATCCTTCGACAGGCTCAGGATGAGCGGTCTTTGGAACGGAACAAATCTATCTCCGCTCATGCTGAGCCTGTCGAAGCAAGAGCGGCGCACAACAGCTGGAAAACAGCATGACTGATCTTACCGAACTCGGCGTAGCAGCCATCCGCGACGGCGTCGCCAATGGCTCCTTCAGCGCCGTCGAAGTGGCTGAAGCCTTTAACGCCAACGTCGCCGCGGCGCAGGAGGCTCTGAACGCTTTCATCGTTGCCACACCCGAAGCCGCGATCGAGGCTGCCAAGGCCACCGACGCGAAGCGCGCGGGCGGCGAGGCGCTGGGCAAGATGGCGGGCGTGCCGATCGGCATGAAGGACCTGTTCGCCACCAAGGGTGTCCAGACCACCGCCGCCAGCCACATCCTCGAAGGCTTCACGCCCGAGTACGAAAGCACCGTTTCGCAAAAGTTGTGGGACGCGGGCGCGGGTATGTTGGGCAAGCTCAATCTCGATCAGTTCGCGATGGGCTCATCCAACGAGACGAGCTATTTCGGCAATGTGATCTCGCCGTGGAAGCGCAATGACGGTGGCAACGCCGCGCTGGCGCCGGGCGGTTCGTCGGGCGGGTCTTCCGCCGCTGTCTCCGCGCGGCTGTGCCCGGCGGCGACCGGCACCGACACCGGCGGCTCGATCCGCCAGCCCGCCGCCTTCACCGGCATCACCGGCATCAAGCCCACCTATGGCCGTTGCTCGCGCTGGGGCATCGTCGCGTTCGCCAGTTCACTCGATCAGGCCGGGCCGATGGCGCGCGACGTTACCGACTGCGCGATCATGCTGGAGGCCATGGCCGGCTTCGATCCCAAGGATTCGACCAGCCTCGACCTGCCGGTGCCGGAATGGACTGCGAACCTGAATGCCGGCATGAAGGGCAAAAAGGTCGGCATCCCGCGCGAATACCGCGTGGACGGCCTCGATGCCGACGTCGCCAAGAGCTGGGACGACGGCATCGCCTGGCTCAAGGATGCAGGCGCGGAGATCGTCGAGATTTCGCTGCCGCACACCAAGTATGCGCTGCCGACGTATTATATCATCGCGCCGGCGGAGGCCTCGTCCAACCTCGCGCGATATGACGGCGTGCGCTACGGCCTGCGCGATCTGCCCGACGGTGCGAACCTGCAGGACATGTATGCCGCCACCCGCGCCGCCGGGTTCGGTGCAGAGGTGAAGCGCCGCATCCTGATCGGCACCTACGTGCTCTCGGCGGGCTTCTACGATGCCTATTACACGCAGGCGCAGAAGGTGCGCACGCTGATCAGCCATGACTTCAAGAACGCGTTCACCGAGTGCGACGTGATCCTCGCGCCGACCGCGCCGAGCGCTGCCTTCGGTCTGGGCGAGAACGTCGACGATCCGCTGAAGATGTACCTCAACGACGTCTTCGCCGTCCCCGCCTCGCTGGCGGGCCTGCCGGCGATGTCGGTCCCCGCCGGGCTGAACAGCGAGGGGCTGCCGCTAGGGTTGCAGATCATCGGCAAAGCCTTCGACGAGCAGGGCGTGCTGAACGCAGGGCTGGCGATCGAAGAGCGTGCAGGGTTTGCGGCTAAACCGGAAAAGTGGTGGTAAGAGACATGAACTATACTTGGGATCAGGTTATTGCGTGGTTCGGTGTTGTTGCACCGTTGTGCGCTCTAGCTTGGTCTTCTGTGTTATACGTTTTGACTCAACGGCGGGAACAACAGTTCCGAGAATTTAACAAGTTTCATGATCTGATGAAAGAACTGGGCTCACCGGCAACATCAGCTTTGGGAAACCTTGCAGTAGCGTATGAGCTTCGAAAGTTTCCCCAGTACCGAGAAGTGATTGTGCGGGCGCTTACAGATATCGATGTAAGAGGCTCTCGGGCCGATTTGCTCAAACGAGAATTTGAGCTGACAATACAGCATTTAGGTAAGTAGCATGACTGAATCCGCATATCGCATCCAGGGCGCCACCGGGGACTGGGAGGTCGTGATCGGCCTTGAAGTCCACGCGCAGGTGACGTCGAACTCCAAGCTGTTTTCCGGCTCGGCCACAGCGTTCGGAGCGGAGCCTAATTCGCAGGTATCGCTGGTCGATGCGGCGATGCCGGGCATGCTGCCGGTGCTCAACCGCGAATGCATCCGGCAGGCGGTGCGCACGGGCATGGCGATCAATGCGCAGATCAACAAATGGTCCCGGTTCGACCGTAAGAACTACTTCTACGCCGACCTGCCGCAGGGCTACCAGATCAGCCAGCTCTACCACCCGCTGGTGGGCGAGGGCTCCATCGAGATCGTGCTCGACGAGAAGAACCCCGAAGGTTCGACCAAGACCATCGGCATCGAGCGCATCCATGTCGAGCAGGATGCGGGCAAGCTGATGCATGATCAGCATCCGACGATGTCCTATGTAGACCTCAACCGTTCGGGCGTTGCGCTCATGGAAATCGTCAGCCGCCCGGATATGCGTTCACCTGCCGAAGCAGGGGCTTACGTTGCAAAGCTGCGGACGATCCTGCGCTACGTCGGCTCGTGTGACGGCAACATGGACCAGGGCTCGATGCGCTGTGACGTCAACGTGTCGGTCCGCCGCCCCGGCGAGCCATTCGGCACCCGCACCGAGACCAAGAACGTCAACTCGGTGCGTTTCGTCATGCAGACGATCGAGCACGAGGCGAACCGTCAGGTGGACGTGCTGGAGAGCGGCGGAAAGATCGTGCAGGAAACCCGCTTGTTCGATCCCACGAGCGGCTCCACGCGCTCGATGCGCAGCAAGGAAGACGCGCACGACTATCGCTACTTCCCTGACCCGGACCTGCTGCCGCTCGAACTCGACGACGCGTTCCTCGAGGATTGCCGCGCCTCGCTCCCGGAACTGCCGGACGCCAAGCGCCACCGCTACGAGAACGACCTTGGCCTATCGGCCTACAACGCCGCCGTTCTGACCGCCGATGTCGAGACGGCGCGTTGGTTCGAACTGCTGCTGGGCGAGACCGCCAAGGCTTCGGCCAAGCAGCCGGCGGAAGTCGCCAAGCAAGCGGCCAACTGGCTGATTTCGGAACTGTTCGGCGCGCTCAACAAGCTGGGCACGAGTCTTGAGGAATCGCCGGTAACCCCCGAGAAGGGCGGCGAACTTCTGGCGCTGATCGCCAAGGGCACAATCTCCGGATCAGCGGCCAAGCAGGTGCTGGAGATCATGCTCGAAACCGGTGACAACGCCGGTGTGATCGTCGAGCGTGAAGGCCTGAAGCAGGAATCCGACACCGGCGCGATTGAAGCGGAAGTCGCCAAAGTGCTCGCCGCCAATGCCGATAAGGTCGAGCAGTACAAGGCGGGCAAGGAAGCGCTCTTCGGGTTCTTCGTGGGTCAGACGATGAAGGCCATGAAAGGCAAGGGAAACCCGCAGGTCGTCAACGAGATCCTCAAGGCAAAGCTGGCCTGAAGACCAACGCTGACAGCAAAAGGGGCTTCGCGAGCAATTTGCGAAGCCCTTTTTTCATGCCCTCTGCCGGACTTCGTAAAAGGCTAGCGCTGCCGCGTTCCGTTTAGGTCCATCGATCCGAACATTCCGGCTTTGATCTTGCCGGTCAGCGTATCGCCCTCCACCGTGGCGCTACAGTCAAGGTCCATCGGCATGGGCATCGTCATCTTCATCTGCCAGGTGAGCGCATTACCGCTGATCCGGCCGTCCCTGATATCCATCGAACCCAGATCACCGGTGATGTTGCCGCTGAAAGTATCGCCTTCCGGCACGATCGTCAGCACGCCCTTCTGCGCGCCGAGCGGGGTTTTGGTGACGCAGTCATAGCTTCCTGCAACGGACATCGACATTACTCCTTTTCCACGCCGGGGGACGGCGCCGCACGCACCTCGACGGGCATGCCAAGCCCCTTCAATTGCGGTTCTACCACCTTGCGGTCTCCGACGATAACGTACGTCAGGCCAGTGGGCTGCAGGTACTCGGTTGCCGCCGCGCCGATCGTCTTGGCATCGATGGCGCGGTACTTGGCAGCCAACTGCTCGTAATAGTTCTCCGGACGGCCAAGGCGGTCATTCTTGCGAATGGCGCCGAGCACGGCGGCATTGGTCTCGAACTCATTGGGCAGGGCGCGGATCGCGCCTTCGGTGACGCGTTGCAGTTCCTCGTCGGTGACAGGCTTGGCGGCGGGAAACGCACTCATGTCCGCGACGATCGCCTTGATCGCATCGCCGGTCCGGTCGGCCTGAACCGGAGCACGTACGCCCACGATGCTGGGGCCGAGATTCTGCGTGATGCGGCTGCCGACACCGTAGCTCCATCCCTTGTCCTCGCGAATGTCGAGATTGAGGCGCGAGAGGAAGCCGTTACCCACCACGTCATTGGCGAGGGTAAGGGGCTCGGTATCCGGGGTCTTGCCGGTAAGCGGCAGTACCCGGCCGGCAAGGATTACCGACTGCGGCGAATTAGGGCGGTCGACAAGGACGATGCGTCCCCTGGCCGCCGGTGTGGCGGCGTCGATTTTCTTCACCGGCGCAGGGGTGGCCGGGGCCTTCCAGCCGCCGAAGGTCCGTTCCAGCAGCGGCTTCAACTGCGCCATCGTAATGTCGCCGACCACCGTGATACGTGCAAGATCGGGGCGCAGCCAGGTGTCGTGTGCGGCGTGCAGCTCCTTTGGCGTCAGCGCCGCGAGCGAGGCGCTGGTGCCGAGACCGTCCGAGGGCAAGGCGTAGGGATGGGCGCCGAACAGCTCCGCTTCCAGCGTGCGCTGGGCGAGGGCATTGGGCGAGGACTGGACCTGCGCCAGCGCCGCCTGCGCCTGACCCTTCACTCGTTCGACATCCGCCTGCGCGAAGGCAGGGTGCAGCAATACGTCGGCTGTCAGCGCCAGCGACGGCGTCAGGTTGGCGGTCAACGCGCTGAGGGTGACACTGGTCGTGTCGACCGAGGCATCCATCCCGATCGACGCGCCCAGCCGTTCCTGCTCCTCGGCGATCTGGGTGGCGCTGCGGGTGGTCGTGCCTTCCTCAAGCGTGGAGAGCATGACTTGCTGCGTGCCTGGTGTGGCCAGCGCGTCGGCGGCGTAACCGGCGTCGAAGTCAATCGCCATGACCAGCTTGGGCACGGCGGTGCGGCGGGCCAGCGCTACCGGAATGCCATTGGAAAGCGTGGTGCGCTCTATCGACGGAAACTTGAGGTCCGCGATTTTGGCGACGGGAGGAAATTCGCGCTTGGGCGCCGCAGCTAGTGGCGGCGGCGGGGTACGAGGATCGGCGGACGGGGCGGCGCGCTCGGCCTCGTCTCCCCAGCCGCCCATCGTGTTGCCGCTTTCAGTGCGCTCGCCGGGGAGGACGGCGAGCTTGTAGACCGGGCGGGACAGCCATTTTTCGATAACCGATCGCACCTTCTCCGGTGTAAGCGCGGCCATGGCTGCGAGATCGGCCTTGTACTTGGCGGGATCGCCGGAGTACGCCTCTCCCTCGGCAAGCGTAGCGCCCTTGCCTCCGAAGCCGCCGACCACTTCCAGCCTGCCGATCTCACCGGACAGCGTGCTGACAACTGCGCGGCGGACTTCGTCCTGCGTTGGCCCTTTGGCTATGAATTCGGCCAGAACCTTCTCGAAGGCCGCTTCGGCGGCGGCGCGCTCAACCCCCGGTTTCACGTCCATCGATGCTTCGATGAAGCTGACCTGTTCGAAAATCTGGGCCGATGCTGATGCGGACACGGCCTGCTCGCTGCCGCGCACCAGTGCATTGTCGAGGCGCGATGAGGCAAGCCCCCCAAGAATGCGCATGCCGATTTCCAGCGCCGGGGCGTCAGGATCGTTGAGGCCGGGGCCGCTCCACTGGCGGGTCAGGCGCAGCACAGGCACCTGATCGGTGAGATCGCGCGAGATCGGTGCTGCGAGCGTGATTGGCCCGGCCTTTACAGGCGCCACTTCCGGCCCGCGCGGTATCGCGCCGAACCACTTTTCAACCTTGGGCCGCGCGGTCGCGGTATCGATATCACCGGAGAGCACCAGCACGACGTTGTTGGGGCCATAGTGGTCGGAGAACCACTTGCGCACATCTGTCAGCGTCGCCGCGTCGAGATCGGCCATCGAACCGATGGTGGAGTGGCGATAGGGATGGCCGACCGGGAAAAGACCTTCGGAAACGGCATACTCGACGAGACCGTAAGGCTGGTTGTCGCCCTGGCGTTTTTCGTTTTGCACAACGCCGCGCTGCTTATCGAGAATGCCCTGATCAACCGCGGGCAGCAGGTAGCCCATGCGGTCGCTTTCCATGAACAGCGCCAGATCGAGTGCGCCGGTCGGCACCGTTTCCACGTAATTCGTGCGGTCAAACCAGGTCGATCCGTTGGTCGGTGTCGATCCCGCCGCTTCCAGCGGAATGTCGAAGTTTGGCACATTGGCAGAGCCGCCGAAGAACAGGTGTTCGTAGAGGTGGGCAAAGCCCGTCCTGCCACGCGGCTCATTCTTCGATCCGACCTTATAGTAGATCGTCACAGCCACGACCGGGGCCTTGCGGTCGGTGTGAACAATGGTGGTCAGCCCGTTGGGAAGCACGAACTTGTCATAGGGAATGTCGATCGCGGCGACGAGTTGCTGCGGATCGGCGGCCTCTGCGGCGGGTACGGCCAGCGCTTGGGCGGGCGATGCTGCCAGCGCGGCATGCGGCAGCGCGCCCGTGGAAAGAACGAGGGCGACGGCAAGAGCGGTGACGCTCGAAACAGTGGTTGATTGCATGGCCCGATATCTAGCACATGGATCACCTCTGGCCAGCGGCAATCCATCGATGCGCGGCGGCTATTCGTCGTTGCCGGGTCCTTGCGAACGCGGCTTGGCTCGCCAGTTAACGCCGCGGCGTCTAGCAGTTCTTGGCAAACCGGAACCGCAGCCCCATTTTCGATAGTGCCAGGCCGGCGTTCGGCAATTTCTTGTGCTTGATCAAGGCAATCCCGCGCATCGCCCGATAAGATTAAAATTCATCGGAGTGGCTCTTGTGTTGTAAAATTGCAACACTACATTCTCGGGGTCAGGAGGCAATTCTCATCATGAATCTCGAAAAATTCACCGACCGCGCAAAAGGTTTTCTGCAGGCCGCTCAGACCGTGGCGATCAGGCTCAACCACCAGCGCATCAGCCCCGAACACATTCTCAAGGCGCTGCTGGACGATGGCGAGGGCATGGCCGCCGGCCTGATCAAGCGCGCCGGCGGCAATCCGCTTTTGGTCACTCAGGAGTTGGACAAGGCACTCGGCAGGGTTCCGGCCGTCTCGGGTAGCGGCGCGCAGGGGGCGCCGGGGCTCGACAACGATGCCGTGCGCGTGCTCGATACCGCAGAGCAGGCCGCCAGCAAGTCCGGCGACAGCTTCGTCACCGTGGAGCGGATGCTGCTCGCGCTGGTGCTGGCGATGGCCACGCCCGCAGGGCAGGCGCTCAAGGCGGGCAAGGTAACTCCGGAAACTTTGGAAGCCGCGATCACGGAACTGCGCGGTGGCCGGACGGCCGACAGCGCGAGTGCCGAGAACGCCTATGACGCGATGAAAAAATACGCCCGCGACCTGACGCAGGCCGCACGCGACGGAAAGCTTGATCCCGTGATCGGCCGCGACGAGGAGATCCGCCGTACCGTGCAGATCCTCGCCCGTCGCACCAAGAACAACCCTGTCCTGATCGGCGATCCTGGCGTCGGCAAGACTGCCATCGCCGAAGGCCTCGCGCTGCGCATCGCCAATGGGGACGTGCCGGACAGCCTGAAGGATCGCAAGCTGATGGCGCTCGACATGGGCTCGCTGATCGCCGGCGCCAAGTACCGGGGCGAGTTCGAGGAGCGCCTAAAGGCCGTGCTCGACGAAGTGAAGGGGGCCGAGGGCGACATCATACTGTTCATCGACGAGATGCACACGCTGATCGGTGCGGGCGCGTCGGAAGGCTCGATGGACGCGGGCAACCTGCTCAAGCCCGCCTTGGCGCGCGGCGAATTGCACTGCATCGGCGCTACCACGCTCGATGAATACCAGAAGTACGTCGAGAAGGACGCCGCGCTGCAACGGCGTTTCCAACCCGTGTTCGTCGGCGAGCCGACTGTGGAGGACACCATCTCCATTCTGCGCGGCCTCAAGGAGAAGTACGAGCTTCACCACGGCGTGCGGATTACCGACGGCGCGATCGTGGCGGCGGCGACGCTATCCAACCGCTACATCACCAACCGCTTCCTGCCTGACAAGGCCATCGACCTGATGGACGAGGCCGCCAGCCGAATCCGCATGGAAGTGGAGAGCAAGCCCGAGGAGATCGAGAAGCTGGATCGCCGCATCATCCAGCTCAAGATCGAGGAAATGGCGCTTGGCAAGGAAACTGACGAGGCATCACGCGACCGTCTCACTACGTTGCGCGAGGAACTCGCCAATCTTGAACAGCAGTCGAGTGAGCTGACTACTCGCTGGCAGAACGAACGCGACAAGATCGCTGCCGAGGGCCGGATCAAGGAGCAGCTCGATCAGGCACGGCTCGAACTGGAACAGGCGCAGCGTTCAGGCGATCTCGCGCGGGCAGGCGAGCTTTCCTATGGCCGCATCCCAGCGCTGGAAAAGCAGCTTGTCGAAGCGCAGGACCAGTCTGCCAACGCACTGCTGCGCGAAGAAGTGACCGAGGACGACATTGCTGGCGTCGTCAGCAAGTGGACCGGAGTTCCCGTCGATAAGATGCTCCAGGGCGAGCGCGAGAAGCTGCTCAAGATGGAAGAAGTCATCGGCCGCCGCGTGATCGGGCAGAAGGATGCCGTGCAGGCGGTATCCAAGGCGGTGCGCCGCGCGCGCGCTGGCCTTCAGGATCCGAACCGCCCCATGGGATCGTTCCTGTTCCTTGGTCCCACCGGGGTCGGCAAGACCGAACTGACCAAAGCGCTCGCAGGCTTCCTGTTCGATGACGATACCGCGATGGTGCGCATCGACATGAGCGAATTCATGGAAAAGCATGCCGTCGCCCGGCTGATCGGCGCGCCTCCGGGCTATGTCGGATATGAAGAAGGCGGCGTCCTCACGGAAGCGGTGCGGCGCCGGCCCTATCAGGTCGTGCTGTTCGATGAGGTGGAAAAGGCACACAGCGACGTGTTCAACGTGCTGCTACAGGTGCTTGACGATGGCCGTCTGACGGACGGGCAGGGGAGGGTGGTGGATTTCACCAACACCCTGATCATCCTGACCAGCAACCTCGGCAGCCAGTACCTGTCAAACCTTGCCGATGGGCAGGACGTGGAAAGCGTAGAGCCGCAAGTGATGGAGGTTGTGCGCGGACATTTCCGCCCCGAATTCCTCAACCGTCTGGACGAGATCGTGCTGTTTCACCGCCTCGGCCACGAGCACATGGCGCCGATCGTCGACATCCAGGTTGGCCGGGTGCAGAAACTGCTCAAGGATCGCAAGATCGCGCTCGACCTCACCGATGCCGCCAAGCGCTGGCTCGGCCGCGTCGGTTACGATCCTGTCTACGGCGCGAGGCCGCTGAAGCGAGCGGTGCAGCGGCACTTGCAAGACCCGCTGGCGGAAAAGCTGCTCGCGGGCGAGATACCGGACGGTTCGACCGTGCGGATCGACGAAGGTGACGGGGCGCTGGCGATTAGTGTGGCGTGACGTGCCAGACGGCAAAAAAAGGGGCTCCGGCAAAACCGGAGCCCCCAATTTTTACGGATTCTTCGCCTCAGAACTTGGCCGAAACGCCAACCTTGAAGTAGCGGCCCATAATGCCGTCCCAGTAAGCTGAGACTCCGCCGCCTGCCGGCGATGGGAAAGGTGCATTGGTGTCGAAGACGTTGTCCACGACCAGTCGCAGAGTATAGCGCTCGTTGACGTCGAAGCTCACCGAACTGTTGACGTAAGCCACTGCCTTGCGAGTCGGGTACTCGTAAGTGTTGGGCAGGGCGTTGGCGTCAACTACAGCCTTACCGAAGTACTGCACCTGTGTGAACGCGCCGAAACGGCCATTCTTGTAAGCGATGCTAGCTGTACCCTTGTGCTTGGAATAGCCAATCGAGCCCCTTGTGATGTCAAGGTCGCCCTGGCCCACGCGTTGCTCGAGTGTGTCGATATACTGATAGTTACCCTTTAGAAGGATGGAACTTTCTGCACCCAGGAACGGCGTGTCGACCACGTAGGTAAGATCGGCCAGAAGCCCCTTGTACTTGTATGAGGCGGCATTGGCGTATCCCGTCCGTATGAACTCCACCTGCCCATCTGCATCGCGATCAATCTGTGAACAGACGGAACTTGGGAAGTTGGTGGCGTCGTAACAGGCGGCCAGTGTTTGATCCGCATCGAGGCTGACGATCGCGTTTTTGAGCGATACGTTGACCCAGTCCACGGACAGCGCAAACCCTGGCAAAGCCGTTGGGGTAAGGATCAGGCCGATTGTCCAGCTGTCCGCCGTTTCATTTTCAAGGTTGGTATTGCCTGAAAGTGAGCCGCGGCTGGTGAAATCGACGATATTGGAGGTAAAATTCGCGGGCAACCCTGCAGCAGCACAGTTAGCCGCGCGCGCCGAAGGATTAGGACCTCCATTAATAAAGCGCGAGTCGCAAGGGTCTTCCGCCGTCGTGAATATGGCGCTGGTCGGGTTAAACAGTTCCGTGATTGCAGGCGAACGGATTGACTTGGTAAAGTTTCCGCGAATGCCGAAGTCTTCGATAAAATTGAGCTTGCCGCCAGCAGTCCACGTGAAAGCACCACCCGCCAGCGAGTTGTCGACATAGCGGCCAGCCGCGTGCAGTTCGGCCGAGCGAAGGAACGACAATCCCATCTCTGGCGAGACGAGCGGCACGTTCAACTCGCCGAACACTTCGTCAGTGTTATAGTTGCCCCGCACCGGATCGATCGGGATCGTACGGCCATACTGGCCGCGGTCTGCAGTGGGGTCGGTGGGGTCCGGAATACCGTAGAAGAACACGCCCGGATCGAAAACCGCCTTTTCGTTGCGATGCTCATATCCTGCCGCGAAACCTACGCCGCCAGCCCATGTATCAAACAGTTCACCAGTGACGTCGGCGGTGACGACCCATTGCTGATTGGTTGCGGTGGGGTGAGCTACGGTGGTGATGTAGTCAGCGACCTCGGGGCCGTTCTGGTTCCCAAAGGGGTTGAACGGTACGCAAGTGCTGCTGATGGTCTGGAGCGGAGAGCTGGTTCCGGTGCAGCCGGCGAGCGCATTTTCGAAGTTCTGCTGCACGAGCTCACGGCTGCTTCCACGCGTTTTGGATCGGCCGTAGTTGCCGATCACTTCCCAATCGAAACTGCGTTCGCCGATCGAGAAGTCGCCTTCAAAACCGCCAGTGATGCGATAGAGTTCAACGGTCGTGCTGCCCAGGCCAGATACAAGATCGGTATTGGCTCGTCCCAGGTAGAAGAAATCTTGGCCTGCAGGTAGCTGCGCCGCGATGGTCTGGCGCGCAGCGTCAGAAAGGAACGGATTTGACAGGGGGATGATCAGATTGCCATCCGGTGCTCCTGCGTCGTCGAAGAGCCAAGTGTTGTAGACAGGCTGCGAGCGAAGCTCGGTGCCCTTTGAACGAGCGTAGTTGAAGTCGACAACCGCCCGGATGTTGTCCGTCACTTCGTAGTCTGCGTGAACGTAGCCAAGATAGCGTTCGGTCGGTGACAAGAGATTGGTAAGCGGTACAAGGCTGAGGCCGTTACCGCCTGCGGAATTGGTCACGCCATGGCGGTCGCCGAAATCCAGCGGGGTAAGGTTCCCGTTGACATCGAAGACGAGCGTGTTTCCGGCGGCGTCAAAGATATCGGCGCCGAAGCCGGGGACGATGTCTTCCGTGGTCGGCGCGCCATACTGGCTCAGGATCGGAATACGGCGATCCGAGATGAGGACCTGGCTGAAGGGGCTATCCGTGTTAGGTGCGGCATAGAAAAGGCCTGCTGCCGTGCGCTTGCGATCAGTATAGAGCAAGCCATCCTGACGGTTCCATTCAAAGGACCCAACCACGTTGCCTCGGCCACCGCCGAAGCTGGTGCCGGCCAGAATTCCCAGACGGTAAGACGCTGCGTCGCCCTCGTCGGCAATACCGGTTTGCGCGTCCAGCTTGATCCCTTGGTATTTCTGCTGGAGCAGGATGTTAACGGTGCCCGCGATGGCGTCGGAACCGTAGATCGGTGCGCCGCCGACCGCTACTGTCTCGATCCGGTCAATTGCCAGGGTCGGAAGGGTATTGAAGTCGACTTGCGAACCTGCGGCCACCGGACCGAAGATGGAGGTCGTGTTCGAACTGACAAAGCGGCGGCTGTTCACCAGCGTCAGGGTGCGCTGGGAGCCGAGTCCGAAGAAATCAATAAACGTCTGACCTGAGCCGAAGCTGCCTGTCTGGGCGCCGACGCCGCTACCTGCCGGCGGACCGAAAGCCGGGATTGTGCGAAGTGCATCGCCCGCATTGGTAAAGCCACGGTTTTCGATTGCCTCGGAACCGAGGATGATGGTCGGTTCCAGCGTATCGACGCTTGAACGTTTGATGCGCGACCCGGTGACGATAATGGCGTCGGCTTCCGCAACATCATCTGCTGCGGATGTATCAGTCTCTTGGGCAAATGCGATGCCAGGCGTTAATACACCCGCGAGCGTCAGGCATGTCGCGCTGTGGAGCGCCGCCTTTATAATTGCTGATTTCATGTGCTGCGTCCCTTGTTAATCGCGGGCGCCCAACAGCAGTGTGACCATTCTGATGTGCGCCCGGCCGGAAAATTCCGAGCATTTCAAGTAAATGCTTCTGTGGAATGGCGATGGTTTCGCCTCAGTGGGTAAGGCGTTCAACCGTTTTCACTGGCGGACGTAAAAAGCATTTCCACCCTGTTGCATATTAGGCACACAGACTGTGATCTTGTGCAACTAACCTACGTAACTTCGTGGATATCTCGCGTAATCAAAATGCCGTTGCGCCGCACCGCCCGACAGAAAGTTGTTTGTCAGAATTCTGTTGCGACCTAACAATTGCGTATACGGCTGCAGTTTTCTGATCTTTGCTCAAAAGGATTGGCCGGCACACATTTGAAAAGAAAATTAAACGTCAGTTGACGCGGCGCATCTTGATGGACCGTTGGCCGCGTACCGATACCAGATAGGTGCCAAGCGCACCGCGCGTGATCCGCGCTTCGTTGCCGACTTTTGGAGAAAGAACGAAGTCCCTCGTATCGTTCTGCTCCCATGTGCTGCCGTCTTCGAAATCCAGCCGCCAGCCATTCGCGGTGCGTCCCACGGAGGTGACGGTCGTCTCGATCTCCTTGATCTCGTCGGCCTCGTCCTGATTGCCCCCGAAGCCCATGAGTTTTGCGATCGGGGCGGCGAAGCCGAACAGTCCGCGCCGGGCCGCCTGCATCGCTTCCTTGTCGGCGATGACGATGTCCTTTCTGCTGGTCGCTTGGTCCAGTGCGGCGGCCTGACGATCGAAGCAGGTCAGTCTTTCTTCGGCGGGAGAGATCATACGGCAGGCCATAAGTTGCCGATACAGTTCAGGCGTGGCAGCCGAGTTGTCGGCTCTCTCCTCTTGCGCGCTCGCGGTATGGGCGATCAGCGTCGAAAAGGTAACGGCCACCAACGTAATCTTGCGCATGTTCTCGTCCTCCTCCGGTCAAACAGTCGTCCTGGCTACCCTATCCGCCGGACGTCAGCAGGTTCCAAGTACGCGATACCCGACGATGTCGCAAAAGATGCTCAAGTGCATCTTTGTTTTCGGGCGCGTTGCCAAATTCGAGACTATGTACGGAAAGGCACTGAGGCATCGCCGCCCTCACGGAGACGGGAGCACGTTGACTCTAATAATAGCGAGTATCGTGGAATAAAATTACCACACTTTTCGGTTTGGGGGATTTATCGGTCGCCGGGTCGACGGACCACATTGCAGGCTATCGCGCCATTCCTCGATAGGCTTGTTGCGCATTTGCAACAAGCTGCAGCTATATTGCTGCATCGCCAGTAAAAACCTTTGCCCAAGCTGCCCTTTAGGTGATGAAAGCGCATCTACCGGCGCTGTTCAATCAGCCGATGGGCTGGGGCATTGACGGGGAATCGAAGGGGCAACTGGTCACGCTTTGCCCCTTAGAGAAAGGGACACGCTTGTGAAAAACCAAACACTTACTGCTCTCAAGGCAGGTGCAGCGCCGGTGGTGCTGGGCTTCGCCCTGTTCAGCCAGATAGCATATGCGCAGGATGCCGCTGATGAGGCATCGGCGGATGCGATCGTCGTCACCGGCACGCGCATTCAGTCGCCCAACCAGGCTTCGATCGCACCGATCACGACCGTGACATCGGAAGACATCACTCTTTCGGGCACCACCCGCACCGAAGACCTCCTGAACTCGCTGCCCCAGGTCGTTGCCGGCCAGAGTTCGACCTTGGCCAACGGCGCAACGGGCACGGCGACTGTCAACCTTCGCGGCCTTGGTTCGTCGCGTACTCTCGTCCTGATAAACGGTCGCCGTCTGATGACCGGCGACCCGAACACCACCAGCTCGGCTGCCGACCTCAACTTCATCCCGGCTTCGTTGGTGAAGCGTGTCGACGTCCTCACGGGCGGTGCCTCGGCTACTTATGGTGCGGACGCTGTCGCGGGCGTTGTCAACTTCGTGATGGATACCGAGTTCGAAGGCTTCAGGGTCGATGCCAACTACGGCCTCTACACACATAACAATCGCAACAGCCTGACTCCGCCGCTACTTGATGCACGCGCGAACGCCGGCTTCTCGGGTTTTGACTATCCGACTGGCAACAATACCGATGGCGGCCAGTACGACATCACTGCCTCTTTCGGTACGTCGTTCGATGACGGGCGTGGCCATGCCACTGCCTACGTGGGTTACCGCAAGGCTCAGGCGATGCTGCAGTCCAAGCGTGACTATTCGTCGTGCACCATCCAGTCGAACGCTAGCAACGTTCTGAGCTGCGGCGGTTCGGCCACCTCGGCGACCGGCACGGCATTTTACTTCGTGCCGAGCACGACCAGCTCGACGGTCGGCGCGCTTGGCCCGGGCACTCTGACCCAAGGCACGCTGAATCGCTACAACTTCGCCCCATTGAACTACTTCCAGCGCCCAGATGAGCGTTACACAGCCGGTGTCTTCGCTGATTACGAGATCAACGAAGCAATCCATCCCTACATGGAATTCATGTTCATGGATGATCGCACGGTGGCGCAGATCGCGCCCTCGGGCAACTTCGGCAACACGCTGACCATCAACTGCGATAACCCGCTGATGTCGGCGAGCCAGCGTTCGCAGATATGCCAAGATTCCAACTACATCTCGGGGTATCTCGGCACCTTTCCGCTCGCTGCGGGGGCGGGTTATAACCCGGCCTACGATGGCAATGGTACCGTTTTTCCCGGACCGATCACCTTTTACGATCCGACCACCGGAAACCCTTACAACCAGGCGTTTTTCCAGGTTCTTCGTCGTAACGTCGAGGGCGGTGCGCGGATCAATGATCTGCAACATACCGCTTACCGCGCTATCATTGGCTCGCGCGGCGATCTCAACGATGCCTTCAGCTACGATGCGTACTATCAGTACGGTCGCACCAACTACTCGCAGGTCTATTCCAACGAGTTCTCGGTTGCACGTATCGCCAAGGCGCTGGACGTCGTGACCAACCCGGAGACGGGTGCTCCGGTCTGCCGGTCGACGTTGGCCGGCACCGATCCGAACTGCGTTCCCTACGATCTGTTCGGTGGTACGCCTTCTGCCGCATCTCTGGCTTATGTCAGCGCCACGGGCTTCTTGAAGGGTCAGACGTCCGAGCAGGTTCTGAGCGGCAGCATCACTGGGATGCTCGGCCAGTACGGCGTGCAGTCGCCGTGGGCGGCCGACGGCGTGAACTTCGCACTGGGTGCGGAATACCGCCATGAATCACTGGAGCTGTTCGCGGACAACTCGTTCAACACCGGCGATCTCACCGGCCAGGGTGCTCCCACCAAGGACACCATGGGTAGCTACAAGGTGACGGAACTCTTCGGCGAAGTAGAAATTCCGATTGTTTCCGACAGCTTCATCAAAGCGCTGACGTTCAATGGCGGCTATCGCTATTCGCACTACGAGATCTCGAACGGCCGCACCTTCAATACCGACACTTACAAGCTGGGCGTGGACTTCGCTCCGGTTTCGGACATCCGTATCCGTGCGGGCTACAACCGTGCGGTCCGTGTGCCGAACATCCAGGAATTGTTCGCACCCCAGATCGTGGCGCTTGATGGCTCGTCCGATCCGTGCGCGGGACAAGCGACGACCTCGCCGGCTTGCGCCGCGCAGGGCGTTGCAGCCGGCACACCGGCGAACCCGGCAGCGCAATACAACGGCCTGATCGGCGGTAACCCGAACCTCAATCCCGAAAAGTCTACCACCAAGACCGTCGGTGTGGTTCTTGCTCCGTCGTTCCTGCCGCGCTTCACCTTCAGCGTCGACTATTTCGACATCAAGGTGGAGGACGCGATCCAGGGGTACGGCGCCGACGCCATTGTCACGGCTTGTTCGAACGGTGCTGCAAGCGCCGATTTCTGCGCCGCCAATATCAACCGCAACGCCGCGGGCTCGCTGTGGCTGACTTCGGACGGCTATGTCGTCGACATCAATACCAACGTCGGTTACGTGAAGACGAAGGGCTTCGAGTTCAACGCGAACTACTCGCATGAAATCGGAAATGTCGGTTCGCTCTCGCTTAACTTCGTGGGCACGAAGCTCGACGAATTTGAGACCGACAATGGTCTGACGGAGGTTTACGACTGTGCTGGCTACTATGGTCCGACCTGCCAGAACCCCCGTCCGAAGTGGCGTCACAAGGTTCGTGCGTCATTCCGTTCGGCGTCGGGCATTGGTCTCTCGCTACAGTGGCGCTACCTCTCGTCGGTCAAGGTTGAATACAGCAACCCGAGCTCGACTTTAAACAGCTCGCTCGTCTATGCGCAGGATGCCAAGATCGGCACACAGAGCTACATCGACCTGACAATGACCGCCGACCTTGGCGATCATCTGCAGTGGCGTCTTGGTGCGACGAACTTGTTCGATCGCCAGCCCCCGTTGGTCACGTCGAGCGCTACGAACAGCGCATGTGCCAGCGTGTTCTGTTCCGGCAACACCTACCCCGGCACTTATGATGCGCTGGGTCGTTACGTCTTCACTGGTGTGACAATGAACTTCTAATCGAACGGAAGTCCGACTAAGCTGGCGGCGGTTTCCCGGGTGGAAGCCGCCGCCATTTGTTTTTTGCCGCCATGTTACGGCATGATAGTTCGGATATTCAAATGACTACCAGCGCACCACCTGAACAGCTTGGCCAGATTGCGGCTTTGGCAAGGTTGGGCCGAATGAGCGAGGCGGCCGTATTAGTGAAGGCCGCTGTCGCTAAATTTCCCGCAGACCCGGTGCTGGCCGCGCTTGGCGGAGCGGTTGAGTACCATCGCGGCAAGCATGTCGATGCCATTCCATATCTCGAAGTTGCGCACGGCGCGCACCCGCAGGATGTGGTAGTGAGAACCAATCTTGCGGAATCTTATTTTCACTGTGATCGTGGCGGAGAGGCCTTGGCCCTGTGCGAAGGCGCGGTGCTTGAGGCGCCATCTGGCCTGCGCCTCGCTCGTCTCGGTGCGCACTTGGCGCAGCAGGCAGGTGAATTCTCTCGCGCAGCAGCGCTGTACCGGGTCGTGCTCAAAGCTGACCCGCAAGATTGGTCGGTGCTGAACAATCTCGGCAACGCGCTGCTTGACGAGGGCGAGGCGGCGGAGGCCATCGACGTGCTGGAAAAGGCGTTGTCTTTGGCCCCTGATGCCGGGCCTATCCGGGTCAACCTTGGCAATGCCCTTCTGGAAGCTGGCCGCTTTGAGGAGGGCGAGGAGTTGCTGAAGGAAACGGCGCAGGCTTCTCCAGCCGATGTCGCGCCGGTCATGGCGTTGACCACCTATTATCGCGCGGCGGGTCTCGAGGACCAGATGTACGAAGCGCTTGCTGAGGCAGCGCGCCGCGCGCCGCGCGAAGCGGGGATCCTTTCCGATTACGGCCAGGAAGCAGCAAGGCGCAACGACTACGAAATAGCCGAGCAAAGCTATGAGGCGGCGCTGGCGATAGAACCAGCGCTCGGCCCGTCATTCGTCGGGCTCGGTGCGCTCTACGAGCGAACCAACCGTGAGGACGAACTGGAATCTCTGCGTGAACGGGCGGTGCGCCATTCGGTTGATGGGCAGACGATCTCCTATATCGATGCGCTGCGTTTCAAGCGCGGTGAAAACTTCGAGGATGCCTTAGCCTCGCTCGACGCGTCGGGAGAGATGGTGACTGCGAGCCGGCGGCACCATCTGCGCGGCATCATGCTCGACCGGCTGGGCCGCTATGACGAGGCTTTCTCCGAGTTTCGCCAGATGAACGACGTCCATCGCGACGAACCGTCGCAGCCGGAAGAGCGGGCCAAGCTTTACCGCGACGCCGTGGAGCGCGACGCAAAGCTGCTCAGCGGCGATTGGGTATCGAAGTGGGCGCCGGCACCGCCGACCGATCGCAAGTCGCCGGTTGTGCTGCTGGGATTTCCGCGCTCGGGCACGACCTTGCTCGACACTATGCTGATGACTGTCAAGGACACCCTGGTCCTTGAGGAAGAGCATTTCTTCAACGAGATAGAGCAGCACCTCGGCGGCATCGAGGCGCTGCCATCGCTGAGCGCCGATGCAATCGTCGAGGCCCGCGCGCGTTATTTCGAAATGGTGTCGGCAAAGGGCGAAATCGGGACCCGGACGACCATTGTCGACAAGCATCCCTTGCACATCAACAAGGTGCCAATCATCCGGCGGCTGTTTCCCGATGCGAAGTTCGTGCTCGCGCTTCGACATCCGTGCGATGTGCTACTCAGCTGCTACATCACCAATTTCCGTACCAACCACGCGATGAGCAATTTCCTTGACCTGCAAACCGCAGCGCAACTCTATGACATGAGTTTCGCCTATTGGACCAAGGCTCGGGAGTTGTTCAATCTCCCGGTGCATACGGTCGTTTATGAGCGTCTTGTCGCCGACCAGTCGCGCGAACTGGCGCCGTTGTTCGACTGGCTGGGCCTGCCGTGGCAGGGTGATGATTTCGACCACCGGGAGGCTGCTCGCGCGCGAGGCGTTGTGCGCACGGCAAGCTATGCGCAGGTGACCGAGCCGATCTATACCCGTGCATCGGGGCGCTGGCATCGTTATGAAAAGCACCTCGAGCCCGTTTTTACACTGCTTCGTCCTTGGGCAGAGCGCTTCGGGTATTCGCTGGACGATGATCGGGTGCCGGGCTGGGGCGAATGTTCCGGCGCATCGGCGTGGACGGCTTGACGCTCGAAAGCACTGCCGCTGGCGGCAAAGCTGCCATAGCCGATGTGGACCGGTTGGTTGCTTCAGGACACCTGCCTGCTGCCGCGCAAATGCTCGAGGAACTGCTGGAAGCAGGGCACGCGGCCGTTGCAGGCGATGCGGCACAGTGGTTGAAGCTGGCAGGCTTGCGCCGGGCGCTGCGTCAACCGCGCCGCGCGCTCGATGCAGTCCACAGCGCGCTCGTCGTCGCTCCGCTGGATTTCATGGCACTGGTGATGCGTGCCGGCCTGCTTGAACGGCTGAACGATCCTGCGGCCGGGGCGGCTTGGGGGGAAGCGCTGGCTCAGAAGCCAGAGGGCCCGCTGGCACCGCCGCTTGCCGCAGCTGTTTCCGCCGGTGAGGCCTATCATGCATCCTGGATGGAGGCCCGGGATGACCGGCTCGCGCAAGCGGCTGCGACGGCGTGTGGAGACGCCGACGAAGATCAGGCCTGGCGTATCGCCCGGTTTCGTTCCAACATTCTTCGCAAGACGCGCGTGTATCACTCCCAGCCCACGCATTTTCACTATCCGGGGCTGGTCGAGCGTGAATTCCATCCGCGCAGCACCACGCCCTGGCTTGCCGAACTGGAAGAAGGTTTCGAGGATATAAGGAGAGAGATGCGGGCGCTTGTCGGTTCCGGACGGGCCGAACTGGAACCCTACATCCAGTATGAGGACCGCGAGGCGCTGGCGCAGTGGCAACCGCTCAACAACAATGCCGACTGGTCGGCAATCCATCTTCTGAAGCAGGGCATTCCGGTCGAAGGCAACGCGGCGATGGCGCCCCGAACCATGGAACTGCTTTCGCGCGTTCCTCAGCCGCGCGTGCCGGGTGCATCTCCCAATGCGATGTTCTCACTGCTGGCGCCGCGTACTGCTATTCCTCCTCATGTCGGCGTCGACAATACCCGGCTGGTTTGCCACCTGCCTTTGGTGGTGCCGGAGGGGTGCTGGTTTCGGGTCGGCGCAGAGACACGGTTCTGGCGCGAAGGCGAGGCGTTCGCTTTCGATGACACGATGGAGCACGAGGCATTAAATCCCTCAGGCAGTCTGCGTATCGTGTTGATCTTCGACGCGTGGCATCCGGGCCTGTCCGAACCGGAGCGCAAGGCGGTGGCAGCCATGATCGCTTCCGAGGGCGCACCGGTGCAGCAGGTGCGATGATGGCCGCCCTTACGCGGGAGGACTTGAGCCAGTTGGCGGAAAAGGCACTTGCCGAAGGGACCGAGGAAGCGGCCGAGCGACGGATCGGCGAGTGGCTGGATCGCCATCCTGAGGATGCCGTGCTGCTCCATTGGCGCGCGATGTTGCGGCGTGCCCTGGACCGTCGTGACGAAGCCATCGATGCACTGAAGCGCGCTTTGCGAATTGCCCCGGACAATGGGGGTGTGTTGCATGCCTTGGCGCATGTCACCCTAGAGGCGGGGCTGCCAGCCTCCAAGCTGTTCGAGCAAGCGATCCGTTTGATGCCGGCCAAGGCAGAGCTGCGGTTGGGTCTCGCTTCGGCGCGATTTGCCGAAGGGCAGGGGGATCGGGGGCTCGCCGAACTGAAGGCCATGCTGGCCGCGAATGCCGGATGGATGGAAGGGCACCGGCAGTTTGCGCAAATCTCCGCGCTGACTGGCCGGGCGGACACTGCCCTCGCTTCCATCCAAGCGGCACTTCGCAGGTTTCCCCAAGGCGACGCCTTACGCAAGCTGGGTATCGATCTACTCATGGAAGCTGGGCGCTATCTCCAGGCGCTGGAAGTGCTGGATGCCGCGATTGCCCAGCAGGGATTGCTGCCTCCCTACGCCGTACTGCGCGCCGCCGCGCTTAGCGAGGCTGGGCGCAGCGAGGAAGCAGACAGCTTGTTTGAGGAGCTGGGGCCACCGGCCGATGCGGGGCACGCGGTATGGTTGGTGCGCCATCGGCTGCGAACCGGCGATGCGGAGGCGGCTGCCCGCGAGATCGAGCCTTGGCTGTCTGCGGCCGGCGCGCAAGGCGTTTGGCCCTACGCCGCACTTGCGTGGCGCCTGACGGGAGACGAACGCGCCGAATGGCTGGATGGCCGGAGCGGGCTTTGCAAGGTTGTGGACCTGGACACCGACGAGATTGGTCTTGATCGGCTTCGCTCATTGCTGCGCCGGCTCCACGCCGGATCCGGGCGCTTTCTCGACCAGTCGGTTCGAGGCGGGACACAGACTGAAGGTCCGCTATTGGCGCGCATCGATCCCGAGATCACTCGTGTTCGGGAGGTGTTGCGGCGCGAGGTGGCGCGTTTTGCATCCCAGCTGCCGCCGCCCGATCCGCACCACCCGATGCTGTCGCAGGACCGCCATAGGCGGCCGCGTTTTTCCGGCAGCTGGTCGGTGCGGTTGTCCGACGCGGGTTTCCACACGGCGCATCATCATCCGCAAGGGTGGATAAGCTCTGCCCTTTATCTCTCGGTGCCGGATGACCTGGCAGCCAACGAAGGCTGGCTGGATATCGGCACGGCGCCGAGCGACCTTCGCGCCGATCTTCCCGTTCGCATGAGCGTGGAGCCGCGCGCCGGGCGCCTTGTCCTTTTTCCGAGCTGGATGTGGCATGGTACCCGGCCTTTCCGTTCAGGTGAGCGCCTGACCATCGCATTCGATGTTGCCCGCGCTTGATGTGTTCACGGGTTCCCGGTAACATTACGACATAAACACAAGGTACTTCGACCTGGAGTTCTTGCCTTGGAGTAATTTATGCGAATTGCTTTTAACATCCTCTTTGCCGCGACGCTGATGGTCTCGGTACCCGCGGTTGCCGCCACTGGCGACCAGGATGCAACCCCGGCGGCGGAAGCGGCCGATACGACGGGAACTGCTGCCGTCGACACCACGGAAGCCGCAGCTGCTGAGGCAGACGGCGCCAAGAAATCGACCGATCCCATGGTCTGCGAACGCATCGAGGAAATCGGATCACGGCTTCGCAAGAAGAAAGTGTGCATGCTCAAGAGCCAGTGGCAGGAGCAACGTCGCAGCGACCGTGACAATATCGAGCGTTCGCAGGTTCAGCGCGGATTGCAGCCGGCTGGCTGATGCGCCGGCGCCGCCTGCCACGTGGCGAATTCAAAGCGTAAGATTGACCTGACGGGGCGTGCTGTTTAACCGATTGATTAAATCAACCCGTGTTCATGTACCATGAGCACGGTAAACGGCATGTTCTTGAGGGAATGCGACGATGAAGCTCGATAGCAGTGTAGCCGCCGTCGTCACCGGCGCGGCCTCCGGTCTGGGGGCAGCGACGGCGCGGGCGCTGGCGGCGCACGGCGTCAGGGTTGCGATTTTCGACCTCAACGCCGACGCGGGCGAAGCACTGGCCGCCGAGATCGGCGGCGTATTCTGCGAAGTGAACGTCACCGATGAAGCCAGCGTCACTGCCGGCTTTGAAAAGGCGCGAGCGGCCAACGAGCAAGAGCGTGTTCTGATCAACTGCGCTGGCATCGCTCCGGCCGCCAAGACGGTCGGCAAGAACCGCGAAACCGGCGAACCACGCGCACACGACATGGCGCTGTTTGAAAAGGCGATCGCCATCAATCTCGTGGGCACGTTCCGCTGCATCAGCAAGTCTGCAGCGGGCATGAGCACCCTGGAGCCGCTCGATGCTTCCGGATCGCGCGGGGCGATCGTCAACACCGCGTCCATTGCCGCCGAGGATGGCCAGATCGGGCAGGCGGCCTATGCCGCTTCCAAGGGCGGCGTGTCAGCGATGACGCTTCCAGTCGCCCGCGACCTCATGAGCGAGGGTATCCGTGTCAACACGATCCTGCCCGGCATCTTCGAGACGCCGATGATGGCAGGCATGCCGCAGCAGGTGCAGGATGCGCTGGCAGCGATGGTGCCGTTCCCCAAGCGCCTCGGCAAACCGGAGGAATACGCCGAGATGGCATTGTTCATGGTCCAGCATGACTACATCAACGGTGAGACGGTCCGCCTTGACGGTGCCATCCGCATGGGCCCCAAGTAGGGCCCACGGATGAAAGAAAAGGCACCCTCGCGCGAAGTCGGGAGCGGAGCGATGGCCGCTCCGCCGGGCGCCCGCGCGCTCCTCCTGGATACGGCTGGCGCGATCATGCGCGAAGGCGACGTCATAGACATCTCGCTTTCGGAGCTGTCGATGCGCTCAGGCCTCAATTCGGCGCTGGTGAGATATTATTTCGGCAACAAGGCGGGATTGCTCACGGCCCTGCTGGAGCGCGACTGGCAGGCGATCGTCACGAGCGTCGACGCGCTTGTCGCCAAGGATGGGTGGGACCCGGAATCGAAGCTGCGCCGCCATCTGTGGAAGGTCGTGGATACCTTCTACGCGGTGCCGTACCTCAACCGATTAACAATGCGGGTCATTCGGGAAAGCGACGACGGCGAGGCAAAGCGCATCGCCGACTGCTACCTCTCCCCGATCTACCGCGCCTACGAGCAGTTGATCGGAGACGGCGTGAAAGCGGGTGTGTTCCGCGAAATAGATCCGCAACTCTTCTATTTTACAGTGACAGGCGCGGTGGATCGGTTCTTCTCGGCGCGACTGGTACTTAAGCACTGCTTCGATCAGGACACGCTTACGGAAACGCTGCGAGACCGCTATCGCGAACATACGATAGACATCATCATGGCAGGCATCCTTGCGCGCTGAAAAAAGTACGTCCTGGCACATAGGGGTCATTGGTGGATCTGGTCTGGCGGCCGGCATCGACCTGGAAGACGGGCAGGAGATCCACGTTTCCAGCCCGTTTGGCGTACCGTCCGGTCCCGTATATACGGGCCGCATCGGCGCGGTTCGCTTCACGTTTCTTGCGCGGCACGGAGGAGGGCATTCGATCCCGCCTTCCGAGGTCAATTACCGCGCCAACATCGATGTCCTCAAGCGGTGTGGTGTGACCGACCTCGTGGCCTTGAGCGCTGTGGGCTCGCTGCGAGAGGAGATGGCGCCTGGGCAGTTCGTCGTCCCGGACCAGTTCATCGACCGGACAACGGGCAGGGCGGGCAGCTTTTTTGGCAGCGGGCTGGTCGCCCATGTCAGCCTGGCCGATCCGGTGTGCGCGCGCCTGTCAGGCATGCTGGCCGACGCTGCGGCGCAGGCGGGCGGCGAAGTCCATCACGGCGGCTGTTACATCGCGATCGAGGGGCCGCAATTCTCGACCCGAGCCGAAAGCACGATGTACCGGGCCTGGGGCGCCGACATCATCGGCATGACGGCCATGCCCGAAGCGCGGCTCGCCCGGGAAGCAGAATTGCCCTACGCCCTTCTTGGCATGGTAACCGACTATGATTGCTGGCGGGCGGAAGAGGCGGGCGTCGAGGTGACGCATGTGCTCGAAGTGATGCACGGCAATGCCCGGCTGGCGCGCAATACCGTCAGGCTGTTAGCTTCCAGACTGCCTGGCCTGCGTGAACCGAGCCCGATAGACACAGCACTCGAGTACGCCCTGATCACCGCGCCCGAGGCGCGCGATCCCGATATGATCGCACGGCTCGACGCCGTAGCTTGCCGCATCTTTGGCGAAAAGGATTGAACTGGAGCGTATTTCGTCGGCAGCAATCGAAAATGCCCGGCAGCATGGGAAGCTGCCGGGCACTTGATCGATCCGATCCGGAGAGCCTGATCAGGCCGGCTGATCGGCGCGCGATGCGCCTTCGCCATCGAGGTTCTTGGCGACGAAATCCCAATCGATAGCTTCACGCAGGACCTTTTCCGCATAAGCGGGGCGGGCGTTGCGATAGTCGATGTAGTAGGCGTGCTCCCACACGTCGAGGATCAGCAGCGGCACGTCGCCGTGCGCGACCGGCGTGTCGGCGTCGTGATAGGTCGCGATCTCGATCTTTCCGTCCTTCAGGATCAGGGCCGACCAGCCGCTGCCGAAGTGGCCGACGGATTCGGCGGTCAGCTTCTTCACGAGGTCATCGAACGAGCCGAACGAGGCATCGATCATGTCGGCCAGCTTGCCGGAGGGGGTCTTGGTCTCCGGCGACAGGCCCAGCCAGTAGAAGCTGTGGTTCCAGATCTGGCCAACCTGGTTGAAGAGACCTTGCGGGCCGCTCTTGGCGGTGAGGGCGATCAGCTCAAGCAACGACTTGCCCTGGAAATCAGGATTCCCGGCGACCAGTTCGTTGGCCTTTACGACGTAGGCGTTGTGGTGCTTGCCGTGGTGGAAGTCGAAGGTCTCAGCCGAAAAGACGTCCCCGAAGGCGTCTTTCGGATAAGGAAGTGCAGGAAGTTCGAATGCCATGGTATGCTCCTTCTTATAGCATCGGTTGTCCCTTAGGAGGGATATGATTGAATGTCAGTCCTTGCCGGTTAATGACGGCGGCGTCCGCATCGACCACCCGGCGCTTTGAGCAGGTTGACGCGGACCAACCAAGGCTCGCCAGCTCTCAGGGGTAAGCGGACCGCGCGCCCGGTAGTTCCCGCTGCACAGCCAGAACCTCCGGACGCGGCAGCGAGCTTGCAATGTGTCGCAGTCGGCGATGTATCGAACGTTTCCCCAAATAGCCTTTGGCGCCAGCAATTCCTCGCCATGGCCATGTTCGGGAAACTCCATGAAATCAACGGCCCCAATAAGCGCAAGTCTGCAACCTTAAACTGGTCATTGCGGAAGAAATTTCCAGACTCTCCAAGGCTTATTCGGGGATATCGATCCGCCGTAGCGATCTAACCACGCTTCCATCGTGGTTTCAACGCTGACCCTCACGAGGTCCCTTCGCATATCGATCGGTGGCGCGGATCAACTGGTCCAGAATGCCCGGTTCGGAAAAGGCGTGTCCCGCGCCTTCTATCAGGTGAAAGTCCGCCTCCGGCCACGCGCGATGAAGTTCCCAGGCGTAGCGAGCCGGGCAGGGCATGTCATAGCGCCCGTGAATGATCGTGCCCGGTATTGACCGAAGCTTGTGGGTGTCGCGGAGCAACTGGCCCGGTTCCAACCAGCAGTCGTTGACGAAGTAGTGCGTTTCCAGCCGTGCAAATGCCAGGGCGAAGTTCCCGTCGTCATGCTGCGCCGCCATGGCCGGATCGGGTAGCAAGGTAATGGTCTCCCCTTCGTACGCGCTCCACGCCCGCGCGGCTGCAATCTGGTTCTCGCGCGACCCCGTCGTAAATCGGCGGTGATACGCGCGCAGCATGTCTCCGCGTTCGGATACCGGGATGGGATCCACGAACCGCTCGTACTTGTCGGGAAACATCTGCGATACGCCGAACTGGTAGAACCAGTCGAGCTCGGGCCTGGTGCACATGTAGATCCCGCGCAGGACAAGCTCGCTTACCCGTTCGGGATGGGTCTGTGCATAGGCCAGCGCAAGCGTCGATCCCCATGATCCGCCGAATACCAGCCACTTGTCCGCGCCGATCAGTTCGCGCAGGCGCTCGATATCCTGCACGAGGTGCCACGTCGTATTGGCCTCGATCGAGGCGTGCGGTTCCGATCTGCCGCATCCACGCTGGTCGAACAGCACCACATCGTACAGATCCGGATCGAACAGGCGGCGGTGGGCCGGCGAGATGCCGCCGCCGGGGCCGCCGTGCAGAAACACCGCAGGCTTGGCGCCGGGTGTGCCGCAGCGCTCGTAGTAAACCGAATGGCCGTCACCGGTATCGAGGCGTCCGGTCTCGTAAGGCTCGATGGGTGGGTAGAGATTGCGCAGGGTCATCGTCCTAGCCCTTCGTACTTGTTGCTTCGGTCCCGCGAAACCGGAGAGGGATTTCGCGGTAGGCACGGGATTCATCGTTCACATTCGCCGATCGTTCCGCAACTGCAGAGTCAGGCCTTGTCCGTGCCGCTGCTCTTCTCGACTTCCGCTTCCCAGCCGAATGTCGCCCAGTCCGTTTGCTTATGTGGCGCGTGCGGCAATGCATGATGATCGCGCTGCGCCAGCCGGCCGGGCCGGTGGATGCCGTGCAGGTATGCCTTCGCGATCATGTTGGCCGAGATGGGCGCCGTGATGAACAGGAAAAGGGTGATCAGCAGTTCATGCGCGGACCAGCTCATGCCGTGGGTGGGGAAATAGATCATCGAGGCGACGAGGCAGCCGCCAACGCCCAGCGTCGTGGCCTTGGTGGGGCCGTGCAGGCGGCTCATCAGATCGGGCAGGCGATGGAGCCCCCAACTGCCGATCAGCGCGAAGGCACCGCCCAGCACGATCAGGCTGGCCACCAGGAATTCGAGGATCAGTTCGATCATGCCGGTTTCACTCCACGATGTCGCCGCGCAACAGGAACTTGGCGTAGGCGACCGTCCCGACAAAGCCGACCATCGCCATCAGCAGCGCCGCTTCGAAATATACCGTTGTTTCCGCCATGATGCCGAACAGCACGATCAGGGCGATCGCGTTGATCACCATTGTATCGAGCGCGAGGATCCGGTCCGGCGCCGTCGGGCCGCGGAACAGCCGGTACAGGTTCAGCAGCAATGCCAGCACAATGCAGGAAAGCGCGATTGTCAGCGCCACGTCGATCATCGGAAGATCTCCATCAGCCTTCGTTCGTAGCGCTCCTTGATCTTCTGCACTTCCGCTACCGGGTCTTCAGTGTCGAGCGCATGGACCAGCAGATGGCAGCCGTCGGTCGAAATGTCAGTCGATACCGTTCCTGGCGTGAGGCTGATGGTGGCGGCCAGCACCGTGATCGCCTCTGCCGATTTCAGCTCGAGCGGAATGTCCAGCCAGCACGAACGGAGATCGCGGTTGCGGCGAAAGAGGATCAGGCGCGCGACATGAAAATTCGCGACCACGATATCGGCGATGACGAGCAGGACGTATCCCGCCAGCGGCCAGCCATAACGGACTGCCGGGCGTTCTGGCCAGAACGGAGCGGTGAAAAGCGGGACTGCTATTCCGACCACGATCCCGAGGAGAAAACCGCCAAAACTGAGCTCGTTGAGTACGAGCATCCACATGATCACAAGCAACCAGGTCAGGCCTGGATGGGGGAAAAGCCGGCGCATCATCGTGACCCTCCGGCCTCTGGACCCAACACCGAACGGATGTATCCGGCAGTATCGAACACCTGATGGCTCGCGGCTTCGGCGTAGGCGGTGATCGGACCGGCGGCGACGGTAAGGGTAACAAGCAGGGCAAGCAGGAAGAAGGCGGGAAGCGCCTCACGGACGCGCAGGGCTGGCTGGTCTCCGGTGACTTCAGGTGTTTCAACTTTTTTCCAGAACAGGTCGCTGCCTGCGCGGGAGAATCCTATCACGCCGATCAGGCTGGTCACCAGCACCGTCCCCCATATCCACGCGATATGCGGAGAAGAAGATACGGCACGCAGGATCAGCAGCTTGCCTATGAAGCCGGAGAGCGGCGGCAGGCCGGTCACCGCGACGCCTGCAGCCAGGAACAGCATGCCAGCAAGCGCCTGCCCCTGAAAGCGCGGTGCCGCGACGATCCGTTCCCCCTCCAACCCGCGCCAGCGTGTAACGAGATCTACCGTCAGGAAGAGCAAGGCCGCCGAGAGCGTGGTATGCGGCAAATAGTAGAGCGCAGCCGACAATGCCGGCTCTTCGAAGAGCGCCACGGCTGCAAGCAGCGTTGCCGTAGAGCCGAGAAGCGCGAATGCGGCAAGGTCGCCAAGGCTGCGCGCGGCAAGAAGCCCAGCGAAGCCGAGCACGATGGTGGCAAGCGCCGTAGGCAGCAGGAACATGGCTGACGCATCTCCGAAGATCAACGGCATGATTCTTATCAGCGAATACGCACCTACCTTCGTCATAATCGCGAACATTGCCGCCACCGCCGGCGCTGCCGCGGCATACGTGCGCGGCAGCCACAGATGGAGCGGAACCAGCGCCGCCTTGAGCGCAAATACCACCGCGAGGATGAAGCCGCCCGCCTCGAACAGCCCGCGATTGCCAGCCGGAAGGGCAGCGCCCCGGACTGCCATGTCCGCCATGTTCAGCGTACCGGTCGTGCCGTAGAGTAGGCCGAGCGCTATGAGAAACAGAGTGGAGCCGATCAGGTTGACCACCACGTACTGAACGCCCGCAGTCAGGCGGCGCGCACCCTGTCCGTGGAGCAGCAGGCCATAGGAAGCGATCAGCAGAACCTCGAAGAAAACGAACAGGTTGAACAGGTCGCCGGTCAGGAAGGCGCCGTTCACGCCGAGCATCTGGAACTGCAGCAGCGCATGGAAGTGCCATCCCTTCCGGTCCAGCCCGGTCAGCCAAGCGTGCAGGGCGACAGCAAGACCGAGAACAGCCGTCACCAGCAGCATCAGCGCCGACAGGCGGTCCAGCACCAGGACGATCCCGAAGGGCGCCGGCCAGTCGCCGAGTGCATAGGAAACCGGCGCGCCTGCGCTCGCCCGCATCATCAGCAGGCCGGCAATCGCGATGAGGCCTGACATTGAAGCGATCGAGATGGCCGCACCCACCCAGCGGTAGCGCAGCCAGAACAGCAACGTCGCCGTCGCGGCGAAGGCGGGCAGGAGCAAGGGGCCGGCGATCATCGCGTCGCTCATGGCCGCACCTCCGGATTGGGCAGCGGCGGATCGTTTTCCTCCACGCCGTCCACCTGATCCGTGCCCGTTTCCAGGAACTTGCGCAGCGCCAGCACCACGGCAAGCGCCGTCATCGCGAACGATATCACGATCGCGGTGAGCACCAGCGCCTGCGGCAGCGGGTCCGAGTATACGGTCAGACCCTTTTCGTACAGCGGCGGGCGATCCACTATCAGGCGGCCGACGGCGAACAGGAACAGGTTGATCGCATACGACAGCATGGCCAGTCCCAGCACGACGGGGAAGGTGCGAGCGCGCAGGCACAGGTAGATGCCTGCCATCGTCAGTACGCCGATGGCCGAAGCGACCAGAAACTCTATGCTCATGTCTTTGCCCCCCGCAGCTTTGCGGGATCTATGTCCATGGGGCCATCTTCGCCGTCGGCATCGTCATCCTTTTCCGCGCGCTGGGCGATATGGCTGAGTTCGGCCAGCGCCAGCATGACCGCGCCGACTACCGTCATGGCGACGCCGACGTCGAACAGCATCGCTGTCGCCAGTTCGAATTCGCCGATGAGCGGCAAGGTGAAGTACCCGAACGAACTGGTGAAGAGCGGGGCATCGAACGCCAGAGACCCAAGCCCGGTCAGGGCCGCGATGGTTACGCCGAGGCCGATTAGCAAATGTTCGTCTATCCGGCGCCGCTCGTCGGTCCATTCGAAGCCAGACGCCATGTACTGCATGAGCATGGCGATGGACAGGACTAGCCCGGCGATGAAACCGCCGCCGGGCATGTTGTGCCCGCGCAGGAAGATGTAGAAACCGATCATGGTGGCCAGCGGAAGCAGCAACCTCGCGGCCACGGCGAACATCATCGGGTGCCGTTCGGGCGAGCGCTGCAGATCCGCGATCCATTCGCGCAGTCTCTTTCCCGAAATGCCGCGCGTGGCCGGCTGTAGCAGCGCGAAGATCGTGAGCGCGGCGATGCCCAGCACGGTGATCTCCCCGAAGGTATCGAACGCGCGGAAATCGACCAGCGTGACGTTTACCACGTTGGTCCCGCCGCCATGGGCATAGGAATTCGCCCAGTGATAGGCGGAGATCGGATTGTTGGGCGCCGTCGTCATCACCGCCCAGGCGGCGAAGCCAGCGGCCGCGCCGCCCGCAAGGCCGATCATCGCATCGCGAACCCGCCTGCTGACGCTGGACAAGCGTTGGGGAACTTTCGGCAGGTGATTGAGCGACAGGAGCAGCAGCAGGATCGTCACCGTCTCCACCGAAATTTGCGTCAGCGCCAGATCCGGCGCCGAAAGATAGACGAACGCCAACGACACGATCAGGCCAATCACGCTGATGTAGATCAGGCTACGGAACCGCTGGGCATGTTCCTTCGCCACGGCAACCACCGCCGCGATCAGCAGCAGCCAAGCGGCGATGGCCATCGGCGGCGCGGGGATGGTGGGACGAGTGCCGGCGATGTGTCCACCGGACACCACCCCTGCCACTCCGAGCACGATCGCGGCGAGGAAAAGAAGGCTGAGCTGGCGCTGCAACGAACCATTATGAATGCGGGCGGTGACTGTCTGCGCCACCGTCACCAGACCGTACATGCCCGACTCGAAAATTTGCTTTGCATCGGGAAATGGAGCGCGGTTCCACGCGCCTTGGAGCGGCGAATGCCGCCACAGCAGAACGGCGCCGAAGGCCACGGCTGCGATGGACATTCCGAGGGCTGGCGTCAGCCCATGCCACAACGCAGGCTCGAAGGCGGGCGCTGTGCCGCCGGTCACCACCTCGGCTGCCGAGGTGACGATGCCGCCCACCAATGTGCCGGGAAACAGGCCGATCGCGATGGTAAGCAATACGAGCAGTCCCGATGGCGCCCACAGGCCGAACGGCGGATCGTGGGGCGTGACCGGATAAGCATCCCGGCGGGGCCCGAGGTAAAGATGGAAAGCGTAGCGTAGGGAATAGGCGACGGACAATGTTGCGCCGATCACCACCAGCAGCGGCACCAGCCATGGCTGGCCCCCCCAGACCGCGTGGGTCGCCTCTTCCAGCATCATCTCTTTCGACAGGAAGCCGCCAAGCGGCGGAAGTCCGGCCATCGATGCTGCTGCGACCATGCCGAGCGTGGCGGTGATCGGCATCAGACCTGAAAGGCCGCCAAGCAGCCTGATGTCTCGCGTGCCTGTCTCGTGATCGATGATGCCCGCGTTCATGAACAACGCGGCCTTGAACACGGCGTGGTTGAGCAGGTGGAAAATTCCCACGACAGCTGCGGCGGGCGTGCCGATGCCGAACAGCATCGTTATCAGTCCCAGGTGGCTGACGGTCGAATAGGCAAGGATGGCTTTGACGTCATGCCGGAAGAAGGCAATCGCCGCGGCGAGGATCATCGTTACCAGACCCGTCGTGGCGACCAGATAAAACCACAGATCGGTTCCCGCGAGTACCGGCCAGAACCTTGCCAGTAGGAAGACCCCGGCCTTTACCATGGTGGCCGAGTGGAGGTACGCGCTCACCGGTGTCGGCGCCGCCATCGCGTGCGGCAACCAGAAGTGGAACGGAAACTGGGCCGACTTGGTGAAGCAGCCGATCAGGATCAGCACCAGCGCGGCGGGGTACCAGCCCGACGATCTGATCGTTTCGCCCCGCACGAGAATGTCCGCGAGTTCGAATGATCCCGCGATCTGGCCGAGCAGCAGCATGCCGGCGATCAGGGCGAGCCCGCCACCGCCCGTCACCGCCAATGCCATTCGCGCGCCCTGACGTCCCTCCGGCTTGTCGGAGCGGTATGCGATCAGCATGAACGAGGAGAGGCTCGTCAGCTCCCAGAATACCAGCAGGATCAGGATGTTGCCTGAAAGCGCGATCCCCAGCATGGCCCCCTGAAAAAGCAGCAAAAGCGCCAGGAAGCGCCCTATCTCCTCCTTGGCCGGCAAATAGAAAAACGCATAGACGACGACGAGCAGGCCGATCCCGAGAATAAGCATGGCGAAAAGCCAGCCGAGCGCGTCCACCCGCAGGCTAAGATCGAGGCCCAGCGCTGGAACCCAGTCACAGCGAAACTCGGCCGCGTTACCGGAAAGAACAGCCGGGGCCAGCGAAAGCAGCAAGGAAATACCGACGGCGGCGGGAGCCAGGGCAATCGCTGTCAGCAAGTTGCGATGCCCGTTTCGCGCTGCCGCGATCATTACCGCACCAAGGAACGGCAAGATCATCAAAACTAACAAATGCAAAAACTTCCCCCCGGAGGATGCCTGCCAATATTGCCGCTGCTGCGGCCCGGTGCTCAGATGGCATACCATCGTTTTCGCCGCCTGCGGACGGTGAAGCAAGTTCAAACCGCCATGCCCGCAATGCGGTTCGATGTCATGCCTGATCGACAGGAAATTTGCTTTCCTTCCGGCCTGCGGCTTGCATCCGCAATCAGGGAGGATGCGTTCGGTGGTGTATTTGCTACGCCGGTCGCGCCAGTGAACGACGCCAGACGGTTCGCGCTTTATCTGTGCGCCAATAGGGGCTAGCGAGCCGTGCTGGTGCAAGGATCCGCAATACGTGTCGCTTTCCCAGCCCCCTTCAGGCCTCGAAGCCGCTTTCCTGGCCCATCGCGACCAGTTGCTCCGCTTTCTGCGCGCAAGAGGCGCAGAAGATGCGGCGGAAGACATTCTGCATGAGGTCTGGCTGCGCATTACCGCTCGCGATGCGGGTCCGGTAGCGAACCCGCGGGGCTATCTTCACACGGTCGCCAACGCCTTGATGATCGATCGCTACCGGTCTCGCCGACAGTCCGAGAAGCGGGACCGGGAATGGAGCGAGGTCCACGCCGGCGATGGGGAGACTTCGGGTGAGCCTTCCGCTGAACGTCAGCTGGCGGCGACGCAGGAAGCGGCACGGGTGCTTGCGATGCTTGACGGGCTGGGGCCGCGTACCGCCCAGGTGTTCCGGCGCCACCGGATCGACGGCATCCCGCAGAAGGCGGTCGCGACCGAGATGGGGGTCAGCCTGAGCACTGTTGAAGGGGATCTGCGCGCCGCGTATCGCGCGCTCGCGGAATGGAGATCGCGCTATGGAGAAGGAGTGTGATGAGGCTGTTGCCGTTCGATTCCGTCTCGTCCTTGAAAGGAACGCGCGTTGCCCGATGACGAGATGATCCAAAAGCAGGCCCTGGACTGGGCCGTGCGCACCAATGACCCCGCGTTTGCGGACTGGGAGGCGTTCACCCTGTGGCTGGAGGCACGCCCCGAACATGCGGCGGCCTATGATGCGGTATGCGCAGCGGCTCTGGACGGGGCGGAACTGCTGGAAAAATACGGTCCGGCGAACGACTCTTCCGATGTCGTCGTGCCGGCGCGGAGCAAACCGCGCTTTTGGCAGCGGCGCGCGGTGGCGGGCACGATCGCAGCCGTAATGGCGCTGGTGCTTGGCATAGGGCTATGGCAGCAAAGTGCCGCCGACCTTTATTGGATAACCACTCTTCCCGGCGAGACACGCATGATCGAACTGAAGGGCGGCACCGTCATCGCCGTGTCGGGCGGGACGCGCATTGCGCTGGACCGCAAGGATGATCGCTTTGCCAGCTTGGAGCGAGGCGAAGTCCTGTTCACCGTCAGGCATGACCCGAATGCCCCTTTTCGGGTTGAGGTGGGCGAGGACCGGCTGGTGGACATCGGCACTGAATTCGATGTCCGCCGGGTTGCCGGCGATCTGAGCGTCGCCGTTTCCGAGGGTGCGGTCCAGTTCAATCCTGATCGCGAGGATGTTCGTATCGCCCCTGGACAAGTCCTGTCGCGATCGGCCGGGTCGGAGCGGCTGGAGTTGTCGCCGATTCCGCTGGAAAGGGTTGGTGAGTGGCAAAAAGGTCGGATCACCTTCGAGGCCGCACCGATCGCCCGCGTCGCAGCGGACCTGACCAACGCTACCGGAATCGCGTTCTCGGTGCGTGGCAAGTCGGGGCAGGCGGCGGTTTCAGGATCCGTTCTCATGGCGCCGATCCGCGAAGACCCGCGCCGGATCGGGGATCTGCTTGGTCTGAAGGTTTCGCGTACGGAACGGGGTTGGGAAATCGGCGAAGACTGATCGATGCAGAGCCGATGGTGTCTTGCCGCCGCTGCCATCATAGCAAGCGGACCAGCATTTGCCGGGCCGGCGGCCGCAGGTGAAGTGACGACCCGCGCCGGTAGCCTGGCGGCCGCCGCGACGGAGATCGCGCGGCAGACGAATTCCAGTATCGTCATCCTCGATCCCGTCCTCGCCGGAAAAGGCGTCCCGGCCATGCGCGGCCGGTTCAGCGCGCGCGAGGCGGTGACCCGGCTGGCGCGGGCGGCTGGCGGGCGTGCGGTGGAGACGGGGCGTTCGTCCTGGCGGATCGAACCCGCGCGGCGGCCGAGAACGGCCGACAGCGCTTCGCCTCCGTCTTCGAACCAAGCGGCGGCACTGGTAGAGACCATCGGCGCACCCATCATCGTGGCCGCTTCCAAGCGCGACCTGACGATCGAGCAGATACCTGGGCAGGTCGCCATCCTGACCGCGCAGGAACTGGAGGCCGGCGGTATTGGCGGTACGGAGAAAATCACCCGCCAGTTGCCCACTGTCGCGTCGACCCATCTGGGCAGCGGGCGCAACAAGCTGTTCATTCGCGGCATCGCCGATTCAAGCTTCACCGGCCCCACTCAGGCGACGGTCGGCCAATACCTGGGCGACATGCGGCTGACGTACAACGCCCCGGATCCGGACCTTCGCCTTTCCGACATGGCGCGCGTCGAAGTCATGGAAGGTCCGCAGGGCACGCTCTACGGCGCAGGCTCGCTTGGGGGGATCATAAGGCTGGTGCCCAACCCGCCGCAGCTTGGCGAAACGGCGTTTTCGGGCGTGGCGGGCGGATCGCTGACCCGGCACGGGGATGCCAGCGCCGATGCGAGTGCGATGATAAACCTGCCGCTCGCCTCCGGGGCTGCTGCGGTACGTGCCAGCGTCGATGCAATGCGTCTTGGCGGCTATATCGACAAGCCGCGGCTGGGGCGCCGCAACGTCAACGACACGGACATTCTGGCGGGGCGCATTTCGCTGAGGTTCGATCCAGTACCGGACTGGTCTGTCCAGGTAATCGCCCTTGCGCAGGAAACCGACACCTTTGACAGTCAGTATGCCGACAAATCCGGCCCTCCGCTGCAGAACGAGGCTGAGGTGATCGAGCGGGCCGGGGCAGATTACGCCATGGGCCAACTGGTGATTTCCGGCACGATCGGCGCGTTGCGGCTGCGCTCGACCACAGGGTTGGTGCATCAGGACTTGCTGGAAAACTTCGACGCAACGATGCCCGACGGAGAACCAAGGCTGTTCCGGCAGACCAACAACACCCGCATGTTGGCGCACGAGACCCGGGTATGGATGCCCGAAACCGGAGGCCTCAGCTGGCTGGCCGGCGCAAGCTTCACCCACAACCGGACACGATTGACACGCCTGCTCGAATCTCAAGGCAGCCGCATGACGACAGCAGGCGTGCGCAACGTTATCGATGAGGGCACGGTGTATGGCGAGGGCAGCCTCCGGATCGCAAGCGCTGTCGTCGCCACGGCGGGAGCGCGGGTCACCGTCTCGCGGCTCGGCGGCGAGGGCGAGGACATCAGTCCCGAAGTGCTCAAGGCCTATGCCAGCAGTCAGGTCTCCGCTAAGCGAACGTTCGCAAGGGTGCTGCCGTCAGCGGCGCTGAATTTCTCTGTCGCGCAGTATTCCTCGATCTACATGCGCTACCAGGAGGGCTTTCGCCCCGGCGGTCTTGCGATCGAGAGTGACTACGTTCGCCGGTTTCGAGATGACCGGACCCAGACGTTCGAGCTTGGCGGCCATCACGGCGTGCGCGGTCAGGAAGCATTCGACCTTGCTTTTTCCATATCCTATACCCGGTGGAGGGATATTCAGGCCGATTTCATCGATGCCAACGGACTGCCCAGCACAGCAAATATTGGCGACGGCCGCATCTGGGCGGCGAGCCTTTCCGGCAGCGCGCGGATCGCGAAAGGGCTACGCATCGAGGCAGGTATCTCGTGGAACGAGAGCAAGGTCGACGAGCCTGCACTGCCGCTCGCGCTGCTCGCCTCGCGTTCGATGCAGGTACCCAACATCGCTCGCTTTGCGGCCCGGCTGGGTACGTCGTGGGAGCATCGGCTGGGCGACGCGGCGCTGCTTCGCGCGCAGGCCTGGACCAGCTACGTCGGGCGCTCCCGGCTTGGCGTCGGGCCAGAACTCGGCGCGGCGCAGGGCGATTATCTTGATACCGGCGCAACCGTCCGGGCAGGGACGGACCGAGTAGGGGTATCGCTGAGTATCACGAATATAGCAGACGTTCGCGGCAATCGCTTCGCCCTCGGAACCCCGTTTGGCACCGGGCGTGCGCAGGTAACGCCGCTTCGCCCGCGCACCCTGCGCATAGGCATCGACACCGCCTTCTGAAACTTTTTTCAAGGTTGCCTCGCTTCGGCTCCGTCCATTCTATCGATACCGATCTGAAGGGACTCAAATGCCGCGCTATCTTTTCGCTTCTACCGCCATCGTAGCTCTCGCCGCCGCCGCGCACCCGCTGCGCGCCGAGGAGGTAACGGACAAGAGAACGACGCCGCTTAGAACCTCAACCATTCATGGCGGCTCTGCCGACGCCATCACCATCGCCAAGGCCGGTTCGGTGGTGCTGACCGGTGGCACGGCGGTAACGATGGACAGCAATCATGCCGTATCGAACGCCGGCTCCATTTCCGTGAGTAACGGAGCGGCCGGCATCGTCGCCGCCGCCGGCACCAGCGCAGATATCGTAAACTCCGGAACGATAACCGTGGACGAGCCCTATGCGCCGGTGGACGATGACAAGGACGGCGATCTCGACGGCCCCTTCGCGATCGGCTCGAACCGTTACGGCATCCGCACGCTGGGTGCGCATACGGGATCGATTTCCAACAGCGGCAAGATTCTGGTGCAGGGCAACGATTCTGCCGGGATTTCGCTGGGCGGCTCGCTGAGCGGTAACTTCACGCATAACGGAGAGACGTCGGTGGTCGGAAATCGATCCATTGGCGTCGATGCCGGTGCGATCACCGGCGACGTCCGGCTGGCCGGATCCGTGCAGGCACGCGGGCAAGGCGCTGTGGGTGCCCGGTTCGGCGGTGACGTGGCGGGTGCGATGGTCGTGCAGGGCACCGTTACTTCGACCGGTTATCGATATACCACGGTGCCGTCCGATCCTTCCAAGCTCGATGCCGATGACCTGTTGCAGGGCGGTGCGGCCCTCGTGATCGAAGGCAACGTCGCCAAGGGCATAGTACTTGCCGTCGCGCCGAAGGACAGCGATCCGGCCAAGGACGACGAAGACGGTGACGGCATCCCCGACGCCAGCGAGGGCACGGCAAGGGTCATCTCCTACGGCGCCGCACCCGCCATGGTCGTTGGTGCGGAAAATCGGGATATCACGGTCGGCCCGGTTGCAGGCACGGCGGGCGGACATGGCCTTCAGATCGACGGGGGCGTCGAAGGTCGCGGCTTGTATGCGAACGTGGACGCCACTGGGCTTGCTATCGGCGGGCGCGGCGGCGCGGTCGCGATCGCCAATGGCATCGCTGTTAACGGCACCATTGCCGCGATCTCCAACGGCGCGAACGCCACCGCTGTCCGGATCGGCGCGGGCACGACGACGCCAGAGCTGAGGAACGCCGGCACGATCAACGCATCGGGTGGCAGCGCGACCGCCGTACGCATTGACGCCGGCGCCAGCATGCCGGCGCTGCGCAACAGCGGATCGATCAAGGCCTCGTCCGGCAAGGAAGGCACCGCCATCGCGCTGCGTGACGAAAGCGGCACACTGACCGCACTGGATAACAGCGGTTCGATCAGCGCGACCGGTGCCGAAGGGCAGGGACGCAACATCGCCATCGACCTGTCCGCTGCCTCGCAGGGCGTTACGATCCGCCAATTGCAGGTCGGAGCGGGCTTCGAAGCGCCTACCATTACCGGCGATGTTCTTCTCGGCCAAGGCAATGATGTGCTTTCCCTCGCCGATGGCAAGCTGACCGGGAACGTATCGTTCGGAGGAGGCAACAACACGCTCGCGCTTTCCGGCGATGCCGTCCAGGCTGGCAGGGTCACATTCGGCGCTGGCGCCGATAAAGTGACTATGGAAGGCAGCTCCCGCTATTCAGGGGCCATGGACCTTGGCGGCGGGGCCGATACCCTGAAGCTGTCCGGCAGCGCGGTGTTCTCGGGCTCATTGCTCAATGCCTCGCAGGCGGCTGTAAGCATGACCGGCGGAACGCTGGACCTGAATAAGCCATCGAATCTCGGCGCGCTTGATATGGGTTCCGGGTCAGTGCTGGTGGCGACGCTCGATGCAGCGGCGGGGCAGGGCAGCGCCTACACCATTGGTGGTACGGCCAGCTTTGCCGAAGGATCAAAGCTGGCCATCAGGCTGGCGGACGTGTCGAGCGCGGAGGGCAGCTACCAGGTGCTTACCGCCGGCAGCATCCAGGGGCGCGACAATCTTGAAACGATAACTGAAATGGTGCCGTTCATGTTCAAGGCCGAACTTGACGAGAACGCCGCCGCCAACACCATCGTGGTTGATGTTGCTCGCCGCTCGGTGAGCGAACTGGGCCTGAACCGGTCGCAGGCGAGCGCCTATGACGCCGTCTTCGCCGCGCTCTCGCAGGATGAAGAGATCGAGGACGTCTTCTTGTCGATCACGGATGGCGATGCGTTCCGGGATTCCGTTGGCCGGATGTTGCCGGACCATGCCGGCGGCGGCTTCGAAGGCATCAGCCTGGGCGTCCGCACCCTGGCGCGGCAGCTGCAGGATCCTGCAAATCCCATAGATGAGACCCGCAAGATCGCCACGACCATAAATCTAGCGTTCTGGGGCAGCGACAAGGATGGCGGACAGACCGCCGGATACGACCTTGAGGGCTATGCCTGGTCGTTCACCGGCGAGTATGAAACCGGCATCGGCTATTTCGGCGCCACGGCATCGTACATCTGGAACCACCATACGCAAGGTGACGCGTCCGAGGTAGAGTCGAAGTCGCTCGAAGGCGCCGTCCACTGGCGCGGACGTTTCGGGCCGATTGGAGGCTTCGCGCGCGCCTCGATCGGCCATGCCGATTTCGACAGCGAGCGCCGGTTCATCGGGCTTGCGGGCGACGAGGAGGTTTTCCGCACGATTGACGGAGACTGGAACGGCTCCTTCGTCACCGCCATCGCCGGTATTTCGGCCGAGGGAGGAAGCCAGTATTTCTTCTTCCGACCGCAGGTGTCGATCGACTACGTGCGGCTCAAGGAAGACGGCTATTCGGAAACCGGCGACGACGCACTGGGCCTCATCGTCGATGGGCGCAAAAGCGACGAAGTCGGCCTGAACGCGGGACTTACGCTGGGTGTCGACCTGCTCGGCATGAAGGCTCGCGACGAAGGCTGGATGCGCATCGAAACCGAAGGCGGCTGGCGCGAGGTGCTGAGCGGAGGCCTCGGGGCCACGACCGCGCGGTTTGCCAGGGCGGATGCCGAACCGGGCGAAGCCTTTACGCTTGATCCGGAAGGCACGACTGGCGGCTGGTACGCGCGCCTTCGCGCTTATGGTGGCCCCAGCAGCTTCATCATGGGCGGCGAACTCTCCGCTGACCGTCGGCACGGAGAGGTGGGGTTGGCGCTTCGCGGGAGCCTGACGGTCAAATGGTGATCAATCTTTCTACGATCGTGGGGGGCTGCGCGCTTTTGGGCGCAGGCCTCCTCGCCGCTTGCGCCGCCCAGCGACCTCAAGCCGAAACGATGGCCTCGCGGGAAGAAATCGTGATTTCGCGGGGCCCGTGCTTCGGGTTCTGCCCGGTCTATACCGTGAACGTGACGCCTGGCGGGCAGGTGAACTTTGAGGGCGCGCGCCATACCGCTCTTGTCGGTCAGCGCACGAGCGCGGTGTCGCGGCGCGTGTACGAAAACGTGCGCCGGGAGGTTGAGGTCATTCGGCCGCCGACCGGGACGACACGGGACTGGCATTGTGACAGAAGGCCGACCGACACCTCGAACTTCACGATTGAATGGAAGTCGGCCGATGGCGTGCAGACGTCCTTGCGCTACGCCGTTGGCTGCGACAGCGCGGAAGGCAGGATGATAGAGCGCTTGATCGAAAGGCAATTGCAACGTCTGGGCGTTGCCGAATGGGCGAAGCAGACCACGCGGGAAGGCGCATCACGCGGCTGACGCAACGGGTATTCGAAGCCTCTCAATCCTCGGCCGATCCGGTCATTTCCTCGTTCCAAAGCTTCTTGGCGCAGCCGAGATTTCTATCGCGAATCCTGGAAAATTTCCTCGCAGGTAATGGCGATGTGCTCGGACGCTCGAAAATCTGCCATTGCCTTGCTCGTGTGTCGCAGTGCACAAGGCTACGATGCGAATTGCCATCGTCGATGAAAGCGCGGCCCGTGCGTCCGTGATCCATGAAGGGCTCGCAGCGCTCGCGGATTGCGAGATTTTCGTGATCACCGAGCGTCGCGGTCTGGTGGGACGGATTGGCGAGATCGCGCCAGACATTGTGTTGATGGATCTCGGCAACCCGTCTCGCGATGTGCTCGAAGAGTATTTCGCCGTCAGTCGAGTGCTGCAGCGGCCCATCGCCATGTTCGTTGACGAGGCCGATGATGAATCGATCACCGCATCGGTAGAGGCGGGGGTTTCATCCTACGTTGTGGACGGCCTTGCTCCGGGACGGATCAGGCCCATACTCGACCTCGCGGTGTCACGCTTCAACGCCTTCGCGCGCCTGCAACGGGATCTGGCGGAGGCGAAAGGCAAACTTGCGGAACGCGAGACGGTGGACAAGGCAAAGCGGATATTGATGGACACGCGCAAAATGTCAGAGCCCGCCGCCTATGCGGAATTGCGCAAGGCAGCGATGAACCAGGGCAAGCGCATAGCCGACATCGCGGAGGCCATCGTGACGGCGCAGCGGCTGCTGAAGGGAAACTGACCTTGGCTGACGATCTCACCATCGGATTCCTGCCCCTTGTGGATGCATGCCTTCCCATCCTGGCCCGTGAACACGGATTTGCCGAGGAGGAAGGGCTGCAGTTGCGGCTGGTCAAGGACATGAGCTGGGCCACGGTGCAGGATCGACTGCTCTACGGACATAGCGATGCAGCGCACTTGATCGCCCCCCTCGCGATAGCGACCACGCTGGGGCGCGGCAGGCCGGCGCAGACCATGGCCGTGCCGTTCGTTCTGGGACTGAACGGCAATGCAATCACCGTCCGGCCGGAAATCGCGAGGCGGATCGCGCCGGACGATACGCTCGGTGACCCGGCAAAAGTTGGAGCCGCGCTTGCTGAGGTGGCCCTGGAGCGTAAACGGGCTGGCCGTCCGCTCGTTTTCGGCGTCGTGCATCGCTATTCAAGTCACAATTACATGCTGCGCTACTGGCTTGCAGCGTGCGGCATACGCCCCGATATCGATGTCGAGATATGCACCGTACCGCCGCCGTTTTGCGCCGATGCCCTTGCCCAGGGCGAGGTCGATGGAATTTGCGTGGGCGAGCCATGGAACAGCGTGGCCGTGGAGCAGGGCGCCGGCCAGATCGTGCTGGCGACGGCGCAGATATGGCGCCGCGGCGTGGAGAAGGTGCTGGCCCTTCGTGAGGAAGTGCTGAACGACAGGCGCGGTGATATCGAAGCTCTGGTGCGGGCGCTATGCAAGGCAGCCCGCCATTTTGCCGATCCCGAGAATGCCGAGCAAAATGCGGTGATTCTTGCCCGCGCCGACTATCTCGATGGCTCTGCATTGCTGATACGAAGGGCGATAACCGACCGCATGTTGCTGCGTAGCGGCGGCACCGTTGTCGAGTATCCGGATTTCATGTTCCAGTACCGGGAGGCCGCCAATTTCCCGTGGGTCAGTCAGGCTGAATGGCTATACACCCAGATGGTGCGCTGGGACCGGCAGCCCTACAACGCCGAGGATGCGGTCAAGGCGGCGCGCGTGTTCCGCCCGGACGTCTATCGCAGTGCCCTGATCGGCAGGGGAGAGCCGCTACCCGGTGCAAGTTCCAAGGTGGAAGGCAGCATTGATGACAGACTTGCGGTGGGTATGCAGCAGGGATCCATGATACTGGAAGAAAACCGGTTTTTTGATGGAAAGGTATTCGACCCGGCAGACGTGGAAGGCTATGTCGCGAGCATGCCATGAACGCTTCTTTTTGCCGCAGTGCAAAAAGGGCTTTACGCGAAACCTGCGAATCGCATATTAAGTAGCGGAAGCAGATTGGTGGCTCGCCAAGGTTGGCGATACCTTCAACCGGTCTGTTGTTTTCAAATACACGTGGCAACGCAGCCGCCCGATCTGGTCCGTATGGACCTGTGTCGAGGCGGCTTTTTCGTGTTTGTCACTGGCACGAGGGCAGGGTTTACATGGCACAGGTTCGGGGGATCGGTTTCACACGGCGCACGGCATTCTTGGCGCTCATGGCAAGTGCCATGCTGGCGGGCTGCGGTGGCAAGAGCGAGGCACCGGCGGGCGATGCCGTGACGGCGGCTGCGGCTGCCGGGGCGGTGGAAAAGCCGGTGTTGAAGCTTGGCTTCATCAAGCTCACCGACATGGCGCCGCTGGCAATCGCCAAGGAAAAGGGCTTCTTCGCGGAGGAAGGCCTGAACGTGACGCTCGAACCCCAGGCTAACTGGAAGGTTCTGCTCGACGGCGTGATCGGAGGGCAGCTCGACGGGGCTCACATGCTTGCAGGCCAGCCGATCGCCGCGACTATTGGTTATGGCACCAAAGCCGATCTGATCGCGCCCATCAGCCTCGATCTCAACGGCAATGCGATCACCGTCTCGAACAGGGTGTGGGACATGGTCAAGGGCGGCTTGCCCAAGGGCGCGGATGGCAAGCCGGCCCATCCGATCTCGGCCTCGGTACTGCAGCCGGTCGTCGCCAGCTTCAAGCAGCAGGGAAAGCCCTTCAACATGGGCATGGTCTTCCCGGTTTCGACCCACAACTACGAACTGCGCTACTGGCTTGCTGCCGGGGGCCTGAATCCCGGTTTCTACCTGCCGGGCGACATCAAGGGCACTACCGACGCGCAGGTGCAGCTCTCCGTCACCCCGCCGCCGCAAATGCCCGCCACTCTTGAGGCCGGGACCATCGAGGGATACTGCGTTGGCGAACCGTGGAACCAGGCTGCCGTGCAAAAGAAGATCGGCGTGCCGACCATCACAGACGACGAGATCTGGCACGACAACCCGGAGAAGGTCTTCGGTCTGCGCAAGGATTTTGCCGACAAGTATCCTGGTACGACAGCGGCCATGCTGCGTGCCATCATCAAGGCCCAGCAGTGGCTGGATGCGGACGGGGGAAAGAACCGGGCCGAGGCCGTCAAGATACTCTCGCAGTCGAACTACGTCGGCGCGGATGCCGAAGTGATCGCTGCATCGATGACCGGCAAGTTCACGTTTGAGCCAGGCGATACACGCGAGGCGCCCGGCTTCAACATCTTCTTCGACAAGTTCGCCGGGTATCCGTTCTATTCGGACGCCATCTGGTACATGACACAGATGCGCCGGTGGGGCCAGATCGCCGAGGATCACGACGATAACTGGTACTTCCAGCAGGCCAAGGCGGTCTACCGGCCGGACCTTTATCTCGCTGCCGCCAATGGCCTGGTCGAGAAGGGGACAATCTCGAAGGCGGCCATCCCCGAGACCGACGGTTTCCGGCCGCAGACTGACCGGTTCATCGATCACGTGCCGTACAATGGCAAGCAGCCTAACGCTTACATCCAGTCGCTGAAGATCGGCCTCAAGAAGGGCCAGAAAGTCACCGCATCCGGCGTGACCGGCGGCTGATCCAAGGAGTATCACGATGGCAACCGCATACGCCGATCTTGAAGCACGCGCCGGTGCTTCCTCCGAGCAAGCTTCAAAGGAAACTGCAGTGTCCGCACAAACGATCCGGCAGGATGTGCCTGCAACAGTAACGGTGGAGGGCGCCAAGCGGTCCTCACCCGTCGCGCCGGCATGGAACCTTCAGTCCGTGGTTGCGAAGCATGGCAAGGCGGTACTCGCTCCTCTCCTTGGGATTGCAGTATTTCTCGGCCTGTGGGCGGCTTTGGCGCCTATGGTCGACACCTCGCTCGGCGCACTTCCCGGTCCCTTGGAAGTCGCCGAGCAAGGTGCAGCCCTGTTCAGCGAATGGGAGGCGTCGAACGATGCGAAGGCCGAGTTCTACGCTGCGCAGGACGCCCGCATCGCTGCCGGTACGCAGGCAATGGCGTTCGACTATGCCGGCCCGCCGACCTTCCTCGATCAGGTCGGAACCTCGTTGGAGACGGTCGCGCTCGGCTTCTTTCTTGCGACGATCTGTGCGGTGCCGATCGGGCTCGCGGCCGGCCTGTCGCCGATGTTCAACGCAGCGATCAACCCGCTTGTCCAGATCATGAAACCCGTCAGTCCGCTTGCCTGGCTGCCGATCGTCACCATGGTCGTCTCTGCCACGATTACCAGCGCCGATCCGATGCTCGCAAAGAGCTTCGTCATCTCCGCCATCGTCGTCATGCTGTGCTCGCTGTGGCCGACGCTGATAAACACCGCCGTCGGCACCGCCTCGATTGACAAGGACCTGCTCAACGTGGGCCGCGTCCTGAAGCTCGGCACGTTCCAGAAGCTGACCAAGCTCGTACTGCCTTCATCGCTGCCCTACATCTTTACCGGCATGCGCCTGTCGCTGGGCGTGGGCTGGATGGTGCTGATCGCGGCGGAAATGCTCGCGCAGAACCCCGGCCTCGGCAAGTTTGTGTGGGACGAGTTCCAGAACGGTTCCAGCCAGTCGCTCGCCCGCATCATGTTCGCGGTGATCGTCATCGGCCTGATCGGCTTCCTGCTCGATCGTCTGATGATGATGCTCCAGAACTTCGTCAGCCGTAATCGCACCGTCTGATCCGCGCTCAGCAAGGGAAGCAAGACCATGGGTACGATCCTCTCGCTCCAGGCCGTCTCGAAGAGCTATACTGGCAAGTCCGGCGGTGTGACCAACGTGTTGGGCGGCATCGAACTCGATGTCGAGGAAGGCGAATTCATCGCCATCCTCGGCTTCTCGGGCGCCGGCAAGACGACGCTGATTTCGGCCATCGCCGGGCTCATCGAACCCGACGCAGGACAGATCCTGTTGCGCGGCGAGCCAATCGATGGGCCGGGCAAGGATCGCGGACTGGTGTTTCAGTCCTACTCGCTCTTTCCGTGGCTGACGGTCGAAAAGAACGTGGCCCTCGCCGTCGATGCCGTCCACAAGGACCGCAGCCGCGAGGAACGGGCTGCACTGGTGAGGCAGAAGGTGGAACTGGTCGGCCTCGGTCATGCGATGGACCGTAAGCCGGCTCAGCTTTCGGGCGGCATGCGGCAGCGCGTCTCGGTCGCGCGGGCGCTGGCGATGGAACCGGAGATCCTGCTGCTGGATGAGCCCCTGTCCGCGCTAGATGCGTTGACCCGCGCCAAGCTGCAGGACGAGATCGAGCGCATTCGCAAGGAAGAGAAGCGCACCATCATACTCGTTACCAACGACGTTGACGAGGCGCTCCTGCTCGCCGACCGGGTGGCGGTGCTCACGCCGGCGCCAGCCGCGAAGATCGGCGCCTTGTTCACCGTCGATGTGCCTCGCCCACGCGACCGTGAGGCGGTGAATGACGATGCGCACTTCCAGACACTGCGCAAGCGGATCGTGGATTATCTGGGCATGCTGAACGAACAGGGCTCCAGTGCCGGCGAAAGCCATGTGGCGCTGCCCGAAGTGACCCCGCTCGACCTATCCGCCGGGCACAAGGAAGCCGAATTGCCAAGCGCCTATCTGGAAGCAGGCAAGTCGGCAGTCGAGCGGCGCTATCTGGAATTCTACAAGCTTCACAAGGTCTACCCCACCCCAAAGGGACCGCTAACCGTGGTTGAGGACTTCAACCTCCTGATGGACAAGGGAGAGTTCATCTCGCTCATTGGGCACTCGGGCTGCGGCAAGTCGACGGTGCTGACAATGGCGGCGGGACTGAATGCGATCTCGTCGGGCGGCATCGTTCTCGATAACCGCGAGATCGACATCGCCGGACCGGACAAGGCGGTGGTGTTCCAGGCACCCAGCCTGATGCCGTGGCTTACCGCGCGCCAGAATGTCGCGCTCGGCGTCGAGCGGGTCTATCCGCACACTTCGAAGGGTGAGCGCCGTGATATCGTCGAATACTATCTTGACCGGGTCGGTCTCTCCGATGCCAAGGACAAGATGGCGGCGGAAATGTCGAACGGCATGCGCCAGCGTGTGGGCATCGCCCGCGCCTTCGCGCTCAGCCCGCGTCTGCTGCTGCTCGACGAGCCTTTCGGCATGCTGGACACCCTGACTCGCTGGGATCTGCAAGACGTGCTCGTCGAGACATGGAACCGCACCAAGGTCACGGCGATCATGGTTACGCATGATGTCGACGAAGCGATCCTGCTTGCCGACCGCGTAGTGATGATGACCAATGGTCCGAACGCCACCATCGGCAAGATCCTGAAGGTTGATCTGCCGCGACCGCGCGACCGCAAGGCGTTGCTGGATGATCCGCTGTTCTACCAATATCGCCAGGAAGTCCTGCACTTCCTGGCAGAACATGATCACGCCCCGGTGGTCGAGGCTGCCTGACGGGAACACAAGCGCTCGCTCATGAGGGGCGGCGGACGGGCAAGGGCGCCCGCCGTGCGAAGCGCGGGACAAGGGGCCGGATGCACCCCGGGAAGAGGACACATTACGCGGCGGGCAATGGCGTCTGCCTTCGATCCATTTGGAAACGGTGGCCCCCGGCGGGCCGCCTGTCGGAGGGCCATGCTCATGAACACCTTACTCTCGATTACAGCGATTGCCGTCACCACCGCCACGCTCGCCGTGGCCGCACCCGCCGCCGCCAAGGCCGGCGATCCGGTGAAGGTCAGCGATGACCTGACGATCGACCCGATCATCGACGGCATGCTGCGCTGGGAGCATGTCGATCAGGCGAACCCCGATCTCGATGCGGATGCGGTAACCCTGCGGATGCGCGCCGGTGCCGAGCTGAGCTCGCACGGCTTCTCGTTTCTTGCTGAGGCCGAGGGCACGTTGGCGATCAGCGACAACTACAACGATACGATCCCGGGCAACAACGGCTATCGCGGCGCCGAGCCCTATTCGGTTGTAGCCGATCCCGAGAACGTCGAACTGAACCGGCTGCAGATCGCTTACGGCGGGAAATGGGGCAAGGTCACGGTCGGCCGTCAGCTGATCAACATGGACAACCAGCGTTTCGTCGGCGCGGTCGCATGGCGCCAGAACGAACAGACTTTCGATGCGGTTCGCGGCGAGTTCAAGGCCGGGCCGATCGCGATCGATGCGGTTTATTCCAATTCGCAGCGCACGGTATTCGGCATCGACAGCCCTAACAGCCATTTCGACGGCGACCTGGTGCTGCTTAACGGCGGCGTCGATCTCAAGACCGTCAAGGTCAAGGCCTTCACCTACTTGCTCGATTGGGACAGGCTGACCCGTCAGGGCCTCTCAAGCCAGACATACGGCGTGCTCGCGGTCGGAGCGATCCCGCTCGGCTCCAAGGCTAAGCTCAATTTCCTGGGCAGCTATGCCCTGCAGAGCGACTATGCGGGCAATCCGGTGAACTTCAAGGCGGACTACATCAACGCCGAACTCGGCGCCTCGATCATGGGCTTCGGCCTCAAGGGCGGGTACGAGAAGCTGGGCAGCGACAATGGCCGCGCCGCTTTTCAGACCCCGCTTGCCACGCTGCACGCCTTCAACGGTTGGGCCGACCTGTTCCTGACGACGCCTGCCGATGGCATCCAGGACTACTACGGGGGGCTGACCAAGGCGCTCGGGAACGCCGGCCCGCTCAAGGGAATGAGCGCGGCAGTCGTCTACCACAAGTTCGAGAGCGACAACGCCAGCATCGACTACGGCACCGAGTGGGACGCCAGTCTCGGCTTCAAGGTCAGCAATTACGCCGTGCTGCTGAAATACGCCAACTACAATGCCGATCGCTTCGGCACCGACACCGAGAAGTTCTGGCTGCAAGTCGGCTTTTCGTACTGATTTTCAGTTCAAACAGGGGAGTTAGAGGCATGGCTTACGTGGCACCTGCTGAATTCGTGATTAAACTCATCGATGCCGGTGAATCGAAGATCAAGATGTCGACCAAGGACACGCTGGTCCGCGCCTATATGGCGGGCGCCACGCTGGCGCTGGCGGCCGCTTTCGCAGTGACGATCAACGTCCAGACCAGCGAGCCGCTGGCCGGCGCAGTGCTGTTCCCGGTGGGTTTCTGCATGCTCTATCTGCTGGGATACGATCTGCTGACGGGTGTGTTCGTCCTTGCGCCGTTGGCCGTGTGGGACAAACGTCCGGGCTGCGACTGGAGCGGGGTGGCGCGCAACTGGGGACTGGTGTTCTGCGGCAACTTCGCCGGTGCGCTGACGACTGCGTTCCTGATGGCGATATACTGGACTTACGGCTTCTCGACCGAACCGAGTGAGGTGGGGGCCAAGCTGGCCGGCGTCGGCGTGGCGCGAACCGTGGGCTACGCAGAATACGGCCTGGCCGGATGGATGACCATCTTCGTGCGCGGCATGCTGTGCAACTGGATGGTATCTACGGGCGTCGTCGGCGCGCAGATTTCGACGTCGGTATCCGGCAAGGTGATAGCGATGTGGATGCCGATCATGCTGTTCTTCTACATGGTCTTCGAACATTCCATCGTGAACATGTTCCTGTTCCCGACCGCGCTGATGCTCGGCGGTGACTTCACTATCAGCGACTATTTCATCTGGAATGAGATCCCCACCGTGCTCGGCAACATCGTCGGCGGGCTGACGTTCACCGGGCTGATGCTCTATGCCACCCATGCGCGCACTTCACCGCAGCGGGTTCTCAAGATCGCCGCCTGATCCGTTGTTTCCGACCGGGAAAATGACGCGGTGTCCCGGTCGGAACAGCAAATTGCGGTCCGTCTACGCCGCACTGCAAAAAGCTGCTTGCCCAGCAATGGGCGAATCGGTTAAACACAAGCCAACGAGATCGCGCTCGTCCAAAGTTGGACGATAACCAGCGCTTCGTTTTCAGATATTACAGACGCGTGGCAACGTAGCCGCCCGTACCTCTCCCAAGGGAGCAGGAACGAGGCGGTTTTTTGTTGTGCGCGTTGCGAATGGAGAAGCAACGTGAACGCACCGACGAACTTCGATGAAGGCTCGCCCGCCAGCGCGAACAGCGTCCGTGAGCGCCTTGTCGTAATCGGCAACGGCATGGCTGGATGCCGCGCGGTAGAAGAGATTCTGGCGCGTGATCCGGGCCGCTTCGATGTCACCATCTTCGGCGCCGAACCGCGCGTGAACTATAACCGCATCATGCTCTCTCCGGTGCTCGCCGGCGAAAAGACGTTCGACGAGATCGTCATCAACACGCGGGCCTGGTACGACGACAACCACATTGACCTGATATCCGGCGACAAGGTCGAGAGCATCGATCGTGAGCATAAGCGTGTCGTGGCGGCTTCGGGTAGGGTCCAGCCCTACGATAAACTGTTGATCGCCACCGGCTCCGATCCTTTTATCATACCGGTTCCGGGAAAGGATCTGGACGGCGTCGTGACCTTCCGCGACCTTGACGACGTCGACAAGATGCTCGAGGCGGCGGGGAAGGGCGGTCACGCGGTAGTCATCGGCGGCGGCTTGCTGGGGCTTGAGGCAGCGCACGGCCTGAACCTGCGCGGCATGCAGGTTACCGTCATCCACTTGATGCCCACCCTTATGGAGCGCCAGCTCGATGAAGCCGCCGGTTGGCTGCTCAAGACCGAGCTGGAACGACGCGGTCAAACGATCCTGACCGGCGCCAACACCAAGGAGATTGTCGGCAGGGACGGAAAGGTCGCTGCTGTCCGCCTTGAAGACGGGACTGAAATCCCCGCCGAAATCGTCGTAATGGCGGTGGGCATCCGCCCGGCCACTGCCCTTGCTCGCGAGGCCGGGCTGGACGTCGAGCGCGGCATCATGGTCGATGACCATATGGTGACCTCCGACCCGGCGGTACTCGCCGTGGGCGAATGCGTCCAGCATCGCGGCATGTGCTACGGTCTTGTCGCGCCGCTGTGGGACATGTGCCGCGCACTGGCCGACCACGTGACCGAAAGCCCGACGGGCTACCTCGGCTCAGTCACTTCCACCAAGCTCAAGGTCTCGGGCATCGACCTGTTTTCCGCCGGCGACTTCTCGGGCGGCGAAGGTTGCGAGGACATCGTCATGCGCGATGCCTCGCGCGGCGTCTACAAGCGCGTCATCGTCAAGGACAACAAGGTGCTGGGCGCTGTCCTTTACGGCGATACAGCCGACGGTTCCTGGTATTTCGATCTGATGAAGAAGGGCGAGGATGTCTCCGGCATCCGTGAGGCGCTGATCTTCGGGCAGGCCTTTGCCTCGGGGGGCGCTCTCGCGGACCCTAATGCCGCCGTTGCAGCCCTTTCGGACGACGCAGAAATCTGCGGTTGCAACGGCGTATCCAAGAGCCAGGTCGTCTCGTGCATCAATGGCGGCGCACACTCGCTCGACGCCGTGCGCTCCACCTGCAAGGCCTCCGCCTCGTGCGGTTCGTGCAGCGGTCTCGTTGAAAGTTTGCTGTCGCTTACGCTTGGCGGCGAAGTCGAGAGCGGGCCGAAAACGATGTGCAAGTGCACCAGCTTCACCCATGAGGACGTGCGACGTCTGATTGTGGAAAAGGCACTGCGAGAGATGCCGCAGGTGATGCAGGAACTGCACTGGACCACGCCAGATGGCTGTGCCTCGTGCCGCCCGGCGCTCAACTATTACCTGCTCTGTGCATGGCCGGGCGAGTATGAGGATGACCAGAAGAGCCGCTTCGTCAACGAGCGCATGCATGCCAACATCCAGAAGGACGGTACCTATTCGGTAGTGCCGCGGATGTGGGGCGGGCTGACCAACCCCACGGAACTGCGCGCGATCGCCGACGTGGTCGAGAAATTCAACGCGCCGATGGTCAAGGTCACCGGCGGCCAGCGCCTCGACATCTTCGGCATCAAGAAGGAAGACCTTCCCGCCGTATGGGCCGATCTCAACGCCGCCGGGATGGTATCGGGCCATGCCTACGGCAAGTCGCTGCGCACGGTGAAGACGTGCGTCGGTAGCGAATGGTGCCGTTTCGGCACGCAGGATTCGACCGGCCTCGGCGTCAAGATCGAGCGCATGACGTGGGGCAGTTGGATGCCGCACAAGTTCAAGATCGCTGTCAGCGGCTGCCCGCGCAACTGCGCTGAGGCGACGATCAAGGACTTCGGCGTGGTCTGCGTGGATTCTGGCTACGAACTGCACATCGCCGGCAACGGCGGCATCAAGGTGCGCGCCACCGATCTGCTGTGCAAGGTGGAAACGGAAGAGGAAGCGCTGGATATGTGCGCTGCCTTTATCCAGCTCTACCGCGAGGAAGCGCATTACCTTGAGCGCACCGCGCCGTGGGTCGAGCGCGTCGGCGTAGAGTATGTGAAGGATCGCCTCGCCGAAGAAGGCGCCGTCGAGAAGTACGCGGCGCGCTTCCGCTATTCGCAGCAATTCATGCAGGACGATCCCTGGGCCGCGCGCGCGGCGGGCGAGCATGCCAAGCTGCACCAGCACCTTGCCGAAGTCCGCCCCTTTCCCGGCGCCATGATGGAGAACGCGTGATGATTGGCAACTGGCTCGATATCGGCCCGATTACCCAGATCGAACCGGGCACGGCGCGCACGCTGCCGGTCATGGGGGGGGAGGAAATCGCGGTGTTCCACACCATGCGCAATGAGTTCTTCGCTTTGCGCAACAAGTGCCCGCACAAGCAGGGGCCGCTCAGTCAGGGCATCGTTCATGGCGATGTGGTGACTTGTCCTCTGCATAACTGGAACATCTCGCTGCGCAGCGGCAAAGCGCTGGGCGACGATGAGGGCTGCGTTCCAACCATTCCGTTGAAGGTGGATGCCGGGCGCATCTATCTACTGCGTTCTGCTGTTCTCGGCGGCGGCGATCGGGCTGAGGCGGCCTGATCGGCATGGGGGTGATCCGCACGACTTGCGCCTATTGCGGCGTCGGCTGCGGCATTGCCGCCGAGGTTTCCGGTGATGGCGATCGAAGGGTCGCCATCACCGGGGATCGCGCGCACCCCGCCAACCATGGGCGGCTATGCTCCAAAGGAACGCATCTTGGTGAGACAGTCGGTCTGGACGGACGCCTGCTCGCCCCGATGATCGGAGAAGGCCGCGCTTCCTGGGACGAGGCGCTGGATCTGGTTGCGGGCCGCATGCGTGAATGCATCGCCCAGCACGGGCCGGACAGCGTGGCCTTTTACGTCTCCGGGCAGCTCCTGACGGAAGATTATTATGCTGCCAACAAGCTGATGAAAGGCTTCATCGGCAGCGGCAACATCGATACGAATTCACGCTTGTGCATGGCCAGCGCCGTCGCCGCGTACAACCGCGCTTTTGGCGAGGACGTGGTGCCATGCTCGTACGAGGATCTCGACGCGACCGACCTCGTGCTTTTGCTGGGTTCCAACACTGCCTGGTGCCATCCGGTCGTTTGGCAAAGGCTGGAAAAAACGCGCGAGCGGCGCGGTACGAAAATCGTTGTAATTGATCCGCGGCGCACTGAAACTGCCGAACAGGCAGACTTGCATGTACAAGTTGCGCCGGACGGCGATATTGCTCTTTTCAACGCGCTGCTGGCAGAAATGAAGCGGCGCGGATTGGTGGACGAGGAATACCTCGCCGCCCATGCGGAGGTGGATGCCGGGTTCTGGGACAGTCTGTCCTGCGAACCCGGCGTCCCGGACGCTGTCTTCAACGCGCTGTGCGATCTTGTTGCAGAGCGTCCGCGCATGCTGACGCTGTTCAGCCAAGGTGCCAACCAGTCGCTCTGCGGCACCGACAAGGGCAATGCCATCATCAACTTCCACCTCGCGACAGGCCGGATCAACCGGATCGGCGCGGGGCCATTCAGCATCACCGGCCAGCCCAATGCGATGGGCGGGCGCGAGGTGGGAGGTCTGGCCACTATGCTCGCGTGCCATCTGGGTTTTTCCGCCGAAGAGCGGGCGGACGTGGCGGTATTCTGGAATGCACCGAACATCTGCGAGGGGCCGGGACTGAGGGCGGTCGACATGTTCCGCGCGGTTCATGACGGCAGGATCAAGTTCCTGTGGGTCATGGCCACCAACCCCGCCGTTTCGTTGCCTGACAGCGGTTATGTTAGGGAGGCGTTGTCACGCTGTCCGACCGTGGTGGTATCCGACATCATCGCCGATACCGACACTGGTCGTTTCGCGCACGTTCGCTTGCCGGCGCATGGCTGGGGAGAGAAGGACGGCACGGTCACCAACTCCGAACGCCGCATCTCCCGCCAGCGCGCCCTCTTTCCTGCGCCCGGAGAAACCCGTCCCGACTGGAAGATCGTCGCCGATGTCGCTGCCCGCATGGGATGGGGCGAGAGCTTCGCCTGGAATAGCGCCGCCGATGTCTTTCGCGAATATGCCCGGATGACGGAGCTGCCAAAACAGCGCGGTAAAGTGCTCGACCTCACTGCTCATTCTACGCTCAGCGATGCGGAATACGAGGGGATGGAGCCATTCCAGTGGGGCGGCGAGCGACCACTGTCGAAAGGTTATCCCACCGCATCGGGCAAGGCGCGGCTGGTGGCGGTGAAGCCGTCTGAACCTGCGACCAGCGCCGAATATCCGCTGCGCCTCAACACCGCGCGCTATCGCGACCAGTGGCACACCATGACGCGCACCGGGCTTTCTCCCACGCTTTCGCAGCACCGGCCCGAACCTCTGCTTGAAGTGCATCCCGCCGATGGCGAGGACCTGGGCTTGATCGATGGCGGCCTTGGCCGGGTCGAGACGGCTGCGGGAAGCGCAGTCTATCGTGTCACTATGTCTGCTGGCCTTCGTCGCGGAGATGTCTGCGTTCCCATGCACTGGGGGGACGTCATGGCCGGTGAAGGACGCTCCAACCGCCTGCCCTCGCAGGCCGTGGACCCGTTTTCCGGCCAGCCCGGATACAAGAACAGCGCCGCACGGGTGGTTGCCATCCGGCCCGAGTGGCGGGCGTTCATCGTGCGCGGCGATGTGATCGCGCCGGAAGGCCTGCTCTACTGGACCCGTTCTCGCATCGGGGCGGGTTGGCTCTATGAACTCGCGGGCGACGGAATGATCGACCTAGATGCCTTGCTGCCGGCTGGCGAACGGCTTGAGGTTGCCGATACGGCGCGGGGCATGCGCCGTATCGCCGTACGCGGGCCGCTGGGAGAGTTGCTTGCCGCCGCCTATCTCACGCGTTCTGGCGAATTGCCTGCGCGCGCCTGGGCTGCGAGCCAGCTTGGCCTCGATGCCACGAATGCCTCGGAATTGCTTGCTGGCCGTGCCAGCGTTCCCATGCCCGATCGGGGAGCGATCGTGTGCGTGTGCCACGGTGTGGGCGAGAGGGACATTGCACTTGCGGTCCACGGCGGCGCCGCGACGGTTGCTGAAGTGGGCACATGCACCGGGGCAGGCACCAATTGCGGATCGTGCCGACCCGCCATCGCCCGATCGATCAAGGCATTGTCATCCCGCGAACAGGAGCTCGCCCAATGACCGATATGCGCAGGGATGACTTTCCCGCCGCTTCCGTTTGGCTCGTAGGGGCAGGCCCCGGCGATGCCGAACTCCTTACCCGCAAGGCGGAGCGCTTGATCGGACGCGCGACGATCGTGTTCTACGATGCCTTGGTAGGCCCTGATATTCTCGAAATGGCAGCACGTTCGGCGCGGCTGGTTCATGTAGGAAAGCGGTCCGGCCGTCATTCCAAGGATCAGAAGGCGATAGACAGCCTCATCGTCGAGGCCGCACTTGCGGGCGAGCGGGTTGTGAGACTGAAGGGCGGCGATCCGGCGATCTTCGGCAGGGCCACCGAAGAACTTGAGGCCTGCCGCACGGCGGGCGTGCCGGTCCGCATCTGTCCGGGTGTGACCGCCGCCAGCGCTGCTGCTGCAAGTCTGGGAGTGTCGCTGACGCTGCGCGGCCTTGCCCGCAAGCTGACTTTCGTGACCGCCCATGCCCGCGCCGGCGAGCCGCTGAATCTCGACTGGGCGCCGCTGGCCGATCCCGAGGCCACACTGGCGATCTACATGGGGAAGGCTGCCGCAGGCGAAGTCTCCCAGCGGCTGATCGAGCAGGGGTTGGCAGGCGATACGCCGGTGGCGCTGGTAGAGAACGCCAGTCTGCCGAACGAGCGGATATTTCAAACCCGGCTGGACCTGCTGGGTCTGGCCAGCCGCACGGCGCTCGGTTCCGGCCCGGCGCTGCTGCTGATCGGTGCCGCGCTTGGTCAGGACCATCTGGGTGGGCCACGCCTTCCGCGACGGAAGCCGCACTACACCGTTGACCCGGGACCGGATCTCCGTTCAGTTTCTCTGGCCGAAAAGTCACGCCAGCATGGAAAACTGGCTGGGGCGGCAGGATTCGAACCTGCGAATGCCGGTACCAAAAACCGGTGCCTTACCACTTGGCGACGCCCCAACGGGCAGATGGCGGGGCCATGCTGCCGGAAGAGGAGCCGCGCTTAGCGACTAAAGCGGACGCTGAAAAGGCCCTTTGGGCGAGAATTTCCCGGACTTGCCCCAGGATGTATCGAGAGGCGGACGAGATGGCGTGACCACGGCCAGTTTGCGCCCTATGTGGCGTGGGTGAGCGATCTTCCCATCCATGCGGTTCTGGCGGAGCTGAAAGCGGCGCTGCGTAGCGGCAACAGTGCGGTACTCGTCGCGCCGCCCGGCGCAGGAAAGACGACTGTTGTGGCGCCGGCGCTTTTGACCGAGCCATGGTGTGACGGGATGGTCATCCTGCTTTCGCCGCGCCGGGTGGCTGCGCGCGCTGCTGCGGAGCGGATGGCCGAGCAGCTTGGCGAGAAACCCGGCGATACGGTGGGATACCTCACGCGCCTCGACACGAAGCGCTCCGCGAGGACGCGGGTGCTGGTGATGACCGAAGCGATCTTCGTGGCCACGATCCTCGACGACCCGGAACTGGTTGGGGTCTCTGCGGTGCTTTTCGACGAGGCGCACGAACGGCACCTGGACAGCGATCTCGGGCTCGCGCTCGCCATCGAGGCCCGCGATGTGCTGCGTGATGATCTGCGCCTGTTGGTGATGTCCGCCACTATCGACGGCTCGCGCTTCGCCAGCCTGCTGGGCGACGACACGTCCGTGATCGAAAGCGAGGGCAGGGCATGGCCGCTGGAACTGCGCTGGCTGGGTCATGCGCCGGACAAGCGGGTGGAGGAGGCCATGGCTTTGGCCATCGTCACCGCATGGCGCGAGCAGGAGGGCGATGCTCTGGCCTTCCTGCCAGGGGTGCGCGAAATTGAGCGGACAGCCGAGCGGCTCGCGGAAACGCTGCCTAATGCGCTTGTCCTGCCGTTGCATGGCCAGTGCGAACCATCGGCGCAGCGAGCAGCCATTCGACGGGATCCTGATGGACGCCGCCGTATCGTCCTAGCGACGTCCATTGCGGAGACATCACTGACGCTCGAAGGTGTGTCGGTAGTCGTCGACAGCGGTCTGGCGCGCCGCGCGGAGTTCGACAAGGCCGCAGGTGTGACCCGTCTGGTCACCCATCGCGCCAGTCAGGCGTCGGCAGCCCAGCGGGCAGGGCGCGCGGCGCGCCAGCAGCCCGGCACCGCCTACCGCCTGTGGGAACAGGCGGCACATGCTGGGCGACAGGCGTTTGACGCGCCGGAGATTGCTATTAGCGATCTGGCGCCGCTGACCCTGTCACTCGCTAAATGGGGTAGCGGCGATCCGGGCGCGATGGCCTGGCTTGATCAGCCCCCGGCCCCTGCGCTTGCCGCTGCGCGGCAGGGCCTGCAATCGCTCGGTGCACTGGACGCGGAAGGGCGCATTACCGATTTCGGGCGGAAGGTCGCTTCGCTGCCGATGGAGCCTGCGCAGGCTGCGATGGTCCTGAAGGCAACGAAGCTTGGCGCGGGAGACGATGCCGCGAAAGTGGCGCTGCTGGTGCAGGAGCGCGGGCTTGGCAGTCGCAGTGACGATCTGGCGCAGCGGCTGGCGCGATGGAACATGGATGGCTCGCCGCGCGCCAATGCCTCGCGCAAGCTGGCGCAGGGATGGGCGGCCCGCGCGCGAAAGCTTGTGCAAGGCGAGCATTCCGCACGCGAGGTGCCCGTCGGGGTTTTGCTGGCACTGGGACGACCGGATATGGTGGCGCGGCGCCGGGATGCCGCCGGTGAAAATTGGCTCTCCGCAGGCGGACGCGGGTATGTGCTCGATTCCGCGTCGCCGCTCGCCGCGCGAGAGTGGATGGTGATCGGCGATGCGCAGGGACAGGCGCGCGGCGCCCGTATCATGTCCGGTGCTTCGCTGGAGGCAACCGAAGTGGAACAGTGGCTCGGCGAGGCGATGGAGCGCCGATCCGTCCTGCGCTGGAACGAAGCTGAGCGAAGGGTCGAGGCGCGGCTGGAAAGGCGGCTCGGTGCTATCACCCTTGCCAGCGGCCCCGATCCTTCTCCTGTCCCCGAAGCGATCTCCCGGTTCCTGCTGGAACGTGTGCGCGAGACGGGGCTGGATCTGGTGCCGTTCGGCAATTCGTCGCTCGCGCTGTTGCGACGGGCGCGCTACGCCGGGCTGGAGGCACTGTCGGATGCGGCACTGCTCGCCGATGTCGATCAATGGCTTGGTCCTTTGGTGGGGCGCCGTCTCGATGCGATCGATAAGGGCGCCTTGCACGCTGCCTTGCGCGGGCGCCTGACGTGGGATGATCAGCAGGCGCTGGAACGGTTGGTCCCGGCGGAGTTTCGCAGCCCCGCCGGTACGTCGCATGCCATCGACTATGACGACGAAGGCGGTCCTTCGGTGGAAGTGCGGGTGCAGGCGCTGTTCGGGCTGGACAGGCACCCCACGTTCGGTCAGCCGCCACGGCCGTTGCTGCTGAAGCTCACCTCGCCTGCAGGGCGCCCTATCCAGACCACGCGAGACCTGCCCGGTTTCTGGCGCGGATCGTGGCGCGACGTGCAGCGCGAGATGAAAGGCCGCTATCCCCGGCATCGCTGGCCAGATGAACCATGGGCCGAAGATCCGAGCCTTAAGACGCGCAATGCGTTTGAGGCATCGAAGCGTAGTTGATTCCCGCTTGATTTCGGGCGCGATTCGGGGGCAAAGCGCAAGGCTATGAGTGCACGCATCTATCAGCGCCCGAAGAACGCCATGCAGTCTGGCAAGGCTCTTCTTGATCAATGGATTCTTGAGTTCGCACCGGCGGAAGCCAAGAAGCCCGATCCCCTGATGGGATGGGCCGGGTCGGGCGACACCCAGCAGCAGGTCGTGCTGAAGTTCCCCACTAGCGACGAGGCGAAGGCTTATGCCGCGCGCTATGGCATCGATGCCGAAGTGCACGTGACGCCTCCGCGTCGGCTCAAGATCCAGGCGTACGCCGACAACTTCCGCTGAGGCCGGCAGCTCCTTTGAGGGGCTGGACAAACGGCAAGTGCCTCGCCATATGGCGGGCCGGGAGTCGGGTGGGCGCTTGCGCTCGCCAACTTGGTCAGGTCCGGAAGGAAGCAGCCACAACGGGTTGCGGCGGGTCGCCCGGCTCCTTCATCATCCTTTCGCGAAAGATCGCATCTGCCGATCAAGCAGCGTATAACCGCGCTCGCCGGGCGTGACCTTCTCGCCAGTAGGCTCTAGTCTGGATGTGATGGACGATTCACGCGACATGTTCGGCGATTCCCCGCCATGGGAAGACAAGGACCCCGGCGAGGATAGGCCAGGTGCCGCAGAGCTTGAGGCAGCGGGGCAATCGTCAATGTTCGCAAGCGCCGAGCCGGTCGAGCAGACGAAGCCGCCTGAGGAACCAGCTCCAGCAGAACCGCAAGTCGCGGCGGCTGCCGACAAACCGGTAGGTTCCGCCCCGACTCAGCCCTATCGTGTGCTGGCTCGAAAGTATCGCCCGCAAACCTTTGGCGAACTGATCGGGCAGGAAGCCATGGTCCAGACGCTGGGCAACGCGATCAAGCGTGACCGGCTGGCCCATGCTTTCCTGATGACTGGCGTGCGCGGGGTCGGAAAGACATCGACGGCCCGTCTGATCGCCAAGGCGCTCAACTGCATCGGCCCGGACGGACAGGGAGCGCCGACCATCGACCCTTGCGGTGTCTGCGAGCCGTGCGTGGCGATCGCTGAGGGCCGGCACATTGACGTCATCGAGATGGACGCCGCCAGCCACACCGGCGTCGACGACGTGCGGGAGATAATCGAGGCGGTGCGCTACGCGGCGGTTTCGGCGCGTTACAAGATCTACATCATCGACGAAGTTCACATGCTGTCGCGCAATGCTTTCAATGCCTTGCTGAAGACTCTTGAAGAACCACCCGCACACGTGAAGTTCCTTTTCGCCACCACCGAGGTCGACAAGCTGCCCGTTACGGTGCTGTCTCGCTGCCAGCGTTTCGATCTGCGCCGCATTCCCGGGCCGATGCTGGCCGAACACTTCGCGATGGTCTGCGGCAAGGAAGGCGTCGAGGCTGAGGACGAGGCGCTGGCGATGGTCGCAGCCGCGGCCGAGGGCTCGGTGCGCGACGGACTTTCCATTCTCGACCAGGCGATCGCTCATGCCGATCTGGACGGCGAAGGCAGAGTCCGCGCCGATACGGTGCGGGACATGCTGGGGCTGTCCGACAAGTCGGTCCAGCGCGCACTGCTTTCGGCCATTCTCGAAGGCCAGGGGGCAGGGCTCCTTGACCTTGTGGCGCGCCAGTTCTCGCTTGGTGTAGAGCCGATCGCGATCGTGCGCGGCTTGATGGAACTGGTCCACCGCATCACCGTCGCCCAGATCGGCGGCAATGCCGGCGATGCCCGCTCCACCGAAGAGCGCGAGGCGATAGAGGGCTGGGCCAAGGTGATGAAAGCCGGGCAGCTCCATCGCCTGTGGCAGTTGTTGCTGAAGGCGCATGACGAGGTACGCACCGCGCCCGATCCGCTGGTGGCGGCGCAGATGGCTTTGCTTCGGATCATGCATGCGTCCGACATGCCCGATCCCGGTACTCTTGTGCGCAAGCTGGAAGATCTTGCCGCTCGCGCACCGGCTCCGGCTTCTGCCGTTTCGCCGCCGCCGGGCGATGACGGCTCACCAGTTGCGCGCAGCAGTCCGCAGTCACCGCGCTGGGAAGCGCTGGTCGAAGATGTAGAACATGGCGGTCAGCCGGTAGCTGCCAACATCATGCGCATGCAGGTGCGCGTCGTGGAACTTGCCCCAGGTGTCTTGCGCTATACCCAGCCTCCCGGTTTTCGCGAGGATATCGCCGGCCCGCTGAAGGCTGCCTTGAGCGAGGTTACGGGGGAGCGCTGGCAGGTTGAGCTGGTCAGCGGTGAGGGCATGCCCACGCTTGTCGAGCAAGGCGAGGCGAAGAAGGCTGCCGACGCGCATGCTGTCCGCACGGCGCCCTTGGTGGAGGCAACCCTTGCGGCGTTTCCGGGCGCCGAACTGATCGAAGATGACCGTCCGACCGCCGTTGGCGGCGGATCACGCAGTTGGAGACGATGACATGAAATCGATGGAAGAGATGATCCAGGCGGCCCAGCAGGCCGCGGAAAGCATCCAGAAGCAGATGACCGAGACCCAGGCGAAGCTGGACCAGATGGAAGTCGAGGGCCTGTCTGGTGGCGGCCTCGTCAAGATCCGCTGCTCGGCGAAGGGCCGCGTGATCGGCGTTTCCATCGATGACAGCCTGATGCAGCCGTCCGAAAAAGGCATGCTGGAGGATCTGGTGGCCGCTGCCTACAACGACGCGCGCGTAAAGGCCGATTCCGTAGCCAACGAGGAACTGGCCAAGGCGCAGCAGGGCATGGGGCTGCCGCCAGGCTTCAAGATGCCCTTCTGAAGTTACCGGCGATAGGCTTCTGCAGAAGGTGTCTCAGCTCCACAGCCTTTGTTGGCCTGCACATTGCATGACGGCCCAAAGACACCATATCTTCGGTGCCAGGCGGAGGTCTTTCAGGCCTGCCGCGCGATGAAACGGATGTGCCTGTGAATCTTCTTCCCCTTCTGCCCCTGCGCGACATTGTTGTGTTCCCCGGCATGGTCGTGCCGCTGTTCGTGGGGCGTGAGAAATCGGTTGCAGCTCTGGAGGCGGCGATGGCTGGCGAAAAGGATATCTTCCTTCTCGCGCAGCTTGATCCCGGGTGCGACGATCCGGACCGTGACGATCTCTACGACACCGGCGTGATCGCCAGCGTTCTGCAGCTTCTCAAGCTTCCCGATGGCACCGTCCGCGTGTTGGTGGAAGGGCAGGAGCGGGCGCGGCTGGAATCGCTCCGCGCCGAGCAGACAGAAGAAGGCGAAATGCTTGTCGCTCAGGTCGAGGCGGTCGAGCAGGAACCGGCGGAGGGCACCGAAGTCTCCGGCATGATGCGTTCGGTCATCGATCAGTTCAACGAGTATGCCAAGCTCAACAAGAAGCTGAGTCAGGATGCTGGTGAGCAGCTTGGTGACATCGAGGATGCCGCCAAGCTCGCGGATACCGTCGCAGCCCAGCTTTCGGCGAAGGTTTCGGACAAGCAGGCAGTGCTGTCGGAGGCAGACCCGCTCAAGCGGCTCGAAATGGTCTATTCCTTCATGGAAGGCGAGCTTGGCGTCCTGCAGGTGGAGCGCAAAATCCGCGGCCGCGTAAAGCGGCAGATGGAAAAGACCCAGCGCGAATACTACCTGAACGAGCAGCTCAAGGCGATCCAGTCCGAACTCGGCGGCGGTGACGGCGAGGAAGGCAACGAACTGCAGGAACTGCAGGACAAGATCGAGAAGACCAAGCTATCCACGGAAGCGCGTGAGAAAGCGAATTCGGAGCTTAAGAAGCTCAAGTCGATGCAGCCGATGAGCGCCGAGGCGACGGTCATTCGCAATTACCTCGACGTCCTGCTCGGCCTGCCATGGGGCAAGAAGAGCAAGCTCAAGCGCGATATATCCACGGCGCAGGATATCCTCGACGCCGACCACTACGCGCTCGACAAGGTCAAGGACCGGATCATCGAGTATCTGGCGGTGCAAGCGCGCACCAACAAGCTGAAGGGGCCGATCCTGTGCCTCGTCGGACCTCCGGGCGTGGGCAAGACTTCACTGGGCAAGTCGATCGCCAAGGCGACGGGCCGCGAGTTCATTCGCCAGTCGCTCGGCGGCGTGCGTGACGAGGCTGAGATCCGCGGTCACCGGCGTACCTACATAGGCTCGCTGCCGGGCAAGATCGTCACCAACCTGAAGAAGGCAGGCAAGTCCAACCCGCTGTTTCTGCTCGACGAGATCGACAAGCTTGGCCAGGACTTCCGCGGTGATCCGGCTTCGGCGCTCCTGGAAGTGCTTGATCCGGAGCAGAACGCGAAGTTTCAGGATCACTACCTCGAACTCGACATAGACTTGTCCGACGTGATGTTCGTGTGCACCGCGAACAGCCTCAATCTTCCGCAACCGTTGCTTGACCGCATGGAGATCATCCGGCTCGAAGGCTATACGGAGGACGAGAAGGTCGAGATCGCACAGCGTCACCTGATCGAAAAGCAGATCGAGGCGCATGGCCTGAAGAAGGGCGAGTTCACGCTCACCGAGGAAGGGCTGCGCGATCTGATCCGCTATTACACCCGCGAGGCCGGTGTGCGCACGCTGGAGCGCGAGGTGGCACGTCTGGCGCGCAAATCGCTGCGTCAGATATTGGAAGGCAAAGCCAGCACAGTAACGATCACGCCGGAAAACCTCTCGGAATTCGCAGGCATTCGCAAGTTCCGTCACGGGGTTGGCGAGGAAGAGCATCAGGTCGGCGCCGTCACCGGCCTTGCCTGGACCGAGGTGGGAGGCGAGTTGCTGACCATCGAGAGCGTCACCGTGCCGGGCAAGGGCCAGATCAAGGCCACCGGCAAACTGGGCGAGGTGATGAACGAATCCATCCAGACGGCATGGAGTTTCGTGAAGGCCCGCTCGCCCGCGTATGGCGTGAAACCGAGCGTGTTCAACAAGAAGGACATCCACATCCACCTTCCCGAAGGCGCGGTGCCAAAGGATGGTCCTTCCGCCGGCATCGGCATGGTCACTTCGATCGTTTCGACGTTGAGCGGTATACCGGTGCGCAAGGACATCGCCATGACCGGCGAAGTCACCCTTCGCGGCCGCGTCCTCCCCATCGGCGGCCTCAAGGAAAAGCTGCTGGCCGCCCTTCGCGGCGGTATCACCACCGTCCTGATCCCTGAAGAAAATCGCAAGGATCTTGCGGAGATACCGGACAATGTGAAGGAAGGGCTGGAAATCATCCCGGTTTCACACGTTGACGAGGTGCTGGCCAAGGCGCTGACCGAGCAGGTCGAGGCGATCGAGTGGACCGAGGCCGACGAACTTGCCGCCGCGCCTCCTCACAGTTCGCCGCCCACAGCTACGGCGCACTGACAGTTCTGGACTGGCCGAGCAGCGATTGCGTCTGCGCGGCCAGTCCATGAAATAATCATTCGCAGCCGCGCGCCTTTGGAGCGCCGCCGTTTCAATGCGCTTGTGTCCTGGACTTAGTGGCGCTAACGCGCACGCCTTCCAAGGGGCCGCCTGTGCGGTTCGGCACAAGCCAATGCTAAAAGGATCTTGAAATGGGTTACCGGGTTGCCGTTGTCGGCGCGACCGGAAATGTCGGTCGCGAAATGCTCAACATTCTCGCCGAACGTGAGTTTCCGTGTGACGAGATCGCAGCGGTAGCGTCCTCGCGCTCGACGGGCATGGAAATCGAGTACGGCGACACCGGTAAAATGCTCAAGGTCAAGAACATCGAGCATTTCGATTTCACCGGCTGGGACATTGCGCTGTTCGCCGCTGGTTCCGCCCCAACCAAGATCTATGCCCCGAAGGCAGCCTCGCAAGGCTGCGTGGTGATCGATAACTCGTCGCTCTACCGCATGGAGCCGGACATTCCGCTGATCGTGCCGGAAGTGAACCCGGATGCGATCGATGGTTACACCGCACGCAACATCATTGCTAATCCGAACTGCTCGACTGCACAGATGGTGGTCGCGCTCAAGCCGCTTCACGATGCTTTCGGCATCAAGCGCGTCGTCGTTTCGACCTACCAGTCGGTTTCCGGTGCGGGCAAGGCGGGCATGGACGAATTGTTCGAGCAGAGCCGCGCGATTTTTGTTGGCGATCGGACCGAGGCGAAGAAGTTCACCAAGCAGATCGCGTTCAACGTTATCCCGCACATCGACGTCTTCCTCGACGACGGTTCCACCAAGGAAGAGTGGAAGATGGTGGTCGAGACCAAGAAGATCCTCGATCCGAAAATCAAGGTGCAGGCCACCTGTGTCCGTGTTCCGGTGTTCGTTGGCCACTCGGAATCGCTTAACATCGAGTTCGAGAAGGAAGTCTCGGCCGAGGAAGCGCAGAACATCCTCCGCGAGGCGCCGGGCGTGATGCTTGTCGACAAGCGCGAGGACGGCGGATACGTCACACCAGTCGAGTGCGTGGGCGACGGCGCGACCTACGTCAGCCGGGTCCGGGAAGATTCGACCGTTGAGAACGGCTTGGCGCTGTGGTGCGTCTCCGACAATCTGCGCAAGGGCGCGGCGCTCAACGCCGTGCAGATCGCGGAATTGCTTGGACGCCGTCACCTGAAAAAGGGCTGACAATCCGCGCAAGCGTGGAAAATGGCTTCCGGGGCGCTGCTTCGGAAGCCATTTTCGTTGCGACCTTTTGCTAAGGGGGCGTGTCCGGTAAGCTGCCCAGCATGACCAGGACCATGACCGGCGGCTGCCAATGCAGCCGCATCCGCTATTCGGCTGAGATCGACAGCGACGAAGCCTATTTGTGCCATTGCCGGATGTGCCAGAAGGCCACCGGCGGCTTCGCTGCTGCTTTCGTCCAGCTTCCTGCGGCGAGCGTGACGTGGCAGCAGGAGCCGGACTGGTACGCGAGTTCGCCGATCGCACGGAGGCCTTTCTGCTCGAGGTGCGGTACGCCGCTGGGCTTCGATTTTGTCGACAGCAGTGGCAGCATCGACCTCACGCTCGGAAGCTTCGACGAACCGGGGCATTTTCGTCCCGTGGCCCACGCCGGCTGCGAAAGCATACATGAACGCTGGCTCGACACGAAGGACCTCCCGCGCCACTACAGCGCCACGACGACGAGCGTGGCGACGCGGTGGGAGGCCGCCGGTCTGGAGGTTCCCGAGTGAATGAAGTGCGCAAGGACTATATCGATGGTTTCGGTGGAGCGCGGCTGGCCGTACACACCATGTCGCCCGCTGCTGGAACGGGGCGGCCGCTGGTGCTGCTTCACGGGCTGTTCTCCAGTGCGCAGGTGAACTGGATCAAGTTCGGTAATGCACAGCTTCTTGCCGACGCCGGGTTCGAAGTCATCATGCCGGACCTGCGCGCGCACGGCGAGAGCGAAGCGCCGCACGAGCCCGAGGCCTATCCAGCCGATGTCCTGGTGCAGGATCTGAAGCTGCTGATCGGGCAACTGGGTCTCACGGACTTCGATCTGGGCGGTTTTTCGCTCGGTTCGCGGACATCGGTGCGCGGCGTGCTTGCGGGGCTGACACCGCGCCGGCTGGTGCTGGGCGGGATGGGCCTGGCCGGCCTGGCGGGATGGGCGCGACGCAGCGCGCATTTCGTCGACGCCATCGACAGGTTTGGCACCATCGAGCGCGGCGACAAGGCGTTCGTGGCACAGGCCTTCATGAAGACGATGAAGATAGACCGCGTTGCGGCGCGTCTTTTGCTGGGATCGGTCGATGACACCCCGCCCGAGGCGCTCGCAGAAATCAGGATGCCGGCACTGTGCGTGTGCGGTGCCGATGATGGTGACAATGGGTCGGCGCCCGAGTTGGCCGCGGCATTGCCCGACGGGCATTATGCGGAAACGCCGGGCAACCACATGTCATCGGTCACTTTCAAGGAGATGGGATCAGCCATCGCGGAGTTTCTGAAGGATTGATCGGCATTGGCGAAAAACGGGGGCTGACATCCGTGCCGTGTTGATCTGATCCGGCGGGACGATAGTGTTGCGCCATCATCAAATCAGAAGAGGGCGCACCCCCATGAAATTCACTTCCACTGCGATGGCGGCGCTGGCCGCCGGCTTGTCATTTGGTATTTGCAGTCCCGCACTCGCTGCAGGCAAGGCTGCCGACTATCCCCACACCGCCGAAGGCGCAAAGGCGTTCGTTGCCGATGCCGAGAAGGACCTGGCCGACGCCTCGCTCGACTACAACCGGGTCAATTGGGTCAACTACACCTACATCACGCCGGACACCGATGCGCTGGCGGCCAACGTCAACGCGGCCTTTACCGAGAAGCAGGTGGCTTATGCGGTAGAGGCGGCGAAGTTCACCGATATTGCAGGCCTCGATCCGGACGTCTCGCGCAAGTTGGGTATACTGCGCCAAGGCATTGTCCTTCCCGCACCGACCACACCCGGTGCCGCGACGGAGCTGAGTGACATCTCAACCCGTCTCTCGTCAACGTACGGCAAGGGCAAGGGCACGCTCGGCGGCAAGCCGATCAACGGGTCCGATATCGAGGCGGAGATGGGCAATATCAATCACACGCCCGCGGAATACGCCGAGATGTGGACGAGCTGGCACGACAATGTCGGCAAACCGATGAAGGGCGACTACGTCCGCATGGTCGAGATCGCCAACAAGGGCGCGCAGGAACTCGGCTTTGCCGACACGGGTGCGATGTGGCGCTCTGGCTACGACATGACGCCCGAACAGTTCTCGGCGGAAACTGAGCGGCTGTGGCAGGAAGTAAAGCCGCTCTACATGGCGCTGCACACTTACGTCCGCCACAAGTTGAGCGAGAAGTACGGGGCTTCGGTGCAGCCCGACAGCGGCCCGATCCGCGCCGACCTGCTCGGCAACATGTGGGCGCAGGAGTGGGGCAATATCTATCCGCTGGTTGCTCCGCCGGGGGCGGGCGATCTTGGCTATGACATCGGCGACCTGCTGACGGCCAAGGGCGAGACGCCGCTCGGGATGGTCAAGACTGGCGAAGGTTTCTATTCCTCCCTCGGTTTCAAGCCGCTGCCAGAGACGTTCTGGGAACGATCGATGATCACCAAGCCGGCGGACCGCGAAGTGATTTGCCATGCCTCGGCGTGGGACATCGATAACAAGGACGATATCCGCATCAAGATGTGCACCAAGGTGAATTCGGACGATTTCGTCACGATCCACCACGAGCTTGGCCACAACTACTATCAGCGCGCCTATAACGCGCAGCCGTGGCTCTATCTGAACGGCGCCAACGACGGCTTTCACGAGGCGATCGGAGATTTCGTGGCGCTGTCGATCACGCCGCAATACCTCGTCCAGATCGGCCTGATGGGGCAGGACAAGGTGCCCAGCGCCGACAAGGACATCGGCCTGCTGCTGCGCCAGGCAATGGACAAAGTGGCCTTTTTGCCGTTCGGCCTGCTCATCGACCGCTGGCGTTGGAACGTGTTCGACGGCACGATCAAGCCAGCCGACTACAACACTGCTTGGACGAAGATGCGGCTCGACTATCAGGGTATCAAGCCCCCGGTCGACAGGCCCGCGGATGCCTTTGATCCTGGTGCCAAGTATCACATTCCCGGCAACACACCCTACACACGCTATTTTCTCGCGCGCATCCTGCAGTTCCAGTTCTATCAGGCGGCATGCAAGCAGGCTGGCTGGAAGGGGCCGCTTCATCGCTGCAGCTTCTACGGCAATAAGGAAGTCGGCGCGAAGTTGAACCGGATGCTGGAAATGGGCCAGGCGAAGCCGTGGCCTGATGCTCTCAAGGTCTTCACCGGATCAAGCCAGATCAGCGCCAAGCCCATGCTGGAATACTTCGCGCCGCTCAAGAAGTGGCTCGATGCCCAGAACACGGGGCTGAAGCAGGGTTGGTGAGCGTGCCGAGGCCGGTCTTTCGATCGGCCTCGGGCAGTCGTTCAACGGAACGGCGGTTCGTTGAAAGCGCGCAGCTTGCGTGAATGCAGGCGGTCGCCCTGTTCGCGTAGCAGGTCGCAGGTGATCAGGCCGATCTTGAGGTGGCTGGCAATCGCTTCCTCATAGAAGCGGTTGGCCTGACCCGGCAGCTTCAACTCGCCGTGAAGCGGCTTGTCGGAAACACACAGCAATGTTCCGTAGGGTACGCGGAAACGATAGCCCTGCGCGCTGATGGTGGCGCTTTCCATATCAATGCCGATGGCGCGACTGAGGCTGAAGCGCTTTGCAGAGGCGGTGTAGCGCAATTCCCAGTTGCGGTCGTCCGTCGTCACCACGGTGCCGGTGCGCATCCGTTTCTTGAGATTGATGCCGCCGCCGCTGACCATCTCAGCCGCCTGCGCCAACGCCTGCTGGACCTCGGCGATGGCAGGCAGCGGTATCTCCGGCGGCAGGACCGGGTCAAGGACATGGTCGTCGCGCAGATAGGCGTGGGCGAGTACGTAGTCACCGATCCGCTGGCTATCGCGCAGGCCGCCGCAGTGGCCGATCATCAGCCATGCTTCGGGCCTCAGCACGGCGAGATGATCGGTGATCGTTTTGGCGTTGGAGGGGCCAACGCCGATGTTGACCAGTGTAATGCCGGAGCGATCGTCCTTGATCAGGTGATAGGCCGGCATCTGATGGCGGCGCCACGCCGTATCGGAGAGGCGGGCGCGGGCGTTGTCGACCGGTGCATCGAGATAGAGCCCGCCGGCGCCCGACAGCGCCACGTAGCCGTCGGAGCCGATTTGCTTGCCGGCCCAATCCACGAACTCATCGACATAGCGATGATAGTTGGTGAACAGCACGAAGCGTTGGCAGTGCTCGGCGCTTGTGCCGGTGTAGTGTGCAAGCCGGGCAAGGCTGAAATCGGTGCGCAGGCCGTCGAACAGGGCGAGCGGCATCGGGTCGTCCTCGGCGAAGACATGGATGCTGTCGGCGATCTCGTCGCCGATCATGGCGAGATCGGTGCTGGGAAAGTGCTGCGCCAGTTCCTGCGGGCGCACGGCACCCACTGCAACGCCTTCCAGCACGTAAGGGAAGGGAATTTCCTGTGCCGAGCGCCTAACCTCGAACTCGACTTCGTATTCGGTCTCCAGCAGGGAGAGCTGTTCCGAGAGGTAATCGGCGAACAGCGCGGGGCGCGTTACGGTCGTGGAATATGTCCCCGTTGTTTCCAGCCTCCCGAATGCGCGCGACGCCGGGGCGGCGCGCTCCTGACCGCGATAGGTTATGCGCAGTTCCGGATAGGTCCAGGCTTTCTGGCGGCGACGGTCGGCGGGGGGAAGGGTACCGTCCTCGATAAAAGCGACGATATCGGCCTTGAGACAGGTTACGGCGGCTTCATAAACGCGGACCAGTTCCGCGAGCGTTTCTTTCATCATTTGCATGGCCATTCATTGCGCAAATCATTGTGCGGCGCAATAGATGCCGTGTGCGGCAGACAGATGGCACGCGACAGCCGGCACATACGAAAAGCCCCCGCTCCGAAAGGAACGAGGGCTTTTCGTTAAGTCGGCGAGGCCGGCTGAAGCGAAGCTCAGGCTTCGGTTTCGCCTTCTGCTTCGTCTTCCGGTTCTTCTGTCACGATCTCGCCAGGCTCGGCGTTGGGATCGTAAGCTTCGGTGAAGCCCGTGGTGTCGGCTTCGAACATAGCAGCCATGACGTCGACGCCCTGCGACTGCAGTTCGGCTTCGTCCGGCGAGCGGGCGACGTTCACCTTGACGGTGACCGAGACTTCAGGGTGCAGGTTGACGCGCACGTCGAAGATGCCGAGCGTCTTGATCGGGCGTTCGAGCACAATCATCTGCTTCGTCACTTCGGCGCCGTCTTCGTTGAGAGCATCAACGATGTCGCGAACCGAAACCGAACCATAAAGCTGGCCCGAGTTGGACGAGGCGCGGATCAGGACGACCTGCTTGCCTTCGACGTTGCTCGAGTGCGTTTGCGCTTCGGCACGCTTCTCGGCGTTGTCGGCTTCGATCTTCGCGCGGTTGGCTTCGAAGACCTTCTTGTTGGCGTCGTTGGCGCGCAGCGCCTTCTTGTTCGGCAGCAGGTAGTTGCGTGCGTAACCGTCCTTGACGGAAACGACGTCACCAATGGCACCGAGCTTTTCGACGCGCTCGAGGAGGATGATATTCATGTTGTCAGTCCTCCTTACTTGACGATGAAGGGCAGCAGGCCGATGTGCCGGGCGCGCTTGATGGCCTGGCTCAGTTCACGCTGCTTCTTGGCGGAAACCGCGGTGATGCGGCTGGGGACGATCTTGCCGCGCTCGGACATGAAGCCCTGCAGCAGACGAACGTCCTTGTAATCGATCACCGGAGCATTCTTGCCCGAGAACGGGCAGGACTTGCGGCGGCGGAAAAATGCACGTGCCATGGATCAGTTCCCCTCGCGTTCGCGGCGGCGACGCTGGTCGCGGTCGCTCTTGCGCATCATGACCGACGGACCATCTTCGTGCTCGTCGACGCGGATGGTCATGTAACGGATGACGTCTTCGTTGATCTGGGTCTGACGCTCGAGCTCGGCGACGACATCGCCCGAAGCTTCGAAGTTCAGCATCACGAAGTGCGCCTTGCGGTTGCGCTTGATCTTGTAGGCGAGGTTCTTGAGGCCCCAGGTTTCGGTCTTGGAGACCTTGCCTGCGTTCGTCTCGATAATCTCGGTGGCAGTGGTGGCCAGCGCATCGACCTGCGCCTGGCTGAGATCCTGGCGTGCCAGGAACACGTGCTCATATAGAGCCACGGCAGCTTCCTTTTCTCTTCTAACCGATCGCTGGCTTGTCCGCGGGATTGCGGGGCCCCTCCGGCTTTCTTCGGGTTTCGCCGGCTCGTATGGAGAAGGCGAAGGGGCGCCCTTACCGGATTCCCGCTGGAATGCAACCCTTCGCTTTCCGGGCGCGGGGCGGATGGTCGCTTGTCGCGGCCCTTCGCCTCTCTGTCATGAGGCAGGGCGAGGGGATGGTGCGCGGGGGTTTGAGGGGGCGGCCGGCGCCATTCGCCATACGGTGTTTGACAGGTCGTCGCAAATGATCAGTGCACCGCGCGGATCTATCGAGACCCCGACGGGACGGCCATAGGTTTTGCCATCGCTGCCCCTGAAGCCCGTGACTACATCGATGGGCGGCCCCGCTGGCAGCCTGTTGGCGAACGGGACGAAAACGACCTTGTAGCCTGACGGCTCGCTGCGATTCCAGCTGCCGTGCTCCCCAACGAAGGCGCCTTCGGCAAAGCGAGGACCCATCGCCGGTGAGGAGAAGGCGAGGCCCAGCGCAGCTACGTGCGCTCCGAGCGAATAATCCGGTTTAACGGCCGCGGCGACCTTGTCCGGATCCTTTGGCCGTACGCGAGGATCGACGTTCTGCCCCCAATAACTGTAGGGCCAACCGTAGAAAGCGCCGTCACGGAGCGATGTCAGGTAGTCGGGGACAAGGTTGGATCCCAATTCGTCCCTCTCGTTGGCCACGGCGTAGAGTGTTCCGCTGCCCGGTTGCACGGCAAGAGCGGTGGGATTGCGTACGCCGGTGGCGAAGGGGCGGTGGGCGCCAGTCTGGGCATCGACCTGCCAGACCATAGCGCGGTCGACTTCTGCGGCCATGCCGCGTTCGCCGATATTGCTGTTCGACCCGATCCCGACATAAAGATATCGTCCATCGGGACTGGCGGCGAGTGACTTGGTCCAGTGGTGGTTGATCGCATCGGGCAGATCGGTGACGCGGATCGGTGCGGCGTCCGCTTTTGTCTGTCCATCTCGATAGGTGAAGCGCACCAGTTCGCCCTGGTTGGCGACGTAGATCTGGCCGTTGGCATAGGCGAGGCCATAGGGCGCATCCAGACCTTCGGCAAAGACGCTCCTGGCTTCATACGTGCCGTCACCATCGGCATCTCGGAGCAAGGTCAGGCGGTTGCCGCCTTCGACCGAAGTCGTGCCCTTGGCCTTGATGAAACCGGCGATCACATCCTTGGGATTGAGTTTCGGTGCGTGTCCGCCTTTGCCTTCTGCGACCAGAATATCCCCGTTGGGAAGGATCAGTGTCTGACGCGGAACCTTGAGGCCGGTCGCGATGGCGGTAATTGCATAGCCTTCCGGCACTGTGGGCCTGCGGTCGCCCCATTTCGCCGGGCTCGCGATCTTCATGTTCGGCAGCAACCCGCGCTGCTGATCTGGCAGTTGAGGGTTGGCGCCGTACTGCGGCTCATCGGAAGCATCAGAGCAGGCGATCACTAGAAGCGGGGCGGCAACGGCGATGAGCGCAGTATGGGAGAACCTCATTTCGCTTCTCCCCGGCGCAGCGTAGAAAACCCGGCCCATACAGCCAAAAGGCACAGCGCAGTGACGATCACCGATAAAATCAGGGCGGCAGGCATCGCTGCCCATCCGTCCTTGGCGTGTTCGAGCGCATTGATCAGGCCGAGCAGGAAGACGGCAAAAAGGATCAGGGCATAAAACAGGCCGCGCCCTCGCGTGCGTACTACGTCAATCACTGCAAAGAGCAGGGAGATACCGCAGAACACCAAGGCCCCTGCGATCAGCCATGACGCGAAATTGGTCCACTGAATTTCGTAGCTTGCGGCATAGGTCCAGTCGCTGAGAAGCGCACCGAGGAAAAGTGGGAAGGTTCCGGCAAGACAGATGGCATGCACCGGGTGCATCGACCTTGCCGGGGACAATTCTAGCTGGGCAAATTGCACCATTCCGTCTCCATGAAGTCAGGCACGGGGCGAAAATTCGCCGCATGCGCTGTACTTGACGGAAATGCGCGCTGGGCGGCGTTTGTTCCGCCCCGCGATCAACTCATGGCCAGGACGAGATTTCGTACCTGGGGATAGACCTGCTTTTCCCACTTCGAGCCTGAGAAAACCCCGTAGTGACCTACCCCCGGCTGGAGGTGGTGCCGCTTGAGATGCGGCCGCAGGCTGGAACACAGGAGATGGGCGGCGGCGGTTTGGCCCACCGCGCAGATATCGTCGCGCTCACCCTCTACCGTCAGCAGGGCGGTCTTGCGGATGGCCGAGCAATCCACGAGCCGCCCCCGGTGCGCCAGTTCTCCCTTAGCCAGGAGGGCTCGCTGGAACACCTTGTCGATCGTTTCGAGGTAGAATTCCGCAGTGAGGTCCAGCACCGCCAGATATTCGTCGTAGAAGTCCCGGATTTTTGCGGCTTCGGCATCTTCCAGATCGGCGATGTGCTGGTACAGCTTGCGGAACTGGCCAAAGTGTCGGCCTGCGTTCATCGACATGAAGGCCATGAGCTGGATGAAGCCTGGATAGACCTTTCGGCCCGCTCCCTTGTAGCGCCATGGCACCGTGTGGATCAGGTTCTGCTCGAACCATGCGAAGTCGTTGCTGGTGGCCAGCTCGTTCACGACGGTAGGTGATTCGCGGGTATCGACTGGGCCGCCCAGCAGGGACATGGTGCGCGGCTGCATCGGATCGTCGTTCTGCGCCATGATCGCGACTGCGGCCAGCACGGGAACGCATGGCTGGCATACCGCAAGCACGTGCGCGCCTCTGCCAGCTTCCGGATCACCGATTTCCTGCAGGAAGCGGATGACATAATCGGTGTAGTCTTCGAAGCCGAACCTGCCTTCTGAAAGAGGGACGTCGCGCGCATTCTTCCAGTCGGTGATATACACATCGTGATCGCGTAGCAGTGTCTCGACGGTATTGCGCAACAGGGTCGAGAAGTGACCGGACAACGGCGCAACGACCAGGATTTTGGGTTGCGGCACAAGCACTTCAGGCTTGGCGAAGTGGAGCAGGTCGCCGAATGGCAGGCTCAGAGCCACTTCCTCCACGACCTGCACGACGGCATTGTCCGAGAGGACTTCGCCGATGGCATAGGGAGGGCGGCCGTGTGTGATCTTGGCGCGATCGAATGTCTCTGCGACCGCGAACAGGCGCCGTGCGTTCGGCATTTTTGTCGCCCCATTCAGGAAGCGGTCTCGAAAATCGGTTGCGGCTCCCGCTGCAAAGCGGGCAGGCGCCATGGTGTCACAAAAGGCCTGATATGCCTTATATAGCATCTGCAGCATTCCCCTGCTGGCCGGCTGTGTACCGACAAAAATGGATGCCGGAACAAACGGGCTGGATTCATGCTGCGCTGCATCATAAGCTGATGCAAGCAAAACAGCGCTATGAAAGGCAGGGCTCATGAAACAGCCGAACGACGGCAGCGCCCAGTTGACCATTTCCAGCAAGACATATTCAGCATGGTCACTGCGAGGTTGGCTGCTTTGCCGCCTTGCCGGCCTTGACGTGACGGAGAAGCAGGTTCCCAACGATGCAGCCAATCGCGCGGAGCTGCTGTTGCTGTCACCGTCCGTACTGGTTCCGCGCCTGACGTTTCGCGGGGCGAGTGTCTGGGATACCCTGGCGATAGCCGAGTTTCTCAATGAGGAATTTCCCGAAGCCGGAATGCTTCCATTAGATCCGATCGCGCGGGCTCATTGCCGATCGATCTCCGGAGAGATCCATTCGGGCTTCACCAATTTGCGTTCCGCGTTGCCTATGAATCTCAAGGTCCGGCACGATGCCTTTCCCGTATTTTCGGGCGCGCGCCCTGATATCGAGCGTATCGAGGCGATCTGGACGGAATGTCTCGAGAGCTACGGCGGCCCGTTCTTGTTCGGTGAGAAGCCGACTGTCGCCGATGCAATGTATGCGCCGGTCACGACTCGCTTCACCACTTACGCAGTGGCGTTGCCGCCGGTTTGCGAACGCTACTGCGTGACGATCGCCGACTGGGCGCCGATGCGAGAATGGGTCGCGGCGGCGAAAGCGGAGCCGGAGGAAATGGAAGAACTCGAAGTCGAGTTCTGAACGTCTCGCCAGCGTCTTCTACGCCAGTGACCCGGCAGGCATAGCCCACCGGGTACTCGGGACCTGGTATGATCCACGCTGGGGATTACTTGAGCAGGCTCAGGACGCTCTGCTGGGCCTGGTTGGCTTGCGCCAGCATCGCAGTGGAAGCCTGCGACAGAATTTGAGCCTTGGCCATGGCTGTCGTTTCCACCGAATAGTCAGCGTCTTCGATCCGCGAGCGGGCGTCGGACAGGTTGGTGGCATTGCTGGTCAGGTTGGTGATAGCCGATTCCAGACGGTTCTGGCCGGCACCGAGCTGAGCGCGGGTTGCGTTGACGTCGGCCAGCGCGAGGTCGACGTTGTCGAGAGTGGCCTGGGCGCCGGCGAGCGTCGAAACGTCGAGCGCCGAGGCATCGATGTTGGTGCCGACTATCGCGTTGGAGGTGAGCGTTACCGTTTCACCCGAGTTCGCACCCGTCTGAATGTCGAAAGTAAGATCGGTACCCGAAGTCGTCGAGAACAAATCCCGTCCGTTGAAGGTCGTCTGCGTGAGAACGTCGTTGATCTGCTCAGTGAGCGCACCGACTTCCGACTGCATCGCTATCCGGTCCGTCCCCGAGTAGGTATCGGACGAGGACTGAATGGCAAGTTCGCGAACACGCTGAAGCATATTGGCGACTTCAGAAAGCGCCCCGTCGGCGGTCTGCGCTAGCGAGATGCCATCGTTCGCGTTGCGGACGCCCTGGTTCATGCCTCGGATCAGCGAAGTCATCGAAGTGGCGATGGCAAGGCCTGCGGCATCGTCCTTGGAACTGTTGATGCGCTTGCCGGTGGACAGACGTTCCATCGAAGTGCCGAGCATGCGGTCGGCGGAGATGGACGCGTTAGCAGCGCGGATGGCGCTGATATTTGTGTTGATAACAGCCATGATACTTTCCCCAGATTGCTGCCTGAATGAGTACCGAACCACCAGTACTCGTTGGACTGAACCTGAGAACGACATCTGCGTCCGGCATTTAAGGGCGGCTGCGTCATTACCCGCGTTTCCTTGACGTTAATGTTGAATGTAAAGAAAATTTTTTGCCCAAACTCATCGCGCATTCCGATCGCGCTTGATCGCGAGGCGATTACCCATCATGCCTTGCCCGGCCATCAAAAGACGAGGAATCCTCAATGCCATCCGGCCTGGTCGCCCTGCTCGACGACATTTCGGTTATCGCCCGCGCCGCGGCCGCGTCACTAGACGATGTGGGTGCTGGGGTGGCCAAGGCCGGAAGCAAGGCTGCCGGCGTCGTTATCGACGATGCGGCGGTGACGCCGGCCTATGTATCCGGGTTTACGCCTGACCGGGAACTGCCGATCATCTGGAAGATCGCCAAGGGCAGCTTGCGAAACAAGCTGCTGATCCTCCTGCCTCTCGCCCTGCTTCTGAGCGCTCTGCTCCCGGCTGCGATAATCCCCATCCTGATGCTCGGCGGATGCTACCTGTCGTTCGAAGGCGCCGAGAAAGTGATCGAGAAGCTTGGCGGTGCAAAGCATGGCGAAACGCTGGAAGACCCTATCACCGATCCAGCCGCTTTCGAGGCATCGCGCGTGTCAGGTGCAGTTCGCACCGATCTGATCCTGTCGGCGGAAATCATGGCCATCGCACTTTCGCAAGTCGAGGATGCCACGCTGCTGACCCGTGCCGTCGCGCTCGCACTGGTAGGTATCGTTATCACGGTGTGTGTTTATGGCGCCGTGGCGCTGATCGTGAAAATGGACGATGTGGGATTGCATCTTGCTCGCAAATCCACTTCATTGGCTCAATCAACCGGACGGATGCTGCTTCGAGCGATGCCAATCGTCCTCAATGTGCTCGGAAGCGTTGGTACATTGGCGATGCTGTGGGTCGGCGGCGGGATAATCCTCCATGGCCTTGAAGAACTGGGGCTCCCGCAGCCAGCACACTTCGCCCATGCGATCGAACATGCCCTCGAATCGTCCGGCGGCCCGGTGGGTGCTGTGCTGGGTTGGCTTGGCTACGCCTTGAGTTCGGCGCTGATTGGTTTGGTGCTGGGTGCGCTGATTGCGGTAATGGTGCACGTCGCCCAGCCGCTGTTCGCCAGCAAATCCGCCCGATCCCACTGACGGGGACCACGGCGGGAAGTGCCGATCAGAACTCCGACCAGTCGTGATCTGACACTGGTGACGCATCCACCTTGAGCGCAAGTGCACCTGCAGTCTGCGGGCGGGCGGGCTGCGCTCGGATCACAGGCTGGGGCTCTATGGCCGATCGGGGCGTCGACGGGAGGCGGAACATCTGCACCAGCTTGGACAGTTCCTCAGCCTGATGAGACAGGTTGCGGGCGGCTGCTGTCGCCTCTTCGACCATTGCGGCATTTTGCTGCGTCATCCGGTCCATGTCGTTGACGGCATCGTTCACCTGGCTGAGTTGTATCGCCTGTTCCTGGGCCTGGCTGGAAATTTCCGACGCCAGCCCGGCAATGCTGCTTACCCTGTCCGCGATCCGCCGGAACACTTCACCGGTGCGGCCGACCAGATTTACACCACGTTGCACCTGGTCATCCGAATCGTTGATAAGCGTCTTGATGCTCTGCGCAGCCTCTGCCGATCGCTGGGCAAGTGCCCGGACTTCGGTTGCGACAACGGCGAACCCCTTGCCGGCATCGCCTGCCCGCGCCGCTTCGACACCGGCATTAAGAGCGAGAAGATTTGTCTGGAATGCTATTGAATCGATCACGTTCACGAATGAACCGATCTCCTGTGCGGACTTTTGAATGCCGTCCATCGCAATGACGGCGTCGTCTACGACCTGGCCGCCTTCGCGCGCCTCGGCTTCGGCCTGGGTGACAGATCGGTTGACTTCCCCGGCACCCTGCGCGGCTGCCTGAACGCCCTTGGTAAGCTGGTTCAGGGCTGCAGCAGATTCCTCCAGCGCCGCGGCCTGCGTTTCGGTGCGGCGCGAAAGGTCATCGCTCGCGCTGCGGATCTCGGATGCTCCGACGTGAACCTGCCCCGATGCTTTCGCAACGGTGCCGAGGGTCTGTGCGATGGAATCCGACATCGCCGAAAGGTCATTCTGGACTTGCCTGAATTCGACCGGGAGGTCGTTGACGCGGGCCGTGAGGTCGCCGTTCGCTACTTTTGCAAGGACGCTGGATAGTGTCTCAAGCGTAATCTCGCGGTTCTCGTTGAGAACTTTAAGGTAGGCCGAAGTCGCCAGTTCTATGTCAAGCAGTGCCATCTTGATGAGCGCGGCAAGCTTGCGAGCCTTAGATCTGTTGAAGGCCCCCGCAATCGATGAACACAGTTCCTGCTCGATCATCTCGCCCAAAATGTTGGCGTAGGCGCCGATATAGAACTCGGGTTCTAGCCCGATCCTTGCATGGGTCTGGCCGATCTTTTCGGCACGTTCCAAATAGGCCTTGTCAACCGTGCCGGAGAACAGCGAGATCCAGTGGTCCAACTGCTTCTGGCGCGCATGGTTCATCACTTGCGGGGATGGGAAGAAGCGCGCCTTGGACGGGTCAGCTCTGACCGCATCATAAAACCGATCCAGGATTTTCGGGCCGAATTTCTTGACCGATTTGGCAATGCTGGAAAAGTAAGCAAAATCGCGCGCGCCTAGCGAGAACGATTTCAATTTGTTTGCCGTATCCGCCTGTTGTGTGCTCTTCACCGCAATTATTCCCGATTCTCGCTATCGGTATATTATGCGAGCTCAAGGGAACTTTTGAGTATCGAGCGTGCTACGTATCGACCACTAGTTGAAAGCTCACCAGCTTCGAGTGGTTATCGCAGGACATCGAGCAATCCTCTGCCGAATGTGCTCAAAGTGTCGTCGCGGGCACCCATGATCACGATGCGATCTCCGCGCTTTGCCATAGCCGCGATCCGCGCGCCGCAGTCCTCGCGCGATGCGAGATGCTCCGCGTTGCCGCCACGCCTGCGGATAAGTTCGACGATTTTTTCGCTGCCCTCGCTTCGATCCACGGTGCCGCCAAAGTAGACGGGATCGCTTAGCAATACCGTGTCCTGAGGACCAAGAGCGCGGGCAAAGACCTCTGCCAATTCGGCGCCCATCTGTCTGAGGGGGCCGTAGCCATGCGGCTGGAAAAAAGCGATGATCCGCCCCGGATGCGCTTTCAGCGTGGCGAGTGTGGCCCTGATCTTGTCGGGATTGTGCCCGAAATCATCGATCACGGTGATGCCACGCTCGGTAGTGCCGAGAACGTCAAAGCGCCGCGCGAGCCCTTTGAACCCGGCCAACGCCCGGACGGCATCGCTGACGGGCACGCCGGCGGCACTTGTCGCCGCGATGGCGGCCAGCGCATTGTAGAGGTTGTGCCGCCCCGGAACGTTCAGGGACAGCGAATATTTGGCCCCATCGCGATTGTCTTGGATACTGGCCTTCAGAGAAATTGGCGCTTCGGCAATTTCACGGGCAACGATATCAGCGCTCTCGGATTCGATTGCGAAAGACACCGTGGCCTTGGCCCGCAAGGCAAGCCTGGCTGTTTCCGGATCGTCGAGGTTGATTGCCGCCACATCCGCGCAGGCCAGGAAATTGCCGAACAGTTCGCGCAGTTCCTCAAGGCTCTTGTGGTCCAGGCTGACGTTACCGAGGACGGCGATCGACGGTCGGTACAAAGCTATCGATCCATCGCTCTCGTCGACCTCGGAGACGAAATCGTCACCCTTGCCGACGCATGCGCTGGCAAACGGGGCGTCAGCGCTCACGAAATTCTTCATCACCGCCCCGTTCATGATCGTGGGGTCGCGACCGACAGCGGTCAGGATCCAGCCGATCATGCCGGTGACCGTCGACTTGCCGGAAGTACCGCCGACCGCGATCCCGCGTGGGGCAGCATTGAACAGGCTTGCCAGCAACTGGGCCCGGCTCATCCGGTCGCAACCCAGATCCCTGGCGCGAACGACCTCCGGCACGGTGTCTTCCACCGCCGCGGATGCTACCAGTATCTGGTTCGGCGCGGTGATGCCGCTGCCGTCCTGGGGAAACAGTGCAATGCCAAGCGATTCGAGCCACGCGAATTTTTCCGGCGTGCGTCCTTGATCCCGGCTACGGTCGGAGCCGGCAACTTCAGCGCCGTATCCTTTGAGGATCAGCGCCAGCGGGAGCATGCCGGAACCGCCGATGCCGCAGAAGAACCATGGATGGGAATTGAGCGTGGGCGTAGTCGTCATGCTGCGCTGGGTATGCGCCCTTGTGCCCCCTGACAACCTAGATAGGAAAGGCAGATGATCCGAATAGCCGTATGCGCGCCTTCGACGCCGATTACCCGCGAGGATGCGGACCAGGTCTGCGCGCTTGTCGCGAAGGAAAGGTCGGATGTCGAACTCGTGATCCATGAGCAGTGCTTCGCGGTGGACGGTCATTTTGCGGGGAGTGACGAACTGCGCCTGGAGGCTCTTGTAGAGTGCGCGAACGATCCGGATATCGACGCGGTATGGTTCGCACGGGGAGGGTACGGGGCCTGCCGGATCGCCGACGCGGCTATGGCACGATTCGACCATGCGGCACATGGCAAGACCTACGCGGGCTATTCGGACGCCGGCTATCTGCTGGGCGCGCTTTATCGCGGGCGTGTGGGTAAGCCGGTGCACGCGCCAATGCCGGGCGATATCAGGCGGGAAAACGGGGCGCAGGCGATCCTGCGGACGGTCGGCTATCTCGCTGGTGAGCGGGATGGGCTGGAGCCTTCATTGGCCGGTGAGAAACACCCGGTCGTGGCCTTCAACCTCATGACCCTGTCCATGTTGTGCGGCACCCGGCTGATGCCCGGCCTCGCCGGTCATGTCGTGATGGTGGAGGAAGTCTCCGAGCATCTTTACGCGGTCGACCGACTGTTCTTCCATGTCACCGCGCATCTCGGCGGCGTGGCGGGGCTGCGGCTTGGGCGGGTCAGCGCCGTACCGGAAAATGACCGGCCGTTTGGTTCAGACGCGCAGCAGATCGCCCGTTACTGGTGCGAGCGCCACGCAATTCCCTGGCTGGGTGTTGCCGATATCGGCCATGATGCAGGCAACAGGATAGTACCATTCGGGGTTGCGGATGGCAGCCAACGTCAATAACCCGCCGCGCCACACCCGATTCGCAAGCGGCAGAGAAAACGGGTCTGCCCGATAACCATGGAGCGGTCGCAGATGCGTGCATTCGTTTTTCCCGGGCAGGGCAGCCAGAAAGTCGGCATGGGTGCCGAACTCGCCGCTGCGAGCACTTCCGCGCGGGAGGTCTTCGAGGAAGTCGACGATGCACTCGGCCAGAACCTCTTCAAGATCATGACAGATGGTCCCGAAGACCAGCTGATGCTCACCGAGAACGCCCAGCCGGCGATCATGGCCAACGCGATCGCAGTGCTGCGCGTCCTTGAACGAGAGGGCGGGATCACCATCGCCGACAAAGCCGACTTCGTCGCCGGACATTCGCTTGGTGAATACACCGCCTTGTGTGCCGCCGGCGCATTCAGCCTGGCCGACACAGCCCGGCTGCTGAAGCTGCGTGGACAGTCTATGCAGGCGGCGGTTCCCGTAGGAATGGGCGCAATGGCCGCATTGCTCGGCGCGGACATCGAAAAGGCGGCCAAGCTCGCGGAAGCGGCCGCTGAAGGGCAAGTGTGCACGGTCGCCAACGATAATGACCCGACCCAGGTCGTCCTTTCGGGGCACCGCGAGGCGGTCGAGCGCGCCATAGCGTTGGTCAAGGAGCACGGTATCAAGCGCGGCGTGCTGTTGCCGGTGTCTGCGCCATTTCACTGCCCATTGATGCAGCCGGCCGCCGATGCCATGGCGGAAGCGCTCGCAGCGACGTCTCCCGTGAATCTCAATGTGGCCCTCTTCGCCAATGTTACCGCGTCTGTCGTCACTGATCCCGCAGACGTCCAGCGCCTGCTTGTCGAGCAGGTGACCGGGCGGGTGCGCTGGCGCGAAAGTGCCATCGCGATGAAGGAAGCCGGCGTTGAACGCTTCGTGGAACTTGGCGGCAAGGTGGTCGGCCCGATGATCAAGCGGTCGGCCGGCGAGGTTGACGTGACTTCGGCATCGACGATGGCGGAAATCGAGGAACTGGCCAAAGTCCTCTGATCAGGGCTACTAGGCAATCAAGGCAGGTTTAAGGAATTCAATGATGTTCGACCTTCACGGAATGACGGCTCTGGTGACCGGCGCAAGCGGCGGGATCGGATCTGCGGTTGCCCGGGCGCTGGCATCCCGTGGCGCGCGCCTCGTCGTATCGGGCTCGAACGCCGACAAGCTACGGGTATTTCGCGATGAGCTTGACGAACATACGCCGCAGCACCTGCAGGAAGTCGATCACGTTGCGATTTCCTGCAACCTTTCCGATGCCGAGCAGGTCGAACGGCTTGTTCCGGCGGCGCTGGAAACGCTGGGCAAGATCGACATCCTCGTCAACAATGCCGGCATCACCCGTGACAACCTCGCGATGCGCATGAAGGACGAGGAATGGGACGCTGTGATCAGGGTCAATCTCGAATCGACCTTCCGGCTGATGCGCGCCGTCACCAAGCCGATGATGAAGGCGCGCTTCGGCCGCATCATCAACGTCACCTCGATCGTCGGGACGACCGGCAATCCCGGGCAGATGAATTATTGCGCGGCCAAGGGCGGTATCACTGCCATGTCGAAGAGCCTCGCACAGGAGCTTGCTACCCGCAACGTCACCGTCAACTGCGTGGCGCCCGGCTTCATCCGCACGGCGATGACCGACGTGCTGCCTGATGCGCAGAAGGAAGCGTTAAACGCCAAGATCCCCGCAGGACGAATGGGTGAAGCGGAGGAAATCGCGGCCGCCGCCGTGTTCCTGGCGAGCAAGGAAGCTGCTTACGTCACCGGCCAGACCATCCACGTCAATGGCGGGATGGTCATGGTCTGAGGCTGATGCGCGAATGGCTGGACTCAGCCGTTTGTCGCACGCTCGGTATTCGTCACTCTGGCATTGAGCTTTCCCGCCAGACTGGCAGCGAGTTCCATGATCGGGTCGTCCGGCATCGTCGGAGCAGCAAATCGGATCGTACCTTGCGGCGTTCAGAACAACGCGCGTAGCCAGGTCTCGCAATCCTGTCTGAATGCCTCCGCGTCTCCGCCTCTGTTCGGCAGAACGAGGGGGCTGTCATTGGCGGCCACGTCTCCTTGTGCCAGCCGAACGCCTTCGTTTCGCCCGATGGCGTGCATCCACTCCTTCAGGGAAATCGGTTCGGGACCGCCGTCCGCGCCTTGTCGCTCGATATTAAGAGTGCTGGTCAAGTCGTTTGCCTCCCGTCATAGCCTTGCTTCGGCATGGTATCGCGGCGCCAGCAGGCACGGCGCTCGTCAAGATAACACGCCAGACCCCCGATTTATCCCCAGTTTCCCGGATTTCCGGGCACTTCACGCTTGCCGCGCGCCCTGTCCGCGTTAGAGATAATCGTCCTGAAATTTCGGGATTGCATTATCCCTAGGCCTACCAAGGGGGACCTGAGGCTGTCATGAAGGCCACGATCGAACGTTCCACGCTCCTGCGCTGCCTTTCGCACGTGCAGTCCGTTGTCGAACGGCGCAACACTATTCCCATCCTGTCGAACGTGCTTATCGAGGCCGCTGGCAACGGTGCCGTCAAGATCATGGCGACGGACCTCGATCTCCAGGTGATCGAAACTCTGGCGGCCGTGTCGGTTGAACAGGCGGGTGCCATCACCGTTTCGGCGCACCTGTTGTTCGACATCGCCCGCAAGCTGCCGGAAGGAAGCCAAGTCAGCCTTGATGCGGCGGAGAATCGCATGGTGGTGAAGGCTGGGCGCAGCCGCTTTACTCTGCCGACCTTGCCGCGCGACGACTTCCCGATGATTGCGGAAGGCGAGCTTCCGACCAGCTTCGAAGTGCCCGCAGCAACACTTGGCCAGATGATCGATCGTACGCGCTTCGCGATCTCGACCGAGGAAACCCGCTACTACCTTAACGGCATCTTCCTGCACGTTGCCGACGATGAGCTGAAGGCCGCCGCCACTGACGGTCACCGGTTGGCTCGCTTCACCATCAAGCGTCCCGACGGCGCCGAGGGGATGCCCGATGTCATCGTGCCGCGCAAATGCGTGGCCGAATTGCGCAAGCTGCTCGAAGAAGCCCTCGACACCAATGTTCTGGTAGACCTCTCCGCTAGCAAGATTCGTTTCACGCTAGGCGGCTCGGGTGGGGTGGTGCTGACCAGCAAGCTGATCGACGGCACTTTTCCAGATTACTCGCGCGTGATCCCGACGGGTAATGACAAGCTCCTGAAAATCGATCCGCGCAGCTTCTTCGAGGGCGTGGACCGTGTGGCCACGATCGCGACGGAAAAGACCCGAGCGGTCAAGATGGCGCTGGAGCAGGACCGCGTGACGCTTTCGGTAACCTCGCCCGATAACGGCACAGCGGCAGAAGAGGTCCCCGCCGAGTACGGTGCCGATGGTTTCGAGATCGGCTTCAACGCCAACTATCTCAAGGACATCCTGGGGCAGATTGAGGGCGACTCGGTGGAACTGCATCTTGCCGATGCCGGGGCGCCAACTCTCATCCGGCAGGATGAGAAAAGTCCGGCGCTGTACGTACTGATGCCGATGCGCGTCTGATCCTGGACTTCGCGACAAGAGGGGGGTGGACTGTGGTCTGGCCCCCTCTTGTGTACCTCGGTTAATCCTTGAGCAGGTCGATCATATGTTCGACGGCGACGAACTTCTCGCGCGGTGAACCCTTCCGCGCATTGGCGATCTCGGCTTCGTCGATCTTCTGCCAGTCGGTGAACTTGACGTATTTTACGCCCCGTGTGTCTGCGAGAGCATCGAAACCGGGTCGGCCGGCCTTGCCGGCGCCATCACCGATATCCTCGGCTACCTTTTCGATAATGGCGAAGCCGTCTGGCCGATTCGTGCCGATCGTACCTGAGGGCCCGCGCCGCGCCCAACCGACACAGTAGAGACCCGGAGTGATGCGGCCTTCCGTGTTGGCGAAGCGGCCACCTTGCTCGTCGAACGGTACGTCAGGGATCGGCGATGTCTGATAGCCGATGCAGGCGACTACGATTCCTGCGGGAATACGGTAGGTCTCGCCCGTTCCGACTGCTTTGCCGTTTTCAAGGCGGGTGCGCTCCACCTCGATCTCCTCCACGCGTTCGCTTCCCAGGATCGCCTTGGGCGAAGCAAAGAAGTCAAATTCGACAGTGATCTGTCGCTCTTCACGACCGGAGGCCGTTGCAAATGAACGCAGATACGCGACCGACTTGCGCTGGCCTGGATCGAGCGCCGCATCTTCCGCTTCGTCTGGCAGGTCTGCAGGATCGACGATCGGGGAGGCGCGCGACAGATGGCCGAGTTCGCCCAGTTCCTTGGGCGTCATGGCGATCTGGTGCGGGCCGCGCCGGCCAAGGATCACGATACGGCGGATGGCGGACGTCTTCAGTGTTTCCAGGGCATGCGAGACGATATCGGATCCGGCGAATTCGTCCTGCGCCTTGGCAAGGATTCGCGCGACATCGAGCGCGACGTTGCCGTTGCCGATAATGACAGCCGTATCGTGGCTCAGTGCGGGTGACAGATCCGCAAAATGCGGATGCCCGTTGTACCAGCCCACAAAAGAGGCCGAACCGAACACGTTGGCGAGGTTTTCGCCGGGAAGGTCCAGTTTGCGGTCGTTCGGAGCACCCGTCGCAAGAATGACGGCGTCGTAAAGTGACTGCAACTCCGGGATCGTGACATCCCTTCCGATCACCACGTTGCCGACGAAACGGACGTTTTGGGAAAGGGCAGTCGTCTCGTAACGACGCGAAACACCTTTGATCGATTGGTGATCCGGCGCCACGCCGGATCGGATCAGCCCGAACGGTACGGGGAGCGCGTCGAAGATGTCGACCCTCACGTCATCGTTCCAGAGCTTCAGGGCCGCTTCAGCCGTGTAGTAACCTGCTGGACCCGAACCCACGATCGCGATCTGCAACACACTGTTTCTCCCGGAATTACATTTTGCCTTCGCGCGGCGAGCACACCATGCCGCGTATGACAGGGCAAGGCGATTCAATCGTTTGTCTGCTTGCAATGCAATTTTTCAAGAATGATTGCTGAAAATTGCTCGTCCATTCCGGCGCGCGATTTAACGGTTTGGCAATGGCGCTGCTCACATTACATGATGATGTCCAGGAGCACGCGTCGATCATTGTCTGTGCACGGCCGAAATGATGGTGCAAATCCATCGGCTCGGGACAGTGCCGAGTCATATGCGATGGACGCGTCCGTATCGCGCCGGGTGTTTGAATTCTCCGGAATGCGAAGACCGCCGAGCGATCCCCTGCATTTCTTTGTTCCTTGCCGATGGTTGGTCATGGGGCCGTCACTCGCGGTGCTGTCACTGCTGCTCGGCTTTGTCATCAACGCGCTACCGGGCTTGGTGTCCGCGATTGCGCTTGTGTCGGCAGTCCTGATCTGCCTTGCAGCGCCAAAACTCGCGTGGATCGAAAGCTGTCTGCATCACCGGGCCTGGATGCGGTATCCACTGCTGGTTGTCGCGATCGTCCTGCCCATGTTGCTGTTTGGATATGCGGCGGCGCGATGGACGGTGAACAGCGGATCACCGCACTTGGGCGTTACCATCAACATCTGCGTGGTGGCTTCGCTCGTCGCGGTGTCGTTGCTGAATGGAAGGCTGACCTCGACTGTTGCTGCCATGGTGTCACTCTGGTGCGGTGCATCGCTGCCCGAGGGATCCCTGGCTGCGCTTCTGGTGCTGGCGGTCGGCGTGATTTTCGTAATCTACGTGGCAGCGCGGAATTCGCGAGTCGCGATGGCGGAAGCCGAACGGCGTGCCAAGGTCGATCGTGAGCAGCGGCGATCCGAGGAACTGCTGAACGAATACGAGGAAAGCGGGCACGGGTGGTTCTGGGAAACCGATCGCCGGGGGATGATAACCTACGTTTCGCCTCGCATAGCGCATCTTCTGGACAAGGAGCCGGAGGAGCTTGAGGCCAAGCCCTTCACATCGCTCTTCATTCTGGAAGCCAACGTGCAGGAGAGTGAGCGGACGCTGGCATTTCACCTGTCCACCCGCTCATCCTTCCGGGAATTGCCGGTTCGTGCCGCCACCAGCGCCGATAACGAACGCTGGTGGTCCATATCCGGCCGGCCGGTGATGGACCAGTTCAACAATTTCATGGGATTTCGCGGCTCGGGCACTGATCTGACCGAGACCCGCAGATCCCAGCAGTATGCCGTGCAGTTGGCGCGATTCGATTCGCTGACCAAGCTGGCCAATCGGTTCCAGATGTCCGAATGGCTCGACAAGATCCTGCAGGCTCCGCGCGTTGAAAGTCGGGCCTGTGCGGTGTTCCTGCTTGATCTCGATCGGTTCAAGAAAGTCAACGACACCATGGGGCATCCGGCCGGGGATGCCTTGCTGATGCATGTGGCTGAGCGGCTTGCCAACACGGTCGGCGACATGGGCCGCGTCGGCCGACTGGGGGGCGATGAATTCCAGGTCATCCTGCCCGGGCATCATCAGCCCGAGGGGCTGTCGCATCTGGCGCGGCAGATGATCGAGAATCTCTCCCATCCCTATTCGATCGACGGTTCACGCGTGATCATCGGCGCCTCGATCGGCATCGCGCTGTGTCCGCAGGACGGCACGACCTCGGAAAATCTGATACGTAATGCCGACCTCGCGCTGTATGCCGCCAAGGGACGGGGCAGGGGGCGCCATCATTTCTATGACGAGGACCTTCATGCGGACGCCAAGGAGCGTCAGCAGATGGAGGAGGACTTGCGTGACGCTGTCGCGAATGGTTCGCTGGAATTGCACTACCAGCCGCAAGTACGAACTACGACTGAGCAGGTTACCGGGTTCGAGGCGCTGCTGCGCTGGAAACACCCGGTCCACGGGTATATTTCGCCGACAAAGTTTGTCCCGATTGCCGAAGAGACGGGTCTGGTCTCGCAGATAGGGGAGTGGGCCATGCGTACCGCTTGCCAGGATCTGGCGTCCTGGCCTGCAGACGTTCGGGTCGCGGTCAACGTCTCGCCGCTCCAGTTTGCCAATCCTGCCTTGCCCGGGATCGTCGCCAAAGCGATTGCCAGCGCCGGTGTAGATGCCTCGCGTCTGGAACTCGAGATCACCGAGAGCGTGTTCCTCGGCGAAGATAAATCCACCGAGGCCATGTTTGCAGCGCTCAAGGATATCGGGGTTCGTCTTGCGCTGGACGATTTCGGCACGGGCTATTCGTCTCTCGGCTATTTGAAGAAGGCGCCGTTCGACAAGATCAAGATCGACCAGAGCTTCGTTCGCGGCGCTACGGTGGAAGGTAGCCGCAACGGAGCAATCATCGCGTCCATCGTCAGCCTTGCTGAAGCGCTGGGAATGGAGACGACCGCCGAAGGTGTTGAAACCTTCGACGAGCTCGACCTCGTTCGGATGTTGGGCTGCAGCCACATCCAGGGCTACATCTATGCCGAGCCTCTCACGCTGGCAGCCGCCAATGAACGTCTGACCAAGGGGCTTGCGGCAGTCGCAAGCGGCCCGCGCTCTGCTCGTGCACCGCGCCAGACCATGCTGCGGAAGGTATCCTTGCAGCATGGCAGCCACGTTTACGATGGCATGATCCGCAATATCTCGCAGACCGGGGCTCTGATCGAGGGCTTGTGGAACGTGCCTGTGGGAACGCATTTCGGAGTTCAGCTGAACAAGGATTACGTGATGATGGCGACGTCACGATGGTGCGAAGAGGACCGGATTGGCGTGCAATTCGCTCAGCCGCTGGAAATGGACGACAACGGCGCAGTCCTTTTCACGCCGCCGCGTATCAGGCGCGAACCCGGTGAACTGGAAAAGCACAGGCATACCGGTTGAAAAGGGCAGGCTGACAGCGCCGTAAAGCACTGCTAACGGCGCAATCATGACAGACCTCGCCCAGATCCGTAATTTCTCGATTATTGCCCACATTGACCATGGCAAGTCCACCCTTGCCGATCGGCTGATTCAATACACCGGCGGCCTGACCGAGCGCGAAATGTCCGCGCAGGTTCTCGACAACATGGATATCGAGAAAGAGCGCGGGATCACGATCAAGGCGCAGACGGTGCGGCTGAACTACACGGCCAAGGACGGGCTGACCTACGAACTCAACCTGATGGACACTCCGGGCCACGTCGATTTCGCCTATGAGGTCAGCCGCAGCCTTGCCGCTTGCGAAGGGGCGCTGCTGGTGGTGGACGCGGCACAGGGCGTGGAGGCGCAGACGCTGGCCAACGTCTATCAGTCGATCGAGCATGATCACGAGATCGTTCCCGTTATCAACAAGATCGATCTTCCCGCCGCAGAGCCTGACAAGGTGAAGGCGGAGATCGAGGATATCATCGGCATCGATGCCAGCGAGGCGGTGCTGACCAGCGCCAAGTCGGGTATCGGCATCGAGGAGACCCTTGAAGCGTTGGTGAAGCGCATACCGCCGCCGCAGGGCGAGCGCGAAAAGGCGCTGAAAGCGATGCTCGTCGATTCGTGGTACGATCCCTATCTCGGCGTCGTCATTCTCGTGCGCGTGATCGACGGTGTGATCCGCAAGGGACTTGCCGTAAAGTTCATGCAAGGCGGCACCGAGCACTTGATTGACCGCGTCGGCTGCTTCACCCCCAAGCGCATCGACCTGCCCGAACTGGGGCCCGGTGAGATTGGCTTCGTCACCGCGCAGATCAAGGAAGTGGAGCAAGCCAAGGTCGGTGATACCATCACCACCGTGAAGGGCGGCGCGACCGAGGCCCTGCCGGGCTACAAGGAAGTGCAGTCGGTGGTGTTCTGCGGCCTCTTCCCTGTCGATGCCAACGACTTCGAGAAGCTGCGCGAATCAATCGGCAAGCTGCGGCTCAACGACGCCAGCTTTACGTTCGAGATGGAATCGAGCGCGGCGCTCGGCTTTGGTTTCCGCTGCGGTTTCCTGGGTCTTCTGCATCTGGAGATCATTCAGGAGCGCCTGAGCCGCGAATATGACCTCGACCTCATCACCACCGCGCCTTCGGTGGTCTACCGCCTGACGATGACGGACGGCAGTGTGAAGGAACTGCACAATCCCGCCGACATGCCCGATCCGGTTAAGATCGGTCACATGGAAGAACCTTGGATCAAGGCGGTGATCTACACGCCCGACGAGCATCTCGGGGCGATTCTCAAACTCTGCCAGGACCGCCGCGGCATCCAGAAGGATCTGACCTACGTCGGCGGCCGCGCGCAGGTAACCTATGAACTGCCGCTCAACGAGGTGGTCTTCGACTTCTACGACCGGCTGAAATCGATCAGCCGCGGCTATGCGAGCTTCGACTACGAGCAGATCGGATTGCGCGAGGGCGACCTTGTGATGATGAATATCCTCGTCAATAACGAGCCAGTCGATGCGCTCTCGATGATCGTCCACCGCAGTCAGGCCGAACCGCGCGGACGGGCGCTAGTAGAACGCCTGAAAGATCTCATTCCGCGCCACATGTTCAAGATCCCGATACAGGCTGCGATTGGCGCCAAGGTTATCGCGCGGGAGACGATCTCTGCCATGCGCAAGGATGTCACGGCCAAGTGCTATGGCGGCGACATCTCGCGCAAGAAGAAGCTGTTGGAGAAGCAGAAAGAAGGCAAGAAGCGGATGCGTGAGTACGGCAACGTCAGCATTCCGCAGGAAGCGTTCATCGCCGCTCTGCGAATGGGCGAAGAATAAGCCGGGTCAGGCCGCGCATTCGGCGCAAGGCAGGTCGGCCTCCGTTCGGACGGCCTCCTTGGACCGGGAGATTTCGGGGTTTTCGCCGCGGCACATGGTCCAATTGCGTCCAAGGCGGACGGCCTGGTTTGGGGCGCACCATATCTCACCCGAGCTAGTGAGCGCGGTCACCCATATCAGGTTGTGCTCCTGGCCCTAGTCGATAAGGCCGATGGCATAGCCGTCGCCTCTTTCGATGACATGCAGCGGTATTGTCGGGTTAAGCAGTATGAACATCACGGGTTCCTGAAACTTTCAGGTTCAACCCCATGCCCGTGCAGACCGTTCACGCTTCGTGGTCAGGTTGCGTTGAGTCTCGATTCGATAGCGTCGAGGCGCCGCTTCAGTTCTTCGGCCTCGGCCCGCGCGGTGGCAGCCATTTCCTTCACCGCATCAAATTCTTCGCGACTCACGAAATCCATGTCGCCCATGAATTCCTTGAACCTTTCGCGAGCGTTGTCGCGCGCTTCGCGGCCAACCCCGGCAAGGGTGCCGGCGGCGCTGTTCATCATCTTTACTAAATCGGCGACGAAGGGGTTTTCGCTTTGCATTGCGCCTAAATGGAACTCTATCGGCGTCGGCGCAAGAGGTGTCAGATCTTGTATCGGACGACTGCACTGCCATCCGCCCCGTCAAGATGGGGATTGGCCTGCAGGAAAGCGAAATTGAGATAAGTCGCGAAGAGTATCCATATCAGATACGGTATGAGCAGCGCGGCTGCCAGTGGACGCACTTTCAGGAACAGAGCGATGGTAACGATGACCGAGATGTCGAGGATGGTGATCACGACAAGCCCGCCGGTCAGCATATGCGCGCCGAAGAAGATGGGCGACCAGGCCAGGTTCAGCACGAACTGGACGGCGAATGCTATTATCGCCGAACGGCGGCCCTTGGCTCCGCGCGCGGCCAGTACCATGGCCAGCGCAATACCCATCAGCACGTAAAGCACTGTCCAAACGATGCCGAACGTGGCGGGGGGAGGGTAGGCTGCTGGTTTGATGAGCGCCGCAAACCACGGATTGTCAGGTCCGCTTTGCGCTACCGTGCCTGACACAAAGCCCAGAAGCACGGTCACGGGAACGCAAATCAGGCTCCAACGCAGAAGGCTGGCTCGTAACTGGCCAGTTGACGCAAGCAGATTCATTTCCGCGCAAAAACCCCCGAATCACCGTGCAGGAGAAAGGACTGCGTGGTTTGTGGCGAGGTAAAGCGGAACGTGCAATCGTCTGCTAACCGCCACGGCGTGCAGAAACGAGAAATTCGGTATTGCCTTCGGGGCCCTTGATCGGACTTTCGACGATACCCTGAATGATCCAGCCTTCGCTGAGCAGCCATGACTCCACTTCTCCGCACACCCGCGCATGAAGGGCCGGATCGCGCACCACACCGCCTTTGCCGACTTCGGCACGTCCCACCTCAAACTGCGGCTTGATGAGGGCGACAAGCTGGCAAACGGGCGCGGCGAGGCGAAGCGGGACATCGAGAACCTTGGCGAGGCCGATGAAACTGGCGTCGCACACGACCCAGCCGCACGGTGCATCGATCAACTCGTCAGTTAGCAGCCGGGCACTTGTTTGTTCGAGCACCGTCACCCTGGCGTCCTGTCGGAGTTTCCACGCCAGCTGGTTTGTGCCTGAATCAACGGCAAAGACCCGCTCGGCACCGTTCGTCAGGAGAACGTCAGTGAAGCCGCCCGTTGAACTGCCAATGTCCATGGCCACGGCGCCAGCGGGATCGAGACCGAAATGTTCCATCGCATGAGCAAGCTTGATGCCGCCGCGCGAAACCCAGGGATGATCGCGCCCACGCACTTCCAGCGGCGCATCGCTCCGGATCGACTGGCCGGGCTTGGCGATCTTCGTTTCAGCGGAGAATACCACGCCGGCAAGGATGAGCGCCTGAGCCCGCGTTCGGCTTTCAGCGAGCCCGCGATCGACCAGCAACTGGTCGACGCGCGTCTTGGCGGCGGGGCGGGGCTTTTCGACAGGGCGAGATCGAGACGGGTCAGGCATCCGGACATGCATACTTGAGGTAAGGGCCTCCTCATCCCATAGGGAGATGATGAACGCAAATCTCCATGCCCGCGCTGCGGCGCTCGCCCTGCTTGCTGGTACGATGGCAGTGGTCGCCGGCTGCGTACCAAGACCGCCCGCGCCCACACCGACGCCCGCCCCTTCGGCTGCCGCGAATCCTCGGCCTCAGACAACGGCGCCCGCCCAGGCCATTACACCGGCGCCCGAGAACTGGCAGGACCGGCCCGCCACGCCTGGAGACTGGAGCTTGCGAAAGACGGCGTCCGGCTCTGAGGCCGTGTTTGCCGGAGGGGCATTCATGATGCGTTGCGATGCTTCCCGCCGCGTGATCGCCTTGGTGCGGACTGTGTCCCCCGGTGGTGGCCAGCGCACGATGACGGTAACCACCGGACTGGGCATACGGGCGTTGCCTGCCATTCCTTTCGAGGGTGGCGTTGTCTCGAGCCTTTCCGCCTCCGACCCTCTGCTGGATGCCATGGCTTTCAGCCGGGGGCGTTTTGCGGTTCAGGTTACGGGAGCGCAGGCGCTCTACATTCCGAGCTGGACGGAAGTATCGCGGGTCATAGAGGATTGCCGATAAGACAGGCACTGCTCCCCTCACGCTCTGGGGGGGTAACGGATCAAGCCGGTGATAATGACGGCAAAATAAATCATTACAAGTCTTGTTGTGCGGTGCGGAATCGGACACACATTTTCTCAAGACGGACGAACCCCGCAACGCGCCGGGAAGTTACTGAAGTCCCAGCCGCATCACGCGGCGAATTATGGCTCAACAGCGCGAAAGGAGGTGATCCGATGTCTCATGGTTCAGCAGAGAGGTCGGCAATTTCCGTCGCGAGGCATTATCGCTGATTTAGATTAAGCGATAAAGGTTTCGCTGGCGGCACTTCCGGCCGCTGACCATGCGAAGGGCCGTACCGACTGCTCGGTGCGGCCCTTCTCATTTTTGACACTCCCGCGTGCCGGTCAAGTGATCACGTCGGGTGCCGTGCGAGCCGTGTTGCGGGTGATGCCGGCAATCGCCTCGGCTGCCGCGATCTGGTGGGCCAGCATGTCATGCGTCTCCGCCCCTAGATCGCCGAATGGCGGGACGTAGTTCTCCAGATAGACGCGCAGCGTGGCGCCGTGGGTCCCGGTGCCTGACAGACGAAACACGATCCGGCTGCCATCCTCGAACAGCACGCGAATGCCCTGATTGGCGCTGACCGAGCCGTCGACCGGATCGGTATAGGAAAAGCTGTCGGCGACTGCGACTGTCAGCGGTCCAAAGCTCTTTCCCGGCATACTTCCAAGCTGCGCCTTCAGGCCTTCCATCAGCGCATTCGCGCCTTCGGTCTCGATACCTTCATAGTCATGCCGGGCGTAATAGTTGCGCCCGAAGCGATCCCAGTGCTCTCGCGCCAGATCATCGACGCTGATGCCGCGCACGGCGAGGATGTTCAGCCACAGCAGCACGGCCCAGAGACCGTCCTTTTCACGCACGTGGTCGGAGCCGGTGCCGGCGCTCTCCTCACCGCAGATCGTCGCCATCCCGGCGTCGAGCAGGTTGCCGAAGAATTTCCAGCCCGTGGGTGTCTCGAAGCACGGTATGCCCATTGCCTCGGCCACACGGTCCGCCGCTGCGCTGGTTGGCATCGACCGGGCGATGCCCTTGAGCCTGCCGCGATAGGCGGGGGCGATCTCGATATTCGCCGCCAGCATCGCCAGCGAGTCGGACGGAGTGATGAAACGGCCGCGCCCGATTATCAGGTTCCGGTCGCCGTCGCCGTCCGATGCCGCGCCGAGATCGGGCGCGTCGGGCGACATCATCAGATCGTAGAGTTCCTTGGCATGGATCAGGTTCGGATCCGGGTGATGTCCGCCGAAGTCTTCCAACGGCGTCCCATTGACGACCGTGCCCGCCGCGAAGCCGAGACGGTTTTCCAGGATTTCATGCGCATAGGGGCCGGTCACGGCGCTCATCGCATCGAAGCGCATGGTGAAGCCGGAGTGCACCATCTTGCGAATGGCGTCGAAATCGAACAGTTCCGCCATGAGGTCGGCGTAGTCCGCTACCGGGTCGATTACGGACACGGTCATACCGGCAACGTCCACATCGCCGACACGGTCGAGGTCGATGTCCGCTGTCTCGACCGTCAGCCATCGATCGATCGCTGTAGTCCGCTCAAGAATGGCACCGGTCACGCTTTCGGGCGCGGGGCCGCCGTTGGCGATGTTGTATTTGATGCCGAAATCCTCGTCAGGGCCGCCGGGATTATGGCTGGCCGAAAGGACGAGGCCTCCGCTCGCCTTGTACTTGCGGATCACGTGGCTGGCCGCCGGGGTGGAAAGAATGCCGCCCTTGCCGACTAGCACCTTGCCGTAGCCATTGGCGGCGGCCATGCGGATCGCCTGCTGGATCACTGTGCGGTTGTGAAAACGCCCGTCTCCCCCGATGACCAGAATCGAGCCAGGCGCAGGCGAGACGACATCGAATACCGACTGGATGAAATTCTCGGCGTAACCCGGCTGCTGGAAAACCTTTACCTTCTTGCGCAGGCCCGAGGTGCCCGGCGCCTGTCCATCGAAGGGCCGGGTGGAAACGGTAACGATCTGGTTCAAGCGTAAGCCTCCGTGGGAAGGATCTGTGTGAATTGGCCCATATGGACGATGAGCGGGACAGTTTCGCGTCGGCTGGCACATGTCAAACGTTCGATGATTAAACATCGCAAGAAATAGGGGGACCATCCCCTGGTTGCATCGAGCGCTTGTCGCCGAGGGCGGGACGTTCCACACAGCCGGCGATGAATTTTCGTGAACCTGCTCTGGTCTGCGCTGCGTCGGCACACGGCGAAACCGCGGCGATCGTGCGCTTGCTTACCGAACATCACGGGTTGGTCGGGGTTTATGTCGCCGGGGGTAGGGGGCGTTCGCTGCGTCCCGTGCTGATCCCGGCGAACACGGTAGATGTGCAGGTCCGTGCGAAGTCGGAAAGCCAGCTGCCATTCGCCCGTGTCGAGCTTCTGCGCAGTCGTGGGCCATGGATGACCGAGCCGCTGCCCGCCGCTGCGCTGGGCTGGGTGACCGCCCTCACGGCCATTGCCCTGCCCGAGAGGCAGCCCTATCCGGCGATCTTCTCTGCATTGTCAGCACTCATTGAAGCGATTTGCGTGGCTCCTTCGGCGCGGGGCTGGGCTATCGCGCTTTTGTCCTACGAAGTGCTTGTCCTTCGCGAGCTCGGCTACGGTGTTCCGGTCACGCGGCCTGAAGGCGACGACTGGGCCGCAATCTTGCCGGCTTTCGACAGGATAGGGCGCGCGTTGGAACGCTACCCGCTTGCCGATCGGCGCAGAGACGTTATGGCGGCGCGCGCGCTATTGCGAGAGCGCCTGCAACGGATCGAAGGCTGAAGAAATGACCGGAAGTACCATACGCATCGCCGTTTTCGCTGGAGACGGGATTGGCCCCGAAGTCACCGAGCAGGCAGTGCGCGTGCTGGAAAAGCTGGACATTCCAGCCCTTGAACTGGTCGAGGGCGATGTCGGCGGCATGGCGTGGCGCAAGCATGGGCATCCGCTGCCGGAGGCGACGCTGGAGACCGCGCGATCGGCTGACGCCATCCTGTTCGGCGCGGTAGGCGATTTTTCCTGCGATCATCTGGAAAGGCACTTGCGTCCGGAACAGGCGATCCTGGGTCTGCGCAAGGAACTGGGCCTGTTCGCCAACTTGCGCCCGGCGCGCGTCTTTCCCGGTCTGGAAGACCTGACCACCCTGCGGCCGGAAGTCGCGAGCAAGATCGACCTGCTGATCGTTCGCGAACTCAATGGGGACGTCTACTTCGGTGAGAAGGGTATCCGTACCCTGGAGGATGGCCGCCGCCAGGGCTGGGACACGATGTCCTATGCCGAGGATGAAGTGCGGCGCATCGCCCACACCGGTTTCGTGGCGGCAATGGGCCGCGGAAGGAAGCTGTGCTCGGTCGACAAGGCCAACGTGCTCGAAACCTCCCAGCTGTGGCGCGATGTGATGATCGAGGTGTCGAAGGACTATCCCGAGGTGGAACTGAGCCACATGTACGTCGACAACGCGGCGATGCAGCTGGTGAAAAATCCCGGCCAGTTCGATGTCGTCGTCACCGGCAACCTGTTCGGCGATATCCTGAGCGATCAGGCAAGCATGTGCGTGGGATCGATCGGCCTCCTTGCGTCGGCCAGTCTGGCGGAAAGCTCGTTCGGCCTTTACGAGCCGATCCATGGCTCCGCCCCCGACATCGCCGGCAAGGGCTTGGCAAACCCGATGGCGGCAATACTTTCCGCCGCGATGCTGCTGCGCCACTCGCTGGGCATGGAGCAGCAGGCCGGGCGCGTCGAGGCCGCTGTGGCCGGTGCGCTTGCGGCCGGCATCAAGGGCGGGGATCTGGGTGGCTCGTCGGGTACACAGGAAATCGGAGATGCAGTCGTCGCGCGGTTGCAATAAAGCTTTCTTGAAGTTTGCTCGGTATAGACAGGGCGCATGAACATAATGAGTTCCGAAGCTGCCAATGCCGCCGTGCAGGCCGCCAGCCGTCCGTTGGAGCTGGCGGTCGTGTTGCCGACTTATAACGAGCGGCGCAACGTCGCGACGATGGTCGCCCGGTTGGACAAGGCGCTGGCAGGCATCGCCTGGGAAGTGGTCTTCGTCGACGACAACAGCCCTGATGGCACTTCGGACGAGGCACGGCATCTCTCGCTGACCGACCCGCGCGTGCGCTGTATCCAGCGAATCGGCCGTCGCGGTCTTGCCAGCGCAGCCATCGAGGGCATGTGTTCCACGGCAGCGCCGGTGGTCGCGGTCATGGATGCTGACCATCAGCACGATCCCGCGTTGCTGCCCGGCATGCTGCAGGCGGTGATGTCGGGCGAATATGATCTCGCCTACGCTTCGCGTTTTGCCGAAGGGGCGAGCACCGAAGCGTGGGGACGTCCCGACCGGGTGAAGGTTTCAGGCCTCGCGAACAGGATCGCTAACAAGGTGACCGGTGTTGCGCTTTCAGATCCCATGAGCGGCTATTTCATGCTTCGCACGGAGACGCTGCGCGCCGATGCGCACCGCCTTTCAGGCGTCGGTTTCAAGATCCTTCTCGACATCCTTGCCACAGTGGACCGACCGCTGAAGGTCAAGGAATTTCCCATGAACTTCGCCGCCCGCGCGGAAGGCGAGAGCAAACTGGACCAGACCGTCGTGTTTGAATTTCTCGTAGGTCTTTACGACAAGTGGCTGGGCCGCATCATCCCAACTCGCTTCGCGCTGTTCGGCACTGTCGGCGCGCTGGGTGTGCTGGTTCAGCTCGGAGCGCTTTGGGCGCTGCTTCACCTCGTCTTCGCCGAGCGCTTCGTCTACGGCAACTGGTCCGAAAGCACCACTTTCAACATCGCCAATACCCTGGCGGCGCTGGTGGCAATGACGTTCAACTTTGTCCTTAACAACGAACTGACCTATTCCGACAAGCGCCTGCGCGGCTTCGGCCCGTTGATGAAGGGCTGGGCGCAATTCGCAGTCACCTGCTCGCTCGGGCTGTTGACCAACGTTGGTTCCGCTGCGGTGCTCAAGACGATCGGTTTCCACGATGTCGTGGCCGTGGTCACGGGCATCATCCTTGGATCGGTGTGGAACTTCGCGCTGTCGTCCAAGTTCGTCTGGGGCAAGTACTGAGCGCCGGTAGGCTGCGTCTTATGCTGGCGAGGCTTATAGTTTGAGTTCTCGTCCGCCACGTTCGAGGTAGATCGGCGAACATCATCTCGCGATGTATTGCGTCGGCATGGCCATCCACTATGCTCCACCAAGGCATTGGCTGGGGGACGTTGATGCGGACGCTGTTTATCATTCTGGCGGCAGTAATCGGAACCTTCATCGTCGTGTGGGGTGCAAGCCAGTTCGTCATTCACGAACTGGTCGTGCCGGTAGATTGCAACTTTCACTCGGTGGACAGCGGCGAGGCCTGCGCCAAGGCCAAAGAACTGGCCATGACGCGCTCCGGCATAATGATCGGTGCCGTGGGCATGGTAGCCGGTGTGGTCTCGACGATCGCGCTCGTGGTGACGATCTACTACACCTCTACAGCTACCAAGGCCGCGACCCAGGCCGTCAAGGCTGCCAATCGCGCCCTGGATCATTCCGAGCACGTCGCTGACCTGCAGCTGCGGCCATACCTGATCCTCAGCCGTTGCATTTTTATGCGCCATTTGGACAACGACAGCAGGTTGACACATAGATCGGTGGCGGCGGAGTGGAAGAACGAGGGACAAACTCCTGCGCGGGCCGTCGCCAGCAAGACCGTGAATATCATTGTCGACAACGATCTACCGGAGGACTTTGCTTTTCCATGGGCGGGAGAGGCGTATAGCATTTCGGTCGTCGGGCCGGCGACGGGCATGACGGCCTACTCGGACGACCTGATCTCGTTGGAGGACGTGCAGGCGGTGATCGACGGGCGAAAGCATTGGTATATGTATGGCTGGACAGAGTATCAGGGCACCGAGCCGGGTGCGCGCTACCGTTCCGAAACGGCGGTCTTGGTATTGCCGCACGGCGCTTCAAGCGCGGACGACCTCAATCTCGAATTTACCACGCGAACACGCACGCGGCATAACGGCATTGACGAAGGTTGCATGTACGGCCGGGTGACCCCTCATGTTGCGCCGACAAAGGCTGCTGCCCGGTCTTCATGATTTTACCTGTGTCGCCGCGATGGCGGATCATCGCCAGCTCGGTAGCCACATCCAGAAGTTGTAGGCGCTCTTGAACGGCAGCGGGGCCGCCGAGATGATCGGGTAGAACAGCAGGAATATCAGCACCGAAAGGCCCATCGTGGCGTGCGCGAGCCAGCGCCAACGATCGCGCCGCTGCCACAGCATGTCGAGCGCCAGTGCCAGCAGTGCCATCAGGAATGCGCCAGGCAGCAGGTAGTGATAGTAGAACTGCACCGGCTTGCCGTTGAGCGCCCACATCGAGAGACAGCCGACGTAAAGCAGCGCGAAGGCTAGCACATCGTGCCGCATCCGCATCGCGCTCGCCCAGAGGCCCCAAAGCAAGGCGACGAGGCCGGCGATCATGCTGACGGGGTTGCCGAGCATGACGATGCCGCGCTGGGCACCGTCGACATTCTCGAACAGGTACCAGATGCCCCGCCAGTCGGCGACCCACATGTACCATTGGGTCTGATAGGGATGGGGCTTCTTGACGCTGTCCTGCAGCTTGATCATGTATTCGTGCTGAGCGACGAAGCCCAGCGGCGTGACTGGCCTGTCGGCGTAGAACATGGCCGGCAGATAGGTCGCCCAGTATACAGCGAGCGGCAGCAGGCCGAGCCATAAGGCTGCTTCGATCAGCGACACGCCTTTTATCGGCCCCGCGCCTTTGCGCCCGATTATCGGGCCGCATTCCTTGATCCGCAGGACCAGGAACGCGAGGCCGGGCATCAACAGGGCAGGCGCGCTGCTCCACTTAGCCCCCAGCGACAGACCAAGGGCGATCCCGCAGGCCGCCAGATGATACCGCGCCGCGCTTGTCTTGCGTGAACGCAGCGCTGCCGCGAACTGCCACAACCCTACCATGCACAGGCCCGCCTCGATCATGTCGAGCATCGAGATGCGGCTTTGCGTAAACCACATGAAGTTGGTGGCGAGCAGGACTGCCGCTGCGATCGTGGCTGCCCGACGCCGGGAAAGCTGCCATACGAGGCGCGAAAAGGCGAAGAGGCCGGCGCCGCCGAACAGCGCGGGGCCAAGGCGCCAACCGAGCGGCCTGTCGCCCAGAAGATGGATGAAGCCAGCGATCACTTCCTTGCCGAACATCGGGTGTTCGCGGTTGGCGGGGATCATCTGCAGCAGTTTGAGCGAGGCGGGCACATAGTGCACCTCGTCGAAATAATAGCGCGACGGGATGCTGAGCCGCCACAAAACCAGCAGCTGGAAGGCGACCGCGATCAGAAGGCACCAGCCGATCGGGTCACGGTCGTTTCGAGTGGCGATCGGCATCGGAACGGCGGGATAAGGCGGAACGAGCGGGTCTGCAAGAGGCAGGCGGGGCGGCAATGGCAGTTGTGATCGCTTGCCTTGATCCGCCGTGCCTCCTAGAGGCTGACGCCATGAAACGCACGACCGGACAGGACCGCAGCAAGACGCTCAAATGGCGCGCCGCCACCCGCGCGATACGCGGAGGCACCTGGCGTTCTGAGATGGGCGAGACGAGCGAAGCCTTGTTCCTCACCTCGGGCTATTCCTATGACGATGCCGCCACGGTTGCGGCGCGTTTCGCTGGCGAGCAGGACGGCATGACCTATTCGCGCCTGCAGAACCCGACGGTGGCGATGCTGGAAGAACGCATCGCCCTGCTGGAGGGGGCGGAGGCGTGCCGCACACAGGCTTCCGGCATGGCCGCGATGACCGCGGCGCTGCTGTGCCAACTTTCTGCCGGAGACCATATGGTCTCGGCCCGCGCTGCGTTCGGATCGTGCCGCTGGCTCGGCGATCACCTGCTGCCCCGCTTCGGCATCGACGTTACCGTTGTAGATGCATCGGACAATGCGGCGTGGGAAGCGGCGATCCGCCCTAACACCAAGGTCTTCTTCTTCGAAACGCCGGCCAACCCGACCATGGACGTCGCTGACCTCGAAGGCATCGCAGCCATCGCAAAGGCTCATGGGATCACCACGGTGGTGGACAACGCTTTTTGCTCGCCGGTCCTGCAACGCCCGATGGAATTCGGGATCGATGTCGTGGCCTATTCCGCGACCAAGTTGATGGACGGGCAAGGCCGCGTCCTTGCCGGCGCGGTGTGCGGCACACAGGAATTCATCAACGACAAGCTTCTGCCCTTTCACCGTAATACCGGACCGAACCTCTCGCCGTTTAACGCGTGGGTCGTTCTCAAGGGACTCGAGACGCTGGACCTCCGTGCTAAAAAGCAGAGCGAGAACGCACTGAAAGTCGGGGAGTTTGTCGCGGGACGCGTGCCCGTGATCCTTCATCCCTGGCTGGACAGCCATCCCCAGCAGGCGTTGGCGAAGAAGCAGATGGATGCCTGCGGGCCGATCTTCAGCTTCGTGCTGGATGGAGGGCGCGAACAGGCGCACGCACTGCTCGATGGGCTGGAGCTTATCGACATCTCCAACAACATCGGCGATTCGCGGTCGTTGATGTGTCACCCGGCTTCGACCACTCATCACAATATGGGGCCGGAAGGGCGCGAGGCGATGGGTATCTCCGAAGGGATGCTGCGCATTAACGTCGGTCTGGAAGATGCCGACGACCTGATCGAGGACCTCGATCAGGCGCTTGCCAAGGTCGGTCTCTGAGCACGGTTTCCCTCGGCGCCGATCCGGCCGCGCTGCTGGCCGCGATCGTCGAATCAACCGACGACGGGATCGTCGGCAAGACGCTGGACGGCAGTATCCTGAGTTGGAACTCCGGCGCCGCGCGTATTTTTGGATGGACCGCTGACGAGATCGTCGGTCGCAACATCCGCACGCTTATTCCGACCGAGCGGATGGACGAGGAGGATGCGATCGTCGCCAGCATTAGTCGCGGCGATCGTGTGCCGACTTTCGAAACAGTGCGCCTGCGCAAGGATGGCAGCCGGATCAACGTGGCGGTCACGGTTTCTCCCGTGCTCGATGCTGACGGCAAGGTCGTCGCGGCCAGCAAGATCGCGCGCGACATTACCGATCGTATGCATATCCAGCGGCTCCTCGAAGAAAGTGAGGAACGTTTTAGATTGCTGGCAGACAACATCAGTCAGCTGGCCTGGATCGCTGGTTCCGATGGCGGCATCTTCTGGTACAACAAGCGCTGGTACGACTACACCGGCACATCGCTGGCGACGATGAAGGGCTGGGGCTGGCAGGCGGTTCATCATCCCGATTATGTCGAAGCAGTAACCCGTCGCTTCAAGCATCACATTGAATCCGGAGAGGATTGGGAAGACACCTTCCCGCTCCGCCGCACGGACGGCGAGTGGCGCTGGTTCCTATCGCGAGCGACGCCGATCCGGGACGAGCAAGGCAAGATTGGCTACTGGTTCGGCACGAACACAGACGTCACCGAAATGCGCGATGCGGAGCAGCGGATCGAACTCTTGCTGCAGGAGGTCAACCATCGCAGCAAGAATATGCTGGCGATCATCATGTCGCTCGCGCGGCGATCGGATGCCGGACGTCCTGATTTCATCGAGCGGCTTGAGCAACGGATACGCGGTTTGGCGGCCAACCAGGACCTGCTTGTCAGCCGCTCATGGTCAAGCGTTCCTGTTATCGACATGGTCAGGGCGCAATTGCGCACGTCGAGCTTCGGCGAGCAGATCGACTGTGAAGGGCCCGCGGTAATGCTCTCGCCCGGGGCGGCGGAAGCGTTGGCGATGGCGATCCACGAGATGGAAACCAACGCCATAAAATATGGCGCGCTTTCCGTACCCGTCGGTCGAGTCGCGATCCGCTGGTCCGTTCAGAGGCAGGGCCATGACGGCACGTTTTGCATAGTTTGGCACGAAACTGGCGGGCCGACCGTGGTACCGCCCGAACGGCCGGGTTTTGGCACGCGTATCATCGTTGATGTGCCGCGCGTAAAGCTCAATGCGCAGATCGAGGTACAGTATCTGCCGTCGGGTTTCCGGTGGAAGCTTGAGTGCGATCTCAAGGCCATTTCATGATGCCGGCGTAAGTCCGGCGAAAGAAAAGTGCCGTGTAGGCGGTTGTGGGGCGACGGATTCGTCGTTAGGCTTGGTCCCGATATGAAGGAACTGTTCCAGCATACTGCGATAACGGAAGGCGTGACGGTCCGCGTCGCCGTGAACTTTTTGCCCGAACAATCCCGCATCGAAGCGGGAAAGTGGTTCTGGGTTTACCATATCCGCATCGAGAACGAGACCGGAGACACGGTGCAGTTGATGACCCGTCATTGGCGTATCACCAACGGCAACGGTGATGTCAGTCTGGTCGAAGGCGAGGGCGTGGTTGGCGAACAGCCCGTATTGCGGCCCGGTGCCAGCCACGACTACGTTTCCGGTTGCCCTCTATCGACTCCCCACGGCAGCATGGAAGGGCACTATACTTTCCGCCGAGAGAACGGGCGTGAATTCTCGGCGCTGATCCCCTTCTTCCCTCTGGCCGCACCGGCCACGGCTGGCTGAGAGGCGGCGGGTCCGCGTTGACAGCCTGTCAGGTTGCCTCCCTTACTGCCGAAACGTCGTTGCTGCACCCGGTGCTTGAGCTTAGGAACGCGGCATGAAGCGCACCCATCTGCCCCTCAATGCCCTGCGTGTATTCGATGCGGCCGCACGGCATCTTTCCTTCACCCGCGCGGCTGACGAACTCGCAGTCACGCCGGCCGCCGTCGGCCAGCAGATCAGGGCGTTGGAAGACTTGCTTGGCGTTGTCCTCTTCCGGCGGACAAGCAAAGGACTTGAACTTACCGAAGAGGCATCAGCGGGCCTTGAGGCGTTGCGCACCGGTTTTCTGCACCTTGAGGATGCGGTCCAGGCCATGCAAGCGGGCCAGTCGAGTCATGTCTATAGCATCGCTGCGCCGCGAGAATTTTTTGCAGCCTGGCTCGCGCCGCGCCTTGCCGCGTTCCGCGCCGACAACCCGCAGGTCCGCTTCGCCATGGTCGACGGCGAGATGACGGACTTTACCGAAGCCAACCTTGATATCGCCGTGCGTTGGACCGACGGGCCCGGCGATCTTGAAGGGGTGCCGCTGGGTGCGGCTGAATGGGTGGCGATTGGTACAGGCGACTGGATCGGCTGGCCGGGGGATCCGGCGCCGGGCGATGACGGCGAGGCTGAGGCCGCAACTGGTGACAAGCCGCCCGTTCAGGTCGCGGATGCCGGCCAAGCCGTGGCAGCCGCGCAGGCGGGAGTTGGGCGCGCGCGCGTACCGGCGTTGCTGGTCGCCGGCCTTGATGACCTGCAGATCGATCCGGTCTCCGCACCTTGCCGGCGGGGGTATTGGCTGGTGGCACCGCTCCCACAGTGGCGTCAGCCAAAGGTGAAGGCTCTGGTGGCGGCCCTCACGGCGACAGCCTGATTTGAAACCTTTGGTCCGCGCGTGCGCCGGTCAGCGGCGCGCCATTTGCGGGAATCTTGTCCCCCCGGTGGCAAGGGGGCAGCTCCGTGTGTCGATGCGAGATGTTGCCCGGCCCGGCGCTGGGCCTCCGCACCGCGAGTAGCGGATGACTATAAGGGCGGAAGCTCGGCGAGGAGGCGCCGGATGTCGCTTGGATAGGCAAGTCCTGTTCCGGCCCGGAGAACCGCTGCCGTTCCTGATGCAGCGGCGAACCTGAACGCTTCAAACTCGGATTGACCGCTCGTGAGCGCGAATACCATCCCCGCGACGAAGCTGTCTCCGGCGCCGACCGTGCTTGCAGCCTCGATTTTCGGGGCTGGGAGAAACGTCGGGCCATCCTGACGCGCAAGGACGGCGCCCTTGTGCCCCAGTGTTACCGCGACGAGCCGGGCTTTTCCCGCTTCCACGATTGCCATCGCCGCTTCGCTGATCTCTGCGATCGTCTCAAGCTTGCGTCCGGTATATTGCTGCAGTTCTCCCTGACTTGGCTTTACCAGGAGTAGAGACCCTGCATCGATTCCCTCGCGCAGCGCCTCGCCCGAGCTATCCAATACGATGTCGATACCGCGCGTGCGAATACGCCTGCTGGCGCGCGCGTAGAAGTCGGCAGGCACCCCGGGCGGTAACGAGCCGCTGAAAACCATGACCTTGCATTCAGCGGAGCAGATTTTCTCCAGCGCATCGTGCCATTCAGCCTCCGAGATCGTTGGTCCACGGGGAGTGAACCGGTATTCCTTACCGCTCCCATGATCGAGCACGGCCGACGCGATCCGCGTAGGTCCGGCTATCGGAATACGCGTTCGCACCAGTTGATGAAGATCCACCAGACCGTCGAACGCGGGTCCGGTGGCGCCGCCAGACAGATAATAGCATCTCGCGTTGCCGCCCAGCCGGACGAACACCCGCGCCACGTTGATGCCTCCTCCGCCCGGCGCATAACATTCGTTCGCCGTTCGCATCTTGTGCGTATGGCGCATCGCGGCAACGTCGTACGAAACGTCGATGGTGGGGTTCATCGTTACGGTTGCAATGCTGGTCATCGAGAGCGCTCCTTCAGATCCATCCGTGTGGTCGACCGATGCTGTATGGATGCGCTTGGCTGATCCGTTCGCGACGTCAAGGCTGCCGATCGATCAGCAGCATATCAGCTACAAGATGTTCTGCAGACAACGGCGAAAACGGCCGCGCCTCTCAGGCCCACTTCAGGCAGAGCGGTGCTGCGGAATGGCAATGCTGCTCGCAGGCTGGGCCCTGCCAAAGAGATAGCCTTGTCCCTGTACGCAACCTTCTGCTCGCAGATATTCGCGCTCGGACTCGTTCTCGATGCCCTCGGCCGCCACGCTCAGGCCCAGGCTGTTGCCCAGTCCGATCACTGCGCGGATCACCGCCCGGGATTTCTCCTCAAGATGAAGGTTGGTGATGAAAGACTTGTCGATCTTGATCTTGGTAAACGGGTAGTTGAGCAGATAGCTCAGCGACGAGTAACCGGTTCCGAAGTCGTCGAGCGAAATGCTGATACCGAACGCGCGCAGATTGCGGATGATGGCGGCCGGCCTAGGGCCTTTTTCCATCAATACGGCCTCCGTGATTTCCAGTTCCAGCCTGTCTGCCTTCATCTGGGAAACCGATAGCGCGTTGATGACCGTGCTAAGCAGGTTGCCGTTGCGGAACTGCAGCGGGGACACGTTGACCGAGACCTTCACGTGTTCAGGCCAGTTAGCCGCTTCGCGGCATGCCTCATTCAGTACGAATCGACCGATCTGGTCGGTCAGCCCCATCTCCTCGGCAAGCGGAACGAAGACGTCGGGAGGGATATGCCCTCGTTCTGGATGGTTCCAGCGCAGCAATGCCTCGTAGCATTCGATTTCGCCCGAGTTGAGATTGACGAGCGGCTGATAATGAACCTGGAGCGCGCCTTGCTGAACCGCCTTTCGCAGGTCCTTTTCAAGACGGTTCTTTTCCTGGGCGGCGACGTCCATGCTGTTCTCGAACGCGCGGCAGCTACCGCGCTGCTCGCCCTTTGCTGCGTAGAGCGCAAGGTCCGCGAAACGCAGCAGGGTTTCGTAGTCGCGGCTATCGCGGGGCGACGACGAGTACCCGACCGTCGCGCCGATATGGATCAGGTGTCCGTGAATGTAGAAGGGTTCGGAAAGCGTCGTGATGACCGATTTGGCGACAAGCTCCGCCTGGGTGCGGCTGGATCTGCGGAAGATGATGGCGAATTCGTCACCTCCCACGCGGCACAGTAGAGCTTCCGGCGGGATCAGCTTGAGCATTCGCCCGGCCGCCTCTGTGAGCAGCGCATCGCCAAACTGGTGGCCGTAGGTATCGTTCACAGACTTGAAATGGTCGAGGTCGACCAAGGCAATCGTCACCTGCTCGTCGCAAGCCTCGCCCGAAAGAAGCTTTCTGAGATGCTCGCGGCAATGAGCACGATTGGCGAGGCCTGTCAGTTCGTCGTGACGCGCCATGTGCGCCATGCGCTGTTCGATCTGGCGTCGCTCGGTCACGTCGAACAGCGACACGATCGTGGCGGAATATCCGGCCAGTCGCGACAGGCATGTCGCTATGACCGCTTCCACGCTTGTTCCGTCCCGGCGCAACATGGGCCAGCATGCATTTGCGTCCGACTGGTCGGTGGCAAGCATTCGCTCGGCATGTAACCAGATATTGTCCGAGAACAGCTTGCTGGCAGGTAACCCCGCCATTTTGTCCGCCGGGTAGCCCAGAAAGGCGCAAGCGGCGTCATTGGCGCTGCGGATGAGTCCGCGTTCGAGATCATAGACGATCATCGGCAAGGGGTTGCGTTCGAACAGGAGGCGGAAGTGCTCTTCCTTGTGCTTCAGATCGGTTATGTCGACGCGTATGCCGATGGTGCCGCATCCATCAATTTTGCGCTCTTCGATCATGATGCATCGACCGTTCGCCAGCCACTGCTCGTGCCGCGCGCCGGGTTCTTTGAGCTGCTCCAGGCGCTCGGCGAGCCATTCTTCCTCGCGTCCGGCGGCTTCGGGGTAGTCACCCCTTTCTACGCCGATGCGCAGCGTGTCCGCCAGCCGGACCCCTGGGGCCAGAAGATCCGCGGAACGGGAGTAGATCTCCGCATACTGCTGGTTCCAGAGAATGTAGCGATCGTCCTCGTCAAGGAATACGATGCCCTGCGGAAGCACTTCGATGGCCTCTCTCAGGCGCTTTTCGGCGATAGATGCGGCCTGCAGCGCATGCTCTATCGACTCGAGAGGAATACCGTTCACCTCGATATCTGACATTGGCTCTGAAAATCGTCGATGCACGTTGACCCCCCGCGATAGAGGGACGCTATATTTGCAATATTAAATTTTTTACCAACACAGCGACAGAAAACCGAAGTTTCTTGGATGTTTGTGGATATTGCACGTTGTCCATGGAAAGCGTTTCACTGGCCCAACCTGCGTCGGCCGCAGCATGTATGTCGTTGAAGCGGTAGAGATCGATCCCGAAAAGGGCTGGCTACGAAATGGCCCGCCGCGTTGTTGCGCGGCGGGCCAAGCTTTCCTCCCCAGGAAAACTTAATTGAGTCAGCGACGCAGCGCTGATCCGAGGCGATGATAGAGATTGGAGTATTTCGACGAGATTGGATCGTCCTCATGCGCCTGCAGATAGAAGCGGACGGCCTCCTGCAGCAGCTTGAAATCTTCGTTGGAAAGTACCGCGCGAGCGCGGGCCGGTTCTGTTGTCATCGTGTTCATCGTGCCTTTCCTTTCCTTGCTTGCTCTTGTCGAGATCCCGGCAAAGGGGCCAGGATATTGCGACTTACTGTCACGCAGCGAACTGATTCATCGTGTTATGTTCGCCGCTGGCCTTCAGAGCGGCCTCACCGGCGAAGAACTCCTTGTGGTCGTCGCCGATGTCGGAGCCGGCCATGTTCTGGTGCTTCACGCAGGCGATGCCCTGACGTATTTCCTGACGCTGGACTCCCTTCACGTAGCCGAGCATGCCGGCATCGCCGAAGTATTCCTTGGCCAGATTGTCCGTCGACAGCGCGGCGGTGTGGTAGGTCGGCAGGGTGATCAGGTGGTGGAAGATGCCGGCCTCGCGTGCCGCGTCCCGCTGGAAGGTGCGGATGCGCTCGTCTGCTTCTGCCGCGAGATCAGTGCCGTCGTAGTCCACGCTCATCAGCTTCGCCCGGTCGAAGGCGGACATGTCACGCCCCTCGGCGGTCCAGGCGTCGAACACCTGCTGGCGAAAGTTCAGAGTCCAGTTGAAACTTGGCGAGTTGTTGTAGACCAGCTTGGCATTGGGGATCACCTCACGGATACGGCTGACCATGCCGCCGATCTGGCCGATGTGCGGCTTTTCGGTTTCGATCCAAAGCAGGTCAGCCCCGTTCTGCAGCGATTGAATGCAGTCGAGGACGCAGCGGTCCTCGCCGGTTCCGCAACGGAATTGGTAGAGGTTGCTGGGCAGGCGCTTGGGCTTCATCAACGCACCGTCGCGGGTGATCAGCACGTCACCGTGGCCGAGGCTTGCGGGGTCGACCGGATCGCAGTCGAGGAAACTGTTGTACTGGTCGCCGATGTCGCCGGCCTCACGGGTGAAGGCGATCTGCTTGGTAAGGCCGGCGCCGAGCGAGTCGGTGCGGGCGACAATCAGCCCCTCATCAACGCCCAGTTCCATGAAGGCGTAGCGAACCGCGCGGATCTTCGCGATGAAGTCCTCGTGTGGGACCGTGACCTTGCCATCCTGGTGGCCGCACTGCTTCTCGTCGGAAACCTGGTTCTCGATCTGGATGCAGCAAGCACCGGCCTCGATGAACTTCTTGGCGAGCAGATACGTCGCCTCGGCATTGCCGAAACCAGCGTCGATGTCCGCAATGATGGGAACGACGTGCGTTTCGTAAGAATCGATAACATGCTGGATTCGCTGCGCCTCGAGTTCGTCGCCGGCGGCGCGTGCCTTGTCGAGATCGCGGAACAGCATGCCCAGTTCGCGGGCGTCTGCCTGACGCAGGAACGTGTAAAGCTCCTCAATCAGCGCCGGTACGCTGGTCTTCTCATGCATCGACTGGTCGGGCAGGGGGCCGAACTCGCTGCGCAGGGCGGCGACCATCCAGCCGGACAGATAGAGGTAACGGCGTTTCGTCGATCCGAAGTGCTTCTTGATGCTGATCATTTTCTGCTGACCGATAAAGCCGTGCCAGCAACCCAGCGACTGCGTGTATTTGGCGGGATCGGCATCGTAATCGGCCATGTCCGCGCGCATGATGCTCGCGGTATAGCGGGCGATGTCGAGTCCGGTGCGGAAACGGTTCTGCAAGCGCATGCGGGCGACGGACTCTGCTTCGATCCCGTTCCACGTCGGTTCGGTGCCGATAGTCTTTCCGGCTTCGATGATCTGGTTCTGGTAGGTCACGGTGTGAAATCCCTCTCGCGAGTTAGCTCGGTGTGGTGGCGAGGAGATAAACCCGAAAACGACATGCCAGAACGGCGCACGAAGTCTCGTTGTCAAACTTTACAGATTTTCATTGTAAAGCTGTATAGGTGTGACAAAACGGGGTTGTCATGGCTGAAAGCAGACCTCTCTATCTTGGCCCGCGGCTGCGACGGCTGCGCCGTGAGCTGGGATTAACCCAAAATGCCATGGCGGACGATCTGGAAATCTCCGCCAGCTACGTGGCGTTGCTCGAACGCAATCAGCGCCCGGTCACGGCTGACATGCTGCTGAGACTAGCGCGCACATATCGGCTGGAGATCGAGGATATCGCCGGCGATCACGGCGAGGACTATGCGCGCCGGGTAACCGAAGTGCTGCGCGACCCGATATTCTCGGATATCGATTTGCCGGCGCTGGAAGTCGCCGATCTGGCGACTAGCTTCCCCGGCGTTTCCGAGGCTTTGCTGCGCCTCCATGGAGCATATGTCCGAGAGCAGCAGGCTCTGGCTGAAAGGCGAGCCGGCGGCGAGAACGGAGACGAGCCGGTGCGCGAAGTCCAGCAATTCATCGCTGCTCGCCGCAATTACTTCGACACGCTGGATAAGCGAGCGGAGGCGCTTGCGGTTGAAGTGGAAAAGGCGGGCGGGGGGCATGAATGGCTGGCATCGAAGGGCATTCGCGTCCGATACATGCCGGCCGAAGTATTGATGGATTCCCTGCGAAGGTTTGATCGCCACAACCAGCAGTTGTTGATTGCCGATGCGCTCGATGGACCGAGCCGCGCGTTCCAGATCGCCACGCAGATCGCGCACACTGCCCTGCGCGCCGAGATCAGGGAGGAAGTCCGCAGCGAGACCTTTTCTAGTCGCAACACATCTTCACTGGCCGCGCGGGCGTTGGCCGGATACGCGGCCGCAGCCATTCGCATGCCCTATAGCCGTTTCGCCCGCGCGGCGGAGCAACGCAAGTACGACATCGAGGCACTATGTGGCCTCTTCGGGGTCAGCTTCGAACAGGCGGCGCATCGCCTGACAACGCTGCAGCGGCCAGGCGATAACGGGCTTGGGTTCTTTTTCATTCGCGTGGATGAAGCCGGCAACGTATCGAAACGCCTTGATGGGGCTGGTTTTCCCTTCGCAGCACATGGTGGAGGATGCCCGCTGTGGAATGTCCATCAGGCTTTTCGCCGTCCCGGTGAAGTCATGACCCAGCGCCTTGAGTTGCCCGGCGGAGAGCGGTTCTTCTCGATCGCGCGAACCGTCACGGGCGGCGGTCCGGGGTTCCTTAGGCGGCGCGTTCTCAGGGCGGTCGCACTGGCCTGCCCGGCGGAGCATGCCGACCGGCTGATTTACGCACAAGCGATGGCGGAAACTGAAGTGACGCCGATTGGCGTCACCTGCCGGCTTTGCCAGCGCGCGGAGTGCACGGCTCGGGCAGTTCCGCCAATCGGGCGGGATGTCGTGGCTGATGACTATCGGCGCACAGCACAGCCGTATCTGTTCGCCGACAACTGAAACGGTCGTTCGACGAATCCAGCGGTTTTTGGCTATGCATAGAACGCTGGGAAGTCCGAACGACCGCAGTGGCCCGGATCAATCGGCCAGAGTGCCAAAAGGCAGCAGTCTGCGCGAAAGTTTGGCGGCCTTGGCACCATCGTTGGAGCGCAGCGCGGGCAGGATGGTGATCGCTGCGCGCTTCATGATCGCATCGAGCGTCGTGGGAGCGGGCGCCGATGCCGCCGCCTCTGCCCAGCGCCGTGCCCGCCCGAGATCTTCTTCGTCCCTGCGAATGTCCATCAGGGCGGCAAGCCCGGGATAGAAGGCCCGGTTACCGCCGAGCGATACTGCCTTTGCAAGTGCCGCTTCTCCGGCCTGCGACCTCGCGCCCAACGCTGTGCGGGCAACGAACCCGCCAAGCTGGTCGATGGAATCGAGATGCCAGCCGGCGATGACCATCTGCGCGTCCGGGTCCTTTGGATCCTCTGCCGCCAAGCGGGTAAATATTGCCAGCGCGGCCTTGGCATCGGAACGGCTGCGCTTCAGGCGAGCACGGTAGCCAATAGCGATGCCGCGCTGCAGGCTGGCTTCACGGTCCCGGGGGGTGACGGCCAGCGTCTTCTCCGATGCGTTGAGCGCCTGGTCGATGTAACTGAGAGCCTTGGTCTTGTCCGTTGTGCGAAACGCCGCCAGCGTCAGAAGTTCTCTCGGTGTTTGCGCCGTGACCGCGCTTGGCACGGCAGCGGCTATGCACGCGGCGATTATGATAGGCAGGCGCATGGACGCTCCCGTTTGATCCAGAGGCGGTGTATTTTGCGACCACCTAGCATCGACAACCGCCGATGCTAGGCATCGTTCCTCAAGCCGAAGCAGTCGTGCGTGTTATTCCACCGTCACGCTTTTGGCGAGGTTGCGTGGCTGATCCACATCGGTGCCTTTGGCGCATGCGACATGGTAGGCCAGAAGTTGGACAGGTATGGCATAGACCAGCGGTGCAATGAGAGGGTGTACCTTGGGCATCTCGATTGTCGCGATGCAGCCTTCGCCAGCTTCCGCGATACCTGCCGCATCCGAGATCAGCACGACCTTGCCTCCGCGCGCGCGTACCTCCTGCATGTTGGAGACGGTCTTTTCGAAAAGCGGTCCGGAAGGCGCCAGAACGATTACCGGGACGGCTTCGTCGATCAGCGCGATAGGACCGTGCTTCATCTCGCCTGACGCATAACCTTCGGCGTGGATGTAGCTGATTTCTTTCAGTTTCAGCGCGCCTTCCAGCGCCAGAGGATAGTCAGGGCCGCGCCCCAGGTAGAGCACGTCGCGGGCTGGGGCGACGAGATGTGCCATGGCGGCGATCTCGTCGTCGTAGGCCAGCGCTGCATTGAGGCAGGCCGGGATCTCGACCAGATGCCGCACGACCGTCATTTCCTCTGAACGATCCATCCGGCCGCGGCTGACGGCGAGATGCGCCGCGAGCGCGGCCAGCACGGCCAACTGGCACGTGAACGCCTTGGTTGAGGCGACGCCGATCTCTGGGCCCGCATGGGTCGGCAGCAGCAGATCCGCCTCGCGGGCCATCGTGCTGGTGGGCACATTGACCACCACCGCGATGGTCTGGCCCGCAGCCTTGCAATGGCGAAGCGCCGCAAGGGTATCCGCGGTCTCGCCAGATTGCGAGATGAACAGTGCGAGGCCGCCGGGCTCAAGGACGGGGTCGCGGTACCTGAACTCAGAGGCGACATCGATGTCCACGGGCAGGCGCGCGAACTGTTCGATCCAGTACTTCGCTACCATGCCGGCATAGTAGCTCGTTCCGCATGCCACGATGGTGATCCGGCTGACGCTGGTCAGGTCGAAATCGATCTGGGGAAGCGCGACGGACTGATCAACCTGCCGGATGTAACTGCGCAGGGTCTGCGCCACCACCGTCGGTTGCTCGAAGATCTCCTTCTGCATGAAGTGGCGATAATTACCTTTCTCGATCGCCACGGCTGACGCGCCGGAGGTCACGATCTCTCGCTCGACCGGCCGGTTCTGTGCATCGAAGATCTGGGCGCCGCAGCGTGAAATGACGACCCAATCGCCCTCGTCCAGGTAGGTGATCCTTTGCGTCAGCGGCGCAAGAGCCAGTGCGTCGGATCCGAGGTAAGTCTCCCCATCACCGTATCCCACGACAAGCGGCGAGCCGAGCCGGGCGCCGATCAGCATATCGGGGAAGCGTCTGAAAGTGATCGCCAGGGCGAATGCACCGCGCAGTTGAGGCAGGACAGCCTTCACCGCATCCTGCGGGGACATGCCTGCTTCGACTTGCTCCGAAATGAGATGCGCGACCACTTCCGAGTCGGTTTCGCTCTCGAAGTTGCGGCCGCGCGCTTCCAGCGCTTCACGCAGCGGCCTGAAGTTCTCAATGATCCCGTTGTGGACCAACGCCAGCTCATCGGTGGCATGCGGATGGGCGTTTGCCGCTGTCGGGGCGCCATGCGTGGCCCAGCGCGTATGGGCTATCCCGGTAAGACCGGGGGCGGGACTTCGGGCCAATTCCTTGACAAGGTTGAGAAGTTTGCCCTCGGCCCGGCGACGGACAAGATCGCCGTCGTGGACGGTGCACACGCCGGCGCTGTCATAGCCCCGGTATTCCATGCGGCGGAGCCCATCCACCAGACGGTCAGCGACGTCTTCCTTGCCGACAATGCCGATTATTCCACACATACGACGCGTCCGATACCTCTGCTTTGCCTTGGCGATGGCAGGTCACTGCCTGCCTGCACAAGCTTGAGAAGTAGTTTAAGCATCAGAATTGCGCGCGCAATTGTGGAAACAGGGTTAGTCTCCGTCGAGTAGGTTGCCAAGTCCGCCGAGGACGGAACCTTCGCCGCGGTTCTGCCCGCCGCGCGATCCGGCCGCCGCCAGCATTCTGCCAGCGAGCCGCGAGAAGGGCAGAGACTGTATCCAGATCTTGCCTGGTCCACGCAGCCGGGCGAAGAACACGCCTTCACCACCGAAGATCATAGACTTGACCGATCCGGCGCGAATGATGTCGAAGTCTACGCCTGCAGTGAAGGCTGCCACGCAGCCAGTGTCGACGTGCAGTTCCTCGCCGGCGCGAAGCTCGCGTTCCACAACGGTTCCGCCCATCTGCACGAAAACCCAGCCGTCGCCTTCGAGGCTCTGCATGATGAAGCCTTCGCCGCCGAAAAGTCCGGTCATGATGCGTTGCTGGAAGTGAATGCCGATGGAGACGCCGCGAGCCGCACAGAGGAAGGCGTCCTTTTGGCAGATCAGCCGCTCGCCCACTTCATCGAGCTTGATCGGCAGGATCGCGCCAGGCACCGGGGCAGCGAACGCGACCCGAGCCTTGCCGTGACCGCGATGGGTGAACACGGTCGTGAAAAGGCTTTCCCCCGTCACCAGCCGTTTGCCGGCTCCGAGCAGCTTGTCCATAAAGCCGCTGCCTTGGCCGCCCGAGCCGTCACCGAATACGGTCGACATCTCGATGTCGGAATCCTTCCAGACCATGGCGCCTGCTTCCGCGACGGCGCTTTCGCCGGGGTCGAGTTCGATTTCGACGAACTGCAGTTCTTGTCCCTTGATCTCGAAGTCCACATCGTCTGCCACCGATGAACTGCGCGCGTGGCTCCACGGATTGTTAGGCATCAATTGTGCTCCGAGTTGTAGCAAGTTGGATCATGTCGTCGAAACGATGCCTGAAAGCGCGCTCCCATCTTGTCAAATTGTGACAAACAGATATTCTACAGGGATCGACGAACTGCACTGCGGCATGACGCAACGCTCCAGAAAGGAGCCCGGCAAAGACCGGCGCGGCCCTGTTGTAAATGGGAGAGTGGCGCGCGATGCGAATCGTAGGCGATATTTCGGGCTTTCTATGTGTCATGACTGCTGGCTTGCCGCAGAACGCCGTAGCAGCCCCATCATTGATGCACCCCGTGACGATGACGGTCGCGCTGGAGCAGGCAGCGAAGGGAGCCTCATCCATCTCCGGCATCCGCGACGAAGTCGATCAGGGCTTCAACTTGCTGTCCAAGGGCAAACAGGCGATGGCCGTAAATCTCTTTGACCGCGTAATTGCGACGGTAGACCGTCACCTTGCCGGCGATAGCAGGCAGAAGCTTTGCGATGGAGATGGGCATATCAAGGCTGATTTAGCCGGCACGGTGATAGTAGACAAAGCAGTGTGCGATGCGCATTTCGGCAAAGGATACGCCTTGATCGATCTGGGGCGCGGCGATCTGGCCGAAGCGGAATTGCACATGGCCACAACGATGGCACCCGGCGACGCGCATTATGCCAACGAGTATGCGGAGCTGTTCAAGTCACGCCGCGAATGGCAGAAAAGCTATGATCTTTTCGCGCGTGCATGGAACGTTGTCGACAAGGATATGAAGGGGCCGGATGCATCCCTTGCAGCGCGGGCGCTGCGCGGCATGGGCTACAACATGATCGAGCTAGGCAAGCTGGACGAAGCGGAAAAGCTGTTTCGTCAGTCACTGGACTATGAGCCGCGCAGCGATGCCGCCAAAGGCGAGCTGAGCTATCTGGCGCGGAAACGGGCCATAGGCTCCTGACTTTCCACACCAGTCCCGCAGATGCACCGCAAGGGCTATGACGGATCCGATTTCTTCTTTTTCATCGCGTCGTGGAAGCGGTCGGCCCAGCCGGGCTTGACCAGTTGTTCTCCGCGTACAAGGCGCAGCTCTCCATCAGCCACATCGCGCGTGACCGCGCTTCCCGCGGCGACGATCGCGTCCGCGCCGATCTTCACGGGCGCCACGAGAGCGCTGTTTGATCCGATGAACGCGCGCTCGCCAATAACCGTCTTGTGCTTGAAATATCCGTCATAATTGCAGGTGATAGTGCCTGCTCCGATGTTTGCCTTCGCGCCGATCTCCGCATCGCCGAGGTAAGTCAGATGATTGGCCTTCGCGCCTTCGCCCAGCACCGCGTTCTTCATCTCAACGAAGTTGCCGACGCGTGAGCCCTTCTTCAGAAGCACACCGGGACGCAGCCGCGCATAGGGACCGATTGAAGTTCCGCTTTCCAGTGTGGCACCCTCAAGATGCGAGAACGCGTGAATCGTCACATCGTTGGCGACCGTGACGCCAGGGCCGAAGACGACGTTCGGCTCGATCGTGACGTCGCTCCCCAGCTGCGTGTCCCAGGCAAAAAAAACGGTTTCGGGAGCGATCAGCGTAGCTCCATCGGCCATCGCCGCGATGCGGCGTTTGCGCTGCCAGCGCGCCTCGGCTTCGGCGAGTTCGCCGCGGCTGTTTATGCCGCCCACTTCGCCGGCATCGTCGGTTACGATAACCGCGCAGGTTCTGCCCGCCAGCGTTGCGACATTGACTATGTCGACGAGGTAATATTCGCCTTGCGCGTTATCGTTGCCGACCTGAGCGAGAAGGGGAAAGAGATCGGCGGACTTCACTGCCATCAGCCCTGAGTTGCACAGACGACAGGCGCGCTGCTCCTCACTGGCATCCTTGTATTCGACCATGAGCGCGATCCGGCCATCATCATGCGCAAGCACCCGGCCGTACTGCAGCGGATCCTCCGGCTCGAAACCGAGAACGACGACCGCCGGCGCATCGGGCTGGTGGAGCCGCTCAATCATCGCCTGCATCGTTTCCGTGCGTACGAAAGGCACGTCACCGTACAGGATCAGCACGTCTCCCTCGAAACCATGCAGGGCTTGCTCGGCCTGCTGCACCGCATGGCCGGTACCGAGTTGCGGTTCCTGCACGGCAATCGCCGCACGGTCCCCCAGCACCTGTTGCAGTTGCTCGCGGCCGTGACCGGCAACGACGACCTGTCTCTCGGGCGAGAGCGCGTCTGCGCTGTCGAGCAGGTGCTCGATCATGGGCCGGCCTGCGATCGGATGGAGCACTTTATGCAGGTCACTTTTCATGCGTGTGCCCTTGCCCGCGGCAAGGATGATAACGGCTAGGGGAGTGGAGCTAGATGTCATGCGACCTCATGTGGCAGTAAAACGTTGCCGTTTCCACACCGACGCGTCACATGGCGTAAATGAATGCATTTCCCTTCGACATAGTTGGCTTTGATCTCGACGGAACCCTGCTCGACACCCATCGCGATCTGGCCCACGCCCTGAACCACACTCTGGTGCGTGATGGACGCCAGATGATCCCGATAGAGGAGGTGCGCCCGATGATCGGGGGCGGCGCGCGCAAGATGCTGGCACGCGCGCTGGAAGTGAGCGGTAGAACGGTAGATGATGCGCGCTTCGAAGAGCTGCATGATGCTCTTCTGGAATATTATGAAGCGAACATTGCGGTCGAGAGCTGTCTTTTCCCGGGGGGAGAGGAAATGCTGCAAGATCTCGAGCAGTCGGGCGTGCGATTGACGGTAGTCACCAACAAGCTCGAGCGGTTTGCGAAGAAAATTCTTATGCAACTGGGCCTTGCTGACCGCTTCGTGACGATAATCGGGGGTGACACGCTTGGACCGGGCTGTGCAAAACCGAAGCCTGACCTGCTGCTGGAGATGCTTCGGCGCGCGGGCGAGGGCAGAGCGGCTTATGTTGGAGACACCACTTACGACACGCGCGCGGCCCTGGCTGCGAATATTCCGTGTGTGGCGGTCCGCTTCGGCTTCAACGACATTCCCGTGGAGGACATGGGCGCTGCGGCGGTGATCAGCCACTTCGATGAACTCGTTCCGGCGCTTCGCCGCCTGTAAAGCGCAACGTCCTGCGCGGATACCCTGCCTCGAACGCTGGCCAGGCCACTGGACGATCTACGTGACGCGATCCCGCGCGTTGACCCTGAATAGGGAGCGCTCAGCCGGGCGGCGTCACGCCTTCTGGCAAGACCACTACTTCGACGCCTTTGCCAGGAATGATGTAGCGCCGGGCCATTTGCTGGATATCCGCCGCACCGAGCGCACGAAGTCGCCCGCCTGCCTGCAGGAAGCGTTCGATCCGGTCCGGCTCCGACTGGGCGCGATCTACAAGCGACAGCCAGCCTAAGTTGCTCTTCAACGCATTCTGCAGAGATTCCAGCATCGGCTGGCGGGCGCGACGGAGAGTGTCTTCGCTGACCGGGGCCGTGGCGAGATTCGATACAACCCTGGCTATTGCCGAGCGTGCAACCGAAACATCCGCCACGTCGACCGAGGCCGTGATGGAGAACGTACCGTAGCCGCTCCAGTGCCGTGATTGGAAACTGCTGGCGGAGGGCGAATAGGCCTTCCCCAGCGTTTCGCGCAGTTCGTCCGACAGCTCGATGCGCATGACCTTTTCAAGCAGTTCGAGCCGCAGCTCGTCGATCGGATCGCTGTCGTCGCGTGTCGGCCATGTGATGCGAAGCAGAGCCTGATCGCTCGGTCCGGTGTGGTGGATGGCGCGCGGCGAACGATCCGATGTGAACATACGTGGCGGTTGCTCGCGATTGCCGAGAAACGCGTCTTCGCGCTGTGGGAGGGCGCCAAAGGTCCGGGCGACGAAATCGATGGCTTCGGCTTCGTCGAAATCACCCACTATCCCGATTTCAATCGCTCCTCGTGCGAGCCGGTCGCCGATGTCGGATTGAAGTTTCGCATAACTGAGATGGCGGTAATCTTCCACCTTCTGCAGGCTGAAACGCGGATCGTTGTCAGAGAGAATGGCGCCAATCTGTGCTTGCAGTGCAACAGACGGCGTTGCGCGAAGCTGCGCGAAATAGTTGTTGATCGACTGCCGGTACTGGACTTCGCCTTCCAGCCTGTAGCCAGGGTCGCTGATCAGCGCGGCGAGCAGTTGCAGCTGCAGCTCCAGGTCCATGGGTGTGGTCTGAACGCTGGAAGTGAAGGTCGATTCGGCGCGCGAGAGGCCGAACCCCAGCGTGCGTCCAGCGAGCACGGTGTCAAGTTCGTCGCGGCTATGCTTTCCCAGTCCACCTTCGTCGAGGTACGGCGCCATCTCGCTGGCGATGGGGTTGTCCTTCGTGTCCAGCATGTCGCCGCCGTCTAGCGCCAACGAGAGCCGCACCTTTCCATCTTCTATTTCGGTTCGCTTGAGGTTGAGCATCACCCCGTTGGCAAAGCGGATCTTGCGGATGCCAAGTACGGTTTCCCGGCTATCGGATGATACCGATCCCGGAATGCCGAAGTCGGTGTAGCCAAACGACGACACCTCACCGCCGTCTAATGGCGAGAGCTTGGCCCGCTCTGCCTTCCCCCACGCGGCGCGGATGGCTTTGGCACCGCCTGCGGGCGGCCTGCGCCCTTCGAAGCGTATGAGCGGCCGATCAAGCTGGACAGCTTCCTTCTCCATCGCCGCCTTGACCACGGCCGGGGTGATCGCAGGGGCGAACTTCTCGAACCGCATGAGGATCGAGGCGGGCGTGGACGGAACCAGGTCCTCGTTCACCAGCGTGAGGGCAGCCTGCGTGAGGGCCGAGTTGGTTCGGGTCCGTGACGAACTGACCGCATCTTTCATTGCCGAACGGATTGAGGCCAGTTGTTCGGCTACTTCCGAATCGGTGAAGCCGAATTTCAAGGCCCGGCGATATTCTACGGCGGCGGCTACAAGGCCCTCTTCCCATTTTCCGTCTATCGTATCGATGATCAGCCGCGTGGCGCGGGCGGTTTCAAAGACGTCGCCCGTACCGAAACCTGCTCCCCGGAAGGGAGCGGAGGCGGAGCGCGAAAGACGCTGCAAACGGCGGTTCAGGATGTCGTAGCCGATCTGTGCCAGCAGGTTCTGGCGGCGCTGGGCAGCACTATCGGGTCGATCGAGATAGGCGCCGTTTCGCTGAATGGTAACGCGCTCAGACACGGCGGAATCGACGTATATTGCAGTTCGCTTCCGGTCGCGCCGGTCTACTGGTCCCGCGTCCGGCTGAGACTCCGCCTGCCGCGCCTGCCAGTCACCAAAATGCTTCGAGATGAGAGTTTCAACCTGCTGCGGATCGAAATCACCGACTACCACCAGCGTTACCTGCGAGGGCACATATTCGCGCTCGTAGAATTTTCTGAGTCTATCGGCTGAGGCATTCGCAACGGTATCTGCGGTGCCGATCGGGAAGCGCTGGCTGTACAGGCTGCGGGGGTAGAAGAACTGCACGGCGTCGACCGCGTTGCGAAACCCCCATGAATTGCGATCCCGCATTTCCGATAGCACGACACCGCGTTCCCGCTCCACTGCGGATGCCGAAATGGTGAGGTTGCTCGCGGTCTCGCGCATGAGCATGATCGCGGTATCGAGAAGGGCGCTGTCGCTTCGCGGCAGGTCCAGCTTATACAGCGTGTTCTCGAAGCTTGTCGAAGCGTTGGTGTCGGCCCCGAAGGCAAGACCGTGGCGCTCCAGCAAGCGCACCATCTCTCCCTCGGGAACCTTGGTCGAGCCATTGAAGGCCATGTGCTCGACGAAGTGGGCAAATCCCCGCTCGTCGTCCTTCTCGTCCAGCGATCCGGCGTCAACGTTCATCCGGACAAGTGCGGTAGCAGCAGGACGGGTGTTGTGGCGGATGATGTAGCGCATCCCATTGGTCAGCCGTCCGAATCTGAATCCCGGATCAACTGGAATGTCACTTTTCTCGAATGCCCAACGGACGCCCTCGGTGACGACGGGTTCCCGCGCGGCGAGCGACGCAGGCGCCAGCGCGACGAGCAAGGCGATCAGGTATCCTCTCATCATCCGCAGAGGTGCCCCAGCCCGGCGCGCATAACAAGAGACCGGATCTCGCCGCAAAGCGTGACCCGGCCCTTGATACGCAAAAACGGCAGTGATTACAGGTTACTTGCCGCGCAGCTTGCGATGCTTCGAAAGATCTAAGACCTCGCTCGGGCCGCTGTCGTCCTGCAACAGACCCAGACGGCGCGCCACTTCCTGGTAAGCTTCTTCCTCGCCGCCAAGATCGCGGCGGAAGCGATCCTTATCAAGCTTCTCGCCGGTGAACATGTCCCACAGTCGGCAGCCGTCGGGGCTGATCTCGTCGGCCAGGATCACCCGCGAATAGTCGCCGTCCCAGATGCGGCCAAATTCGAGCTTGAAGTCGATCAGTCGGATGTTGATCGCCGCGAACATACCGCACATGAAATCGTTCACGCGGATCGCCATGTCGGCGATGTCCTGCATCTCGTCATGCCCGGCCCAACCGAAGCAGCGGATATGCTCCTCAGCCACCATCGGGTCGCCCAGAGCGTCGTCCTTGTAGTAGTACTCGATCAGCGTGTGCGGCAGCATCTCGCCTTCGGCGATGCCGAGGCGCTTGGAGATGGAGCCGGCCGCGACGTTGCGCACCACGACTTCGATCGGGATGATCTCCACCTGGCGCACCAGCTGCTCGCGCATGTTGAGACGGCGAATGAAGTGGTTGGGAACGCCTATGTGGTTGAGGCGCGTGAAGATATACTCGCTGATGCGGTTGTTGATCACGCCCTTGCCCTGGATCGTGCCCTTCTTCTGGGCATTGAACGCAGTGGCATCGTCCTTGAAATACTGAATCAGCGTGCCGGGCTCCGGACCCTCGTAAAGGATCTTTGCCTTGCCTTCGTAGATCTGCCGGCGACGGGACATCGTGTTCGTCCTTCAAACGCTAAAAGAGCAAACCCCGGCCTGCCAAGTCTCTACGACTGTACGGGCCGGGGCAGTTGCGCCGCCATATAGTGCAAGGCGGGTCAAATGCAAACCGCAGGCGTTTCAAGGGCTGGATAGCGAGGGGCTAACCCACGTCCAAGCGCCTATCGCTAGGCAATGCAGGCCGACGATCTACGCGTGTCAAGAAAGGCGATTGATCACTTGGTCAGTATCGCTGTCTGAACCGTCAATGCGAACAGGGCGTTCAGGGCTTTCGAGATGCTGTCGTCGGTCGTGACCTTGTAATAGAGCGGGGAGCCGTCCGGACGCGACGAAGCGCAGCTTTTCAACGCGTCTTCGACTCTCGGGAGATATGGGGCGACGTTGGTCATCGACCATGAATCGCCCGTGAGCGATTCCGGCAAGTATTCCGTGTACAGGATCGCAATCCTGATTCCCCGGTTCTTGATCGCGGTGCATTTGGCGAGATTGTCGCTGTTCCACTCGCGGTTCCAGCGGTTCCCCCCGTACAACTCATCCGCGACACCATCGGTAATGATGAACAGCACCTCCTGCGGGTTCGCGGTCGAGGACCCATCGCCAGGGTTGGGCATGATCGTGTTCATTCGGGCAAGGGCGTTGCTTACTTCCGAGCCTCTGTCGGAGTTACAGAAGCTCGATGTGGGGCAGTTGTTGCGGTACCAATTGTCCTGAAGGTCGTAAAAATTGGGAACGGTGTATCCAGAAAGGTTGTTCACGTCGGTCATCGAGCTGGTGATGGTATCGACAGGATGGCTTGTACTCGGGTGGGTCCAGTCAAACGTGAACAGTTGAAGCTTGTATGTCACATAGTTGTTGGCCGCCGTGTTTATGGCAAACGGTATGAGATTCTGGGCCGCCTTCTGTTCTTCGTCAATGCGGAGTGTGATGTTTTCGCCGCCGTAAAGTGCAGCGTAATTACGAGTAAGCCAATAACTGTCCGCGTACTGGCCTGCGGATTTTCTGAATTTTGTTTTATTTATGCAGTATAGATAAGTGTTGTCTTCATAGGCGCTGGTGCAAGCTGAACCGCTATTATCCAGCCAGATATCATTGTTGGTATACTGACCATCGGACTTTTTATAGTTTTTTCCATTGGTGCAGTATACACGGCTATCGGTCGTTCTGTTTACCGTACAAGTCGCCTTTGAAGCCAAGTCAATCCAAGTATCTTTCGCTCTTGGATCGCGAATGTATTGTCCTTCTTCATGCGGATTCTGGTTGTGGCAGGCGAATGCACAGCCCGTCACATCGCGTATCGACTTGAGGCCCGTGCTGCTGGCTGGAAGCAGCATCGATGGCGAAGTATCCATCAGGAGGAAGAAATTGACATGTGGCGCGCGCGTGGCGTCAGCCGTTACCTCGCCGACAACGGGCAGCGTCGGCGCACCCAGGATGCCGCTGAAGATGTTGGTCGACGCCGCGCGGTAACTGACCGTCACGGTGCGCCTTGTGTTTACGCCGCCATTCGATTGTATCGTGATCGTCGGATTGGCGGAATTGCTAACGTCGTAAACCAGGCCTTCGAGGCCAGTGACCTGTGAAATGAACATCGATCGAGCCGCCGCCCTCGCAGCCGTATCGGATTCCTGCATCATCTTGACGTTTACCGCCGCGAGCGCAGCGGCATCCGCTGCGGCATTCATGCGGGTGCGCAACTTCATCGCGCGGCTGTAGTCTATGGCAAACCCGGCCATGAAGATCATCGGGATCATCGCAAAAGCGAAGATCATCATCACGTTGCCGCGTCGGTCCTTGCCGATCCTGCGAAAACCACGCCCGGCGCGCGCGATGGCGCTGAAGATGGGCACATTGCTCATGATAGCGGCACCTGCGTTGAGATTCGGGGCAACATCAATATTGAATCCGCCAGATTGAACGGAGCGGTGCTGCCGAACCATATCGAAGGCGTGTATGTGTAGCGGACCTCCCCAAGGATGAGGTAGGTGTCGGTAGCGGCCGTGTTTGCTGGTATGGAAATGGTGCTACCGGCGGTGTGGGCGGTGCCTGTGTTCGCCTTGCTCCACACGACGGTGGCCTGTGTGGCGTTGACCACGCGTATCTCGCTGAGGACAATCTTCGAGTTGCTGGAAGAGTAGGGATACAAGACCTGGGCGCTCGCATTGACGATCGTCGTGGCTTCAGCCTCTGACAGGCTTGAATAACGCGTCGCCAGGTCTGTCACTGCGCGGGCGGTGGTCGTGACCTTGCGATTGCAGGATATCGCGTCCGTCAACGTGAAGATGCCGGTGTACATCACAAGCAGCACGGGAAAGAGGATCGCGAACTCTACCAGAGCCATGCCATTGTTATCGCGGCACGTTGCCGTGACCGCCCGTTGTATTTGGCGCAGCATCAATAGGCCTCCGCCTTGATCACGGAGGTGGCGACTAACAAGCGCTTGCCGCGTGGCTGATCGGCGAGGTTGAACCCAAGAGGGCCGGTAAGGGTCGGCCACAGATACATAAGCCGCACGACCACGATGGCACCACCAGATCCGGGCGAGTAGTTGAAGGTGTTCGTGACATTCCCGTAGATGTCATATGTAATAACGGGCGGGCTCACTTCGGCGCTCGAGAAATTCGAGGAAGTCTGGACGTCGACCATGAGGTTGGTGCATTTCAGGTACGACGGCAGATCGGCGCAGGCAGCCGTCTTGAATTGAGACCTGTCGAAGCCGGAACGCTGGGCCTGTCCGGTCAAAAGCATGCGACTGGCGTTTTCCGTCGCGGTTTCGAGGCCGTCCGAGGCGAGAAACATGAACGAGGTCTCGATGATCGCCACTACAATCGCAAAGAATGCGGGAGCAACGATGGCGAACTCGATGATCGAGGCTCCTCGTTTGTTTTCCAGCAGTTGCTTGAGCGATCGTGCTCGAGACATGATTTTCGTGCGATCCCGGTTACTATGTAATCCTTTGCAAAAATCTCATTTCACCGTGAAGATTGCGTTAAAACTGCCTTATGGGGGGCGGGCTAAGGATGCGTAGGCGCTGCTCGACGCCCCGGATCGAGCGATGCGCATCATCACGACAGCGCGCTGTTTTGAGATATCGCGCGAGAGCGAAGGCTTGCCGTTCGCAAGCTGGACCGTCCGAACTGCGCTGAGCCTGGCGGTCAACCCACCGTGGGATGGGGCTCGCCGATCTGCCTGAGTGGCTTGCCGGCGCTTTCTTCGGTGTAACGCAGAGCAACCAGTCCTACGAGGCAGGATGCCATCATCAGATATGCCGGCATTAGCGGATCGCCGGTCAAGTCTATGAGCCAGGAGTTCACTGCCGGAGCAGTGCCGCCGAAGAGCGAGGTCGACACGTTGTATGCGACAGCGAAGCCGGCGAACCTTGCGGTGGTTGGGAAGAAGGCCGGAAAGGTGGCGGAGATCGTGGCCAATTGGGGCATGTACAGAAGGCCCAGCACTGCGAACCCGATCGCGGCGCTGGTCGCATCCGATCCCATGAAATGATATAGCGGCACGACACTGACTAAAAGGCCGATCAGCGACGCGTACCATAGCGGCTTGCGTCCGATCCGGTCAGAAAGCGCGCCAGCCAACGGCAACATCACCATCATGAAGAGCATGCCGGCGATCGGGACCATCAGCGAAGCGTCGGTGGAAAGGCCAAGCCGCCGCTGAAGATAAGTCGGCATGTAGCTCAGCAAGGTATAGTTCACTACGTTGAGAGCGATGACCAAGCCGCTCATCGCCAGCAAGGGACGGCGATAATGGCTCCAGAGATGTCGCAGTTCCACCTTCGCGGATGGTTCCTGCGAATGCTGCTCCGCCACTTCCCGGAAGAGCGGCGTTTCAGCCATGCGCGAGCGCAGATAGATGCCAACGAGCCCCAACGGACCAGCCAGAAGAAAGGGCAGTCGCCAAGCCCAATCGTACATCGCTTGGTCCCCCAGCAGCAGCGAGAACCCCAGCATCAGTAAGGCGCCGGCAGAAAAGCCCGCCAGGGTGCCAACCTCAAGAAAGCTGCCGTAGAAGCCGCGCCTCGCGTCGGGGGCATATTCCGCCATGAAGATCGCGGCGCCCCCGTATTCTTCGCCCGTGGAAAAGCCCTGTATCATGCGCAGGATCACAAGCAGGCACGGCGCCCAGAAACCTATGGCGGCGAACGAAGGTATCAGGCCTACGCCCACCGTGGCAGCGGCCATCATGATGATCGTGATGCCCAATACCGCCTTGCGTCCGTAACGGTCACCTAAAGGCCCCCAAAAGAACCCGCCGAGCGGCCGGACGAGGAACGAGATCGCGAAAGTTGCAAGCGCAAACAAGGTGGCTTCGCCCGTTTCTCCGGGGAACAGGGCGGCGGAAATATATGAAACCCCGTAAGCATAGATGCCGTAGTCGAACCACTCCGTGGCGTTGCCGATCGCGGAAGCAGCTATGGGGCGGTGCAGGACCGAAGGAGGGGTGGTCTCGGGATGTCCGCTGGCAACCTCGGCGCCTATGTTCCGGGGTGTGTTCATCAAGCGCTCCGATGTGCATTCAGGTCTTCGTCCGCTGCGACGGGGTCGAGCGATGCGGACATGGGGGTCGTGCGGGGCAGGATTACGTACGTCTCCTGCATATGAGCGGGCACGGGCTGCGACTGTGTCTGGCGCCAGATGCCGAAGCAGAGCGCAGCGGCGGCACACAGTGCGATGAAGAAAAACAGTCCGGCCTGTCCGGCGATCGCCATCGCCAGCGCGCCCCCGGATGGCCCCATCGCGGCGCCGAGCGAATAGAGCAGGACAAAGGCCGCTGCTGGCCGCGACGCGCTGATGCGGCTCCAGGTGGTCGTTCGTATGCGCAACGCAGAGCGGATAGAGCGCGAAACTCAGTCCTCCGAATAGCGCACCAAGGCCAAGAAGCGCCGCGCCGGGCCGACCGAGCAGCGCGATGCCGAAGCTCGCGAGGAGTGCGCCGGCGAAGCTCAGCACGATGACCTTGCGGCGGTCGAGACGGTCCGACAGCCGGCCCAGCGGCCATTGCAGCGCCACGCCGCCCATGATGACCACGCTCATGAACAAGGCGGTGCCGGACAGGTTGAGGCCGAGCCGACGAACGTAGACCGCGCCGAGCCCATAGAAGGCGCCGAGCATCACGCCCGTGAGCAAAACGCCTACGATGCCAAGAGGCGACACCTTGTAGAGATCGCGGAAGGGAAGGGCCGCGCCTTCATCCGGTGGCGGCGCGGCGATCGTCGTGAGCACAACGGGGATGGAGGCGAGGGAAATCAGGATCGACGCCGCAAGCAGCGGGACAGCAGGCCGAGTATCGCCCAGGCTGAGAAGGAACTGGCCCACCGCCTGGCCGCTGTATAAGGCGATCATATAGCCGGCGAGCACCGAGCCGCGAGTTTCCGCGTCAGCGCGCTCATTCAGCCAGCTTTCCAGGCAGACGTATACGCCAGCGAGGCAGAAGCCATCGCCGAACCGCAACGCAGCCCACAGCAGGACATCGCGGTGCAGCGCGTAGATCAGGGTACTGGCACTTATGGCTGCAACGAACGCGGCAAAGGCCCGGATGTGGCCCACTCGCCGCACGACGGCAGGCGCCCGGACCGATCCCAGCACCAGCCCGGCGAAGTACGAAGTGCCGACAAGCCCGATGAGAAGCGCGCTGCTTCCTGCCCGCTCGAGGCGAACGCTGAGCAGAGTGTTCATGAAGCCGCTGCCCGCCATCAGGGTGAAGATGGCGATCAAAAGGCTGCGGACGGGCAGTATGGCCTTCAGCATGGTCAAATTCCGGATATCGAAAGGGAGCGCAGTCTTGCGCTACGCCCTTTTATGCGGCGTGGTGACTCAGGCTGCGACCAGGCCCGGGTGTTCCGCCCCTTCCACCAGCGCCTCGTGCAGAACGCGAACGGCCTCATCATAGTCCTGAGGCGCGATGATGAACTGCACATCCACGTTGCGGATCTGGTGTTGCACCGCAATCATTCCCACGCCGGCACTGGCCAGCGCCACGAGGGCACGAGGAACTAATCCGGATTCTGACAGGTCACTGCCGATAACCGATACCATCGCAACCGGCTGGGTAGAAACCGCCGCGCCAGGCCAGGCACTCTCAAGATCGGCCACGATGAGCCTCATTTGCGAGGTGTTGGTGCCGCTGAGGTAATGCGTGATGGTGTTGGCGTTCGAGCTCTTGCTGACGATCCATGCGCGGTGGCGGGTCAGGACTTCCAGTATCGTCGCATCGTAGCCCTTCTCGCCGACCATATCCTGTTCGAAGACCTGCAAGGCCTGAACCGAACGCAGACCCGTAACGATTTCGACCCGCGGGCGCGCCGAGACGTAGTCTCCGCAGATCAGTGTGCCGCCATCGTGACGATCGAACGTGTTGCGAACGCGCAGAGGAATGTCGGACTGCCTTAGCCCCCGTCCCGCACGCGGATGGATGGCCTCCATGCCGAGGTTGGCCAGTTGATCGGCGACGTCGTAGTTCGTTCGTCCGATCTTGCGGGCCTTGTCGATGCCGACCAGCCGAGGATCAGCGCTGGAGAGATGGAACTCCTTGTGGATGATGGCCTCGCGCGCTTCGGTCATCACGGCGATGCGGGAAAAGGTCATCTCGGAATACCCGCGCGCATATCGCCGCACCATGCCGCCTTCGCAGCCCGCATAGCCGGTGACGATGGGCATCTGCGTGGCAAGGTCGATAGGGTCCAGCGCGGCCAGGATGCGGTCGTCCAAACTGACCAGATCCTCGTTATTCCAGACTGTAAGATCGACGAATACCGCGTTCACGCCGCGATCTCGTAGCAGCAGGGCGGTCGAGTGCGCCGAATGGGCCTCGCCCAATCCTGCGAGCATCTCGCGCACGGTGATCATCTGCTCTTTCAGGCAGAACCGGCCATGCGCCCTAAGCCGATCGAGATCGTCGAGGCAGGCCTCAATCGCCGCGATGCGCTGGGCGACGAAGCGATCGGCTTCCTCGCGGCTTTCAGTTGATGAAAACATATCGGCATTGCGCGCCCACATTACGCCCAGCACGTCGGCCAGCGCCGCGCGCCATGCACCCGGCGTGTCGTTGCCGGAGAAGTGGGCGTAAACGCCCGGTTCGCCGGTTTTCTTCTGCTCTAGAAGGAGGTCTGTCATCCCGGCATATGCGGAAACCACGAAGATGCGGTTGTAGAGTTCCGCACCGGTGCGTCCGGCAATGAAGACGTTGTCGAACACGGTTTCCGTCGCGGCCATGGATGTACCGCCGATCTTTTCTACCGAATGTCCAATACTCATGCCGCCACTCCTTCCAGCGATCCCGCGATCGGGGTGACCACTTCCGCGTCGCGCGCGGCGATGAAATTCGGGCGTGGCTTTGCCGCCGCGAACGGCGCGATCAGGCGGTTGCTTGCCGCGTTGAACACGAAAAAAGCATTGGAGCGGGGGAACGGCGTGATGTTGCCGTTGGATCCGTGCATTGTATTGCAGTCGAACAGGATCACGGTGCCGGGTTTGCCCGTGGGCGCGACGATGCCGTTGCGATGCGCCAGTTCGGCCAGGCTAATCTCGTCTGGTACGCCGTATTCCTGCTTCCGCAGGGAGAGCTTGTAATGATCGTCAGGCGTTTGGCCGACGCACGTGACGTAGATACGATGCGAGCCAGGGATGATCATCAGCGGGCCGTTGTTCGGCGTGTTCTCTGCGAGGAGCACCGACATCGAAAGCGCGCGCATGCGCGGCATGCCGTCTTCGGCGTGCCATGTCTCGAAATCCGAATGCCAGTAGAATTCCTTGCCTTGGAATCCGGGCTTGTAGTTCAGGCGTGACTGATGGACGTAAACTTCATCGTCCAGCAGAAAGCTGGCGATGCCCGACATGCGCTTGTCCGCCGCCAGCCGGCCCATCAGTGGGCTCTGGTCGTGAATCTCGAAGATAGAGCGAACTTCCCGGCTTGCCGGTTCGGCAATGACCGTCTCGTCCTTCAGGCCGCCGGGATCGGCCAGAGGCCTTCCGGTTTCGGCCTGCAACGCCGCGATTTCCTCCGGCGTGAACATGTCTTCCAGGACAAGGTAGCCCTCGCGGTCGAAATGCTCGATCTGCTCCTTGCTGAGCGGTGCGCCGGGGTGCCAGTGGCCGCGGGCGACGGGTTCGGTGCGGGCGAGCAGTTCCGGCTCGCCGCCGCTTCGGGTCGGGTAAAGGTCCTGCATGAGTCCCCCTTTTTTCAGTTCTCGTGGATGGCGATGGCACAGCTCAGTCCGAAAGGGTTGGCTCACGTGTGTCGCTCGCGTCGGCGGGATAGGCGCCGCTTTCATCGTGAACCTCGCGGCCGGTTACCGGCGGATTGAACACGCAGGCGCACAGGATGTCCTCGACGGGACGCACGATGTGCTTGTCGTTGTCGCTGAGCGCATACATCACGCCGGGCTTGAGTGGGTGAGTCTCGCCGGTGCCCAGATCCTCGATCGTGCCTTTGCCTTTCAGCACCAGCACGGCCTCGAGATGGTTCTGGTAGTGCATGTGCAGTTCCTCGCCGGCGAACATCGTCGTGACGTGGAACGAGAAGCCCATGTTGTCGTCCTTCAGGATGAGCCGGTCACTGACCCAGCCCTTGGACTCGACGTGACGGTCGCTCTTTCGGATTTCCTTGAGATTGCGAATGAACATTATGGTTTTTCCTTGAAATTAGTGAGAGCTCAGGCGGCGACGCCGAGCTTGCTGGTGGCGGTGTCCGAGGCATCGACCGGGGCGATCGCTTCGGCCAGCGCTTCTTCGAGAATGTCGAGCCCGGCGTGCAACGTCTCGTCCTCGATCACGAGGGGCGCCAGTACCTTGACGATCTCGTCGTGTGCGCCGCTCGTCTCGATGATCAGCCCTTCGTCGAAGCACGCGGAAGTGATGCGGGCTGCTACTTCGCCGCTCTCGACGTTGATGCCGCGCATCATCCCGCGGCCGCGAGTAGAAAGACCGTGGCGCTGCGCCATCCGGTCGAGCCGTGTCTCCAGGATCCCGCTGCGGCGCGCAATATCGTCGGCAAAAGCGGGATTTGCCCAGAATTCGCGCAAGGCTGCGGTGGCGGTGACGAAGGCATGGTTATTGCCTCGGAACGTGCCGTTATGCTCGCCGGGTGACCAGACATCGAGATCGGGACCGAACAGCGCGAGCGCGAAGGGCAGGCCCATGCCCGAAAGTGACTTGGCGAGTGTTACGATATCGGGCTTGAAGCCCATGTCCTCGAAACTGAAAAAACCGCCGGTGCGGCCGCAGCCGGCCTGAATGTCGTCGACGATCACAAGCGCGCCATGCTTCTTGGCGAGCACGGCGATCTTGCGTAGCCACTCTGGGGACGCCGCATTCAGGCCGCCTTCGCCCTGTACCGTTTCGACAAGGAACGCCGCAGGGGCGTCCAGGCCGCTGGAAGGGTCGGCAAGTCGCTGTTCAAGCAGGTCAGCGGTATCCACATCGGAGCCATAGTAGCCGTCGAATGGCTCGTGGCTGACATGGTTGAGCGGAACGCCCGCGCCGCCTCGCTTGCCGGCATTGCCCGTGCAGGCCAGCGCGCCCAGCGTCATGCCATGAAAACCGTTGGTGAAGGCGACGACGAGTTCGCGACCCGTCACCTTGCGCGCCAGCAAAGTGCGCAACGCGCTCGAAGCGCTCGGATTTGGTAAGTTCCGCCTTGTGGCGGCGGGCAAATGCTGTGAAGAGCGCCCAAGAGGCGGGGTTGCCTTCGGTAATCGTGGTGGTCAGCGTGGTCGCGCCGCGTGATGCCGGCCTTTCGATGATCTGATCGAGCATACGGCCCCCAAGGCCGAGGCCGCGAGCGGAGCCGTGAACCGCCACCTGCCAGACAAAAATCCGCTCGTGATGCGAGGGCGGACGGTAGGCCGAGATCCAGCCCACAATTGCACCGTCCCGCTCCGCAATAACGGATGTGTCGGCAAAATCGGTGCATTGCAGCAGATTGCAGTAGGCCGAATTGGGATCGAGCGGTGGGCAATTGGCGATCAATTCGGTGATCGCCGGCCCGTCTTCCGCTACCGGCTCGCGCAAAATGATCCCTTCACCGGAAACTTCGCGCCTCAAGTCCTCGGAATCGCTGCGAGGACAGGAATCCTCATCCGTGGTATCTAAGATTACTTCACCCTCCGAAGTACATCGACGTGCTTGGCTTTTGCCATTTGTGAATACGTCATGGCTAATATCATAGGAGTGCTGCAAGTTTCTTGCAACCGCACGATCGTTACGCAGCCGGTTTTGTTACACTGAACTAAAAGGAATCTTCGGCGTTGGAAATAACTTCGTGCTTGGCGGAAAGCCGCACGAAAGCTAGCACTGGCGCATGGACACGGACTTGACGCAAGCCGCGCTGACGGCGCTGCGAAAAATTCTTCATGCGGCCGAGTTGGAAAACAGGCGGATGGCGGCCTTGACCGGTCTGACCCCGTCGCAGGTCCTGGTGCTGAGGGAAGTGGGCGCGCGGGAGCACGCTACCCCCGGTGCGGTCGCTTCCGCACTGCGCTTTGGACAAGCGACGATTACCAATATTGTCGATCGGCTGGTCGCCGCAGGTCTGGTGAATCGTAACCGCAGTCAAAACGACAAGCGGCAGATGTTGCTGCAACTCACCGAACAGGGGCGGGCAAGACTGGAAGCTTCGCCGTTTCCGCTTCAAGCGCGTTTCAGCGAGGGCTATAGGGCGCTTCCCGCCTGGGAGCAGGCGATGATGCTGGCAGGGCTAGAGCGCCTCTGTACGCTGCTGGCAGGCGCTGAGGGGATGGCAAGTCAGGCGGAGCCCGTTCCGGGGCTTACACTTCCCTGAGGCGCGGCATCAGTTCAACGAAATTGCAGGGCCGATTACGGCTATCGAGTTGCTCTGCAAGGATGCCGTCCCATCCATCCTTTACCGCGCCGTTGGAGCCGGGCAGGGCGAAAATGTAGGTTCCGCGCGTGACGACCGCCATCGCTCGGCTCTGCACTGTCGAGGTCCCGATCGTTTTGTAGCTAAGCCAGCGAAAAAGCTCGCCAAAACCGGGAATATCCTTCTCTTTTACACGGTCCAGCGCTTCGGGCGTTACATCGCGCCCGGTAAGGCCGGTGCCGCCCGTCGAGACGATGGCATCCACCTGTTGATCGTCGATCCAGTTGTTCAGCCGGGTGACGATCCGGCCCGCATCGTCCTTCTCGATCGCGCGGTACACGAGATGATGCCCTGCATCCTTGATCCGCTGGCACAGGATGTCACCGGACGTGTCGTCCTCAAGGCCGCGCGTGTCGGATACGGTCAGCACGGCAATATTGATCGGCTTGAAGACGCGCTCCGGATCAATGGCCACGCAGGATCGTCCCGTTCATCGCCATGCGCACGCCCGTCGATCCAGCAAGGCCAGGGAACGTCGGCCACATGTCCTGGGCCAGCGCCATGCGGCTTTCGGAGGGGCCGCCTGCCTGTCGCTCGTACATCCAGTAATTGCGCATCACGATGTTCACATAACCGCGCGTTTCCCAGTAAGGCAGCGATTCCATCCACAGCAGCGGGTCGCCCTGGTCCTTCACCTCGGAGTTCCAGCGGGTGACCGGCGCCAGGCCAGCGTTGTAGGCGGCCATAACTTTGGGCAGCAGGCCCTGAGTCCCGGTCGAATTGCGCAGCATCATCAGGTGCCGCTGGCCGAACGCCAAGTTGATCTCCGGCTTGTTCAGGTCGCTGGCAGAGCCCGATACGCCTATGTTCGCCGCGTGGTCTCTGGCGGCAGCAGGCATGATCTGCATCAGGCCTCGGGCGCCGGTAGGACTGACCACGCCGGTCTGGAACAGTGATTCTTGAAGAGTGTGGGCGTAGACCAGCGCAGGATCCACCGACCATCCGCCTGCAGGGGTCCACTTGGGCGTGGGAAAGCGTGTTGCGGGTTCTGGCCGTCCGCCGCGCGGTGCATTGTAGGCCATCCACAACTGCGTCGAAGGCAGACCAAGGTCGCGGGCCAGGCGGGTAAGCGGCGCGTACTGCGAGGCATCGCCGATGCGGGCCTGGTGCCGCAGTACCTCGTCGGCCAGACCGTCCTCGCCAATTTCAGCCAGTTCGACGGCGGCGCGGACATTGGCATTCGCACGCAGTTGCTGCCAGTCGGTCTGGGTGAAATCGGCCTCGGCGTGCTGCTCAGGCAGCTTGATGCCCAGTTGCTCGGCGGCGAGCATGCCGTAGAGCGTCTCGTCGCGCTTTGCTGCCAGTTGCAGCGCTTCTGCCGCCTTTTCGGGGCGGCGTTGGCGAATCAGCGCGCGGCTTTGCCAATAGTGCGCGGCGCTGGTCAGTTCGTCGTTCTCAGACGACCGAGCAGCCTTGCCAAAGGAATCCGCTGCGCCGTCGAAATCTCCCAGGCGCCATGCGGCCAGCCCGGCCGTCCACCACGCTTCGCCGACCCAAGGACCGGTGCCCATCGTTGCTAGCTGCGCCATCTCGTAAGCGGCGGCATCCTGGTTCTCGATGTAAAAGCTCCAGGCCACGCGCTGGCGCCATTCGGCCCGCGTTGAGCTGCTCAATCCGCCATCGATGCCATCCAGCAGGGTGCGCGCGCCGAGCGGGTCGTCGTTCTTGATCCTGTCGAGAATGCCGGACGAGATGGCGGCAGGCATCGTCCCGTCGTCGATCGATGCAGGCCGCACGCGCTTCGGCATCGAGGGCAGGCGGGCAAATTGCTGTTCGCTCGGCAGCGCAGGGGTGCTTGCCGCACCGCGCTTGATGGCCAGCCGGGTGATCTGGTCAGCGCCGGGCAGTTCCGTGCCTTGGGCAAGCCAGGCCTGCAACTCCGGCAGTTCGATCTTGGGGGAGCCAGCCGCCAGATAGTACTCGGCGCGGGCCTGTTGGTGCAGGGGGCCTTCGGGCCGGAGAGCCAGCAGCTGCTGAACCTGCGACCAGTCCTTAGAATCGATCGCATCGAAGACCTGCTTGTAATAGGACCGGTCGTCCTGGCTCAGAAGCGATGGCACCGCCGTCTGGTCAGCGCGCGACCGGAAGTAGTCGACGGCGGCGCTGTTCGCGAGAGCGGGCGTGCCGACCGCTACCGATGTCGCAGCCAGAAGCAGGTGGGCTGTACGTCGAGCCAAGGTCGCTCGAGCCGACTTCTTTCCCGCCCATGGTCTCATCTTCAAAACTTGTCCCCGCATCATGCGAAACCTTACTTGTGCCTGCCTTGTAGCGACCGAACATCTTAAGCTGCGGTCCACTCCAACCAGGCGCGCCACAAGGTTTTTTTTGCTTGCGGCTGCACCAGCGAAGATAGTCCCCAAGCGGCTAGCATAGGAATCGATGCCTCTTCTTGGTTAAAACGTCGTAAAGCGGCAGGGGCTTGCGGCGATTCGTGTCCAATGAGCGGTAGAATGTTGCCGCTCGGTATGAACAGCCGCTCGGGTTGCACCAAGGCGATGTGATGCGCCAGGATTTCGCCTATTCCCAGTTGCGTGGCGGCCGACCAGTCCGCCGCCGGGGTATGTCGAGGAATGGCGCTTGCTACATAAATATCTTCGCGCGTCACGCCGAGCGCGGGAAGCATCGCGTCGATGAAACGCCCCTGGGGGCCGGAAAGCAGTGTCTCCTGATCCCCGGCTTCGGGTTCGTCCACAATCACCATCAGCCGGGCGCCTCCCGATCCGCGAGGCGGCACGCGCCCGCGTGTGTTGCCGCCGTCGAGCATGGCTTCGCTGAGCCACCATCGCCTGAAATCCTCCAGGTTGGTGGGTAGGGCGTCGAGGTCGATCCTGTGGGCGGGTTCGGGTTGGGAAACTTGCACGCGGGCGGGCTGAGAGCTTTCGAAGCGTCGCTTGGCGTCGAGGGCTTCTTCCTGCACTGCCAGCCATGATTGCGGTTCATCGACAAAATCGAAATCGACACCAGCCCTGCGCCACCAGTCGAGCGCATCAGTGATATCCGTCAGAAAATCGGGATTTGCGGCGTGATCCATCGTCCGGGTCTTGACCTGCCGCGTGCAAGCAATCAAGGCAATTGGCAAATTAATCGCGCGACTAAACCTAAGAATGCCGGGGGATACCCATGATTGAACGCGAAGAAATGCCTTACGACGTCGTCATAGTCGGCGGCGGGCCGGCTGGCTTGGCAACGGCGATACGGCTGAAGCAGGTCGATCCCGAACTGCAGGTCTGCGTTCTGGAGAAGGGTTCGGAGATTGGCGCGCACATCCTTTCAGGCGCGACGATTGATCCCAAGGCCCTCGACGAACTTTTGCCGACTTGGCGCGATGACGGTTGCCCTCTCGCGGAAACGCCGGTGACCGATAACTGGCACTGGCATCTGACGAGGAATGGCAAGTTTTCGTTGCCGCACCTGATCCAGCCACCCTTCATGTCGAACGACGGCAATTACACCGGCTCGCTCGGCAATTTGTGCCGCTGGCTCGCCGAACAGGCAGAGGCGCTGGAGATCGAAATCTTCCCTGGCTTCCCGGCGGCGGAAGTCCTCTATGACGATAACGGCGTCGTCATCGGCGTGCAGACCGGCGACATGGGCGTCGACCGTGAGGGCAATCCGAAGGGTGACTTTCAACCGGGCATGAACCTGCTTGGCAAATACACCGTGTTCTGTGAAGGCGCGCGCGGTCACCTCACCAAACGGCTCAAGGCGAAGTTCGACCTCGAGGCCGATTGCGAGCCGCAGATTTACGGTCTTGGCATCAAGGAATTGTGGGACATCGATCCCGACAAGCATGTGCCGGGGCGGGTGATTCACACCCAGGGCTGGCCGATGAGCGAGAGCGACAGTTGGGGCGGCGGCTTCCTGTATCATCAGGCAAACAACCAGGTGGCGCTCGGCTTCGTGACGGCGCTCGATTACAAGAATCCCTATGTCTATCCGTTCGAGGAATTCCAGCGCTGGAAGCAGCACCCGGAAATCCGGGCGATCCTGGAAGGTGGAAAACGGGTTGCCTACGGTGCCCGCGCGATCAACGAGGGCGGCTGGCAGTCCGTGCCGCAGTTGGCGTTCCCCGGCGGCGTGCTTGCTGGCTGCTCGGCCGGCTTCGTTAACGTTCCGCGCATCAAGGGCACCCACACCGCGATGAAGAGCGGAATGCTTGCCGCGGAAGCGATCGCCGCCGCGATCAAGGCAGGGCGTGAGCATGATGCGCTGATGGAGTACGATGCGGCCGTTCGCGACAGCTGGATCGCCAAGGAACTGAAGCTCGTCCAGAACGCAGAGCCAATGGTAGCCAAGTGGGGCGGCGAACTCGGCACGATCCTTGCCGGCGGAGACATGTGGCTGCGCACGCTGTTCGGCTTCGGCCTAGCCAAGCCGATGAAGCATCACACCGACGCTTCGGAAACCCAGCGCGCCGACCTGTACAAGCCGATCGCCTATCCGAAACCAGACGGTGTCATCAGTTTCGATCGGCTTACCAGCGTCTCCTACTCATTCACCAATCATGAGGAAGAGCAGCCCTGCCACCTGAAGTTGAAGGATCCCAGCATCCCGACGCGGGTCAACCTTCCGGTCTATGCTGGGCCCGAGGCGCGATATTGCCCTGCGGGCGTCTATGAGTTCGTGGATCCCGATGGCAGCGGTATGCGTCTGCAGATCAACGCGCAGAACTGCGTGCATTGCAAGACCTGCGATATCAAGGATCCGACCCAGAACATCGAATGGGTGACGCCCGAGGGTGGCGGCGGGCCCAACTATCCGAACATGTGATTTTGGCTTTGCCGATGGATTGATGGAGCGTCGGGGCTTGCCCCGGCGCTTCGCTCGTTTCAGGGAGGGCGGATGAACGAGATCGCCTACGCCAAGATCAACCTCGCGCTGCATGTCAGGAGGCGCAGGGCAGACGGCTATCACGAGCTCGAAACGGTGTTCGCGTTTGTTGACGACGGCGACCGTCTGGAAGTCACGCCGGCCGCCGAAGACAGTCTGGTATCATACGGCGAATTCGCTGCGAATATCGATGATCCGTTCGGCAATATCGCCGCCAAAGCCATGGGGCAATTGCCCCGATCGGATGCTTGGGCCGTCAAACTGGACAAGAGGTTACCCGTGGCTGCAGGACTGGGTGGCGGATCAGCGGACGCCGGAGCGATATTCCGTCTGGTCGAGCGTACGCAGGGCCTGCCGGAAGACTGGCTTCGCCGCGCGGGGGCGCTTGGCGCGGATGTGCCGGCCTGCGTTCTTTCGAAGGCATGCGTCGGCCGCGGTACGGGAACCGAGCTGGAGCAAGTCGCAGACAATGATCTGCAGGGCTGCCCGGTGCTTTTGGTCAATCCGCGCCTGGCGATGCCGACCGGGCCCGTCTTCAAGGCTTGGGACGAGGGCGACAGGGGAGGACTGCCATCCGGCTCTCTTCGCGACATAGCGCTGGCTGGGCGAAATGACCTCGAGCCCGGCGCCCTGACCATTTGTCCGCCGATCGCAGAGGTTTTAGCCGCGCTTCAGGGCAACGATGCGTTTCTTGCCCGCATGTCCGGCTCAGGCGCGACATGCTTTGCTTTGTACGATGATGAGGCCAGCCGCGATGCGGCAGCCGGCAGAGTGGCGGAAGTTCAGCCGCAGTGGTGGCAGATGCGAGGCAGGCTGCGTTAGCCTGCCGGTTCGAAGGGAGTTGACCTTGAAGTGCGAAGCCTTCGCCGTGCTGGGGACGCCGCGTTTCGGCGGCATTCTCATCGTGGCCGACCATGCCTCCAATCGCGTTCCCGATGACATTGATCTGGGCATCGATGCAGCGCTTCTGGACCAGCATATCGCGGTTGATATCGGTGTCGCGGATATAGCCAGGCTAATGGCGCAGCGAGAGGGTACAGCCGCGCTACTCGGCAATGTCAGCCGGCTGGTTTGCGACACCAACCGTACCGAGGCCGATCCCGCTGCTATTCCCGAACAGAGCGATGGCTACTCGATCCCCGGAAACATCGGCATCGACAGGCAATCGCGCCTCGAACGGTTTCATAGGCCCTTTCACGATCAACTGACGCGTCTTTTGGAAGGCGCGCCTCCGGCGCTGACCTTGATACTCCACAGTTTCACCCCGGCGCTGGCCTCCCAACCTGGCGAGCCGCGACCCTGGCATTGCGGATTGCTGTACGACGAGGATGATCGCGGAGCCCGCGCTGCGCTCCCCTTGCTCGAGGCTGATGGGCTTATGGTCGGCGACCAGCAGCCTTATTCTGGCAAAATCTATAATGCGGCTATCGAGCGCCATGTCGAGAGCGAGGGGCGGCCCTATCTTTACGTCGAAATCCGGCAAGACCTGATCACCGATAAGGCAGGTCAGGCCGAATGGGCGGAGCGATTGGGGCGAATCTGCAATGAGGTCGCTATAGCGATTAACTAACTCCGTTGTGGTTGGTTCACCGACGTATTGCGGCCCAATTGCCGATTGGCTTGTCCGTCTTCTGCGGATGATCTTGGGGTTTTCAGGACAAGATTCCGAAATTTTATTCCACTTTTCAGTCACACACCGGTTGTAGCGTGCATTCTTCTTTGCAGGCAGCAGACGTGAGGTGCATTGACCCAAGATGAAGGCGACGCCTTCTTGTCGAATGAATAATTAACAAACACAATTGTCCTCGTCATGTCTGGCTATTGCCAGGAGCGGGGGCGAGCATGTTTTTGAAGAACTTTGTCCAGAAGACGGCCGGTATCGACTGGTCGAGCGCGATTCCACAATGGTTTGATGATCTGTTCGGCGGTCGCAAGATCGTCGGAGACGATTCATCGGATATCCTTGTCGGAGGCTGGGGTGATGACTTCATCGTGGCCAACGATGGGAACGACACGGTGTATGGGAATTTCGGAGACGATTTCATCCTTGGCAATACCGGCGACGACACGCTGTATGGCGGTTTCGGTGATGATATTATCTACGGCGGCGTGGGCAACGATCACATCTATGGAGGCGGCGGCGACGACATCATTGATGGGGATCGCGGCTTCGATACACTCACCGGCGGTACGGGCCGCGATACATTCGAATTCAATGTCGGCCCCCAGTTCTTGGGTGACGGGTTCGACATCGTGACGGATTTCAAACTTGGTCAGGATGTAATCTCGATCAAGAATGGCGATCAAAGCCTAGTAGGTTTTGTGGATGTCGGCCGGGATGTCGAAGTCTATTACGATGGTGTGCTGATAGCGGAACTCGAAGGGGTGTCACGGCTGCCGAGCAATCTGAACGACTTCTTCGCCTGATGCCGTCAAACGCGCGGATTGCAGCGATCGCGTTGGCGGACTGCACCATTTTGTGCTTCGGATGATCGTACGATTGGCGTAGGGGCAGCCGCAGGCGCGTGAGTCTTTCGCGCCGGTTACCGGAGTTGCCCGCATGCCTGCCTATCGTTCCCGCACATCCACCCATGGTCGTAACATGGCCGGTGCGCGCGGTTTGTGGCGCGCAACCGGCATGAAGGATGGTGATTTCGGAAAGCCGATCATCGCCGTCGTCAATTCCTTCACGCAGTTCGTGCCGGGGCATGTCCATCTCAAGGATCTCGGCCAACTCGTTGCCAGGGAGATCGAAGCGGCCGGTGGTGTCGCCAAGGAGTTCAACACCATCGCCGTCGATGACGGTATCGCGATGGGTCACGACGGCATGCTCTATTCGCTGCCAAGCCGCGATCTGATCGCCGACAGCGTCGAATACATGGTGAACGCCCATTGCGCGGACGCCATGGTCTGCATCTCCAACTGCGACAAGATCACGCCCGGCATGCTAATGGCCGCGATGCGGCTCAACATCCCGGCAGTGTTCGTGTCCGGCGGTCCGATGGAGGCTGGTAAGGTCGTACTAAAAGGCAAGGAGCAGGCGCTCGACCTGGTCGACGCTATGGTGGCGGCGGCTGACGAGAGTTACACTGACGAGGAAGTGCAGGCGATCGAACGCTCTGCGTGTCCGACATGCGGTTCGTGCTCCGGCATGTTCACTGCCAATTCGATGAATTGCCTGACCGAGGCACTTGGCCTGTCGCTGCCCGGCAACGGCTCCACGCTGGCTACGCACTCGGACCGCGAGCGGCTTTTTCTGGAAGCTGGCCGGCTGTCCGTCGATCTGTGCCATCGCTATTATGATCAGGATGATGAAAGCGTTCTGCCCCGCGCCATTGCGAGCTTCAAGGCTTTCGAAAACGCCATGAGCCTTGACATCGCGATGGGCGGCTCGACCAATACCGTTCTGCACCTGCTGGCCGCGGCCGCCGAGGCGGGCCTCGATTTTACCATGGCGGACATCGATCGTCTCAGCCGCAAGGTGCCATGCTTGTCGAAGGTGGCGCCGGCCAAGTCCGATGTTCACATGGAGGACGTCCACCGTGCCGGAGGTATCATGGCCATCCTTGGCCAGCTCGATCGGGCAGGATTGCTGCACACCGATTTGCCGACGGTTCATAGCAAGTCGTTGGGTGACGCGCTGAACCGGTGGGACATCAGCCGCACGACTGAACCCTCGGTGCAGGACTTCTACAAGGCTGCCCCGGGAGGTGTCCCGACACAGACCGCGTTCAGTCAGTCACGCCGTTGGCAAGAGCTTGATCTCGACCGCGAAAACGGCGTGATCCGTTCCAAGGAGCATGCGTTCAGCCAGGATGGCGGGCTGGCCGTGCTTTACGGCAACATCGCCCGCGACGGGTGCATCGTGAAGACAGCGGGCGTTGACGAGTCCATCCTCAAATTCACCGGCACGGCCCGCGTCTACGAGAGCCAGGACGCCGCCGTAGCAGGTATTCTTGGCGGGCAGGTCGGTGCCGGCGATGTCGTTGTGATCCGCTACGAGGGACCGCGCGGCGGGCCGGGAATGCAGGAAATGCTTTATCCGACGAGCTACTTGAAATCGAAGGGGCTCGGCAAAGCCTGCGCGCTTTTGACCGATGGTCGCTTTTCCGGGGGAACGTCGGGACTGTCGATCGGACACGCCTCGCCTGAGGCCGCAGAAGGCGGCGAGATCGGCCTGGTTGAGAATGGCGACACCATCGAGATCGACATCCCTGGCCGCACCATCAACCTGTTGGTGAGCGACGAGGAACTCAGCCATCGCCGCGCCGCGCAGGAAGCACGGGGGGCGGATGCCTGGGCACCCGTGCATCCACGCAAGCGGAAGGTATCCCCAGCGCTCCAGGCTTATGCTGCCATGACGACCAGCGCGGCCAGGGGAGCCATTCGCGACGTGACCCAGCTCAAGCGCGGCTGATCCGGTGCGATTGCATTTGATCGCCGTGCTGGTGGTCGTCATAATGGGCGGATGTTCGGACGGCAGTGACCCATCCGCGAAATCAGTCGGAGCCGAGCATATCGCGTGCGCGGTTGCCGGATCGGCGGAGGTTGCCGACGCGTGCCTGGTGGAGCACACCGAAAGCGATGGCAGGCTTTCTCTCGTGGTCCGTCACCCTGACGGTGCCTTCCGCCGCTTCGATGTTGTGACTGACGGTAGAGGATTGAAAGTGTCCGATGGTGCTGAAGAAGCCCAGACGAAGCTCGTGGATGGCAAGCTCGACGTGACCGTGGGCGCCGACCATTACGTGTTTCCCGTTACGGTGAAGAGCAATGCCGCAAACTGATCAGATATTGACCGTCGCGCAAATGAGGGCTGCGGAACAGTCGCTGATAGATGGCGGTTCCAGTGTCGATGCCTTGATGCAGATTGCCGGGCGCGGAGCGGCCGACTGGATCTGGCGCGTGGCAGCCGGACGCAGGGTAAGCGTGCTTTGCGGCCCCGGAAACAACGGGGGCGATGGATACGTTATCGCCGAGGCCATTCGCGAGCGCGGGGGCCATGTCGTGGCGATCGCCGGCGGCGAACCTGCCACGGCAGCGGCACGGAATGCCCGAGCAGCGTTCGGGGGCAATGTCATAACCGGCGACGCGGATATCCACGGTGACGTTCTGGTCGATTGCCTGTTCGGCAGCGGCCTTGCCCGCCCGCTTTCGCAGGACAATCTGGCATTGCTGCAGCGTCTCTCTGCAAGTCACGCCTATCGCATTGCGATAGATCTGCCGAGCGGCGTGCAGTCCGATAGCGGCATGTTGCTCAACGACGGGTTGCCGGCTTATCACCTCACCCTCGCTCTGGGAGCATGGAAGTTCGCGCATTTCCTCATGCCGTCTTCCGGAACGATGGGGGAGCTAAGGCTCGTCCCTATCGGTGCGCCCCCTGTCGATGGTGCCGCCCGTGAGTTGCGGCGGCCTCGCCTCGCCTCACCCTCTGCTGACGCGCACAAGTACAAGCGCGGGCTTCTGGCGGTCGTGGGGGGGTACATGCCCGGGGCTTCCCTGCTTGCCGCCATCGCCGCGCAGAGTGCCGGTGCTGGCTACGTCAAGCTTTTCGCCGACAGCAAGCGCAATGTGCCTACCGACATCGTAGTCGAGACGGGCGCACTGTCGGACGTCCTCGCCGACGATCGCAATACTGCGGTGCTGGTCGGCCCGGGGCTGGGCCGCGACGGTGCTGCGCGTGAACGATTGGCCATCGCGTTGGCTGATCCGGTGACTGTCGTCGTCGATGCTGATGCACTCGTTCTGCTGTCGCCGCGCGTGCTCGCGGAACGAGCCGCTCCCACGATAGCAACGCCGCACGAAGGCGAACTCGTGGCGCTTGAACGCAGCTTTGAACTTGACGGGACGGGGACGCGGACGGAGCGCGCACTTGCCCTCGCCAAGGCAAGCGGCATGGTGATCGTGGCAAAGGGGCCCGATACCGTCATCGCTGCGCCGGGTGGCCGTCTGGTCTGTGCGCACCGTGCGACTTCATGGCTTTCCGTCGCAGGTACGGGGGACGTCCTAGCCGGCACTATAGCCAGCAGGGCTGCAGCCGGAGTGCCCGCTTTCGAAGCCGCTTGTGAAGGGGTGTGGCTCCACGGCCGGGCCGCCGGTGCTTGCGGTCCCGCCTTCACGGCAGGCCAGCTTGCGGCAAACATTTCCAAGGCTCTGGCATCCTGCTTATGAGCAATGCGGAAGAAGTACTTCGGATCGCCTCCAAGGGGGACGGGGTGACCGCATCCGGGCGCTTTGCGTGGGGCGCGGCACCCGGTGACGTCCTGCTGGATGACGGATCGCTTGAATGGGGCCCGCATCATGTCGAGCCGCCTTGTCGTCATTTCGGACGCTGTGGGGGCTGCCAGTTGCAGCAACTGGATGAAGAGAGCCTTGCGGCATTCGTGGACGCCCGGGTTGGCAATGCCTCGGTCTCGCAGGGGCTCGGTGCGGAACATCTCGCACCGCCGCACCTCTCGCCGCCTGGTTCGCGCCGCCGCGCTTCGCTCAGAGCCGAAAGCTCGGGCGGCCGGATCGTCATCGGTTACCGCGAGGCACGCTCGCACCGGCTGGTGGAACTGGAGGAGTGTCCGGTGCTCGTGCCCGAGTTCGTCGCGCTCCTCGCTCCGCTGCGCGGGCTGCTCATCACAATGGGCAAAGCGGCTCCGGCCAAAAGAGTTGGCAAGGGCAAGCCGTCGAAACATGCGGCGCCGCGCATGGCGGCCGACATCGACATGACGCTTACCGAGCAGGGGGTCGATCTGGGTATCAAGGGGCTGACGGCAGAGGGTCTGGCTGCAACCGAAGCCATGCTCGACTTCGCTCAGACGCATAGTCTTGCCCGCTTGACCATGGATGGCGGCTATGGCTTCGAGACGGTGTGGGAACCGGTGCCGGTTACTGTCAAGCTGGGCGGAGTATCTGTCCCTTTTCCGCCCGGCTCGTTCCTGCAGGCCACGCAGGATGCGGAGCAGACGCTGGTAAGCGCGGCGCGGGAGTGGCTGGCCGGGTCGGCGACCGTGGCCGACCTGTTTTCCGGCTTGGGTACGTTCGCTTTCGCACTGGCCGGACCGCAGACGAAAGTGCTTGCTGCCGAAGCGGCGCGCGATTCCCATCTGGCATGCAAAGCGGCTGCAGACCGTGCCCAGTTGCCCGTTTTCGCCATGCACCGCGATCTGTTTCGCAATCCGCTTCAAAGCGACGAGCTGGCTAAATTTGATGCCGTCCTGCTTGATCCGCCGCGTGCCGGCGCGCGCGAGCAGGTGGACTGCATCGCAGGCTCGAGCGTGAATAAGGTGGTTTACATTTCGTGTAACCCATCCAGCTGGTCGCGCGACGGCGCGACGCTGATCCAGGCCGGGTTCCGGCTCAAAGAGCTTCGGCCCATCGGGCAGTTCCGTTGGTCCACGCACGTCGAACTCGCCAGCCTGTTCGTGAGGGATGCATGAGCGTCGCCTTCCGCCGCGAGGGCGACGACGAGCATCTCGAGCCTAAATTCGAGATTCCGATCCCGCCAGGGCCTAATCTCGTAACCACGCGCGGCAAGGCATTGATCGACGCCAAAGTGGCCGAACTGGAACGGAGTTTGGCGGAGCCGCTGGAAGAAGCGGAACTAGCGATGATCAAACGCGATTTGCGCTATTGGCAGACCCGGCAGATCACCGCCGCGGTCCAGCCTGACCCCGACTGCGAAACGGTGGCCTTCGGCACGCGCGTGACATTTCTTCTTAATGGCAAGAATCGCGTGCTGGAACTGGTCGGCGACGACGAGGCCGATCCGGCTTCGGGACTGGTCGCTTTTTCCGCACCTCTTGCCCGCGCGTTGATGGGGGCAGAGGAGGGCGACGTTGTTACGTTCAACGGCCGCGAAGATGCTATTGAGATCTTGTCGATCACCCCCTTGAAGCGATAACGTCTTCAAGCACAGGCGGTCAATTGTCGCCGGCTTTGTCCATCATCTCCATGAAATCGCGCGCGGCGTTGCGGTCTTCCTCGCTCTTGAACGCCACATCGATGTCAGGCGCCCCGCCGAACATGTACAGCAGCGTCCAGATCGCGAAACGGCGGTTCTTGTCCTGTTCCAGACCGAAATCTACGCGCATGCGTTCGATGCCCGCTTCCATGGCATGCGGAGCAATGGCGGCGGGGTCGTCGGTGCCGAAATAGCGGCGTAGCTGATCGTCGAAGTCCATGTTTCAGCCTCGGCCGAGTGCAAATGGTTGTCAATCGTTCGAGGACAGCACCGCCGCAAATGCTGCCGCATCGGTGTTACCGCCCGACAGGATCACCGACGTACGAGGGGCAAGATCCATCTTCCCGGCCAGCACAGCGGCAAGCGCGGCAGCGCCGCCCGGTTCCACCACGACACGCAGTTTCTCGAAGGCCAAGCGCTGGGCCGCACGAATTTCGGAAGGGCTGGCGACGAGCCCAAACGGACATCGTGCCTTGAGAATGTCGAAATTGATCGGCCGGGTTGCGGGTGTTTGCAACGCGTCGCACGCGGTTGGCGGCGCGCCGGGCCCGACGCCCTCTATGATGCCGCTGCGCAAGCTGCGGCACACGTCATCCCAGCCTTCTGGTTCGACAGGGATCACCGAGCTGCTGGGACAAGCCAGCGCCAGTCCGGCGGTAAGCCCGCCGCCGCCGCATGGCGCGACGATCAGATCAGGGTCGCCAAGGCCCATGTCACTCATCTGGCGAGTGATCTCGATCCCGGTGCTGCCCTGCCCTTCGATAACCCAGGGATCGGCATAGGCGTGGACCAGCGTGGCATTGCGTTCTGCGCAGACGTGCGCGGCAACCTCGTCGCGATCCTCGCCACCGGGGCGATCGTAAAGGACGATCTCCGCACCAAGCGCGCGGGTATTGGCGAGCTTGATGGTGGGCGCATCCACCGGCATGACAATGGTCGCGGGGACACCCAGCCTGCGTGCCGCCCACGCAACGCCCTGCGCGTGATTGCCACTGGAAACTCCCACAACCCCGCGGGCGCGCTCGTCTTCCGAGAGAGCCGTCAGCCGGTGCCAGGCGCCGCGAATCTTGAACGCACCCACCGGCTGCAAACACTCGGCTTTGCACCAGATCGTCATGCCATCGACCTCGAGCGGGAGCAGCGGCGTTGGCGGGAGGATCTCGGCGATCTTGCGAGCGGCGAGGGCTACTCCCTCGGCAGTGGGTGTACGGTGCGGCATCGCCGCACCCCTTAGCCCCGCCTGGTCAGTCGTACCACCCGGTAATAGCCGAGCGGCCCCCGGCTCAAGTGCAAGCGCAGACCGTGCCGGTCCGACAGGCGTCCGCAAACCTCGGGCAGGTCGCGCCGGGCCGTGACGTGGAAGCAGGCCAGCCACGCGTCGAGAACGCGGCGGAGCGGCGATGGCAGGCCGCCTCCGTCTCCGAAATCGACAATATGCACCGAGCCACCGGGTGCCAGCGCGGCGACCGCAGCTTCCACAGCAGCCTCCCAATCCGGGATCATCGACACAGCGTAGGAAAGCACCACACGGTCAAAACCGGCGCGGCCGAACAAGGTCTGCGGATCGAATGCGGTCGCATCCCCCAGTGCCAGGCGTCCTTCTGTGCCCAGGCGCTTTCGCGCACTCTTGAGCATCTCGGCGGAAATATCGAGACCGTGGAAGTGCACGCCCGTCCAGCGCCGGCAGATCAGCTCGAGGTTGCGCCCCGTACCGCAACCGAGTTCGAGAAGGGCCATACCTGGACGGCAATCGAGCTCGCGGATCATCCGGTCGCGGCCAAAAAGGTAATACTTGCGGGTGAAGTCGTAGATGTGGCGCTGGCCGCGATACACGCGGTCCATCAGCGCGGCGTGATCGGAGCCTGGGAGAGTGGCCACCGTCAGCCAATCAACACGTAGAGGTGGACGCCGCCGTAGATCGACGATCGGTCCGCCTGGGTGGCTGCCTGCGATTCCACGACGCGGTAGTCCCAACGGCTGAGAATGCCATCGGGAACGCGCCCAGGCAGAAGCGAGGGCTCGGCGGCCGTGCGGAACAGTACCCGAGCGCCCGGGCGCGCGGTGCGTGTGATCTGTCCCCACAGATCGGTCAATTGCTCGTCCGTCATCCAGTCCTGGGCGTCGAGAAGGACATAGCGATCAAATGATGCATCCGCGCTTTCCGCCAGAACATGCGTGTAATTGGCGTGGCGCAGGTCGATCCGGTCAAGCCGCTCGCGCACCAGCGGCAGGTTGGCGGATTGGAGATAGGGGGGGAGCGGCGCTCCGTCGGTCTTGCCGTAGGCACGTCCAAAGGCCTGCCAGGCGAAGTAATTGTCGTTGACCGGGAAGTGGCAGGCGAGCTTTTCCAGTCGTCCGCACAGGACATCCGCCATGCGTTGCTCGCCTGCAAGGGCGTCGTATTGCGCGGGCGGAATACCCAGGCCGAACAGCGAAGCCGGGTGGTTGGTCAGCCAGCGCACCAGCTTGCGCTCGAAGATCGGGGCGAAGCGCTCTTCGAATACGCGGCGCTGATCCTCCAGAGAGCCGGCGCCGAGGATTTCAGCCGGATCGATCTTATACAGTCGCGCCAGAAGGTGCGCGGCGCCGATGAAGTTGCCGAGCAGCCCGTGACGATAGACGCCGCGCGTGAATGCCTTGATCCGGCGGCGGCCGACGAGATCGCGGCCTTCCCAGTAACGCCGCGTCGCTTCGTCCAGATGCGGGGCAAGGCGCTCGCGATAGATGGCGAGATTGCCCTGATCGTCCGCCTCACCGATGAAACGCCGGAGTTCGTTATAGTCGGTGAGATGGCGAACCGCCGCATGCTTGAGCCTGTTAAGCGCGATATGCGCGGTGTTGAGATCGACGACCGTGATAGACTCGGGATCGGCGGTGAGATAGGAGAGGGCATTGCAGCCGCCGCTTGCGATGGTGATCATCCGGCTATCCGGGTGAATATCCAGCGCCGCCATGTCGACCACCGGATCTTCCCAGATCTGAGCGTAGACCAGCCCCTTGAAGGCCATGGCGAAGGCCTTGTCGAGCAGGCGCGCACCGGGTGAACTTTCGTAGCGGACGACCGCCCCTTCGATCAATTTCGCAGCAGGCTTGGGCATCGGTATCGCCTCGAGGCTTCGGGATGTTCCGTCCGCAATGCGGCGAGCCTGTGACCGCGTGATGACGCAGCGAAGTCGCTTTATGACAGTCCGGATTGCGAAGAGCAGGCCACCAGTTGAGTTGTCACACAGGGGGCCTATATGCGCCTCTTTATGCGGGCGTCGGCTAAGGAGACGGATTGGTGAGCAAGGTTCTGGTGATTGGCGCGGGCGGCGTCGGCTCGGTGGCGGTCCACAAGATGGCCATGAACGCCGATATTTTCACTGACATCCACCTCGCCAGTCGCACCGTTTCAAAGTGCGAGGCAATTGCCGAGTCGGTCAAGGAGCGCACCGGCGTCACCATCGGCACTTACTCGATCGACGCCGACGACGTCGAGGCGACCAGCGCGCTGATCCGCTCGATAGGGCCGGAACTGGTCGTTAATCTCGCGCTGCCCTATCAGGACCTGGCAATCATGGACGCGTGCCTCGCGACGGGTACCAACTATATGGACACCGCGAACTACGAACCGAAGGATGTCGCCAAGTTCGAATACCACTGGCAGTGGGCGTATCAGGACAAGTTCAAGGAAGCCGGTCTCATGGCGCTGCTGGGGTCGGGCTTTGATCCGGGCGTCACCAGCGTCTTTGCGATGTGGCTGAAGAAGCACAAGCTCAAGACCATCCGCACGCTCGATATCCTGGACTGCAACGGCGGCGACCATGGTCAGGCCTTCGCGACCAACTTCAATCCCGAGATCAACATCCGCGAAGTGACCGCTCCGGCGCGCCACTGGCAGAATGGCCAGTTCATCGAGACGCCGGCGATGAGCAAGAAGGTCTCGTTCGACTTCGAGGGCGTCGGCCCCAAGAACATGTACATGATGTACCATGAGGAACTGGAGAGCCTTGCCCGGTTCATCCCCGAGATGGAGCGCGGCCGCTTCTGGATGACCTTCGGCGATGCCTACATCCAGCACCTCACCGTGCTGCAAAACGTCGGCATGACGCGCATCGATCCCGTTATGTACAACGGCGTGGAGATCATTCCGCTGCAGTTCCTGAAGGCCGTACTGCCTGAGCCTGCCTCGCTTGGACCAACGACCAAGGGCAAGACCAACATCGGTGACATCGCCACGGGCGAGGCACTCGACGGTTCGGGCGAGAAGACGTTCTACATCAAGAACATCTGTGACCATGAAGACGCCTATGAGGAAACCGGCAACCAGGCGGTAAGCTATACCACCGGCGTGCCGGCCATGATCGGCGCGGCCATGATGGTGACAGGCAAGTGGAAAGGCGAGGGTGTGTTCAACATGGAGCAGATGGACCCCGATCCCTTCATGGAAATGCTCAATACGCAGGGTCTGCCCTGGACGGTCGAGGAACTGAGCGAACCGCTACCGTTCTGATTCAGAGGCAGCCGGAAAGCCTCTCCTCCTGGCATTCCCGTGATAAGCGGGCATCCCATTAGATCATTTCCCGCGCACCGACGGAGCCACCTGCTTTATTGGCTTGGCGTGGCGCAATTGAGGTTCGAGACATGGAAACGAGAGCCGGCGGCCCGGGTGCCTTTGCAGACTTCGACCTGTCGCGCGTCGACAGTCCTGCCTTCGTGGTCGACGCCGCGAAGCTGCGTGACAATCTGCGCATTCTGCAGGACATCGGCGAACGTTCGGGAGCCAAGGTGCTGGCGGCACTCAAGGCGTTCTCGATGTGGTCGACCGCGCCCATCGTCGGCGAGTATCTCGACGGTGTGTGCACCTCGGGCCTGTGGGAGGCGAGGCTTGCCAGCGAGTTCTACGACGGCGAGATCGCGACCTATTGCGCGGCCTACAAGCCTGACGAGCTCGACGAGATCCTGCGCATATCGGATCACGTGATCTTCAATTCGCCGCAGCAGATCGAACGCTGCTGGGCGATCATCGAGGCAGCGCGCGCGCGCGGTGAGGCCTTCGATATCGGCTTGCGTGTCAATCCCCTGCAACCCGAAGGCGAAGTGCCGAAATATGACCCTTCGGCGCCGCATTCGCGCCTCGGCTTTCCGATCGACCAGCTTACCGACGAGCATGTCGAACTTGTCGATGGTATTCACTTCCATAACTTGTGCGAGCAGGATTTCGAGCCCCTGCAGCGGACGTGGGACAAGGTGTTCGATTTTCTCGAGCCCTATTTCGGGCAGCTCAAGTGGATCAACATTGGCGGTGGACATCACGTGACGCGTGCCGATTACCAGCGTGACGAACTTGTCGAATTCCTGATCGACATGGCTGAGGACACGGGCGCCGAAATCTACATCGAGCCGGGCGAAGCGGTAGCGCTCGATGCCGGTATTCTGGTAGGCACGGTGCTCGACACCGGATGGAACGGCATGCCCGTGGCTGTGGTGGACATTTCCGCCACCTGCCACATGCCCGATGTGATCGAGGCGCCATACCGTCCGGCGATGCTCGGCGAACTGCCCATAGAAGACGAAGGTATGGTCGACGAGGGGCAGGGCGGTGCGGTCCGCCTGGGAGGCCCTTCTTGCCTCGCCGGCGACGTTATCGGCGACTACCGCTTCCCCGTAGCGGCCACGCCGGGCCTGCGGTTCGCTTTTCTGGATCAGGCGCATTACTCGATGGTCAAGACCACGACCTTCAACGGCGTGCCGCTGCCATCGATCTGGCTTTGGGATTCCGATACCGACTCGCTCGAATGCATCAGACGGTTCGAATACGAGGATTTCCGAAACCGTCTGAGTTGATGCGGCGCGATACATCTCGCGCAAGCCCCGGCCGATCCCGAGGCGATGCGATTCGCAGGGATCCATGGGTTGGCGCGCCCGTTCTTTCATGATTGGTAGCCTCTTGCGGCTTCACAGAGACAGGATGAGGCCTATGCAAAGATGCAGCAACGCATTGAAATCAGGCGGTCATATCCACCTGCCCGCACCGACGTCAGCCTGGACACTGCAGTCGTGTGACACTTTTGTGAATTGACCCGATTTTCACTTGCGATTCAGCAAGCCTGCCCTATATCCCGCCCCTCGCTGCCCCATGGGGACTTCCAAACCGCAAGGCAGCTTTTCGCTAACACACCGTTTGGGGGTCCCTTGAGTTGCACATTTATCCTGACGCACCGGTTGTAGCGCGCTCCCTCGCGCCCGACGAACCCGTTATTCTGAACCGCCCGCATGCTGCCGCGCGCGCCGCTCGATTCTTCGCTACGAAGTTTCCGGGCAAGTCGCTCTATGCGGTGAAGGCGAATCCTTCGCCTGATCTGGTGCGGATTCTCTGGGACAACGGGATCACGCATTTCGACGTCGCCTCGATCGCCGAAGTGCGCATGGTACGTGCGGCACTGCCCGAGGCAACCCTGTGCTTCATGCATCCGGTGAAGACCGCCAGCGCGATCCGGGAGGCCTATTTCCAGCACGGCGTACGCACTTTCAGCCTGGACACGCAGGAAGAGGTCGAAAAGATCGTCGCCGCCACCACCGACGACGACGGCAATCCCGCGAAGGACCTACGTCTGTGCGTTCGCCTGCGGGTGTCGTCCGAGTATTCGGAGCTGAGCCTGGCGTCGAAATTCGGTATTGATCTGGCTGACGCGGGTGCGCTGCTACAATCGACGCGCCAGGCCGCTGATTGGCTTGGCGTGTGCTTCCACGTTGGATCGCAGGCGATGACGCCGTTCGCCTATGTTCAGGCGTTGGAGCGAGTGCGCGCGGCGATTGCCGATGCGGGCGTGGTCATCGATATGATCGATGTCGGTGGCGGGTTCCCTTCCTGCTATCCCGGCATGGAGCCTCCTCCGCTGGAAGACTATTTCGCGATCATCCACCGCCACTTCGAGGCGCTGCCGATCGCCTACAACGCGGAGCTGTGGTGTGAGCCCGGTCGCGCGCTGTCGGCGGAGTATAACTCGCTGATCGTCAAGGTGGAGAAGCGCCGCGGCGATGAACTTTACATCAATGACGGAGCTTACGGCGCGCTCTATGATGCTGCGCATGTGGCATGGCGCTTCCCGGTCCGCCACATCGCGCGCGACGGCAGCAATGACAATGCCATCGATGCGGATGATCTGCAGGCGTTTTCGTTTTACGGCCCGACCTGTGACGATGCGGACTTTATGGAAGGCCCGTTCATGCTGCCAGCCAACATCAAGGCGGGAGACTGGATCGAGGTCGGCATGCTCGGTGCTTATGGCGCTGCCATGCGCACGGCCTTCAACGGTTTCGGCGGCGGCGAAGTCGTAACTGCCGAGGACGAGCCGATGACAAGCCTCTATCGCGGCGATCGCAAGGATCCGCGCATATCGGACAACGTCGTCTCGCTGCGCTGATCCGATCTCGCTTGCAGAACCGAAAAGGCCCTCCGGACATGTTCCGGAGGGCCTTTTCTTGTTCCTATCGGGGATGGAACAGGTTGCGATGCTGCCGTGGCTGGCAGCGCAGGTATTGCGGCGATGCCGTCACTTGCGCTCCGAGAGTAGCGGCTGCGTGCCAGGGCCAGCGCGGATCATAGAGCACGGTGCGGGCGATTGCGATCATGTCGGCATCGCCGGTAGCGACAATCGCCTCGGCCTGCTCGGGTTCGGTGATGAGGCCAACGGCGATCACCGGAACGTTGACGGATTCCTTGATGCGGCGGGCGAAAGGAACCTGATAGTTCGGACCAACCGGGATCGCTTGCGAAGGATGGAGGCCGCCGGTCGATACGTGGATGGCCGACACTCCGCGTCCTTCCAGTGCGTGGCTGAAGAGAATCGACTGCTCTATGTCCCATCCGCCATCGACCCAGTCAGTTGCCGAAAAGCGGACAGTTACCGGCCGCTCCGCCGGGAAGGCGGCGCGGACAATGTCAAAGATCTCAAGCGGGAAGCGCATACGGTTTTCGAGGCTGCCGCCGTATTCGTCAGTGCGCCGGTTGGATAGCGGCGAAAGGAACTGGTGGAGCAGATACCCGTGCGCGCCGTGGATCTGCACCGCGTCGATGCCGAGACGGGCTGCTCTTCGTGTGGCGTCGGCGAATGCATCGCGTATCCGTTGCAGTCCGCCGGCATCGAGCGCTTCAGGCGCGTTCTCGTAATCCTGGAATGGAATGTCCGAGGCGGAAACCGTTTGCCACCCATTGTCTGCGTCCGGTGCGATCTGGGCACCGCCGTCCCACGGCTTGGCGGTACTGGCCTTGCGGCCGGCATGGCCAAGCTGGATGGCGATCGGCATGTCAGACCAGCGCCGAATGGAGGCAAGAACCTCTGCCATCGCGTTTTCGGTGGCGTCATCCCAAAGTCCCACGTCCCCGTAGCTGATCCGGCCTTCAGGGCTTACCGCCGTTGCCTCTATCGTGAGGATAGCCGCGCCCGACTGCGCAAGCTGGCCCAGATGCATGGCATGCCAGTCGGTCATCCGGCCGTCCTCGGCGGAGTACTGGCACATCGGGGCAATCACGATACGGTTGGACAGCGGGAGCCCGCCGATGGTTATCGGTTCGAACAGTTTGGCCATGGATTGTCCTTATCACTGGCGCGGTAGGAGAGGATCGCGCGCCAAGACACGTGGTGTTGGCACATGCAAAAGAAAAGGGCCGCGCAGCTCCAAAGGCAGGCGGCCCTTCGACAGAAAATCTTGGTGCGTGCAAAGGCCGCGTCAGGCGGCCCGCCTCATTTCCATGCGCTCCCAGATCTCGACAAGCGCGTCGGTGAGCTCACGCATCATTTCTTCGGTGTGTGCCGGTCCCGGGGTGAACCGGAGGCGCTCGGTGCCGCGCGGCACGGTCGGGAAATTGATCGGTTGCACGTAGGCACCGTATTCAGCCAGCAGGATGTCGCTGATCTGTTTGGCCTTGACGGGATCGCCGACCATCAGGGGCACGATATGCGTGGTCGAGTCCATGACCGGCAGTCCTGCGTCTCGGAACATCGACTTCATCGTCGCTGCCGAGCGCTGCTGGCCATCGCGTTCCTCGCTGGAGGACTTCAAGTGCTTGACGGAGGCGAGCACGCCGGCGACCAGCACGGGCGATAACGAGGTCGTGAAGATGAAGCCTGGGGCGTAGGAGCGGATGCAGTCGATCACCTTCTGGTCGGCCGCAATATAGCCGCCCATGACGCCGAATGCCTTGCCCAGCGTACCTTCGATAATGTTGATCCGGTGCGCGGCCTCATCCCGGTCACTGATGCCGCCGCCGCGCGGGCCGTACATGCCGACGGCATGGACTTCATCGATATAAGTGAGGGCGTTGTACTTGTCCGCCAGATCGCAGATCGCGTGGATCGGGGCGACATCTCCGTCCATCGAATAGACGGATTCGAAGGCGATGAGCTTGGGAACTTCGGGATCAGCCTCGGCAAGAAGCTGTTCGAGGTGTTCCAGGTCGTTGTGACGGAACACCTTTTTTTCACAGCCCGAGTTACGGATCCCGGCGATCATGCTGGCATGGTTCAACTCGTCCGAGAAGATCACGCAGCCGGGCAGGAGGCGCGCAAGCGTCGACAGTGTGGCGTCGTTGGAGACGTATCCGGAGGTGAAGAGGAGAGCGCCTTCCTTGCCATGCAGATCGGCGAGTTCGTGTTCCAACTCGATATGATAGTGCGTGTTGCCGCCGATGTTGCGCGTGCCGCCGGAGCCGGCGCCGACGTCGTGCAGCGCCTCTTCCATAGCCTCGATAACCTTCGGGTGCTGCCCCATGGCGAGGTAGTCGTTGGAACACCAGACGGTGATCGGCTTGGGGCCGTTGTGGCCGGCAAAGCAGCGTGCGTTGGGGTAGGCGCCCTTGTTGCGCAGGATGTCGATGAATACGCGGTAACGACCTTCTGAATGAAGGCGTTCGATCGCCTGATCGAAAATATGTTCGTAGTTCACGAAGTTCTTTCCTGCATTGCCTTGCCCAACCGCCTCCCCCGGGCGGTCCGTCAAATCGGTGAGGCCAATACATGATCGCTTGGCATATGGCCAGCAGTCAGTCCTGATCACCGAAAACGGAAAATCACGATTTTTTGTGATGTTCATGACGAGGGGCATCCGTGGTGCTGATGTGTGGCATATCGTCTGGTCTGCCGGCCAGTGCATTGATCGCAGTCAAGAACAGGCGGATGGCGCCCGTTTGGGGATCAGAATTTTTCGATTTTGTGCAGGCCGTAATCTATCAGCATATCCCTGTAGAACTTCGGAATCTCGGCTCGCCCGGTCAATAATGCCCGATCGGCGTCGATGCGGCGCCACGACTGGTTCCCGGTGAGATGGGCGATCCTGCGGGCGATGCCCTGAGCACCATGGACGAACCGTACATCACTGCCGAACGCCTCGCTTAGTTCATCAGTCAACAGCGGAAAATGGGTACATGCCAGTACTACGGTATCGATGCGATCGCCGCCCGGCATGGAGCGGAGCGCCGCCGCCGCGCTGGAGATTACCCGTTGATCGACCGTCTCGCCGCGCAGTTTTGCTTCGGCGGCTTCGACCAGGCTTGGCGCGCCATGGCGCAGGAGTAGCTTATCGGAGGCGAATTCCTGTTCAAGGCGGTCCACATAGGCTTGCCGGATCGTCGCTTCAGTGCCGAGCAGGCCGATGACGCCGGTTTGCGTCAGTTCGGCGGCAGGTTTGATCGCCGGCACGGTTCCGACGATCGGTACTTCCAGCACCTCGCGCACCATTCCCAGTGCGATCGTTGAAGCGGTGTTGCACGCAATGCACACGAGCCGGGGGTGATAACGCTCGGTCATCCGCCCAAGCAGCCCTGATACGCGCGCGGCTATTTGCGCCTCGGTTTTCGTCCCGTAGGGAAGACCGGCCGTGTCGGCGGCGTATATGATCGGCGCGTCGGGCAGGAGCTTGCGCACCTCTTCCAGCACGGTGAGCCCGCCGACCCCTGAATCGAAGAGCAAAAGCGGCGCCGTCTCGTCCACGTCCGTTTCGGAGCCGGTATGCCGCACACTGATCGTTTCGGAAGTCATCGTCATTCCTTGAGCTATCGAACCTGTTAGCCGTCGCGGCGGGCGGTGCGCAACGCCCAAGAAGAAAGAGGCGCGCCGGAAGGTCTTGTGCGACCGCAAGACTGCTTCTGCTTCGCGCGACAACCCGCTAAGGCTCGCCAATGAACTGGATTCTTCCTTTGTCGCTCGGCTATCTGCTGGGATCGGTGCCGTTCGGGCTCCTCATCACGCGTTTCGCAGGTGCGGGCGACCTTCGGAGTATCGGCTCGGGCAATATCGGCGCGACCAACGTGCTGCGCACCGGGCGCAAGGGCCTTGCCGCACTCACGCTTCTGCTGGACTTGCTGAAGGGCCTCGCGGCGGTGCTGATCGCGGCTCGCATCGGGCCGGAGGGAGCGGAACTTGCAGGCTTCGGCGCGTTCGTCGGGCATTGTTTCCCGGTATGGTTGCGGTTCAAGGGCGGCAAGGGCGTGGCGACGACGGCTGGGATTGCGTTCGGCCTCGCCTGGCCGGTCGGACTGGCTTACGCGGTGACCTGGCTAGGGCTGCTGGCGATCGTCCGGATATCCTCGGTGGCCGGGATGAGTGCAGCCGTCATCGCGCCTATCGTCGCTTTGGCTTTGGGCGATCGACCGGCTGCGATCGTCCTTGCCGCCATCGCTGCGCTTGTCCTGTTCCAGCATCGCGAGAACATCGGCCGCCTGCGGGACGGCACCGAGCCGCGGGTGGGAGGCGGCAAGAAGGGATGAATACACCGGCTGCGCTCTCTCAGGAGGAAGCGTTCGCGCGTATCCGCTTGCTGCGTTGTTCCCCCAACGTCGGCCCGGTAACCTATCGTCAGTTACTAGCCCGGTTCGGTACTGCGCGTGCTGCGCTTGAGGCGCTGCCTGACCTCGCGTCCCGATCGGGTCGCACGTATGCGGCAGCGCCCGAGCAGCGCGTGCATGACGAGATCGCCGCTCTGCGCAAGATCGGTGCGCGTTACCTATTTCATGATGCACCGGACTACCCACCGCTGCTTGCCGAGATCGAGGGGATGCCGCCCATACTTACCGTGCGCGGCGATGCTGCGCTTGCCCTGCGGCCCTGCGTGGCGATCGTCGGGGCCCGTAATGCCTCTGTTGCTGCAGTCAAACTTGCCCGCGATTTCGGGCACGGACTGGCGGAGGCGGGGTTTACCGTCGTCTCTGGCCTGGCGAGGGGTATCGATGGTGCGGCGCACGAAGGCGCTATCGCGTGCCGTGACGGATCGACGATCGGCGTCATCGCCAGCGGCATCGATGTCGCCTATCCGCCCGAGCACGCGAAATTGCAGGAGAAGATTGGGCGGACGGCGTTGCTCATTGCGGAGCAGCCCCCGCGTACCGAGCCTCTTGCGCGTCATTTCCCGACGCGAAACCGCATCATCGCGGGCCTTTGCGCGGGTACGGTTGTCGTGGAAGCAGCGCCGAAGTCGGGTTCCCTCATAACGGCCCGACTGGCCGGGGAAATGGGGCGCGAGGTGATGGCCATACCCGGCTCCCCGCTCGATGCGCGGTCGCATGGATGCAACCAGTTGATCCGCGACGGCGCGGTTCTGGTACAGTCCGCAGCGGACGTGGCGGAACTTCTTAGCGGGTTTGACGGTGTTCCCCGATCTGCCTTTCGCGACCGCGCCTCGCCCGAATGGGAGATTGCCGACCCGCAAGCGCACGATCCTGCCGATATCGGCGGATTGCTTACCACGGCTCCGGTCACCGTGGACGAACTGATCCGGCAATCGGGCGATACCGCCTCGGCGGTGCAACTGGCTCTCCTCGAACTTGAGATCGCCGGCAGACTGGTTCGCCATGCGGGAGGCCGGGTCAGCCTCTGCTGACCGCGCGTCAGCAACGGTTCACACGCCGATGGCAAGGCTGGCTCGCGCCAAACAAGGTGGGAGCGAATTCGATGCGTGCATATCTGTCCACGGTTCTCGGGCTGGCTCTGACAACCAGTGCCATGCCGGCGGCATTGATTTCGGCTCCGGCATTGGCCCAGGCGAACCCGCAAGGGTTTTGCCGGCGCCCGGCACCGCTTCCCGATCTTGGCCCCGAGGCTACCAGGAACCAGCGACCGCGCCGTTCCTCGACGCCGGGTCCGGCGACGATACATTCCGCGTCTCCAGGCAGTGAGGAGATCATTACCACCGGCAGCCGTGCCACCGATGACCGGGATGAGCGGGCCGAACCTCCGCCGCCACCGCCGCCGCCACCTCCACCACCTCCGCCGCCCGCAGCGATGGTGTCGCCGCCGCCCGTGATCGCGCCGACGGCTGCGCCTGCCCCGTCCGCAGTGGCAACGACGTCCCCGCCAGTGCGGCCAGGTCCGCAGCCTCAGGCCGGATTGCTGACGGCGGGCGAACACGACGATCTCCTGAACCCGGAGCTCTATTCGGAGTATGTCCGCCGCTCCGAGCTAGGACAGCGCATTCGCGACCTTCCGGTGCTCGATACCGCGCGGTTGTTGACGGTTGAAGTCAAGGACCGGCGTGGACGTCCAGCACCTTTCGTGGCCGTCGATCTGCGCTGTTCGGACGGCAATACCCTGACCTTCACGACTCAGGCCGATGGGACCGTGGCGTTCTTTCCGGGTATGGACCGATTGTCGGACAACGTGTGGATCCGCGCCGCAGGCAGCGACTGGCGAGCGGTGGATGTTCCGCGAAGCGCCGGGCCGGATCGGATCGGCTTCACGATCCAGGCGCAGGCCAAGCGCGTCACCAAGCTCGATCTGGGTCTGGTGGTCGATGTCACCGGATCGATGTCGGACGAACTGCGCTTTCTTCAGGCTGAACTCGATTCCATCGTGGCCAGCCTGAATGCGCGCCATCCCGACCTCGATGTTCGCGTGGGCATGACGTTCTATCGCGACACTGGGGACGAGTTCGTTACTCGCACTTTCGGCTTTACCGGCGATGTCCAGCAGACACGGGAGCAGCTTTCCCGCCAGATCGCTACCGGCGGCGGTGATTACGAGGAAGCTGTGCAGGAAGCAATGGTCCGCGCCGCCAATCAGGAATGGCGACCTGACGCGATCAAGACGTTGGTGTTTGTTGCCGATGCGCCGCCCCACGCCCAGGATGTACCGCTGACATGGCTGGCGACGGAACATCTTCGCGCTGAACGGGTGCAGATCGTACCGGTCGGCGCGTCCGGTGTCGGTGACCTGGCCGAATACGTGATGCGGGCGATGGCAGCAGCCACGCAGTCTCGCTACGCTTTCCTCACCGACGATTCCGGCATCGGCAATCCGCATGCGCCGCCCGCCATAGACTGCTATCCGGTGACACGCCTCGACAAACTGCTGACGCGGATCATCGACAGCCAGGTCTCAGGCCGCCGCATCGAGCCGGACAATGCGGATGTAATCCGCGAGGTCGGCCAGTACGATGCAGGCAAGTGCGTGTTGCCGAATGGCTGGCGGGCGCAGTCGGGCTGAAATCAGTGCGGCGATCAAACGGCGCTTGACGAGGGGCAGGTTCGCTTTCCACCCTGTGCGTACACACATACGCGTATACGCATGCGTGCGAAGGCGTGCCAGGGGTATAGTGAAAGTCTGAAATGCAGCTTGTCATCGTAGAGTCGCCGGCGAAGGCGAAAACCATCGAGAAGTACCTGGGCAAGGACTACAAGGTCCTCGCCAGCTATGGCCATGTCCGCGACCTGCCGCCCAAGGACGGCTCCGTCCGTCCGGACGACGGCTTCGAGATGGACTGGGAGCTTTACGGCGACAAGCAGAAGCAGGTCCGCGCCATCACCGACTACGCCAAGGAAGCCGACCGCCTGATCCTTGCCACTGACCCTGATCGCGAGGGCGAGGCGATTTCGTGGCACGTGCTGGAACTGCTCAAGAAGCGCAAGGCAGTGCCCAAGCACGTGCAGCGCGTGACTTTCAACGCCATCACCAAGGAGACGGTGACCAAGGCGATGCAAGCCCCGCGCGAGCTAGACCAGGATCTCATCGACGCTTATCTCGCGCGCCGCGCGCTCGATTACCTTTTCGGGTTCACGCTCTCGCCGGTGTTGTGGCGCAAGCTGCCCGGCGCCAAGTCGGCGGGCCGCGTGCAGTCCGTCGCGCTGCGACTGATCGTCGATCGTGAGCGCGAAATCGAGGCTTTCACGCCTCAGGAATACTGGTCCGTCGCCGCGCTGATGGCGCATGACGGCACCGATTTTACCGCCAAACTGGTGACATTCGAGGGCGAGAAGCTGGACCGCCTGAGCCTCGGCGAAGAAGGCGTGGCCATGCGCGCCAAGGCCGCTGTGGAGCAGGGCGCCTTCAAGGTCGAGGGCGTCGAGACCAAGCCGCACCGCCGTAACCCGCAGCCGCCGTTCACCACTTCGACCTTGCAGCAGGAAGCCGCGCGCAAACTCGGTTTCTCGGCCAGCCAGACGATGCGCGTCGCGCAGACGCTCTACGAAGCCGGCGCGATCACCTACATGCGTACTGACGGCGTGCAGATGGACCCGAGCGCGATCTCAGCGTGCCGTGCCGCGATTTCTGACCGGTTTTCGGGCCATTACCTGCCCGAGCAGCCGCGCATGTACCAGACCAAGGCAAAGAACGCGCAGGAAGCGCACGAGGCGATCCGCCCGACCGACTTCGCCAGGGACCGCTTCGGATCCGGCGACGAGGCGCGCCTCTATGACCTGATCTTCAAGCGCGCAATGGCGAGCCAGATGGCCTCCGCCGCCATGGAGCGCACGACCATCACCTTGCGCGATGGCACGGGCCGCACCGAACTGCGCGCGACCGGGCAAGTGGTGAAGTTTCCGGGCTTCCTCGCGGTCTACGAGGAAGGGCAGGACAACAAGTCCGAGGACGATGAGACCGGCCTGCTTCCGTTCATGAAGCCGGGCGATATGCCGGCCAAGAAGGACGTGACCGCAGAGCAGCACTTTACCCAGCCGCCGCCGCGGTTTTCCGAGGCGAGCCTCGTCAAGCGTTTGGAGGAGCTGGGTATCGGCCGTCCCTCGACCTATGCCGCGACGCTGCAGGTGCTGAAGGACCGCAACTACGTCCGCACCGAAAAGAACCGCTTCTTCGCTGAGGAATCGGGTCGCCTGCTGACGTCGTTTCTCGAACGTTTCTTCGAGCGCTATGTCGCCTACGACTTTACCGCCGGAATGGAGGACGAGCTCGACGACGTTTCGGGCGGACGTCAGGAATGGAAGGCGCTGCTCGAAGCTTTCTGGCGCGACTTCAAGCCCAAGAGCGATGAGGTGATGGATAAGAAGCCCTCGGAAGTAACCGAGGCGCTTGATGAATTTTTATCCGACTACCTCTTCCCTCCCAAGGCTGACGGCACCGACCCGCGTCTGTGCCCCAAGTGCGGTGAAGGCCGGCTCAGCCTGCGTGGCGGCCGTTACGGGGCTTTCGTTGCCTGCTCGAACTATCCCGAATGCAAATTCACTCGAAAGTTCGCGCAGCCCGGTGGTTCAGCCGATGGCGGCGATGACGAGGCACTCGGTACGGATCCGGAAACTGGCCTTGAGATCGTGCGCCGGGCAGGACGCTTCGGGCCCTACATTCAGCTGGGCGAGGGCAAGGAAGCCAAGCGAGCCTCGATCCCCAAGGATATCGACGAACTCACGCTGGAATGGGGGCTAAAGCTCCTGAGCCTGCCGCGCACGATCGGTCCTCACCCTGAATCGGGCAAGGACATCACCGCCAGCATCGGCCGCTATGGCCCTTATCTGGCGCACGATGGCAAGTACGCGAGGTTGCAGGCCACGTCCGAGGTGTTCGACACCGGCATGAACGCGGCTGTTGCCAAGTTGGCTGATGCCGCCAATCGCGGCGGCGCGCGGACGAAGGCGGAGCCGATAAAGGTGCTGGGCAGCCATCCCGCGAGTGAAGGCGAGATGAAGGTGATGGCCGGGCGTTATGGTCCCTACGTCACCGATGGCACCACCAACGCCACTCTGCCGCGCGACCAGAAGCCCGAGGATCTCACTGCCGAGCAAGCTATTGCCCTGATCGACGCAAAGGCGGCCAAGGGACCGGCCAAGGGCAAGAAGAAGGCAGCCAAGAAGCCCGCGGCGAAAAAGCCTGCGGCCAAGAAGGCAGCGCCGAAGAAGGCGCCTGCGACGAAGGCAGCAGCCAAGCCGTCCGCCAAAGCCGGGACATCGCCCGATCAGGGGGATGACGTTCCTTGGGAGTCCGCAGAATGAGCGACAAGTTCGCCAAGCACAAGCAGCCGTGGAAGCCGGAGGAACTGCAGAAGCTCCAGACCCTTGCCGGCAAGGGCAAGGGTCTCAAGGAGATCGCCAAGGCCCTGAACCGCACCGAGGAATCGACCAAGGATGCCGCCCGTCAGCATGGCTTTTCCATCGCAAAGGCACGGTAAGCTTCACGTTTTCGGCGCCTCAAAGCATACTTGCGCGCGAGCGGACTGATGCTTATTTGAGCATCATGGCTATCCGCGAAATCCTTGAAGTTCCCGACCCGCGCCTGAAGCAGGTTTCCGTGCCTGTCGAGAAGTTCGACGATGAGCTTAAGACGCTTGTCGCGGACATGTTCGAGACGATGTACGATGCTCCTGGCATCGGCCTCGCCGCGATCCAGGTCGGCGTGCCGCTGCGCGTGCTGGTGATCGACCTTCAGCCCGACGATCCCGACGCCGAGCCGGAAGTGTGCACTGCGCACGGCGGCCATCATCACACCCACCAGCCGACCAAACGCGAGCCGCACGTGTTCATCAACCCGGAGATCCTCGATCCTTCGGACGAACTGATGCTCTACCAGGAAGGCTGTCTCTCGGTCCCTGAGATATATGCCGACGTGGAGCGCCCCGCCCGCATCCGCGCCCGCTGGCAGGATATTGAGGGTAACGTGCATGAAGAAGATATGGACGGGCTTATGGCCATCTGCCTGCAGCACGAGATGGATCATCTCGAAGGCATCCTCTTTATCGACCATCTTTCGCGCCTGAAGCGCCAGATGGCGCTCAAGAAGCTGGACAAGCTGCGCAAGGCGGCATGATCCGGGGATAACAGTCCAACAGGACTGGCGTTCACGAAACGTTCCAGCTAATGTGGCGGCATGGAATTGACCATTGCCGCCATTCTCTCGCTCGTCATCGGCCTTGCTCTGGGCTGGCTTCTTGGTTCGCGGCCCGCTGCACAATGGCGGGCACAGGCTGAGACACGCGAGCGCGAGTTGAAGGAAGCGGACGGCAAGTATCTGCGCGCTTTCGCGGATCTGGAAGCAGCACGCGAGCGAGCGAGCCACGCTGATCGCTTGAACGATACGCTAGAGCGTGCGCGTTCCGAGCATGCCGAAACCATGGAGCGTCATCGGATCGAATCGCAGGCAACAGTCACGCAGGTTCGCGGCGAGTTGACGAGCGCGCTCGATACAGCGCGCGCAGAACACTCCGCGCGCGTGGAAGCGCTGCTGCGCGAGAACGGCAAGCTGGCCGACGAGCTTGCCACCCTACGCGAAAAGACAGCTAATTTCGACGAGCAGAAGCGCCTGCTGATCGAAGCTCAGGGCATGTTGCGCAAGGAATTCGAGAACGCAGGCGCCAAGGTGCTGGAAGGCGCCCAGGAGGCTTTCCTGCGCCGCGCCGGTGCCCGCTTCGAGGAAAGCGAGAAGGCCAATGCGGAACGGATCGCGCGGCTGCTCGCGCCGGTCGGAGAGCGTCTTAAAAGCTATGAGGAACAGGTTTCCGTACTGGAAGCCAAGCGTGTCGATTCGTTCGGCCAGTTGACGGGCCTGATCCAGTCCATGCGCGAGGGGCAGGAGAGGGTTCGCGAGGAAGCGGCCCGGCTCGGCAATTCCCTGCGGAATGCGCCGAAGGCGCGGGGGCGCTGGGGCGAGCAACAGCTACGCAACGTGCTGGAGCAGTGCGGCCTTACCGAGCATACCGACTTCGTTACCGAGCATTCGATCACGACCGAGGATGGCAGGCTGCGCCCCGATGCCATCGTCAGCATTCCCGGCCAAAAAAAGCTGGTGATCGACGCCAAGGTTTCGCTCAACGCTTATCAGGAGGCGTTCGAGGCGCAGGATGAAGCCTCACGCGAACTGGCGATGCGCCAGCATGTCGCATCGATGCGCAATCACGTTCAGACGCTGGGCGCGAAGAGTTACCAAAGCCAGTTCGAGGATGCGCCGGACTACGTCGTGATGTTCGTGCCAGGCGAACATTTCGTTGCCGCGGCGCTGGAGCAGGACCCGGAGCTTTGGGACTTCGCCTTCCGCAACCGCGTTCTGCTGGCCACGCCCACCAACCTGGTCGCCATCGCCCGCACCGTCGCGCAGGTCTGGCGGCAGGACGGGCTGGCCCGCGAGGCGCGCGAGATCGGCCGTATGGGCGGCGAGCTATACGACCGCCTTGCGGTTGCAGCCGAGCACATGAAGCGAGTGGGCGCAGGGCTGGAAACCGCCGTGAACAACTACAACAAATTCGTCGGCAGCTTCGAGCGTAACGTCCTGAGTTCGGGACGCCGCCTCAAGGACAAGCATATCGAAATCGGCAAGCGCGAGATCGAGGATGTGCCTAAAGTGGAGTCGTTGCCGCGTTACGGCAAAGTCGATCTCGACGACGAAAGCAGCGGCCCCTCTGCCTCTCTGAGCCACGCGGCCGAATAGCGAATAGTGCGGCAGCTACCCGCCGCGCGGTGCGTTGGTCTTCTCCTCGATCCTGACCAGTTCCGCCCGGTGGCCACTCGATTGCAGGATCATGCGGTCGCCTTCGATATTCAGGCGCGGTGTGGCGACGAGCAAGGCTCCGACTGCGCGTTCCTCATTCCATTGAGGCGTTTCGCAGGCCATTTCCGTTTGCGCCAGCGGTCCGGCGACGAGGCGATTGGCATCGACCCGCCAAGGGCCCCCGAGATGATTACAGCCAACCCGCACACCGATGTTGTCGCTGCGAAAGTTCATCGCGGCTGCGCTGGACTGCGGTTGCTGGCCGTCGATGGTCACGAACCGCCAGCTTGTTTCGGCCAGATGAGAATGATCTCCCGTATCGGAGCACCCGGCAACTAGCGCCGACAACAGGGCAAGAAGTCCGAATCGCGTCATCACCACCAAATAGTGGCATGCGAGGTATGAGGAACCGATGAACGGGTCTATTCGGCCCTTAGATGCGCCAGCGCTTCGTACGCGAGGACCGCGCCCGCTACGGCGGCGTTGAGGCTGTCCGCGCGGCCGAGCATGGGAATGGTGACGCGCAGGTCGCAGGCATCTTCGTACGCAGCGGGGAGGCCCTGCGATTCGTTGCCGACCATCAGGAAGCACGGCGCCGCGTAGGGCGCAGTCCGGTAATCGGTCGAATCGCGTAGCGATGCCGCTACCAGCTGGGCTTCGCCCTCGCGAAGCCATGCGGCAAATTCGTTCCAAGGCGCGGCCGCGATTTGCTGCGTGAAGATCGCGCCCATGCTGGCGCGAACGGCTTCGACGGAGAAGGGATCGGCGCAGTCGTCGATCAGGATCAGTCCGCCAGCGCCGACCGCGTCGCCTGTGCGTAGCATGGTGCCCAGATTGCCGGGATCGCGCAGCGCCTGGGCCACCAACCAGATCGGCGCGGCCGAGCGGTCTATCGCCTTGAGGCTGGTATCGAACTCGGCGAACACGCCCGCCACAGCCTGCGGGTTGTCCTTGCCGGTGACTTTGGCGAGGATATCGACGTCCATCTCGACGATATCGCCGCCCGCGCCGGCCACGGCCCGTTCCAACGCATCGAGCAAAGGATGGGGATCGCGGCCGCTCGCCATGACGAGAATTTCCGGAATCTTGCCGCTTTCGCGCGCGTCCGTCAGCAATCGCAGGCCTTCGGCAAGAAAGCGCCCTTCGCGCTTGCGGTGCTTCTTCTCGCGTAGCGAGCGCAAGAACTTGACCAGCGGATTCGAAAACCCGGTGATGGTACGGCGATCACCCAAGGTGGTTACTCTTCGCCGAAGCCATCCCGGACCAGCGCCGCAAGCGACACGAGGGCCGCTTCGGCTCCGTCGCCCGAGCACGAAATCTCGATCGTGTCGCCTTTCGCCGCGCCGAGCATCATCAGGCCCAGGATGGAGCCGCCCGCTGCGGAGGTGCCGTCCTTGGAGACGGTGACCGCCACGCTGGAAGGCAATTCCGCGACATAGTTCACAAACTTGGCGCTCGCGCGCGCGTGCAATCCGCGCTTGTTCACGATGAGCACCGACTCACGGCAGTCGATCATGCATCTTGTCCCAGGTATTCGCTTGCTATCGTTATGTAATTGCGCCCGGCATCGCGGGCCGCTGCTGCCGCTTCGCGCACGGAAGCGCATTCGCGTGCCTTCGCGAGTCTGATCAGCATTGGCAGATTGATGCCCGCGATCACTTCCACCTTGCCTGCCTGCATCAGCGATATCGCGAGGTTCGAAGGCGTGCCGCCGAACAGATCGGTAAGGATGATGACGCCATTGCCGCTGTCGACATTCTCGATCGACTGCGCGATCTCGCTGCGACGCTGCTCCATGTCATCGTTGGGGCCGATGCAAACGGTGGCGACGTCGGCCTGATCGCCGACGACATGCTCCATCGCATGGACGAATTCTTCGGCAAGATTGCCATGGGTGACCAGGATCATGCCGATCATAAAAGGGGAGCGCTCCGAAATGCCTTCGACTGCACCAGGGATTTGTCTTCATCTTTCACGCCGCGGACCTCCTTCGAGAAGATCGGCTGCTCGCGAGCCCAGGTTGCGGTGCAGCAATGTGGGCGAAAATCCTTCCGCACGCAAGACCGAGGCCATCAGTTCCGCGGTGAAAACGCTACGATGTCTCCCTCCGGTACAACCGAATGCAATATGGACGTAGGCCTTGCCCTGTGCCCGGTAGCGCGGAAGCAGCAGCAACAGGAGGTCGCGAATGCGGACAAATGCTTCCTCGAAGGCCGGATCCTGGCGGATATAATCTCCCACTGCCGCGTCACGTCCCGTCTGCGGGCGCAATGATGCATCCCAATGAGGATTGTCGAGGAAACGCATGTCGAACACCAGATCGGCAATCGGCGGCATGCCGCGCGAGAAACCGAAGCTCGACACCGTGACCGTCATTTCCTCGGGAGCGGCAGAGGCAAAGCGTTCGCGCATGGTGCGTTGCAGATCGTTGGTGGAAAACTCCGTCGTATCAATCAACGCTTCGGCCCAGCGGCGTAGCGGTGCCATGACCTCGCGCTCCGCCCGAATTCCGGCGGCAACAGGCGTATCGGCGGCGAGAACGTGGCGCCGACGCGTTTCGTTGTATCGGCGTTCAAGCTCGCTGCTGGAACAGTCAAGGAACAGGGTGTTGAGCTCTATGTGGCTACGACCCTCGAGCGACTTCACCTGCGATATTATGCGTTCCGGATTGAACCCGCGGGTGCGGGAATCGAAACCGATGGCAAGCGGCGTAATGCTTTCCCGGCCGGTATCGGGACTGCTTTCGATCAGGCCATCGAGCATGCGGATCGGGAAATTGTCGACCACTTCCCACCCGAGGTCTTCCAGGACGCGCAGAGCAGTCGTCTTTCCTGCCCCCAGCATACCGGTCACCAGCAGGACGCGCTGCCGTTTTCCTGCCATTTCCCCGCGTTCGGAATCGTCTTGCATCCGCCGGTGTTTGCGCCGGGCGGAGTTGAAAGGGAAGGGCGTTTCAGAACCTCAACCCGAAAGTTTTCAAGCCGAGTTCCGCCTTCAAGGCGGACAGGCCGTCGTGCGGCCAGATATGCAGCGCGGGCAAAACGATCCCGCCCAGTTCCATGCCTTGGGCAGCCTCGACATAGCGAGGCGCTGCCGGATCCAGAACTATGGCAAGCGCCAATGGCGCCTCGTCCTCGCAGGGAAAGTTCAGAACGCCAAGGTTGCGGATCTCCATCAGCCCCCTGGTACGGGGATGCGGGCTTGCGACAAGCCGGTCGCCGGCGGGGAGGATCATCACGCCATCGTCGGCAACGAGCCGGGCGCCGCGATCGATAAGCGAAAGTGCCAGCGCGGATTTTCCCGTGCCCGGCGCTCCTTCGATCAGGATGCCCCGACCGCCAATGGCCACGCAGCCGGACTGTCTTGCAAAAGGCGCGGCAGATCCTGTCATTCGTCCTGCCACATCGGAAGCGACATGATGAACATGGCGCCCGGATTGCCGTCGGTACGGTCCGTGGCCACAAGCTTGCCGAAATGGGCCTCGATGATGGTGCGCGCGATAGCGAGGCCGAGTCCGGAGTGTTTGCCGAATTCCTCGCGGGCCGGTCGCAAGGAATGGAATCGCTCGAATATCCGTTCGCGCGCTTCTTGGGGGATGCCTGGGCCGCAATCCGCCACCGCGATCTTGACGCGGCCCTCGGCGCTCGAAAGCATGATTTCGAGCGGGCTGTGTTCAGGAGAGAAAGAGACCGCATTATCCAGAAGGTTCTGCAGCACGCGCTCAAGTCTGGCGGGGTCACCCGGCACTATAAGGTCGGCGCTTCCCTCGCGAACGATCGAAACGGGGCACGAGCCGTTGACGCCCCTCTGGTCCCGCTCGGTCACCAGCGCCTGGACAAGGCGCATCATGTCGACCGGCTCGAACGTCGTCCTGCTGAGCTGAGCGTCGATACGGCTGGCGTCGGCTATTTCGGTGACAAGAAAGTCGATGCGCCGCACATCGTCATTGGCAATACCGATAAGCTGCCGCCGCAGATCCGGCTGCTCGACGCGCTCCAGCGTCTCAAGTGCGCTGCGCAGCGACGTAAGCGGGTTCTTCAGTTCATGTGCCACGTCTGCGGCAAATCGCTCAACGGCGTCGATGCGCTCCCGCAGGGCTCCGCTCATGTCCGATATGGCTCGGGCCAGCAGTCCTATTTCGTCGCGGCGATCGGGCAAGCGAGGCACGACCACACTGCGGTCACGGCCGAGCCGAACGCGCACGGCGGCGCGCACCAGCTTGCGCAGCGGTTCGACGATGGTGCGGGCGAGGAACAGAGACAGCAGGATCGAAACGACGAGGGCGCCAATGCCGATGATCGCGAGCGTCTGGCGTGCCATCCGGACATTCTCGGTGATGTCGCGCGCGTTGCGCGTCACCAGCAGGGAAGACCCATCTTCGCCCACCGGCGCCGCCGCGATGATCACGGGGGTCTGGTCGGGGGCCGCCTTATGCGTGATCTGGGTATTGCCGCGCGACAGTGCCGTCTTGATCTCGGGCCAGTCGTCTGCCTGATGGCCGGCGGGGTCATGATACCGTGCCGTCTTTGGCGCTCCCAGCAGGAAATCCATGCCGCGATCAAGCAGCCGCGCCGCGTCCTGCAGCCAGGGTTCGCTGCGCGGATCAATGAGCGTGTAGGAGGGCGGGCCAAGGAGGAAGCTGTCGGCCACTTGCCGGCCTGCGGCGTCGAAAAGGCGAAGTCGCAGATCTTGCTGCGAACCGATGCGCCGGATGAGGTCGCGCTGCCGCGGCCGATCCTCGCCGGCGAGGGCGGCTGCCGTGATGTCGGCCTCCGACCTTGCCAGCCTGTAGCGTTCGGCCAGCAATTCGCGCCGGTAGCTGTCGAGATAGAACAGGCTACCGGCCATCAACGCCAGCGCGATGATGTTCACTGCGAGAATGCGCGCCGTAAGCGATATGCGCCAGGGAAGGCCGAGCCGGGGAGCGCGAAGGCCCATACGGGGCTTGGCCGCGTGCTGTTTCACGTTAGCCGTCGGCAAAGGAGTATCCCGCGCCGTACAGGGTATCGATGGCGGAGAAACCCGGGTCAGCGGCACGGAACTTGCGGCGGAGGCGTTTAATGTGGCTGTCGATCGTCCGGTCGTCAACATAGATGTCATCGCTGTAGGCGGCGTCCATCAATTGATTCCGGCTTTTGACCACGCCGGGGCGCATCGCCATGGCTTCCAGGATCAGGAATTCCGTCACGGTCAGGGATACCGGCCTGCCGTCCCAGGTTACCTGATGACGCGCCGGATCAAGCGTGAGGCGACCGCGAACGAATTTGTCCGGCATCGGCTCGGTGATGGCCTCGTCGGTCGAAGGCCGTGAAAGTTCACTTCGCCTCAGGATCGCACGTATGCGCGCGACCAGCAGTCTCTGGCTGAAGGGCTTCGTGATGTAGTCGTCAGCGCCCAGCGCAAGGCCCAGAGCCTCATCCGGTTCTTCGTCCTTCGAAGTAAGAAAAATTACAGGAAGGCTGGACTTTTCCCGCAAGGCCTGAAGCAGCGCAAGGCCATCGATACGCGGCATCTTGATATCGAAAATCGCGAGGTCGGGCGGGTTTTCCAGCAAGGCCTTCAGAGCGGTTTCGCCGTCGGTGTAAACCCGCGTGGCAAAGCCTTCGGCTTGCAGGCCGATTGATACCGCAGTCAGGATATTGCGATCGTCATCCACCAGCGCCACGGTCTGTGGCAGAGGAACTGCTTGAGGATTGCCATCAAAGACCGCATCCTTGGGCGTTGTGGCATCGGCCATGACTGCGCGCGCGTTTTCCGTTCTGAAACTCGATTCTGGTGCCTAGCGGTTACATGCCAAAGTGACAATCAGTCCCGGATCGGGATTTGCCGAACTCCTTTATGACACAGCACGGTTCCAATTTTCCGTAAATTGACCGAAAAGAGGCGGGCGCCTATGCGCGTGTGCGATTCTTGATGAGGAATTGCAGACGCGCCCTCCGGCACGCGACGGAGGCGCGATCTTTTGGAGGAGATGACATTGACCGCTTCCCTTAGCTATCCGCTCGAAAGCCAGGGTATTGAGACGAAGGCCGAAATCTTCGCAAACCTTGGAACAGCACCACTGGTTGAGCAGGCTATTAACAACGGGGAGGGGATGCTTTCGGCTGATGGACCTTTCGTCGTTGCAACCGGCAAGCACACCGGCCGCTCCGCCAAGGACAAGTTCATCGTCAAGGATGCCGAGACGGAAGGCACTGTGTGGTGGGGCAAGACCAATGTCCCCATGACGCCGGAACACTTCGCCGCGCTCAAGGAGGATTTCCTCAAGGCAGTCGCGGAGAAGGACAAGCTCTACGTCGCGGACCTTTTCGGCGGTTCCCAGCCGGAGCATCGCGTCAACGTGCGCGTCATCAATGAATTTGCCTGGCACAATCTTTTCATCCGCACCTTGCTGGTCCGCCCGACGGCCGATGAACTTACCGGGTTCACGCCGGAATATACGATTATCGACCTTCCCAGCTTCCGCGCCGACCCGGAACGTCACGGCAGCCGTTCGGAAACGGTCATCGCGGTAAACTTCTCCGAGAAGCTGATCCTTATCGGCGGCACATCCTATGCCGGCGAGATGAAGAAATCGGTCTTTGGCATCCTGAACTACCTGCTTCCGGTAAAGGGCGTCATGCCGATGCACTGCTCGGCAAACATCGGTCCGGACGGTGACACGGCCGTGTTCTTCGGACTTTCGGGCACTGGAAAGACCACGCTTTCGGCTGATGCCTCGCGCACCCTCATCGGTGACGACGAGCATGGATGGTCGGACACGGCAGTCTTCAACTTTGAAGGCGGCTGCTACGCCAAGATGATCCGTCTCTCCGCAGACGCGGAGCCGGAAATCTACGCCACCACCAAGCGTTTCGGCACGGTGCTGGAAAACGTGGTGATCGATCCCGTCACCCGCCAGATCGATCTCGACGACAATAGCCTCGCCGAGAACAGCCGTGGTTCGTACCCGATCGACTTCATCCCGAACTGCTCGGAGAAGAACCTCGGCCCGGTCCCGAAGAACATCATCTTCCTGACCGCGGACGCCTACGGCGTGCTGCCGCCGATCGCACGGCTCACGCCGGATCAGGCCATGTATCACTTCCTCTCGGGTTACACCGCGCGCGTTGCCGGTACAGAGATCGGTGTCACCGAGCCTGAGGCGACCTTCTCGACGTGCTTTGGCGCGCCGTTCATGCCCCGCAATCCCACGGTCTACGGAAATCTCCTCAAGGAGCGGATCGCCAAGGGCGGCGTGAACTGCTGGCTGGTCAACACCGGCTGGTCGGGCGGCAAGGCGACGATGGAAGGTATCAAGCGCATGCCGATCAAGGCCACCCGCGCCCTGCTCAACGCCGCGCTCGATGGCAGCCTGAACAGCGCCGAGTTCCGCGAAGACCCGAATTTCGGCTTTGAGGTTCCGGTGGAAGTGGCCGGCGTTGACACCAAGCTGCTCGATCCGCGCGGTGCATGGGCCGATCCGGCCGAGTACGACAAGACTGCGCAGACGCTAGTCAAGCAGTTCATCGACAACTTCGCCCAGTTCGAAGAGCATGTCGATGAAGGCGTCCGCAAGGCTGCTCCGGTAGCTGCCTGACCTCGGGCACCGATAGGTAAAAGCAGAGGCCTCGGAACTTTCGTTCCGGGGCCTTTGCTTTGTCATCATGCAGGTGCATGTTGGAGCGGACCACAGGAGAACCACGCGATGGGACTATTCGACGGTATACTCGGCCAAGTCAGCCAGCACGCGGACGTTGGCAATCTCGCAGGAAAGCTGGGCATCGATCCCGCCATGGCCGAAAAGGCGATCGCCGCCTTGGGCGTGGCGCATCAGCAGCCAGGGGATACGGCGCAGTTGGCCGCGCAGAAGACCGGCCTTGATCTCGGCACTATCCAGCAGGTCATCGCGGCGATTGGGGGAGAGGGTTCGCTTACCGAATTCGCCAACCAGATCGCATCCGATCCTTCGAGCATCACCGCCTTGTTCGACAAGGACGGCGATGGCAGCGCTGCGGATGACCTGACCGACATAGCCAAGGGACTGTTCGGCAAGGCGTGAAAAGCTGCAGGGTTCCGATCGAGAAGACCGAGCCTCGGCTTCGATTTGATCCAGACCCCGGCGCTCAGGCTTTCGTTCGCTCGATATAGGCGCTGATGTTCTGCTCCAGTACGTCCAGCGGGACGTTGCCGCCGTCCACCACCGTCTGATCGAACGTGCGCAGGTCATATCTGGAACCAAGCGAGGTCTGCGCCCGTTCGCGCTGGCGGTTGATCTGGTTGTGCCCCATCTTGTAGCCGCAGGCCTGCCCCGGCCATGAGCAATAGCGGTCGACCTCGTTGACCACTTCCTCGCGCTTGTTGCCGTTCTTTTCCATGAAGAAGCGCACAGCCTGTTCCCTCGACCATCCTTTGGCGTGCAGGCCGGTATCCACGACCATCCGGCACGCACGAAAGGCGATGGACTGAAGATAGCCGAGCCTGCCAACGGGATCATCGTCGTAGGCCCCTAGTTCGTCGCCCAGTTGCTCCCCGTACAAAGCCCAGCCTTCGGAAAAGGCGTTGAAGGCGAGGATGGAGCGGATCAGTGGCAGGCGGTTCGCATATTCGCCCTGCCAGACGTGGCCGGGTATCGCTTCGTGATGGACCAGCGTTGGCAGGTCGTACTTGCGGTGCAGGTCCGTGGTGCGCAGGTTGAGCCACATTTTGCCCGGGATTGTCCCATCCTTCGATCCCGCACCGCCATAGGCGGTTGGCGCGCCGGGCTCTTCCGACAACGGAAGGCGCCGCACTTCGACATTGCCAGGCACCAGCGCGGTGAAGGCTCTCGGCATCTGCGAGCGGATCCAATCGATCCGCTTCTGAATGAACGCCATGATCTCCGCTCGCCCCGGGTCACCTTCGGAAAACATGAAGCGCCGGTCACTTCCCAGCGCGGTCATGCGTTCGCCGACGCTGCCCGTGGTGTAACCCAGCCTGCGCAGGATCGGGTCCATCCTGCCATGCAGTTCGGCGAGTTGATCCATTCCCAACTGGTGAATCTCGTCCGCCGGGATGCGGGTGGTCGTGCTAGCCCGCAATGCCCAGGCATAGAACTCGCTGCCGTGCGGCCTTTCACGCATGCCCGGAGCGCCGTTCGCGCTGACGCGTTGCCGCTTCAGTTCCGACAACTGGCGTTCGAGCGCAGGTACGATCTGCCTTGAAACGATACTGCTGGCACGGGCGCTCCAGTCACCCGGAATGTCGTTGGTGCGGCTGGCGATCGAATCGACCATTCCTTCGCCGCTGCGGGCATCGGCTATCGTGCTCGACATCTGGGCGATGGCCCGGTCGAGAAGAAAATCGGGGGGGATCAGCCCCTGCCGCGCGGCATCCTGTGATCGTCCCAGCTCGCCGTCTAGCTGGGCATCCATCTGACCGAGGCGTTCCACGTAGGCTTCGGCATCTTGCGCATTCTTGATTTGGTGATCGGCATCCAGAAAGCGCGGTGTGTCCAGGTAGGCGCCGACGTTCTGGATCACGACGTAGGGCGCGTTGCGCCAGCCTCCCACGGCCACGTCACCATAGGGCAGAGCAAACCCGTCCAGGGCGGTCGAGTAGGCGCTTTTCACCACGGCCAGGCTGGTGCGGGACGAGGGGTCGAGCGCCGAGGTGTCGATGGCTTCGACGCGCGCGAGATCTTCACGCAGTGTCGCCGCTAGCGCATCGCGGCCAGCCCTGGAGCGATCTTCGAGGCGCCGCCGCAGAGCGCTATGCGCACCGGTATCGACGCCGAGACTGGTGGCCGTTTCCGGCATGTGCTCGAGGAGACTCCATGCCAGTTCGTCGAGCAACGGTGACGGTGCTGGCGTTCCCGCTGGATGCGCGGCGATTTGGCCAGGCACGCCGTTCAAGGCCCGCGTGCATCCCGGCAGGGCAAGAGTAGCGGCCCCGGCGGCAAGCATGTGCATCGCACTGCGCCGGGAAACGGGAGTGGCGCAGGTGTGCGTATTTTCAGGCATGTGTCGCATGCGGCAACGATGGCTGGACGATCGAACCGAGTCAAACCTGCTCGCGCAGGTCTCTGGCTTGCGCTAGGGGCGTTGCATGGACATCGCGCTATCGCTCGTCGTGCTGACCGCCATTGCCCTCATTTTGGGCAGTATCGTGCTGTTCCGGCGCCCCGGCTACCGCAAGCAGGCAATTCTGATGCTGGTGCTCGCCGGCGTCATGGCGATCAATGTCGCGATCTGGACACTGCCCAACTCGGACGGGGAGTCGCGCTCGAGCGAGGGAGGCAGGGAACAGGTCCGGAAGTGACGGGTCCCCCGGCACCTGTTCCTCGGCAGTCGTTTACTTGATAGGACAGTCCGGCGAGAGCCGCATGTCGAGATAATTGTTGACCGAGCGCATGAGGTCTTCGCTCTCATTCTCGAAAAAGTGGTTAGCGCGCGGCACTTCATCGTGATGGATGGTGATGTGCTTCTGCGTACGCAGCTTGTCGACGAGCTTCTGCACGGCGCTCGGCGTCACGACGGTATCGGACATGCCCTGCACGATGATGCCGGAGGCGGGGCAGGGGGCGAGGAAGCTGAAGTCGTACATGTTGGCCGGCGGGGCGATCGAGATGAAGCCGCGGATTTCGGGGCGACGCATCAGCAACTGCATCCCGATCAGCGCACCGAACGAGTAGCCCGCGATCCATGTGGTAGATGCTTCGGGGTGGATCGACTGCACCCAGTCGAGTGCGGAGGCAGCATCTGAAAGCTCGCCTATGCCGTTGTCAAAGCTGCCCTGGCTGCGTCCGACGCCGCGAAAATTAAAGCGCAGCGTGGCGAAGCCGCGGTTGACGAACGTCTTGTAGAGGTGCTGAGTGATGCGATCATTCATCGTGCCGCCCGCTTGCGGGTGGGGGTGGAGGATCATCGCTACCGGCGCGCGCGGACGCGGCGCGGGCTGGAACCTGCCTTCGAGACGACCTTCGGGACCGGGAAAAATTACTGCGGGCATCTGCGTTTCTGGCCTGACCTGTTGAAACTCCCGCTCTGCATGAGCGATTGACGTCGGCTCGCGCGGCGCGGGAGTGGAAAAGAGGAAGCTCGCTATATAGAAATCTTCGCGTTGAACACAACTTTGCAGGCAATGACCGACAAACGCACATATCTTGACCACGCAGCGTCGAGCCCGCTGTTACCCGAGGCAAGGGCAGCCTGGCTGGAAGGCGTGGCGCAATGGGCCAATCCGTCCAGTCCGCATGCGGCGGGCCGCGCCGCGCGCGCCGCGCTTGAAGGGGCTCGCGAACGGGTGAAGGCGGCCCTTTCCTGGAAGGGGGAGGTCATCTTCACCTCCGGGGCGAGTGAGGCGCTCGCGCTCGCGATATCGCGCAGTAAACTGCCGCTGGAGGCGTTCTCCGCAGTAGAGCACGATGCAGTCTTGCGGCTGGCCGGCGGTGCGAGACGGTTACCTGTCGACATGTGCGGCCGCGTCGATGCGGCTGATGCGGCGATTGGAGCACTCGTGGCGGTGCAGCAGGTCAACAGCGAAACCGGTGTGCTTCAGGACTTGGCGGCCATCGGAAGGGCAGTGCGCGGCGCCGGAGGGCTGTTGCTTGCCGACTGCGCACAGGGCGCCGGCAAGCTCCCCCTGCCGGATGCCGATATGACGGTTATCGCCGCGCACAAATTCGGCGGGCCGATAGGCGTGGGCGCCCTTCTAGTGCGAGACTGGGCGATGCTGGAACCCTCCGGCGGACAGGAACGGGGATACAGGCCCGGCACGGAAAACCTTCCCGCAGTGATGGCCATGGCAGCCGCGCTGGAAGCCGGTAACGAATGGATGACGCGCGCGCTGCTGCTCAGATCCCGGCTGGAAGGCGCTATCGAAAAGCTGGGCGGAGAAGTGATCGCGGTCGATGCCGATCGCATCGCTACCATCGGCAGCTATCGCATGCCGGGCCGATCGGCCGCCGCGCAGTTGATCCGGTTCGATGCGGAAGGGATCTGCATCTCCGCCGGCAGTGCCTGCTCCTCCGGTTCGCTGAAACCCAGTCACGTGCTGGAGGCGATGGCGTATCCCGACACATCCGAGGTTATCCGTGTGTCCATTGGCAGGGAGACGCAAGAGGAAGACATCGACCGCTTCCTCAAAGTCTGGGCGCAGATCGCCGGCAGGCAAGTGCCCGCGTGATATATCTCGACTATCAGGCGACGACACCGCTCGCGCCCGAGGCGCGCGAAGCTATGCTATATTGGCTTGGTGGTCCTGATTCCGACGGATTTGCCAATCCGCACAGTTCACACAGGGCGGGGCGGGCTACTGCCGCTGCGGTCGAGTTCGCTCGCGAGCAGGTGGCGTCGCTGCTTCCCGCAGGCGGACGCGTGGTCTTCACATCCGGAGCGACCGAAGCCATAAACCTGGCAATTGCCGGGAGCGGCGCACAGCGAATCGCCGTGTCCGCCATCGAGCATGCGGCCGTAATGGATACGGCACGTGCGATAGACCCTGGCACCCATGTTATATCTGCAGATGCCGAGGGCCTCGTCGATCCAGATATCGCTATTCCGGGAGGGATCGATCTGGTCGCTGTCATGCAGGTCAACAACGAGATTGGTACGATCCAGCCCGTCGAGGCGCTGGCCAAGCGTGTGCATGCAGCCCGAGCGTTGTTTCTGTGTGACGCCGTGCAGGGTGCCGGAAAACTGGAGGCTCCGACCGAGGCTGATCTGATCGCGATCTCCGCCCATAAGCTTTACGGGCCCAAGGGCATCGGCGCGCTGTGGGTGCGTGACGGCATCGCGCTTTCACCGCAGATGCGGGGCGGCGGACAGGAGCAGGGATTGCGTTCGGGAACTCTGAGCCCGGCCCTGTGTGCAGGGTTCGGTGCGGCAGCGATGCTTGCCAAGCAGCGGATAAATGCCGATGCCGAGCACGTCGCGAGATTGTGGGGCAAAGCACGGGGGATGCTGGGGCGCTGGCAGCTGAATGGCAGCGAAGCCCACCGTTGGCTGGGAAATCTCAACCTGTGCCTGCCAGGCCTCGACGCTGCCCGGCTGATGTCGGACCTTCGCGGCATAGCCCTTTCCGCGGGTTCTGCCTGTGCGAGCGGATCGGGAAGGCCAAGCCACGTGCTCCGCGCAATCGGTCTTTCGGACGCAGAAGCCAAAGCCTCTATCCGTTTGGGATTTGGGAGATATACTTCACCCGGGGAATTCGAGGATGCCTGCGCTAAGATCGATGCAGCCGCTATGGCGCAGGGAGTTTGAATTGCTGAACGTGCTGTTTGTGAATTCTGACGGAACCCAGGTCACCGCGACCGCCGATCCGGGCGCGCGCCTGCTGGAGGTCGCTCAAAACGCGGGCATGCCCCTAGAGGGAACCTGCGAGGGCCAGATGGCTTGCTCAACCTGTCATGTGATTGTCGCTTCGGAATGGTTCGACCGGCTGCCGTCTGCTTCGAGTGACGAAGAGGATATGTTGGACCTTGCTGCGGACGTGTGCCGCACCAGCCGTCTTTCCTGCCAAATCGAACTCACACCGGAACTGGACGGGCTGCGCGTGAAAATTCCCGGCTACTTCCGAGATATGCGGATCGGGTAGCCAGGAATTCGGAAGTCAAACATCCGTTCAGGCAGGTTCGGCCACTTCTTCCAATGCCTGGATCAAGGCTTTGGAAAACGCCGGAATATCGTCCGGCTTGCGGCTGGTTATGATGTTGCCGTCAATAACGACCTCCTGGTCGACGACGTCCGCGCCGGCATTGGAAAGGTCGGTCCTGATAGATGGCCAACCAGTCACCTTTCGGCCGTTTACCAACCCCGCTTCCACCAACAGCCAGGGCGCGTGGCAGATCGCCGCAACGGGCTTGCCGGCATTGGCAAAGTCGCGAACCAGTTCCACTGCAGCGTCGTTCATGCGAAGCACATCGGGGTTCATCTGCCCGCCCGGCAGGACGAGAGCGCTGAACTCTGCAGCATTCACATCATCCAGGGCCATGTCGACCTTGACCGGATCTCCCCAATCAGTGTGCTTCCATCCCTTGATCTCACCACTTTCAGGGCTGGCTATGACCGTCTCTATTCCGGCGTCGTTCAGCGCATCGCGCGGCCCGGTCAGTTCCGATTGCTCGAAACCATCGGTGGCGAGGATAAGGACCCGCTTGGGCATCATAGTCTCCTTTGATTGCTATTCACCAAAGGGAATGAATGGCGGAAAACTTCGGTTCCTACCGTTCCTATCGGGTCGCCGCGTTGCTAGGGCTATTCAGCCATGGTGACTGTGAACGACGACAACTCCGATCCGTTCGACGCGATTGTCGATGCGCCTTTCGATGCGGCTCTTTCGGAGCGGTATCTGGTCTATGCCCTTTCCACCATTACAGCGCGCTCGCTGCCAGACCTCAGGGATGGCCTCAAGCCGGTGCATCGGCGCTTGCTGTGGGCGATGCGGCAACTGAAGCTCGATCCGGCGAACGCCTACAAAAAGTCGGCACGCGTGGTCGGCGATGTCATCGGCAAGTATCACCCCCACGGCGATTCCTCGGTTTACGATGCAATGGTCCGGCTCGCGCAGGATTTCTCGCTTCGCTATCCGCTGGTTCAGGGTCAAGGCAACTTTGGCAACATCGATGGTGATAATGCCGCTGCCTACCGCTACACCGAAGCGCGCCTGACGAAGACCGCTATCCAGCTCATGGCGGGGCTGGAAGAGGGCACGGTAGACTTCATTCCGACTTACAATGGCGAGGAAAGCGAGCCGGAGATATTCCCGGGTCTCTTTCCAAATCTGTTGGCAAACGGCGCGACCGGCATTGCCGTCGGGATGGCTACCTCCATTCCCAGCCATAACGTCGCCGAGATCGTCGACGCGACGCTGCTGCTGATCGACAATCCTCATGTCGAGCACAGTCAGCTCATGGAGGTGTTCAGGGGCCCGGACTTCGCGACCGGTGGCCTCGTCGTCGATAGTCCGGCAGCGATTTCCTCCGCCTATGAGACCGGCAAGGGCGCGTTTCGTATGCGCGGTCGGTTCTCGACCGGGCGGGACGATGCGGGCAACTGGGAAGAAACGGGCGTCGAGAAGCTCGGTAGCGGCCAGTGGCAGCTGGTCATCTCGGAAATCCCGTACATGCTGCCGAAGGGCAAGCTGATCGAGCAGATTGCTCAGTTGATCGGTGATCGCAAGCTGCCGATCCTGGAAGATGTGCGCGACGAGAGTGACGAGCAAATACGCATCGTACTCGTACCCAAGAGCCGCAATGTCGATCCTGAATTGCTCAAGGAAAGCCTGTATCGGCTCACCGACCTTGAAAGCAGGTTCAGTCTCAATCTCAACGTCCTGGATTCGCATCGAACTCCGGGTGTGATGGGGCTCAAGCTGCTGCTTCAGGAATGGGTCTACAACCAGATCGATATCCTGCTGCGCCGCACCCGGCACCGGCTTGAAAAGATAGCCTCGCGACTGGAACTGGTCGAAGGCTACATCATAGCGTACCTCAACCTGGACCGGATCATTGAGATCATCCGCACCGAGGATGAGCCGAAGCCGGTGATGATGGCTGAGTTCAATCTCACCGATCGGCAGGCGGAAGCGATCCTGAACATGCGGCTGCGCTCTTTGCGCAAGCTGGAGGAAATGGAGCTTCGGCAGGAGCGCGACGACCTGCTGAAGGAACAGGATGAACTGCAGAAGCTGCTGGACAGCCCGGCAAAGCAACGTACCCGCCTGAAACGGGATCTGGCGACGCTGCGCAAGGACTATGCCGAGAACACGGAGCTTGGCCGCCGGCGCACCACGATCGCGCAGGCTACCCCCACGGTCGAATTCTCGATGGATGCGATGATCGAGAAAGAGCCCATCACCGTCATTCTGTCGCAGCGGGGATGGATCCGTGCGGCGCGTGGACATGTCGCGCTCGACGGTGATTTCAAGTTCAAGGAGGGCGATGGTCCCGCCTTCGCCTTTCACGCGCAGACTACCGACAAGATCTTGATCGCCGTCGACAACGGGCGCTTCTACACGCTCGGTGCGGACAAGCTGCCCGGCGCACGCGGTTTCGGCGAGCCGATCCGTACGATGGTGGATATCGACGCGGAAGCACACATCGTCGCGGCCATACCGCACCGGGCCAAAGGGCAGTTGCTGCTGGCTTCGAACGCCGGCCGCGGCTTCGCGGTGGAAACTGACGAAATCCTCGCCGAGACGCGCAAGGGCAAGGCCGTGATGTCGACCAAGCCCGGCGTGCGCCTTGCCATCGTTCGCGAAATTCCGCCTGAGCACGATCATGTCGCGGTGGTTGGAGATAACCGCAAGCTGGTGATCTTCAGCCTTGAGGAACTGCCCGTCATGGCCAAGGGCCAGGGCGTAACGCTCCAGCGTTACCGTGACGGGGGAATGGCCGACGCTGTAACGCTGCGCCTCGAGGATGGCCTGTCATGGGCAATGGGCGGCGATACCGGACGTACCCGTACCGAAAAGGACATGGTCATGTGGAAAGTCGCGCGCGGTGCCGCTGGCCGGCTTCCACCTAACGGCTTCCCGCGCGACAACAAGTTCTGAGGATCAGATCTCGCCTGCCGGCTGTGGATTGTGCGGCACCAGGATCAGCGTTTTCCCCTCTACCCGCCAACCGGCGAGACGTGACAACAGGTTCATGCCGATGACGTTCGTGTCGCCAAGGCCGGGCGCTACGATCGCATCGAGATCGCGGGCGACGATGTTGCCCATCCGCAGTTCGCCGATGGTTGCCAGCCTTGCCTGAACCGTGCCGTTCGCGGTCCGCATCATCACGGATCGGTTGATCGGGTTGGGCTGCACCTGACCCCGATCGGCAGTCGCCGGTGATATCGCGGTCAGCGTTGCACCGGTATCGACGAGAAAGTCCTGCTGCACGCCGTTGACGCTGGCCCTGATCCAGAAATGCCCGTCGGACTGCATCGGCACCCGCGTTTCATCGCCCTCGACGGTCTGCTTCGGCATTCCGATTTGCGGGAGCGCAAGGTCGCTACCGGTCGTGAAGCGCGTGACCTGCGCAATGGTGAGGAGCAAGGCGGCCAGCAGGCCAAGATTGCCGATGCCGCGCAAGAAACCGCCCAGCATCGGCGCGCCGCGCCGCATCATGCCGCCCAGCACGCTCACGAAGATCGCTGCCATCGCCAGCGTCAGCAGCGGCTGCTCCCTCAGGTAACCGGTGATCTCTGGCAGGTCCATGCGCGGGTTATACCACGTTGCATCTTGACGGAAGCTGACCGGAAGGGCCGCCATGACCCTGGATGAACTTCATACGGAACGCGCCGCGATTTCTTCGTCAAGCAGGGCGGTGACCCTTTCCTCGCCGGGGAAACCTTCAGCGATCCAGCGGTCCTCGATCCTGCGGAGCAAGGCCGCCACTTCGGGGCCAGCACCGATGCCGCGTGCGACGATCTGCCCTCCCTTGAGGGGGAAGCGCGGAATATCCCAGCCGGATAGCGCCGTGATGTCGGAGCCGGCGAGCAGCAACCTATCCATAGCGCCCTCAAGGCCCAGCCGGTAGGCCAGGCCATGCGCATCGACTGGACCGTCTTCGCTAGGCGCCGCCGCGAGAGACAGACGTTTCTTCTGGGCCGAAGAGAGGCGAAACCGAGAAGCGATCTGTTCGGCCACAGCGTTCTGCGCGGGCAACAGGGCCGCCAGCCTCCGGAGACCGTCCGGGGGCACGCCTTGCTTCTTTTCAACTGCCACCAGTCTCTCAAGTCTGGCCGGATCCGCTTCTGGCAGTATCACTTCCAGCACGCCCAGTTCGGCCATGCGCCTTAGGGTCGGCGCAGGGTCGGGCAGGCCGAGCAGGTTCATCATCTCCATCCCCACGCGTTCACGCGATAGCCCCTTGAGTGTGGCTGCGAGTTCGGCGCAGGCACTTTCCGATCCAAAATCTGCAGGATAGGAGCCAAATCTTGCCTGAAACCTGAAGTAACGCAGTATGCGCAGGTGATCTTCCCGGATCCGCTGGCGCGCGTCTCCGATAAAGCGCACCTTTCGTGACATCAGGTCCACATAGCCGCCGAACCAGTCGAATATCTCGCCGGTGAGGGGATCGGCGTAGAGCGCATTGATGGTGAAGTCGCGCCTTGCTGCATCCTCGCGCCAGTCATCGGCGAAAGCCACGGTGGCGCGGCGTCCATCCGTGCTGACGTCGTGCCGCAGCGTCGTCACCTCGACCGGACCGCCGGGCAGGACTGCGGTCACGGTCCCATGCTCGATCCCCGTGGGGACGGTGCGGATACCGGCATGCCCCAGCCGTTCGATCACCTCCTGCGGGCGCAGGACGGTCGCCATGTCTATGTCTTTGACTGTCAGGCCGACGAGGGTATCCCGCACCGCGCCACCGACGTAGCGCGCCTTGTCGGCGCCGAGGGCTGAAACAAGTTCCTGAAGGTCGCCGCGTTGCATCCATGCCGCTTCCAGCCATTCAGTCATGCCAGTTCAGCCTTCCGGCGACGTTGTGAAGTATTGCCCCGGTCGCCCCCCAGATTACATGATCCTGTCGCCCGTCCGTCCAGACAATCTCGACGAAGCTATGCTGCCGCTCTCCCCATTCGATCATCCGCGTAGTGTGATTGGCGGGATTCAGCACGTAATCTGCAGGAGCTTCGAACCATTGCGCAACTTCCGCCGGGTTGGGGTGGATTTCGATATCGGGAGAGACAACGCCGATCACCGGTGTGATCTCGTATCCGCTTCCGGTGCGGTGTTGGTCGCTGGTGCCCACGACGCGTACGGCAGACGGGTCGATCCCCAATTCCTCGTTCGCTTCGCGCAAAGCGGCGGCGACGGCATTCTCGCCATGATCGAGGCGGCCGCCGGGAAAAGCGATTTGCCCTGGATGCGCGCGCATCGTGGAAGGGCGATGGAGCAGCAGTATTCCCGGTCGAGGGCGATCGGTGATCGCTATGAGCACGGCTGCGGGTTTGAAGATCTCGATTTCGTCGATGCGCGGGTCGATCCAAAGCCCCGGCGGGGCTTTGGCATGGCCGATCTCGAACCGGCGTACGACATCATCGTAAAGTGCGCTCATGCAGGGCGCAGCGGGAAGCGGGCGCCCTGGCTAGTCACCGCAAGTGTATCGTCCGCCAGCGCTATTTCCACGAGCTGCGCGTATGTGCTGCGATTGAGGCGAGCGCGCGTACCATTGCGAACGGCAAGGTAGATGGCGGGTGTGTCCGGGTCACCTTCGGCGGTGATGGGATGTTCCGGCCCTGCTATGACCAGTTCGTCGGTATTCAGACGGAAGATCAGCGCGTCCGATTGCTGCGATACGTCGGTCGCGATCAAAGCAGCGTCCTCGACTTCGATCGAAAGTTTCTGGACCGGTGTCACCAACCAGTGTTGTCCGGTGCCGTCGCACGTCAGTAGCGACGCGAAAGCCCGCACCATGGCGGGCCGACTGATCTCGCCTCCCTGATGGAACCACTTTCCGTCGGCAGCGATGCGCATCTCGCTGTCGCCCAGGTTTTCAGGCGACCAGTCGGCAACAGGCGGAAGCTTGCGGGCCGCAACAAGGTCGGCCACTTCGGCCAGCGACAGGCCGGCAAGTTCGGGGGGCGGTTCGTAAGGCATCTTTTCGCGATGCCAGATAGGAACCCGCTCGCCAAGTTCCAGCGGTGCTGTTTACCCCGCCCAGGTGCCAAGCATCCCGGACTTCGGAAGGATTGCCGGATTGTCGCAGCGCACCAGTAGACGATGCTGCTCGAAAGGACCGGGAAGGCACCAGCTCGCCGTATGCCGGTTTGAAAAGCCCCAGAAGCGCCCGTAATACTCTGGATCGCCGATCATGACCTGTGGCAGCGGCGCGCGAGCGTCGATACCAGCGATGGTCGCGGCCATCAGGGCCTTGCCGTAGCCTTCGCCCTGATGCTCGGGGACGACGGCCACGGGGCCGACCATGATCATCGGGTGCTTTTTGCCATCAGGTGATGTCAGCGCGACCGGCCAGCACTGGATAGTGCCGACAAGCATTTCGTTTGCGTCGAGCGCCGCGAAGCTCAGCACAGGCAGCCAATCGGCGCCTTCTCGTACCTTGTACGCGGTTCGTGTCCGACGGTTAGGATCGAACGCACGGTCCAGCAACTCCTCGACCAGAACGGGATCAACATTGTCGAGCGGGATCAGGGTGGCGACTTCGGACATCGCGCGCGCCGATAGGATTGGCGCGCGCCTTTGTCGATTCAATTCGTTGTTTCTGGTGCCGTGGGTGTCAGCCTCAGCAGCGCTCCGCTTCCGTCTGACGGGCCGTCTTCCAGCATCCAGACACTGCCGTCAGGCGCCTGTGCAATTTCGCGCATGCGGTTGTCCATCGGATAGCGAGCCTCTTCGGTTCCCTTGCCGTCCTTGAGATGCACCTGGACCAGGCCTGGAACGGTAAAGGAGGCGATCAGAGCGCGGCCTTTCCAACCGGGGAACAGATTACCCGAGTAGAAGATGAAATCGCCCGGCGCGATGACGGGGTTCCAACTAATCGCAGGTGCGGCGAGGTCCGGCCTTGTCAAGTGACGCGGGATGGGTTTGCCGTCGTAGTGATCGCCATCGGAGACCAGCGGCCACCCGTAGTTCTTGCCGGGTTCGACCAGGTTGATCTCATCGCCGCCGGCCGGGCCATGTTCCAGATCCCACAGAACGCCATCGTCGTCGAAGGCAAGGCCCAGAACATTGCGGTGCCCATAGCTCCATATCTGGTTGGTAGGCGCGGGCTTGTCCGCGAACGGGTTGCCCGGAGCCGAGGTGCCGTCGGGCAAGAGCCTGACTATCGTGCCGAGGTTGTTCGAGATGTCCTGGGCTGGCTCCATCTTTTGCCTCTCGCCCGAACTGATGAAGATATATTGACCATCGGGTGAGAAGGCGAGCCGATGCGAGAAATGGCCGCGTCCGGAAACCTTCGGCTGCTGCCGCCAGATTACCTTGAGGTCGCCCAGATTGCATTTCGTCTGGCCCTCGCAGGTCAAACTCGCCCGTCCGACAACTGCCCCGCGCGTGTCGCCGCCGCCAGCTTCGACCCAGCTGAGATAGACCGTGCGGCCCGCCAGCCCCGCGCCGTCTTTTTCGCCACCTGCGATCGGTGCGAAAACAACGTCGCCAAAGCCGCCCTGGCCGCCATAATCGACCTCTGGAACGCCGCCCACCGAAAAGACTTGCCCATCGGGCATGCGCATTTTGAGCGCCCCCTTCTTCTCGGTGACCAGCGCGATGCCTGTGGTCGTATCGATGGCCATCGCCCACGGTTCGTCGAACTGGCCGATCTTTTCGGTTTTGAAGCTGACATCATTGTGCGGTGGCGGCGCATTTTCCCCGGTCGCGGCCTCGCCGCAGCTTGCGGCCAGGAGAGTGAGGGGCGATACGAACAGAAGGAGGGATCGCAAGGTCATGTCTTTCTCAACGCTCAAAGTCGGTCCGGGTGCCATGTCAGCCAGGGGCCTGGTGATCGGTGTCGATGAAGCGGGGCGGGGGCCTCTGGCTGGTCCGGTTGTGGCGGGTGCCGTCCTCCTGTGCAAGCCCAGGCCGGCCGGGCTGGACGATTCCAAGAAGCTGACGAGGATGCGCCGGGCCGAACTCGAGATGACGATCAAGCGTCGTTGCCAATGGGCGGTGGGGGTGGTCGATGTTGAAGAGATCGACCGGCTCAATATTTTCGGCGCGACAATGCTGGCGATGACGAGGGCGGTGGCTGCCCTGTGCGCACACCTTGGCGAGGAGCCGGGCGAGGTGCTGATCGACGGCAATCTGACGCCGCAAGGCCGTACTGCGGATTGGCGGTGGCCGGCGAGGGCGATCGTTGGCGGAGACGCCCTCGAGCCATGTATCTCCGCAGCCTCGATCATCGCCAAGGAACATAGAGACAGGTTGATGCGCGAGCTTGCGGCGACCCACCCGTATTTCGGATGGGAGCGCAACGCCGGGTACGGCACGCCGGAGCATTTGGCGGCGCTGCGATTGCATGGGCCGACCGCACACCACCGCCGGAGTTTCGCGCCTGTGGCTCAACTGGAGATGGTTCTGTGAACGGATCTACCGCAGGCACCGCCGCGTCGTAGGCGGATGACCGGGCGGATCCGGAGTGCCGGATGATAAATCGGTGTTTATGGCTTAGCGCCAAACTTAAAAGACATGGTGCCGGCTCAGCGAAATCCGCCACCAAGGCCTCCCGTTTCGTGCCTTTCCTATGATAATTTCGCCGCAGGGCCGGGGCGGCTCATTGCTATATGTTGAGTCCTTTGGCTGAACACCGCCACGATATCTTGTGACGGATTCGTTTTGTTCCATATCGCAATACCTGGAATCCGTAGGATTTCTGACGAGTCGCCGCTTGACGGCGAGTCCGCAAAGACTCAAAATGAGGTCAATCCACAGATTTTTTGATCACATTCAGCGGAGCATTCATGGGGCAGCTACTCGTCAGGGAACGGATCCGCGCGAAAGCGCCTGCGCCTGTGCCCAAGGATCTCTTGCCGATCGGCCAGATCATTGCGGGCGACTGCGTCGATGCAATGCGCAGCATACCCGATGGTAGCGTCGACATGGTCTTTGCGGACCCGCCATACAACCTGCAGCTGGGCGGTGATCTGTCGCGCCCTGACGGGAGCCATGTGGATGCAGTGACCGACGATTGGGACAAATTCTCCAGCTTCGCCGCGTATGATGAGTTTACTCGCGACTGGCTGCGCGAGGCGCGGCGCGTACTGAAGCCCGAAGGCTCGATTTGGGTGATAGGCTCCTATCACAATATCTTCCGTGTCGGCGCCATCATGCAGGACATGGGCTTCTGGATTCTCAATGACATCGTCTGGCGAAAGGCCAACCCGATGCCCAACTTCAAGGGCACGCGCTTCACCAATGCGCATGAAACGTTGATCTGGGCCTCGATGGGCGAGAAGGCGAAGTACACGTTCAACTACCGCGCGATGAAGACGCTCAACGACGAGTTGCAGATGCGCTCTGACTGGGTGCTGCCGATCTGCGGCGGGCAGGAGCGGCTCAAGAAGGGCGGGCACAAGGTTCACCCCACGCAGAAGCCCGAGGCTCTGCTCTACCGCGTCATGCTGGCGACGACCAACATGGGGGACGTTATCCTCGATCCATTCTTCGGCACCGGCACTACCGGCGCCGTCGCCAAACGCCTTGGCCGTGACTGGATCGGATGCGAGCGTGAGGGTAACTATCGTGAGGCCGCGCTTGAGCGCATCGAGATGGCGCTGCCGCTCGACGAAAGCGCGCTCAAGACCATGCAGTCGAGGCGCACGGCGCCCAAGGTCGCATTTGGAACGCTGGTGGAAACAGGCTGGATCGCCCCGGGCACGCTGGTTTCGGACAAAAAGCGGCGCTTTGTCGCCACTGTCCGCGCGGACGGTTCGCTAGTTTCCGGCGATGTCACGGGTTCCATCCACGGGGTTGGCTCGCAAGTGCAGGGTGCCCCCTCGTGCAATGGCTGGACTTTCTGGCACCTGGAACACGAAGGCGAGGTCAAACCGCTCGACGCTATCCGGCAGCTTTATCTTCTCGCTACCGAACCATGATCGGGACGCGCGCCTGAAAGCCTTTCAGCGTGGCAACGGTGGCGTTAAGAACGCGCCATGACCCGGAAGATCTATATTCGCCCCATCGCACTCGCCGACAGCCCTCAGAGCGAAGAGGGCGAGGCTATTCGGCTTGGTGGTGCCATGGTCTGGGCAAGCCGCTTCGCGGTTATCGTTCGAGATGGGCAAGACATAGTGTCACGCCGGCGGGCTGGCGTGGCCGAAATGGCCTCGGTCCTGGCGAAGCTGCCTGCGGACCTTGGCGCCGACGCGGAACAGATATGGGCGAACCTGCGCAAGGTCCATGCGCCGATCCGGTGCGGCGCCCGCACCATTCGCTTCGACCAGCCGCAGGTGATGGGCATACTCAACATGACGCCCGACAGCTTCTCCGACGGCGGCAAGTTCCTCGACGATCCGCAAGTTGCGGGTGACCATGCTGCAGAGATGCTGGAAGCGGGTGCGGCAATCATCGATGTCGGGGGCGAATCCACCCGCCCGGGCGCAGGCGCGGTATGGGAAGGCGATGAACTGAAGCGGGTCATCCCCATGGTCGAGCGCGTGGCTGCCATGGGCGCGGCGGTCAGCGTCGATACGCGCCGCCCGGCGGTCATGCAGGCTTCCCTGCAGGCCGGCGCGCACATCATCAATGACGTCTCGGCGCTTCGGTATGATCCGCGCAGCGTCGAACTCGCGTCGGCCTCGGGCGCACCGGTAGTGTTGATGCATGCGCCGGGCAAGGCGGACGACCTTCATTCAAACGGTGATTATGCCGACGTCGCGCTCGATGTGTTCGATTGGCTGGCGCACCGCCGAGACGAGGTGATCGCGGCCGGAGTGAAGCCAGAGAGCATTATGATCGACCCGGGTATCGGCTTCGGCAAGTCGCTTGCGGAAAACCTCGCGCTGATCAACGCATTGCCGTTGTTCCACGGGTTGGGCCATCCGCTTCTCGTCGGCGCGAGCCGCAAACGCCTCATCGGTGCGCTTTCAGGCGAGGCACAGCCGCACGAGAGACTGGGCGGATCGGTGATGCTGGCCGTAAAAGCCATGGACGCGGGCGCCCATGTCCTTCGCGTGCATGACGTCCCGGAAACGGTACAGGCCGCGAGGGTATGGCGCGGGCTTCGCGATGCGGCGCTCACCGACTTCACCCAGATAGCGGATTGAACCTTTGTCGAGGCTGGAGGATGTCCAATACATACCCATTTGACGGGAGCGTGCTGGTATCAGGCAGCGTTGTCGATGCCGAGTTCGGAGAGCTTGCGGTATAGAGTAGAACGGCCAATACCGAGGCGGCGCGCGACTTCGGTCATGCGGCCGCGATAGAGCCCGATGGCAAGGCGGATGACGTCCGCCTCGATCTCTTCCAGAGGGCGCAAGTTGCCGTCGGGCGTGTAGAGCATGACGCCTGAGCTTTCCTGCATCGGGTTACCGGCCACTGCGGACGGACCTGTGCCCAGAATGTTGAGAAGCTGTGGAAAATCTTCCGAGGTCAGGGCATCGCCGTCGCAGAAAACCGCAGCACGGAACAGTACGGCCTGAAGTTGTCGCACGTTGCCGGGCCAGTCATAGGCAGCGAGGAGCGATAGAGCGCCATCGGTGATTCCCAGTTCGCGCAGCCCAGGCTGTTCGCCGATCCGCGCGAGGAAGAAGCGGGTCAGGGCGGGGATGTCGCCGATCCGTTCGCGAAGCGGTGGCAATGTTGCCTTGGCTGGCGAGAGCAGTTCTAGAAGTTCCGGCAGGAAATGGCCCTGTTCGACCAGATACTGAAGCGGAAGGTTGCTGGCGGCGATCACGCGGGCGTCGATGCGGTAGGAATAGGGTGCACCAATCGGCCGGACATCGCCCTTGCGGATCGATTCGACCAGCCGCTCCTGTACCGAGAGAGGCAGGCGGTCGATCTCATCGAGCGCCAGCGTGGCGCCGTCGCAATGCTGAAGCGCGCCGACTTGCTTATCGAAGGCCCCCGGAAAGGCGCCTTTTTCATGGCCGAAGAGCACGGACTCGATCGAGTTTGCGGGCAATCCGCTGATATTGACTATCCGCAGCGGCATCTTGGCCCTCGGTGAGGCGGCGTGCATGGCGCGGATCAGCATTTCCTTGCCCGTACCACTTTCACCCTCGATAAGAACGCAGCCGTGTCCGCGCGCTGCCTTGGCAGCTACCGCCAGCGCCTTTCGGAAGTTCGGAGATGCGCCGATCATCGATTCGAAATCGGGATTGGAAGGCATCTTCTCCGTAAGTGGAGCAAGCTCGTCGCGAGGGGCTTCGCGCGTCGTGGTCGAGCGCAGCGCATGCATGAGCCGGTCCGGCGCTACCGGCTTTACGAGGTAGTCGGCAGCGCCCGCGCGCATCGCTTCGACTGCCAGAAGCGGAGAAGTGCTCGTTGTGAGCATGAGGATCGGAAGCGCCGGGCGGCGAGATTTAAGCTCGGCGATCAAGGAGCAGGCATTCTCGCCAGGCACCCACTGATCAAGAATGATCGCGGAGAGTTGCATGCCTTGGCGGGTCCCCAACGTCGCGATCGCGGTTTCAGCGTCGCGCACGATCAGCGTGCGCCATCCTTCACGCGCGGCCAATGCCGAGATGAGCCGGCTCTGCGCCGGTTCGTCGTCGATGAGCATCAGAAGGCGCTGATCCAGATCCGCCATGATTGTGCCGCTTGCCCTGCCTTCTCGAATTGGAGAGTGTGGCATAGCGCGATGAGGTAAAGACGGGATTAAGCGAAACGGTCAGGCTTGTCGGTTTGGCGGCTTCGATCATTTTGCGGAATAGAAAGGTTGTGCGGGTTGCTTCGCGCTTGCCGGCCGCTTCGCTCTTGAGAGTATCGGAAGCCACGGCTAGAGCGGACAGAGCACAATTTCAGTTCAGGGGATTTAATTTCATGGCTTCGGGCAACGACATCAAGGCAGCGCAATCGACCTACAATGGCTTCATCAAGGCTGCGACTTGGGGCACCGGCTTCTGCGTGCTCGTCGTGGTCGTCGTCGTCGCTCTGATCGCCTCCTGAGCGGCCGGTCGCGTGGCTCCAGCCCCCGGTCAGCATATCGCGGTCCTGAAGGAACGGGCGGCGGGTGAAACGCGCGTTTCGGCGACGCCTGAAACAGTAAGGAAACTGATCGCCCTGGGTGCGTCGGTCAGTGTCGAAAGCGGCGCCGGGCAGGCGGCAAGCATTTCCGATCAGGACTACGTTGCGGCAGGCGCGCATGTGGGCGACCTGGAAACCGTAATCTCTGGCGCGCAGATCGTGCTGGGCGTGCAGGGACCGGATGCCGCGATCGCCGCAGGGACGTCTCCCGGCGCCTGGATAGTCGCCACTCTCGATCCGTTCGGCGAGCGCAGCCGGATCGACGCCTATGCCGGTGCCGGCCTGGAAGCGCTGGCAATGGAATTCATGCCTCGCATCACGCGAGCGCAGTCGATGGACGTTCTGTCAAGCCAGTCGAACCTGTCGGGCTACAAGGCCGTGCTTGCGGCGGCAGATGCTTACGGCCGTGCCTTTCCGATGATGATGACCGCCGCCGGGACGATCAGCGCCGCCAAGTGTTTCGTTATGGGCGTCGGCGTCGCGGGGTTGCAGGCTATCGCCACTGCCCGGCGGCTCGGCGCGCAGGTTTCCGCCACGGATGTGCGTTCGGCCACCAAGGAGCAGATCCAGTCGCTGGGGGCCAAGCCGATCTTCGTCGAAAACGTCGCCGGCATCGAGGGGGAAGGTTCGGGTGGCTACGCTACCGAGATGAGCGATGAATACCAGAAGGCGCAGGCCGAACTGGTGTCCAGCCACATCGCCAAGCAGGACATCGTCATCACGACCGCGCTGATCCCCGGTCGCGCTGCGCCGCGCCTCGTGTCTGACGCGCAGATCGCCACTATGAAGCCGGGGAGCGTGATTTTCGACCTGGCCGTTGCCCAAGGCGGCAATGTCGAGGGTTCGGTTGCCGACGAGGTCGTCGAACGCCACGGCGTCAAGATCATCGGCTATTCGAATACACCGGCCCATTTGCCTGCGGATGCATCGGCGCTTTACGCGCGCAACCTGTTCAATTTCCTGTCTGCTTTCTGGGACAAGGATGCCGGAAAGCCGGTCCTGGATGAGGAAATCGGCGACGCTATCCGGCTGACCCGCGGTGGCAGCATCGTCCACCCCAGGTTGCTGGGGTGAGAAGCCGGGGTCGCTTGCCACGCGTGCGACCTTTTTGAAATTGATCATGCTTGCCTGGCGCGCATCGTCTTTCGGGGACTGACATGGACTTTATCTCGATCCTTTCGATCTTTGTGATGGCCTGCTTCGTGGGCTATTACGTCGTGTGGTCAGTCACTCCGGCGCTGCACACACCGCTGATGGCAGTGACCAACGCCATTTCCTCCGTCATCGTGGTGGGAGCGCTGGTGGCAAGCGCGGCGGCAGGCAGCCCGCTGGCGAAATGGCTGGGGCTGGGCGCGGTGGTGCTGGCCAGTATCAATATTTTTGGCGGTTTCGCAGTCACGGCCCGCATGCTGGCCATGTACAAGAAGAAGGATAAGCCTGCAGTAAAGGGGGGCAAGCACTGATGGAAGCCCACGCCGTCAATCCCTGGGTCGCCGTCGCCTATCTTGTGGCGGGGATTTGCTTCATCCTGGCGCTGCGCGGTCTCTCTTCGCCTGCGACGAGCCGCACCGGTAATCGCTATGGCATGTTTGGCATGGCCGTCGCAGTGGTCACTACGCTGATCACCCACGTCCCGGTCAATCCGGGAATGCTCGGTGCGCAAGGCATTATGGCCACAATCGATGGCACGACGGCGATCGAGATATTCGCAGCGATCGCCATCGGTGCGGTGATCGGCCTCACTACGGCGCGCCGCATTGCGATGACCGCCATGCCGCAACTGGTCGCCGCGTTCCATTCGCTCGTCGGCCTTGCTGCCGTTCTTGTTGCGGTCGCCGCATTTCTCAATCCCGACGCCTTTGGGATTCTCGGCATGGACGGCAACATCCTGACGGTCAGCCGGATAGAAATGGCACTCGGCGCGGCAATCGGTGCAATCACCTTCTCCGGATCCGTCATCGCATTCGCCAAGCTGAACGGCAACATGTCCGGATCGCCGATACTGCTGCCGGCGCGGCACGTGATCAACCTCGGCACACTCGTGCTTATACTCGTCCTTACGGCAATGTTCGCCTATGCCGTAAGTGCCGGGCCGGGTGAGAGCCCGCTGTTCTGGGTGATCATCGTCCTGTCCTTCGCGATAGGCTTCATGCTGATCATTCCGATCGGCGGCGCGGACATGCCGGTGGTAGTCTCCATGCTGAATTCCTATTCTGGGTGGGCGGCTGCTGCGATGGGTTTCACGTTGCACAACTCGGCGATGATCATCACCGGCGCGCTGGTCGGCTCATCCGGCGCGATACTCAGCTACATCATGTGCAAGGCGATGAACCGCTCCTTCATCTCGGTGATCGCAGGGGGCTTCGGTGCGAGTGCGAGCGGCGCGGGAGAGGGCGGAGCCAAGGAGCAACGACCCTGGAAGCGCGGCTCGGCGGAAGACGCGGCGTTCCTGATGAAGGAGGCGGAAAACGTCATCATCATCCCGGGCTATGGAATGGCCGTCGCGCAGGCGCAGCACGCGCTGCGGGAGATGGGCGACATCCTGAAGGAGCACGGGGTCAACGTGAAGTACGCGATCCACCCGGTCGCGGGTCGCATGCCGGGACACATGAACGTCCTTTTGGCAGAGGCCAACGTCCCATATGACGAGGTGTTCGAACTGGAGGACATCAACAGCGAGTTCGCTCAGGCGGACGTTGCCTTTATCATCGGCGCCAACGATGTCGTGAACCCTGCTTCAAAAACGGATAAGTCGTCGCCCATCTACGGCATGCCGGTGTTCGACGTGGACAAGGCCAAGACCATTTTCTTCATCAAGCGGTCGATGGGTGGTCAGGGCTATGCGGGCGTCGACAATGACGTGTTCTATATGGACCAGACGATGATGCTGCTTGCTGATGCCAAAAAGATGGTAGAGGAAATCAACAAGGCCATGGCGGAATAAGCCACAAGGCGCCCCGGCGCACCCTGCGTCTGGGCCGTCCGCCACTCTTGCCACCTGAACCGGAAATGCCGAATGTCGCCGCCTGACCCGGCCGATGTCATCATGGATGCGCAGTCTGGCGGATACCGCCCCGGTTCGCCGCGTCAGCGGTTCGTATCCATGCTGCTCTCTGGTGGCATCATCGTTCTCGTCGTGCTGTTCGCGATCTATCAGACGCAGGTCCTGCCTCGCCTGGAGGAAAAGCGAAGCAATCCGATGACCTTCAACATCGATGAAAGCGATGACGAGGCGGGCGCCAAGGCGCCCGAGCCGCAAAGGCAGGAGGAGAGGCGCGAACGCAGCAAGCCCGTGCCCCAGCCGGTGCAGGTCGAGGTCCCCGAAGAACCCGACGACGCGCCCGTTCCGGCCCGCAAGCCTGCTTTTACATTCATGAGGATGTCGCGGGAAGACATGGCCGCGGCCGACATAGGGGGCATGAAGAGTTCATCCACCGAGCAGGTTGTTGGCGGCGGCGGAACGTATGGGCCCGGGGAAGGGCCGGGCGGCGCAATTCTGTACAACGCGGACTGGTTCCGTAAGCCGACCGATGCTCAGTTGAGCGGCTATCTTCCGGCCGGCGGCCCGCGGGAAGGCTGGGGAATGATCGCCTGCCAGACAATCGAGCGCTACCGGGTGGAGAACTGCCAGATACTCGCAGAATCCCCGCGTGGGTCTGGTTTCGGGCGCGCGGTACTGGATGCCGCCTGGCAGTTCCAGGTCGTGCCGCCTCGCATCAACGGCAAGCCGAAACTGGGCGAATGGGTGAGGATCCGGATCGATTACGGCACGCGCAACGGATCGGATTGACGCACGTCGTTTTCGGGGGGCGCTAGCGACAGGTGGCTGCAGAAGGACGCGAGAAGATCGGGCAAGGGCATGGGCCGGGCGACATAGAAGCCCTGGATCAGGGTGAATCCGGCCAGCCGGGCGCGGAGCAGCTGGTTCTCGGTCTCTATTCCTTCGATGATGCATTCCAGCGAGAGTGAACGGGCCAGATTGCGAATTGCGGTAACGAAGCGACGGCCTGACACCTCGTCGAGCCGCGCCGCGAAGCTCCTGTCGATCTTGACTATATCCAGGGGCAAGGTGTGCAGCGCCGACAGGCTGGAATAGCCGGTCCCGAAATCGTCCAGCGCCACCGCTGCGCCTGTCTCGCGCAGTCTCGTAAGCGCAAGACCGGCACTCTCGACGTCAGCGATCAGTGAGGTTTCGGTGATCTCGAGGATCAGGCGAGACGGATCGCAGCCACTCGCTTCCATCATCTCAAGGATTGCCGTTATCGTCTCGACATCGCACAGATTATGTCCCGACAGATTGAAGGTGACCCGCACCGGGCGGGGCAGCTTGCTCAAGGCGACCAGGACATGACCGAACAACACGAGCGTGACGTCTCGGGCCAGCCCCACGCGTTCGGATGAGGCGATGAGAAGCTCCGGCGAAACGCTGCCCAATCTGGGCGACGTCCACCGCGCGAGACATTCGACGGCTTGTGTCTGAAGGCTGTCTGCCGATACGATCGGCTGAAACAGGATCGTGAGTTCCGAGGAAAGGTCGGCGCCTTGCAGGGCAGCGTCGATAGCCTGTTCCGAGCGGATAAGGCTTTCGAGCTCTTCGGTAAACCGGACGCACTGGCCCCGCTTTTCCCGCTTCGCGTGGTAGAGGGCAAAATCGGCGCGATCGAAAAGGAGGTGGGCGCTGGTGCCAGCGGCCGGATACACGCCGAGGCCCGCAGAGCAGCCTACGGATACGAGGATGTCCCCGATGCGCACGGCCTCCCTGATCTTTCCGAACAAGCTCCGGGTTATGCGCTCCGCATCGTCAGGTCCGCCCATGACGATCAGGCCGAACTCGTCGCCACCGAGCCGTGCAACGATCGTATCTGGCGGGCAATGGGCGATTATGCGCTGACCGATGACCTGCAAGAGCCGATCGCCATGCGCATGGCCGTGGGTGTCGTTGATCGGCTTGAACTTGTCGAGGTCGATCAGGCCGACCGTGAAGACGTCGCCGGGCCGGGCATGCTCCAGAAGCCCTTCAAGGCTGGCGAAGAAGAAGCGCCGGTTAGGCAGACCGGTGAGGGCGTCGGTCTGGGCGAGTACGGCATTTTCCTCGCTCAACGCCTGCGCCTGGCGCCGTTCAAGGTGCAGATCCCGCTGGGTTTTTTCCAGGCTTACGAAAGATGTGAAGTAATCGCGCAGAGTCTTGAGTACGACGGCGGTCACCAAGGCGATGTTCAGGGCGATGGCGACGAGGATTTCCGTCCCCTGCAGCAGGCTGTAGAGCAGGAACGTACCCAGGACCGATGATGCAACCAGTACTGCCGCAATCGGCAGGAACGTAAGGCAGAAAATGCATCCCAGTACCGTCACCGCTATGAATATCGCGACGTGGCCATGTTCATAGGGGCCGCCGTATCGGTCGAGGGCTATCGCCCAGCCGACATAGGCAAAAGCCAGTACGAGAGCGAGCTGAACGGTGCGACGCATCACCTTCTGGACATTGACCAGATCAAGATCCCGTTCGGAAACGGGCCGCATCCACATAATCATCCGGCACAGGCATATGCCGATCAGCACGGCGGGCGTGACTACGGCCAGCGAGGTCGGCGCGAGATGCCGGTGCGTGTACCCGAGAATCGCGGCATTGACTGACAGAAGGCCGTACAGCGCCGGTATCTGCTCTCTCAATCGCAGGTATTGCGCGACAGGCAGTGGATGTTGGCCAATCCGGCTCATTGCGTCCCAATGCATTGCTTGGCCGGACGAACGTGCCCGGCACATCGGCAATAAAACGCAAGTATTTAAGAAAGGTGGAACAAGCCTATTCGCATGGTTCGCGGATCATTCAGGGCGGCTGGCTATGGTCACATCAATGGGCGCATCAGGACGGCATGACCGCATCTATGTCCGCTGCGGAGTGCCGCTCCGGAACCAGCCCTTCACCGGGGCGGTTGACCACCGAGCCCCGCTTGACGGGTAGGCGCGATCCTACCAGCTGTGCCCAGCGCTGGAGATTGGTGTAGCTTTTCATGTCCAGAAACTCATCCGCGTCACCATACGCCTCGCCGGCTGCGAGGCGGCCAAGCCATGGCCACGCTGCAACATCGGCAATCGTGTAGTCGTCCCCCGCGAGATACGTGGTCTCGGCAAGACGGCGATCGGCCACGTCGATGATCCGCTTCGCTTCCATGGCGTAGCGGTTGATCGGGTATTCGAATTTTTCCGGAGCGTAAAAATAGAAATGCCCAAATCCTCCGCCGATCACCGGGGCCGTGGACATCTGCCACATGAGCCACGAGATGCACTCCGCGCGCAGGCGTGGTTGTTCAGGCAGCAGAAAACCGAACTTCTCGGCCAGATACATCAGGATAGCTCCGGACTCGAAGACCCGGATCGGGGCGTCTGATGAACAATCCAGCAGGGCAGGGATCTTGGAGTTGGGATTGATATCGACAAATCCGGACGAGAACTGGTCGCCGTCGCCGATGGAGATCAACCAGGCATCGTATTCGGCGCCAGCATGGCCAGCGGCCAGCAGCTCCTCGAGCATAATGGTGACTTTTTGTCCGTTGGGCGTTCCGAGCGAGTAAAGCTGCATCGGGTGATCGCCGCGCGGCAGGACCTTGTCGTGGGTCGGACCGGCGATCGGCCGGTTGATGCTGGCCCACTTACCCCCACCGGCCTCGTCCCATGTCCAGACTTTGGGAGGGGTGTAGTGCGGGTCGGCCATGATAATGCTCCTTGCAAACAGGCTAAGTCGCACAAGTAGGTGTGCACATGCCGATCTGCAACGAGGTGGGCCAGCAATCATCCGGCCGAACCGGATAACCAGGCCGGTTGTTCTGCCAGTGGATTGAAGGCGCTCAAGGACAGATATCGCGTCTGGCCCTGTTTGCCGTATCAACGATCAGCCGACCTTGCGCACCCAACCATGCGTGTCTTCCGCTTGCCCCCGCTGAATGGCGACGAGCTTGTTCTTGAGCTTTTGCGTGAGCTGCCCGGGGCCGCCGCTGCCGATAATGAACTCGCCTTCGCGTCCTGCAACCCGGCCTACGGACGTCACGACTGCCGCCGTGCCGCATGCGAAGGCTTCGACTAGCGTTCCGGATGCGGCGTCCGCGCGCCATTGATCGAGACTGTAGCGACCTTCGACGACGTTGAGACCTTCCTCGCGCGCCAGCGTCAGGAGGCTGTCACGGGTGATGCCGGGAAGAATCGTACCGGTGAGGGCAGGCGTGAGCAGCGTCCCGTCGTCGAAGGCGAAGTAAAGATTCATTCCGCCCAATTCCTCGATCCACTTGTGTTCCGCGGCATCAAGGAACACGACCTGATCGTGGCCACGTGCGATTGCCTCGCTCTGCGGGACAAGGCTGGCCGCGTAATTGCCGCCGCACTTGGCGGCCCCGGTCCCGCCGGGCGCGGCGCGCGTGTACTCGCTGACCCAGATCGACACGGCAGGGGCGCCGGATTTGAAATAGTTGCCCGCCGGGCTGGCGATCACGATGAACTTGTAGGCCTTGGCGGGGCGCACGCCGAGGAAGGCTTCCGTGGCGATCATGAACGGGCGCAGGTACAGCGAGGCGCCCTCTGCCTCCGGGATCCACGCCTGATCGATCTTAACCAGGCGCTCGATCGCGTCGACGAACACATCCTCGGGAAGGCTCGGCATGGCGAGGCGCTCGGCGGACTGGTTGAACCGCGCGGCATTGGCATCGGGCCGGAAGAGCGCGATACCGCCATCAGCCTGCTTGTAAGCTTTCAAGCCTTCAAAGATTTCTTGCGCATAGTGGAGCACGGCTGCTGCAGGATCCAGAGCGATCGGGACGCGCGGACCTATCACGGCGTCATGCCAGCCTAAGCTCTCAGTCCATTCAATCGTCACCATGTGATCGGTGAAATTGGTCCCGAAACCCGGATTGGCGAGCACCGCGGCGCGTTGCTCGGGGGTGGTCAGGGCCGGGTGGGGGATATGGGAGAAAGCCAGAGGCGTATTGGCGACCGTCGCCATTGAACCAAGATCCTTAGATAGTGCGAGTGTCGAGCGCTGTGAATGAAAATTACGCAAAATGCAACATTGAGGAAATTTTCATTCTAGCCGATAATCTACTAGCACGCTCGCCGCGACGCGCAAATGGCGAGATCCGCTTTGGCATGTCGCATGGCCGCGCCTTGGGGAAAATCCGATGCCTGGCATGCGATAGACCTTCTAGCTAACGAGATCGACGTCGGAATGGCCATGCGGAGCGTCTGTGCGATGCTGATAGCAGCTACCTTCTGACGGGAGCGATATCGGGCGGGGAAGCTGCGCTGGTCTCTCGCGCTTCGTCCAGCGTGCGAATCCGCATGGCGGTTGCAGGTGTGTCCAGCAGAATTGCCAGATCATGGGGCAGGCGGCGCTGCCAGTTCGGATGCTCGCTGATCGTTCCGGGAAGGTTGGGCTGCTCGCGGTCCGCCAGCAGATCTTCAAGCGGGGCGATGGCCACGTCGGAGGCGGAACTTCCAATGTGCCGCAGGGCTGCTTCGACGACGGGCTCAGGGTCATCCGGGCCAGGCCGCGGCGCCTTGTCATGCGTAAGGGTAGACCACAGGAGGCCGCGGTCCCAGCTGCGGCGAAGTTCCGCCTCGGCCGCAGTAGTGCCTTGCGGAAGGCGCCCGAGCTGTTCCGCCCATTCGATGTCACGACCGCTCCACCATCCGGCCACGGTCGGCGTATCATGGGTTCCGGTCATCGCCACGCTGCGCGGCGGATAGTCCTGACTGCCGATAAAGCCTTCGTCGGCGGCGCGTTCGAACCACAGCACACGCATGCCCAGCATCTGCTTGTCGGCCATCGGTTCAGCGAAGCCGGGAGGCATCGTGCCAAGGTCTTCGGCTATGATCAGGGCATTGGCCCTGAAGGCTTCAAGCGCCAAGAGCCGCATCAAGTCCATGAACGGGTAGTTTAAATAAGCCCCCGAGCTCGAAGTCTCGCCCTCTGGCACGAGCCACAGCCGCGACAGCCCGAACGCATGGTCAATGCGCAAGCCCCCCGCCACGCTCAGCGCGGAGCGTATGGTGGCGATCCACGGCGCATAGGCCGCGTTCCTCAACCCCTGGGGCGAGAATCCAGACAGCATCCAGTTCTGCCCGTGCGGTCCCAGTGGATCGGGCGGCGCGCCGATCGTCAGTCCATCCAGCATGAACTCGCGCATCGACCAGGTGTCCGCTCCGCCCGTATGTACGCCAACCGCCAGGTCGCCGATGAGGCCGATCGCCATGCCCGACTGGCGGGCATTGTTCTGGACCTTCTTCAGGCTTTCACGCGCCAGCCATTGCGCGAAAAGGTGAAATTCCACATCTTCCCGGCGCTCGCTGGCAAAGCCTGCAACGTTCGGAGAGGCGGGATCGCGAAAATTCTGCGGCCATTGCCGCCAGCCTTTTGCTCCGTCTGCGCGGAATCTTGCATCCAGTGCGTCGAACAGCGCCTGTCGCTGCAAGTCTTTGCCATACGGGGCATTTTCTGCCTCGATGGCCCTGCACATTTCAGGCGAGAGGCCGTCGAAGATCGTGCGAAGGTCCATCATGCGCTGTGGCAGGGCCGCCGGCCAGTCTATCAACGACGCTCCCTCGCGTGCGGGCAGGGGCGGCAAGCCCAACAGTCCGGGATCGCCCATCGCCGTGTTGAGGAACATTCGGCTCGACGGAGAATACGGCGAAAAATCCTCGCCATTGCCGGGAAAGAGCGCGTGAACGGGGTTGATGGCCACCGCGTCAGCCCCCCGTGCTGCGAAGAGGCGGGCGGCCTCATCCAACTCGGCAAAATTGCCGAACGGCCTCGTCTCCGCTCCGCGAAGAGCCGGGATCTGGACTGCCGGCCCCCAGATTTTGCCCGCCTTGAAGTCGCTTACTGCCGGGCACCGCGCTGGTGCGACGGCGAGCGCTATTTGTCGGCCTGCAATCGCGAGCGTATAGTAGCCGGGCATGGCGATAGGCGGGAGCGACCAGCTATCCGTTCGCAGGCCGACGGTCTCACCACTTTCGTCGGTCAATTCGGCGTCCATCAGCGCAGCGGGGAGCGGAGTGGATTTTCCCGCTTCCGTCACGATCATCGGCGGGATTTCGCGGGCTTCCTGGTCCGCACGAGCGAGGCTGTGGGCGATGTCGACGGAATTCTGGGCGGGGTAGCCCAGCGCTTCGGCGATCGCGGCGAGCGAGCCGTCTGCGACTGTCTGCCCGGCACCGTCGACGTCCCACCATCTGCGCGAAATACCGATCGCTTCGGCGAGCTTGTGCAACTGTTCCAGATGTTCCTCCAGCTATCGCGAGGATGATGCCGTGGCAGCGATGCCGGGCAAAGCTTAGACTCCCCGCCCCGCGGCGGCAACCGGGCGCCTCCGTAGTCACCATCGCCGCTCACGCGGGTTGGCGCGGCCGCCCCGGTCACCTGTTTCACAGCTTGTCCACAGGCTTGGGCACAGGCTAGTACACAGGCGATGGACCTTGATCGATACCTGAAGCGCATCAGCATCAGCCGCCCCGCTGCTACAGCCGGAGGGGCCTGGAGCAGGCCAACCATTGGACTTCTACCCGTCCCGAAACGCGCTTCACGGTCCATCACGTTACCAGCATTCCGCTTCCTTACGGTTTCGCATCCATGCTGGATCGCGCGCTGGCCATCTATCGCGGCGGGGTGGCGGAGCGTCAGACGCTTGGCGATGCCGCCACCTATGCAGCGACGGTGCGCACGCTGTTCCGGATCGCCCTGAGCGACGAGGAGGCGGCGCGCTTGCCGCTTTTCAGCAATGATTGAGTCCCCGTGCGGGAATGCATGAGGAGGATGGAAATGTCGGATAGTATAATCATCGCCTGCCCTGCCTGCGCATCGCTCAACCGGGTGCCGAAGGAGCGATTGGGCAGCGGCGGGAAATGTGGCCGCTGCTCATCGCCTCTATTTACCGCCCGGCCCGTGACCCTGACTGCGACAAACTTCGATGCCCACGCCGCCAGAAGTGGTATCCCGCTGCTGATCGACTTCTGGGCGTCGTGGTGCGGACCTTGCCGCCAGATGGCTCCCCAGTTCGAAGCTGCAGCCGCCGATCTGGAACCCCATGTACGCCTTGGCAAGCTGGATACGGAGGCCGAGCAGGCGCTGGCGGGGCGCTTTGGCATTCGTTCCATTCCCACGCTGATGCTTATTTCCGGCGGCAAGGAGATTGCCCGTCAGGCCGGCGCAATGCCGAAAAGCGCGCTCGTTTCCTGGGTACGGCAGATTCTTCGCCAGGCGTAACGGGCCGACCCCGGTGATCGATCGACCGGAGCCTGCTTCTCGCCGCCGCCTTCACTACGCGCCGGAGAGATGCAGGGGCCGACATTTTAGATCTTTGCGAAGCAATATAGCATCTTCGCGCGGCACGGTTATTGCTGTAATGCCCGGACCAATTGTTGACGAGAAAATGGGAAAGGATCGTACCATGCGCGCGACCCCTGAATTCGATTTTGCGCTGGGTGAGAGCGCCCAGATGATCCGCGAGAGCGTTGGTCGCTTTGCCGACGAGGAGATCGCGCCGCTGGCAGCGCGCATCGATGCTGAGGACTGGTTCCCGCGCGAGCTGTGGCCGGCGATGGGCGAGTTGGGGCTGCACGGCATCACGGTCGAGGAGGAATGGGGCGGCATTGGGCTTGGCTATCTGGAGCACGTGATCGCAGTGGAGGAAGTCAGCCGCGCCTCTGCGTCGGTCGGCTTGTCCTACGGCGCCCATTCCAACCTCTGCGTCAACCAGATCCGCCGTTGGGGCAGCGATGCACAGAAGAGCAAATATCTGCCACGCCTGATATCGGGCGAGCATGTCGGCAGCTTGGCGATGTCGGAGACGGGCGCTGGATCGGACGTGGTGAGCATGAAGCTGAAAGCTGACGCCGTGCCCGGCGGCTTTCGCCTGAACGGCACCAAGTTCTGGATCACCAATGGCACTTTTGCCGACGTTCTTGTCGTCTATGCGAAGACCGGCGAGGGGGCGAAAGGCATCACCGCGTTCCTGATCGAGAAGAGCATGGAAGGTTTCTCGATCGGCCAGAAGATCGACAAGATGGGCATGCGCGGCTCGCCGACCTGCGAATTGGTATTCAACGATTGCTTCGTGCCCGAGGAGAACGTGATGGGGCCGCTGCATGGCGGGGTGGGCGTGCTGATGAGCGGACTGGACTATGAACGCGTCGTGCTCGCGGGGCTGCAACTGGGCATCATGCAGGCCTGCCTCGATACAGTCATACCCTATGTGCGGGAGCGCACCCAGTTCGGGAAGCCGATCGGGGCTTTCCAGTTGATGCAGGCGAAAGTAGCGGACATGTATGTCGCACTGCAATCGGCGCGGGCCTACGTCTACGCGGTGGCCCGGGCGTGCGATGCCGGGCGCACGACGCGTTTCGACGCGGCCGGAGCGATCCTCCTCGCGAGCGAGAACGCGTTTCGCGTTTCCGGCGAGGCGGTGCAGGCGCTGGGTGGTGCCGGCTACACCAAGGACTGGCCGGTCGAACGCTACCTGCGTGATGCCAAGCTGCTTGATATCGGTGCCGGAACCAATGAAGTGCGCCGAATGCTGATTGGCCGCGAACTGATCGGGACCAACTGAGCGGCGACGAGCGCGGCAGCTTGCCTCTTCCTGAAGATCAGTGGCGGGAATGGTGGCGCGCTACGCCGTCGTCGCGGCAGTGACGGACTAGTCCTCGTTGCGGCGGGGATCTATCGGCACGACCTGATCGGCCAGTCGGTCGACCTCGGAACGGTCATGGCTCACGTAGAGGATCGGCAGTTTCAATTCATCTCGCATCCGTTCGATGAGGCGGAGGATTTCTTCGCGCCGCGCTGCATCTACGGAGGCGAGGGGCTCGTCGAGAAGCAGGAAACGCGGAGATGACAGGAGCGCCCGGCCGATGGCGACTCGCTGCGCTTCTCCGCCCGACAGCGTAGCCGGCATGCGCCCGAGCAGATGGCCGATGCCGAGGAATTCCAGTGCCGTATCGAGCGTGAGCGTTTGTAGGCCGTCGTCGACGTCTTTCCGGCCATAGATCAGGTTATCGCGAACGTTCCTGTGAGGAAACAGCCTCAGATCCTGGAACACATATCCGCAGCGGCGGCGCTCGGGGGCGACGTCGACCCGATTTGCCTTGTCGAACAGCACAGTGCCGTCGACGACGATTCTGCCCGCCTCGGGTCGGACAAGTCCGGCTATGGCATCAAGCAGGCTGGTCTTTCCCGCACCGGACGGGCCAAACAGCGCGGTAAGGCCGGGCCGGGCCGTGAAAGCGTAGTCTATCAGGGCTTTGCCCCGGCGCACGGTTAGGGCGATGTCAAAGGACATGCCGCCCCTTTCCCTGGCCGCTGCGACGAGACAGCCATTCCGACAGGGCGAGTGCGCCTATGGAGAGAATCACGGACAGGGCTGCCAGGCGCGCTATCTGCGTTTCCGCTCCGGGCAGTTGGAGAGCGCTGTAGATTGCGAGCGGCAGCGTCTGCGTTTCGCCCGGAATGTTGGAAACGAACGTAATGGTCGCGCCAAATTCCCCCACCGACCTCGCGAAGCCAAGCACGAGAGCGGCCAGTACCCCTGGCAAGGCAAGCGGCAGGGTGACGGTGAAGAACGTCCGCCACGGCCCGGCTCCGAGTGTTCTGGCGGCGCCTTCAAGCCGGACATCGACGGCCTCAAGCGACAGGCGTATGGCGCGGACCATCAACGGCAAGGCCATCACTGCGGCGGCGAGGGCAGCGCCCGTCCATCGAAACATCAGGGAAATGCCCAAGGTTCTTTCCAGAAAGCCACCCGCGGGCCCGTTGCTGCCAAAAGTCAGCAGCAGGAACCACCCTGTGACGACGGGCGGCAGGACCAATGGAAGATGGACCAAGGCATCTATCATTACCTTCCCCGGGAAGCGCCAGCGGGCCAAGACCCAGGCCAGTGCGAATGCCGCTGGCAGCACCAATGCGATCGCCACGCCGCTGACTTTCAGCGAAAGCAGCAGCACTTCCCACTCTTGCGATGTCAGGCCGCCCATCCTGGATTATCGCGTGCCGAACCCGAAACGACGGAACACGGCCTTGCCTTCAGCCGAAATCAGGAACCTGCGAAACGCTTCCGCCTCCGGGTTGGTCGATACCGCCAGTCTTGCAAGCGGGTAGCTGATCTGCTGGTGGCTTGTCTGTGGGAAACGCCCGACGATGCGCACGCCCGGATCGGCCCGGGCGTCTGTTGCGTATACGATACCCAGCGGCGCAGCCCCGCGGCTCACCAGCGCAAGCGCTGCGCGGACGTTTTCGGCGGGCGCCAGTTTGTCTGCTACGCTGTCCCACACGCCCAGACGGGTCAGCGCTTCCTTGGCGTAAAGTCCCGCCGGTACACCCGCGGGATCAGCGACAGACAGACGGCCAGATCCCAATGCGCGCGCAAGCGGCATGCCGGGGCGCACGGCAAGCGATGCCTTGCTGTTCCTGGGGGCGATCAGGACCAGCGTGTTGCGAAGGAAAGATACTCTGGTGCCGGTCTTGATGAGCTTTCTGGATTGCACCGCGTCCATCCATTGCTCATCGGCGGAAATGAAAAGATCCGCTTTGGCGCCCGCCTCGATCTGGCGGGCCAGCGCTGAAGAGCCCGCGAATGATATGCGGGGGCGGGGATGCCCTTTCCGCGACCACGCATCAGCGGCGGCATTCATGGATTCCTGAAGACTGGCAGCGGCAAGGACCAGCGGAGCCTTTGGTTCGCTCGCCGCCATCGCGGGCATTCCTACCAAGAGCATGAATATTGCCGCGACCAGAGCCAACAATCCGCGCACCGATAGCCTTTCCAAAACTAATATGTCCGTCTGTATATGGATATCGGCAGGAAGCAAAGTCCGGCGCACGCCAGGGTTTAAAGTTGGGGCTCGGAAGGGCCCTCTCGACGGGCCTTCTGGCTGCCGCGCGGCGCATCGAGCAGTGCCGTGGTCAGTTCGTCATGGTCTTCGCCCAATGCCTCGCTGTGAAGCGAAGAAACGAGCGCGCGGTATCGCCTCAATACGTCGATTCCGAGCGCGGTCAGGTGCGCGCCGCTTCCCTCGGCGCGGCCCGGCACAGCGTGGACGAGCGGTTCTGCCCAGCACCGGTTCATGGCATCGACCAGCAGCCAGGCACGCCGATAACTCATGTTCATCGCGCGAGCCGCGGCGGAAATCGATCCGTGTTGTCGGATGGCTTCCATCAAGTCGGCTTTGCCGGGGCCCATGGCAATTGCCTCGCCGCAGAAAATCTGGACCTTGATCTTCAGCTTATTCGTGCGCCGCATGCGGCCAAGGTAGGCTGCCGACAGCGCCTGGGCAAGCGAGGCTTAGTCCTTGCTGCCGGAGGTGGTGTTCACATGCGAATGATGTTACACTTTCCTCCAAGCAGACCAAGATAACAGATAGTTCTGCTTGTGATCGGAACGAGACGGACACAATCCGCCAATCCGGTCGCGATATGGATGGAGAGTGATCGATGAAGGGTGCAGAACGCGACAGTGTCGTGCATGAAACCATTTCGTTTGCGATTGAACGTGGATCGAGCCGGGCGGGCTCTGTAGACGAGGAAGGGCGCGGGACGGATACGGGTTACGATCAAGGAACCCGCGTCATCGTCTTCTCCGTAGTGCTATGTGCTGTTTGCTGGGCTGCGCTGGGGTATTTTCTGCTGACTTGAACTTTCTGAGTCGAGGGCGGGCCGATCGACCAGCAACGACGGAACGATCGATGCAAACGTACAATCAGGTGCCGACGCTCAAAGCAGCCTGCTTCTAGGAAAGGAACTGCGTTACGTCGGCCATGAAACGGTCAAACTGGTCATGGTGCAGCCAGTGACCGGCGTTTTCATATTCGATCAGTCGTGCGGAGGGGAAATGGCTCATGCGCCCGTCGCTGGCCGGGCTGGCGGCGAAGCTGTCCTTGCCCCACAGCATCAGGATGGGGCAGGTAATGGCTTCCCACAAGGCGATCACCTCATCGGTTGGAAGGTCCGACGCTGACCAGATGTTGAGGTAGTTGTCGAACTTCCAGCTCCATGTGCCGTCCTCGTTCCTGCTGGCGCCGTGAATCGTCAGATGGCGGGCCTGCGCGTCGCTGAGGAATGAGTTTTCCTCCTTCATGCGCTGATAGGCATCGCGCCGTGTCGCATAGCGGCGGGGCATCCGGCCCGAAGCCTGGCGCTTGTCCTCGATCCACTGGCGCAGACGCTCTCCCGCACAGTTCGCCTCCATTTCCCGTCGAATGGCGGGCGGCGGACCAAGACCCTCGATATTTACGAAACGCTCGACCTTGTCAGGATAAAGCCCGCTGAAGCGGGTGGCGATGCCGCCGCCCAGTGAGTGGGCGATGATCGTCACCTTATCGTGCCCCAACGTGTGGACTAGCTGGGCGAAGTCATAGACGTAGGCGTCCATGCCATAGTGACCCTCGGGCGACCATTCACTGTCGCCGTGTCCGCGCAGATCAGGGCAGATTACATGCCAGTCGTGCCGCAGCCGCTCCGCGACCCAGTCCCAGCTGCGGCAATGATCACGCCCGCCGTGCTGTAGTATCAGTGGCGGGGCATCCGGATTGCCCCAATCTACATAGTTCAGGCGCAGGCGCTGTGAAACGAAGCGATTCGATGTGGGGCCGAGTTGCGTGTTCATGGCATCGAAACTGGAACGACCCGGCGCTCAGGTCAATTCAAGCGTTGATTTACGGGGATGAACATTTTCGATGCCTGCCTGGCGCTTGGCAAACCTATGGCTTCGTCCCTATTTCGCCGCATTCAAGGATTCACGCCGGAGGCACAAAATGGCGACGACGCACAAGACCCGCATGCTCATCATCGGCTCCGGCCCGGCTGGACTGTCCGCTGCCATTTATGGCGCCCGCGCCGGCTTGGAGCCGATCGTAGTGCAGGGGTTGCAGCCCGGCGGCCAGCTCACCATCACTACCGATGTCGAGAACTATCCTGGTTTCCGCGAGGTGATCCAGGGTCCATGGCTGATGGAGGAGATGCAGGCGCAGGCCGAGCATGTCGGCACGCGGATGATGTGGGACACGATCACATCGGTCGAGCTCGATGGCCCGACCTTCAAGGCCATCGGCGATGGCGGCGACATCTACGAGGGCAACACACTCGTCATCGCTACAGGCGCGCAGGCGAAGTGGCTGGGCGTTCCCGGCGAGCAGGAACTGTCGGGCAAGGGCGTCTCCGCCTGCGCGACATGTGACGGTTTCTTCTATCGCGGCAAGAAGGTCGTGGTGATCGGCGGCGGCAACACAGCTGTCGAGGAGGCGCTGTACCTCACCAACCATTCCGATAACGTCACTCTGATCCATCGCCGTGACAGCCTGCGTTCGGAAAAGATCCTGCAGGATCGTCTGATGGCCAACCCGAAGATTTCGGTGCTGTGGAACAAGCGCGTGGACCGTTTCGTGGCGGGCGAGAACGGCGAGCTTCGCGCACTCGCGCTGATCGATACGGAAACCGGCGCGCAGAGCGAGATCGAGACAGACGGTGCTTTCGTCGCCATCGGTCATTCGCCCTCGACGGAGCTGTTCAAGGGCAAGCTCGCCATGGACGATTCGGGTTATCTGCTCGTCCAGCCTGGCACGCCCAAGACTGACGTCCCCGGCGTGTTCGCATGCGGCGATGTGATGGACCACGTCTATCGTCAGGCGATCACCGCTGCCGGCACCGGCTGCATGGCAGCGCTCGATGCCGAACGTTATCTGGCGGAAAGGGAATTCGCCGGCGTCACCGAGACGTCCCAGTGGTGAAATATCTGCTTAGCCGCGCAGGGCTTCGATCACCTGCGCGGCGAGCCATTCCTGCGCTTCCGGCTCGACGTAGCTGTGGCTCGCCCCAGGGCATATTCTGATCCGCGGATCCGCTTTGTCCCACTTCGCGAGGAAAGCGAGGCCGGTACGGTCGCGTCCGGCTATGAGGAAGTGGATAGGGCCTGGAAATCCGGAAATTCCGTCAGCCATCGCAGCAGCGAGGCCCTGCGGCGCTTTCGGAGCGGGACCGAGAGCGGAGACGAGACTTCGGACAAGTTTCAAGGGAGAAACCTTGCCGGTAAGCAAACGCGCGATTGCGGCGGGATCGGACAAGCGGCGCCGGTAGTGATCACGTATCACCTCCGCCGGAGCCTCTTCGTCATCGCTCTCGATGGTCCATGGGTTGGACAGAACCAGCGCATCAATGCCGGCGCCGCGCGCCAGCATCAGCGCGCTCGCCGCATCGCAGTTGCCGAACGCCACGATGCGCCGCACGTGCGGGATTTGCTCGCGAAACGCACCGAGCGCGGCGGCAAGATCGGGCGCGCAGGACCGAAATCCATCGTTTCGGCCTTCGCTGTCGCCGGCACCTCGGCGATCGAAACGCATGACGGGAAACCCGGCTTCGGCGATGCGTGCGGCAAAACGAGCCTGGCCGTTCCAGGCGCCGGCTCGCGTTTCGTTTCCGCCTGTCACGATCAGCAGGCCCGTGGTCCCTTGCGCGCCATCGATGGTCCCGGCAAGGTTCGCGCCTTCGCAGGCGAACGTGAAATGACGCCGCGTCATCCGGCGATCGCTCTTGCAAGTATCCGCGCGAGAGCATCTGCCTGCGCCGGGTCGTCGTCGGGCTCGGCCCTGAGCCAAAGACCGGTACCGCCAATGGCATCCTGTGCGATCATGGTAGCGCCGGGATGCGGCACCATGCTTTCGAACGCGGCGAAGAACTCTCCGCCGAGGCGGTAGCCGGCGAGGGTTATTCCCTCGGCCAAGGCCGCCCGCTGCAGCTGTTCGCGGTTCTCTTCCCGCCCGGCCTCGCGCGAGGACAGGATGCGGGCGCGCATCATCTGGCGCAGGATGGCGGCGGCTTTGGTGGGGGCATAGTGCCATGCAGGCAAACCGGGCGGCGTGAACAGGCAGCCGCCGCGAATGCCGAGCACGTGGGTTGCGCCGAAGTGGCTGGC